>Ga0111538_10000467_pt1 | contig 53242 bp, 43 predicted proteins | sample SoiMethybrSBSTD1_FD_79669 | JGI IMG/M metagenome (GOLD analysis project Ga0111538, IMG submission 79669) | Bulk soil microbial communities from a Populus tree surrounding site in Tennessee, USA - Soil MetaG P. TD hybrid SBSTD1 (version 2)... | ecosystem: Environmental > Terrestrial > Soil >... | reverse complement strand
TGCGCTACATGATGGGCGAAGAGCTGATCACGCATTTGGGGCTGGAGTACTACGACTAGTCAGACCGGTGGCGCCTGCCTCAGCGCCTGTTTCGGTCTCCAGTTTTCAGAGGCTCGTTTCTAGATTGTAGTTTCCAGATTCAGTATCCTTCCCAGCATGGCCGACCCGCGAGATCCGGAGATTTCCGCGCTCCTTCACGAAGACCGTGTGTTCGAACCTCCAGCTGCATTCCGCGCCGGCGCGATCGTCCAGGACAGCACGCCCTACAGAGAAGCTGAACGGAACCCGGAGGAGTTCTGGGCACGATTCGCGTCCGAGCTGGAGTGGAGCCGCCAATGGACGCGCGTGCTCGACTGGACCAACCCGCCGCATGCAAAGTGGTTCGTCGGCGGGCAGCTCAACGTCTCGGTCAATTGCATCGACCGTCATGTTCGCGGGGCCAGACGCAACAAGGCCGCAATCATCTGGGAAGGCGAGCCCGGCGATCGCCGGACGCTGACGTACTTCGATCTGTATCGTCAGGTCAGTGCGTTCGCGAACGTGCTGAAGTCGCTCGGCGTGACGAAGGGCGATCGCGTCGCCATCTACATGCCGCTCGTGCCCGAGCTGGCCGTGGCCATGCTCGCCTGCGCGCGCATCGGCGCGCCGCACAGCATCGTCTTTGGCGGTTTCAGCGCCGAGTCGCTGCGCGATCGCATGAACGACGCGCAATGCAAGCTGTTGATAACGGCCGACGGCGGATATCGCCGCGGATCGATCGTGCCGTTGAAAAAGGTGGCGTACGAAGCGCTCGAGGGCGCTGCATCGGTTGAGAACCTCATCGTACTCAAGAGGCTGCGCGCACCCGATCTGGCCAAGAACCCGGAGTCCAACGCTCAAAGCCGCGTGGCCGAGCACGACTGGCACGAGTTGATGGCGCGCGCGCCTCTCGAGTGCGCTCCCGAGGCCATGGACTCCGAGGATCTGCTTTACATTCTTTATACCTCTGGGACCACCGGGAAACCGAAGGGGATCATGCACACGACCGGCGGGTACCTGACCGGCGTGTACGCGACCACGAAGTGGGTCTTCGATCTCAAGGAAGACGACGTCTACTGGTGTACGGCGGACATCGGATGGGTCACCGGGCACAGCTACGTCGTGTATGGGCCGCTCGCCAACGGCGCGACGGTCGTCATGTACGAGGGCGCGCCGGACTCGCCCCAGAAAGACCGGCTCTGGGACATCGTCGAGCGCTACGGCGTGACGATCTTCTACACCGCGCCAACCGCGATCCGTGCGTTCATGAAGTGGGGCACCGAGTGGCCGGCGCGGCGCAACATGTCGTCGCTGCGGCTGCTTGGTTCGGTCGGCGAGCCGATCAACCCTGAAGCGTGGATTTGGTACCACAAGTACATCGGCGGGGGCCGCTGCCCGATTGTCGACACGTGGTGGCAGACTGAAACGGGGATGATCATGATTTCACCGCTGCCCGGCGTCACTCCGCTGAAGCCGGGTTCCGCGACGGTTCCGTTCCCTGGCATCAGCGCCGAAATTCGCGCCCAGTCTGGCGATGCGGTCAAGGCTGGCGGCGGCCTCCTTGCCCTGACGCGACCGTGGCCCGCGATGCTTCGTGGCATCTACGGCGACCCGGAACGATTCGTCAAGCAATACTGGAGCAAATGGGATCGGGCCACCTACTTCACCGGGGACGGCGCGAAGCGCGATGAGGACGGCTATTTCTGGGTGCTCGGACGTGTGGATGATGTGATCAACGTCGCGGGCCACCGCATCGGGACGATGGAAGTCGAGAGCGCGCTCGTCGATCACCCGAAGGTCGCCGAGGCGGCAGTCGTCGGACGGCTGCACGAATTGAAGGGCCAGGCGATTTCGGCGTTCGTGATCCTCAAGGAAGGCAATGTGGCGAGCCCCGCACTCGTCGCCGAGCTGAAAGAACACGTCGTCAAGAAGATCGGCTCGATCGCGCGGCCCGAGGACATTCTCTTCGTGGCCGACGTCCCGAAGACGCGTTCCGGCAAAATCATGCGACGGCTTCTCAAGGACATTGCCGAAGGCAAGGCGCTCGGCGACACGACGACGCTCGCCGATCCGGGCGTGGTGGCCAAGCTGAAGGCCGACTACGAAGAGGCAGGCTGAATGTGCGGCGGACTGGAATAGACCTCTCGTCGATCCGCTGCAACCTCGTCGACGCCGAGTCCTCCGGGCGTCGCCGGAGAGGCGAACCCAATACCTTTCGTGTGCACGATTTTGCGTCCATCACACACCTGGACAACGGCGAGGCTCTCACCGGCGAACTGAAGACGCTCGCGGCGCGCGGCTCGTTCTCGAGGCGCGCCTGGGTCAACTTGTGGGATGTGCGGAGCAGCCATCAGTATGTGCTTCTGCCATCCGCGCCAGATGCCGAGCTCGAGTCCAGAGCTCGCCGACAGGGCGCATCGGCGCTCGGGATGAACGAGCTCGACGTGACCGTGTCCGCTGTGATCGGCGGCGCGCGCGGCGAACCGGGTCATCACCCGAAGCGAGAGGTGTCGTTCTTCGCCGCCGGATCTGACGACATCCACGCCCGCCTGAAACCGATCGTCGAGGCGGGATTCGTTGTCGAAGGCGTGACGACCCCGTGCGGCGCCTTGTGGTCTCAGGCCCGGCTACGGCGCCCATCGCTGCCCGGCCAGGTGCACGCGCATGCCGTCATCGGCGTGTCGCAATCGGCGCTCGGGATTTTCGGGGACGGCGCGCTGTTGTACGCGAGAGATCTCGATTGGGGCTACAGGGCGTCGTCTGTAGGCACAACCGCTGCGCAGGATCGCGAGTTGCTGGCGGATCGTCTGTCGATGGAGCTGCGCCGCTCGTTTCTCTACCTGAAGCAATACTGGGAGGAGGACGTGTCGCAGGTCTTGCTGTGCGGCGACATGCCTGAAATCCGGTCGCTCACCGCGCCATTGATCGAGCGGCTGAACATCGAAGTTGAGACGCTCGACACGCTCGAGGGCATCGACGGCTCCACGCTTCCAGACGGGTTTGGCGAGCGCGCCTCCACGCTGCGGCTGGCTTCATCGATTGCGGTCGAACCTCCGCCAGTAAACTTGCTTCCGGTCGACGTAACCGCCAGCCGCACGAACCGGTCGGGCCGCATGATCGTGGTTGGCGGCACCGCTGCAGCCGTGGCGCTCGGCGCATTTCTTTACGGGCAAGCGAGCGTCTCCCGCACCAACGCAGAGCGCCAGCGTGACGCCGCGCGCCGCGCGATGTCGTCGTTCATCGCGTCTGCCGAAGCCGGCGACGCGCGCGTCGTGACAACGAGCACTCAAGGAGCCGACTCCGATGCGCCGGGCCCGGCAATGGCTCGCGTTCTCGAGACTATCGCGCACGCGGCTCCTCCGGCGGTTGCACTCCGATCGCTGCGAGGGTCACGCGACGGCAGTCACTGGAACATCAGCGTCAACGCGCACGCGGCCGGCTCCGATGAAGCCGCCGCGCGTAAGGCTGCGGACCGTTTTCTGCGCGCGCTATCGGCCCTTGGCGAGCCGCTTCAGCCGCCCACAATCAGATTCCTGCCAGAGACCGGCGGGGTCGAATTGGCCGCGACGTATCGAGTGCGCTCATGAAAAGCGCCACGCTGGTAACGGCGTTGACGAGCCTGACCACAGCAATGGCTGTGGCAGCTCCGTTCGTCGTGTTTGGATTCCTGTATGTGCTGCTGATTCAACCGGAGCGGGCCGGAGCGGGAATCGCCCGTAACGAGCTCGATCTCGCTCTTGCCGAACTGGATCGTCAGCGTTCGTCCACGAGCACGCCCGCGGGCAGCGTTGAGGCGGCGGCCGTCGACGAATTTGCCGCGCGTGCGGCGCGAGCAGAGCACCCGAGCGATCTCGCTAGGGTAGTTACTGACATGTTGAACGGCCCTGCCGTGGGCGGTGTGTCCAATCTCTTCATAACCACAGGCGCTGAAGGCTCGGCTGGTTCGCCTGTGAGAGTGACGTTTGACGCGCGGCTCGAGCAGATTGTCCGATTTCTTCGCAGCCTGCGTGCGCTTCCGGCGCGTATCGATCTTCCAAACGTGGAGATTGGGGCCGTCTCGCCAGGGACTGGATTGGCGCGTGCGAACGTGTCGTTGCTCGTCTCTGCTGCGCCGGGGCAGCCGGTCGCGACGCCCGCGCCCATGGCCGCTGTGGCGCCGCCTGAACGAGCTCGCGAAAAGCGCAGGGCTCCGCCACCGACTTCGGCTCCGACGCCTGTTGTCACCAGCATCCTGATTTCGGATAGCCGCCGCCTCGCGCGGGTCGACGGGCAAATCGTGGGGCCTGGCGACCGCGTGCCGGCGGGCATTGTGCAGTCGATCGAGCCCGACGCCGTTGTCTTTGCCGGGCCGGATGGCCGGTCGCGGCGGGTCGAGATCGTGCGGCCGGGAGTCGGAGCGCGGACGCCGTGAGATGTAATATTGGAACCGGCGGATGACCGCCGTCGTATCCATTCCCATGGCACTCATCGAAACCCACGACTTGTGGAAGACATACCTGATGGGCGAGGAGGAGATCCACGCGCTGCGAGGTGTGTCCATCTCCATCGAACGCGGCGAATACGTCGCCATCATGGGGCCGTCTGGTTCGGGGAAATCGACCCTGATGAATCTGGTTGGGTGCCTCGACACGCCGAGCAAGGGCAGCTACCTCCTGAACGGCAAGGAAGTCGCGCGCATGAACGACAACGAGCTGGCGCGCATTCGGAACGAAGAAATCGGGTTCGTGTTTCAGACGTTCAATCTGCTGCCTCGCGCAACCGCCCTGCACAACGTCGAGCTGCCGCTCGTGTATGCCGGAGTGCCCGCGCTCGATCGGCAGACGCGCGCGAAAGCGGCGCTCGACAAGGTCGAGTTGAGCAGCCGCATGAGCCACCGGCCCAACGAGTTGTCGGGAGGCCAGCGTCAGCGCGTCGCGATCGCCCGCGCACTCGTGAACAATCCCTCCATCCTGCTGGCCGACGAGCCGACGGGAAACCTGGATTCGAAGACCGGTGCGGAGATCATGAGCCTGTTCGCGCGCCTGCACGAAGGGGGCAACACGATCGTGCTCGTTACGCACGAAGCAGACGTCGCCGCGTATGCGCACCGCACGATCAGCCTCCGCGACGGCCAGATCGAGAAAGACGTGCGCTCCGAGACGCACGCCGCACAGCTACGGTAGCGTAGCGAAGAACGAAAACCGAAAAACGAATAGCAATTTGCGTCGCGAGAATCGATTTTCGATTTTCGTTTTGTGTTCTTCGTTACGTTACCGCCGCGAAGTGCCCCGGCGCGACTTCCCTGAGCGGCGCGTCGAAATCGACATCCTTCGGATTCAATGAGATCCGTGCCGGCTTGTGGTCCGGGTTGGGAACCGGAATGGCCGACAGAAGAGCCTTCGTGTAGGCATGCTGCGGGTTACTGAAAAGCCGCGCCGTGTTACCCATTTCGACGATCCGTCCGAGGTACATCACCGCGGTGCGCCGGCAGATGTGCTCGACCAGCCGCAGATCGTGCGCGATGAACAGGTAAGCGAGCCCGAGTTTCTGCTGCAAATCCATCAGCAGGTCGACGACTTGCGCCTGAATCGACACGTCAAGCGCTGACACCGGTTCGTCCGCGATGATGAATGACGGATCCAGCGCGAGAGCCCGGGCGACGCCGATGCGCTGGCGCTGGCCGCCGCTGAACTCGTGCGGATAACGATCGATCGTCGCGGGGTCGAGGCCGACCAGCCGATACAGCTCCTTCACGCGCTCCATGCGGGACTCCGCGTTTCCCATCTTGTGGATGACCAGGGGCTCCTCGATGATCTGCCGCACGCGCATGCGTGGGTTGAGCGACGAGTACGGATCCTGAAACACGATCTGCATCTGCCGGCGCGCTCGCTGCATCTCGTCGCGCGAATAGGCGAGCACGCTCTCGCCTCGAAACAGCACCTCGCCCGAGGTCGGCTCGACCAGACGCAGAATGCAGCGGCCGGTCGTCGTCTTTCCGCTCCCCGATTCGCCGACGAGGCCGAACGTCTCGCCTTCATCTACGCTGAAGCTCACGTCGTTCACGGCGCGGACGACGCTGGGCTTCATGAAGAAGCCTTCACGCCTGGAGAACTCCTTGACGAGGTGCCGTACCTCGAGAAGCAGGGGCATCAGACGCGGCTCGGATCGTAGAGGTAGCATCGCGCGCGCTGGCCCGCTCCGACGTCGTACGCCGGAGGCGGAGCCGTCAGGCAGCGATCGAACCGATGGGGGCAGCGCGGCTCGAAAGCGCATCCGGATGGCAGGTTCGCGAGATTCGGAACGGTGCCCTCGATCGCGCGGAGCCGCTGGCCCGGCGTTCCACCGGGGATCGACTCAAGAAGGCCCTGTGTGTACGGATGCTTCGCTGAATCGAAAATCTGGCGCATCGGTCCCTGCTCGACGATGCGGCCGGCATACATCACGGCGACACGGTCTGCGTGCCGGGCGACGACACCGAGGTCGTGGGTGATGAGCATCAGCGCGAGGCGGAATCGTTCCTTCATCTCCTGCAGGAGCTCGAGAATCTCCGCCTGAATCGTGACGTCGAGGGCCGTTGTCGGCTCATCGGCGATCAGCAGCACAGGCTGGCACGCCAGCGCGATGGCGATGAGGACGCGCTGCCGCATCCCTCCTGATAGTTGATGCGGGTAGTCGCGCAGACGCCGCTCTGGGTCCGGAATACGGACGGCCTCGAGCAGCTCGATCGCTTTCGCCCGCGCCCCCTTCCGCGTGGCCTTCTTGTGCACCCGCAGTGCTTCGGCGATTTGATCGCCGATCGTGAAGACCGGGTTGAGCGCCGTCATCGGCTCCTGGAAAATGAAGCCGATCTCGGCGCCGCGAATAGCCCGCATGTCGCGCTCGCTGAGCTCGAGCAGGTCGGTGCGCCCGTTGAAGCTGATGGGGCCTCCATGCGTCTCGCCTGGCGGCTGAACGAGGCGGAGAATAGACAGCGCCGTCATCGACTTGCCGCTGCCCGATTCTCCGACGATGCCCAGCGTTTCGCCACGCCGAAGCTCGAAGCTGACGTGATCGACCGCCCGCACGACGCCGCCGCCGGGAATCTTGAAAGTAGTAGTGAGATCCTGGACTCGCAGCAGGGTGGTGGGTTCGCTCATCTCCGCAGCGAGGCGATCGTACGCGAACTAAACAAGAGACGCCTCGCCAAATACGTCGCGCAGGACGTCCGAGATTTCTCCGACAGTCGCCTTCGCCTGGACTGCCGCGATGACGAGAGGGACGAGATTCGCATCACCGCCCGCGGCGTCGCGGACCGCCTCGATCGCGGCGCGCCATTGCCTGGCGTCTCGCGTAGCGCGCACGGCTGCCACACGGGCCCGCTGAGCGCGTTCGATGTCCGGGTCGACCCGGAAGATCGGAATCGTGGCGGTGTCATCGGTCTGAAATCTCGTGACGCCGACGACAGGCGAGGCGCCGCTCTCGATCGCCTGTTGCGTCCGGAACGCCGATTCCTGTATTTCGCGCTGGATGACGCCGGACTCAATTGCGGCGAGCGTGCCGCCCGCCGCTTCGATGCGTTTCAGGACCGCCGTCGCGTCTTTCTCGATTTCGCTCGTCCGGGCTTCGATTTCGTAGGAGCCTCCCACGGGATCGACGGTGTTCGCGACGCCCGATTCGTACGCGATGATCTGCTGGGTTCGGAGCGCGAGCGTGGCCGATTCCTCGGTCGGGAGCGCGAGCGCTTCGTCGCGGCCGTTGCAATGGAGGGACTGCGCGCCGCCAAGCACCGCGGCCAGCGCCTGCACCGTGACGCGAACGAGGTTGTTGTCAGGCTGCTGCGCCGTCAGCGTGCTGCCGGCGGTCTGCGCATGAAACCGAAGTTGCTGTGCCCGCGGGGTGGTCACGCCGAATCGTCCTGCCATGACGCGCGCCCACATCCGGCGCGCCGCGCGGAATTTCGCAATCTCTTCGAGAAAATCGTTGTGGGCGGCAAAAAAGAACGACATGCGCTCGCCAAGCGATTCGGCTGACAGGCCGCGCGCCAGGCCCGCCTCGATGTACGCGATGCCGTTCGCGAGCGTAAAGGCGACCTCCTGCACGGCCGTCGCTCCAGCCTCGCGGATGTGGTAGCCGCTCACCGAAATCGCGTTCCACCGCGGCAGGTCGCGCTCGCAAAACGCGAAGACGTCCGTGACCAGCCGAAGCGACGCCTGCGGCGGGTAGATGAAGGTGCCGCGCGCGAGATATTCCTTGAGGATGTCGTTCTGTACGGTGCCGGACAATCGGCCGCGATCGACGCCCTGGCGTTCGGCAAGGGCGACGTACATCGCTAACAGGATGATGGCCGTCGAATTGATGGTCATCGACGTGGACACGCGATCGAGGGGGATGCCGTCGAACAGCTCCCCCATGTCGTCGATGGAGTCGATGGCCACTCCCACGCGGCCCACTTCGCCGGCCGCCAGGGAGTGGTCTGAGTCGTAGCCGATCTGAGTCGGCAGGTCGAACGCCACGCTCAGGCCGGTGACGCCCTGCTCGAGCAGGTGCCGATACCGTCGATTCGACTCGGCCGCGGTCCCGAAACCGGCGTACTGGCGCATCGTCCAGAGGCGGCCACGGTACATCGTGGGCTGAATGCCCCGGGTAAACGGAAACTCGCCCGGCTCACCCAGTTCGCGGGCGGGATCCCAGGTCTCTGGATCGGGCGGAACGCGAGAAGAATCAACCATATAAGGCGATACTGCGATTCTAAGCGTTCTTGACAGTGCCTAAACGCGGCCCTACAATGAAACTCGTCCTACATTCGTAGTTTCCCGAGTCCGATATTCTAAAAAATGACGAGTCCGGCGGACAGATTCCTGTCGTGAGGATGGTGTAGGCAGGAATCCAATTGCGATAGGTCCGCCCAGGCACACAAGGTGTAGGGGCCTCAGGCCCGTTTAGGAGGATCACAATGGATGACATCGTCAACCGGCTGGCTCGAGAGCTTGCCGATGCCATTGCTGCTTCGGTCGCAGATGATCCTCAGGTAGAGGCGTGTCGCGAGAAAGCACGCGCCGCAGGTTTCGAAATGAAAGTGACGCTCGAGGCCGTCGTAGGTTTCGTCAATCGAACCACACCCACGGACAAGGGCGGCGCGATGGTCAAAGTGCCGACGCCGGCGAAAGTCGTCGCATCGAAGAAGGCACTCGACATGACCGCCAACGACCGCCGATTCCTGCGCTCCCTGCGGATTGCGTCGGACGAGCAGCCTAAAAAAGAAGAAGTAGAGTAGCCAGTAACGAAAAACGCAAACCGAAGAAGGAATAGACCGCCGTTCGAACGGTGCTCTATTCCTTTTTCGTTTTACGTTCTTCGTTACAGCATTCTCAGATCCTGCCCGGTCATTTCCTTCGGGGCCGGCACCCCTAAGATTCCAAGCATCGTCGGCGCGATATCGCGCAGCGAACCACCGTCCCGCAACCGCATCCCTTTCACATCCTGAACGACGATCACCGGCACCGGGTTGCTCGTGTGTGCCGTGTGTGGCTCGTTCAATTGCGTGTTCCACATTTCTTCCGCGTTGCCGTGGTCCGAAGTGACGATCAGGATGCCATCGGCGTCGCGCACCGCCTTGACGATGCGGGCCAGGCACGCGTCGATGGTTTCGACGGCTGCCACCGCGGCGTCGAGTTTTCCCGTGTGACCGACCATGTCCGCATTCGCGAAGTTACAGATGATGATGTCGTGCTTCCGGCCTTCGACGTCGTTGACGAGGTTGTCGGTAATCCCCTTGGCGCTCATTTCCGGCTGGAGATCGTAGGTCGGCACCTTTGGTGACGGGACGAGGATGCGGTCTTCTCCCGGGTAAGGCTTCTCGATACCGCAGTTGAAGAAGTAGCTCACGTGAGGGTACTTCTCGGTTTCCGCCACGCGCAGGTTCGTCAGGTGCTGTGCGGCGATAACTTCGGCAAACGATCCGCTCAAGGACTGCGGCGGAAACACGACCGGGAAGGCAAACGTCCGGTCGTACTGCGTCATCGTGGTCATGTCGATCTTTGGATGAGGATTCCGCTCGAAGCCGGCAAACTCGTCCAGCGCCAGCGCGCGCGTTAGCTGCCGCGCGCGGTCGGATCTGAAATTGAAGAAGATGACGCTGTCCCCGTCGCGGATCGGTCCAATCGGCTGGTCGTTCGCGTCGACGATCGTGCCTGGCTCGACGAACTCGTCGGTAATGCCGGCCTCATAGGACTTCCGTATGTACTCGACCGCAGACCGGCCGCGAGGCCCTCGTCCGCTCACTATCGCGTCGTACGCTTTCGTCGTGCGCTCCCACCGGTTGTCGCGATCCATCCCGTAGTAGCGTCCTCCCACGGAGGCGACCCGTCCGGTTCCTGCTTTGCTCATGACCTGCTCGAGCTCGCCGAAAAAGCCGGCGCCGCCGTTTGGCGACGTGTCCCGTCCATCTGTAAACCCCTGCACGTAGACGCGCGTCAGCTTGTGGCGCGCCGCCATGTCGATGAGCGCGTACAGATGGCGCGTGTGGCTGTGGATGCCGTTCGGTGACACGAGGCCCACGAGATGCAGGGCATGCGCGTCGCCCTGGCACCGCGCCATCGCCTCGACGAGGGCGGGCTTCTGGAAGAAATCGCCGTCCGCGATGCTCTTGTCGATTCTCGTCAGGTCCTGGTAGACGACGCGGCCGGCGCCCATCGTGATGTGACCGACCTCCGAGTTGCCCATTTGTCCTTGAGGGAGGCCCACGTACTCGCCTGACGCCTGGAGGGACGAATGCGAGAAGCGATCGAGCAGCTCGAGGTAGGTCGGCGTGCGCGCCAGCTTGATGGCGTTGCCGGCGCGCTCTTCACGCAGGCCCCACCCATCGAGCACGACGAGGACGAGCGGGCCCCGATGGTTCATGAACGCGGCGCGAGCTGACGGATGGCTCCGCGCCCGGCGTACCGGCCGTTCTTGCCCAACGCTTCCTCGATGCGAAGCAGCTGGTTGTATTTGGCGACACGGTCGGTGCGGCTTGCCGATCCCGTCTTGATTTGTCCTGCGTTGGTTGCGACCGCCAGGTCCGCAATGGTGACGTCTTCGGTCTCACCGGATCGATGGGAGACGATGCGGGCGTAATTTGCGTCTCGGGCCATCTGCATCGCTTCGAGTGTCTCCGTCATGGTGCCGATTTGGTTCACTTTGACGAGCAGCGCATTACCTACGCCTTCGGCGATGCCGCGCTTGAGGATCTCGGGATTGGTGACGAACACATCGTCGCCCACGAGCTGGACCTTGTCGCCGAGCTCCTTCGTCAGCAGCTTCCAGCCGGTCCAGTCGCTTTCGGCCACGCCGTCTTCTATCGAGACGATGGGATACTGACGGGCCCAATCGGCGAGCATCGCCACCATGTCTTCGATGCTGCGGGGAGGCTCACCGGACTTCTTGAAGACGTAGCGGCCGTTGTCCCACATCTCGCTCGACGCCACGTCGAGCGCCAGGAACACGTCGCTGCCGGCCTTGTAGCCGGCGTTCGCGACGGCTTCGAGCACCAGGTCGAGGGCCTCGCGATTCGATTTCAGGCTGGGCGCGAAGCCACCTTCGTCGCCGACGCCGGTGGCCAGCCCGCGCTTTTTCAGCGAGGCGCGAAGCGAGTGGAAGATTTCGGCGCCCGTGCGCAGCGCTTCGGCGAAGCTCGACGCACCGACGGGCATCACCATGAATTCCTGCACGTCGACGTTCGAGTCGGCATGCGCGCCGCCGTTGAGGATGTTCATCATCGGCACCGGAAGCAGGCGCTCGCCGCTGCCTTCAGAGAGGTGTGCGTACAGCGGCTTCTTCGCCTCCGCTGCCGCCGCGTGCGCGGCAGCCATGGACACGCCGAGGATGGCGTTCGCGCCCAGCCTGCTCTTGGTCGGGGTGCCGTCGAGATCGATCATCGCCTTGTCGAGCGTGCCTTGAGTGAACTCGCCGCCGGTGACGGCCTTGGCGATCTCGCCGTTCACGTTCGCGACGGCCTGAAGGACGCCCTTACCGAGGTAACGCTTCTTATCTCCGTCGCGCAGTTCGAGCGCCTCGCGCTCGCCCGTCGACGCGCCTGAGGGCACGGCGGCACGGCCAAACGCGCCGCTCGCAAGCGCGATATCGACTTCGACAGTGGGATTTCCACGAGAATCCAGAATTTCTCTTCCACGCACGCTCGCGATTTTCAAGATTTATCTCCCGTCGTCTTCGGCTTCGATGCGGAGCGCTTCTTCGCTGATGGGCTCAACAAGCGGATCGTCGTCTTCGGTGACGACGACAACTCCGAGGTCCGTTACAGTATGTCGCTTTCGATCTTCTTCGGGGTTGAACCCGATGACCGCGCCGCGCGGAATCAGCACGTCGCGGTCGATGATGGCGCGGCGGATCCGTGCGTGTCGGCCCACACGAACCCCCGGCATCAGCATGCTCTGTTCGATGACGCCGTAGCTGTGCACGCGCACGTTCGGGCAGAGCACGCTGCCTTCAACGCGGCTGCCCGAAATGATGCAGCCCGGCGAGATGATCGAGTCGAGGGCCTCGCCGCGGCGGCTCTTTTCCGCGAACACGAACTTCGCCGGCGGCGCCTGCGGCTGATACGTGCGCATCGGCCACTCCGGGTCGTACAAATTGAACTCCGGATCGACCCCGCAGAGATCCATGTTCGCGTCGAAGAACGCGTCGAGCGTGCCGATGTCGCGCCAGTATTTCGATTCCTTTTTGTTCTCGTCGTAGAAGCGATACGCGTAGGTCGGCAGCTCGGTGATGAGCGCAGGGATGATGTCTTTGCCGAAGTCGTGGCTGGACGGCTTCACCGCGTCGGCTTCGAGCGCCTTCAGCAGCACATCGGTGTCGAAGATGTAGATGCCCATCGACCCCAGCGCCAGGTCGGGAGAGCCCGGAACCGTCGGCGCGTTTTTCGACTTTTCGATAAAGCCGGTCACCCTGTCCTGTTCATCGACCGACAACACCCCGAACCGGTACGCTTCCTGGATCGGAATCTCGATCGCCGCAAGCGTCACGCCCGCGCCGCGCTCCCTATGGAAGCGCAGCATCTTCGCGTAGTCCATTTTGTAGACGTGATCGCCGGACAACACGATCACGTGCCGCGCGTTCTCCTGCACAATCGAATACAGGTTCTGGTAGACGGCGTCGGCGGTGCCCTGGTACCAGTGCTCGCTGACGCGTTTCTGCGGCGGCAGAATCTCGACGAACTCGCCCAACTCTTCCGAGACGATGCTCCAGCCCATGCGGATGTGGCGATTCAGCGAGAGCGACTTGTACTGCGTGGCGATGAAGATGCGGCGCAGGCCCGAATTGATGCAGTTGCTGAGCGTGAAGTCGATGATGCGGTAGGGCCCGCCGAAAAATACGGCCGGTTTGGCACGGTCTCTCGTGAGCGGGTACAAACGTTCTCCCGCTCCGCCCGCGAGCAGAATCACCAGCGAGTCGTCGACCACGCCTAAAACCCTTGATCAGAAAGGGTTCGGACGCAACCAGTTTGACTTGATTCGCAGCGCCGTCCTATCATCGTGAATTCCACGTTTGATTGGTTTTCTTGGAATTAAGAGGAGTTTTCGAGATGAGTTTCTGTCGCGTTTTTGCCGCCGCCAGCGCACTGGCCCTCGCCGCCTCCATTTCGGTTCCTGCCAACGCGCAAGACAAGCAACCGGCCCCAGAACAGCAGCAGAGAAAGCTCAGTAATGATGAGCGGAAAGAATACGTCGCGCTGAACGAGCTCGTCGATGCGGTCATGGCAGGCAAGCAGCCCGCCCCCGCCGACCTCAAGCTCACGTTCAAGAACCATTTCCTCAAGTCGGCCAAGAACGTCTACATCCCGTACATGCTCGAAGTGAGCGGCGGGACGTTCAGCTCCTACCCGGTGACGATGTACGTGCGCGCGGTTCGCAAAGGGGAAGCCGCAGCCGCCCCAGCCGCCGCCGGCAAGGGCGCAGAGACCAAGGGCGTGGAGGCGACCTGGCCGTTCGCCGATGTCTACTTCCTGACCGAGAAAAATCTGACCACGGTGGGAGATGCGGCGGAGCTGGGCCGCGCGCTGGAATTGTCACCGGGCGATTACACGCTCTACGTCGCCATGCGCGAGCGGCAGCCCAAAGACCGCAAGCAGCAGCCCAAATCCGTGGTGCTGGCGCAGCCCCTCACCGTCCCCGAAATGAACGCGGGGCTGACGACGAGCAGCGTGATCCTGGCGAAAGCGCTGGATCCGGCTCCGGAACAGCTGACCGGCCTGCAGCAGCTCGAGCAGCCGTTCACGATTTCCGGCTACCGAGTGGTGCCGTCGTTTGGGGCGCCGATTCCGATGTCCGGCGAGCTCATGTTCGTGTTTTTCATTTACAATGAAGGTGTCGCAGCAAGCGGAAAACCCGACCTGGATGTGGAGTACTTCTTCCACCGTGGAACTGAGGAAAAACCGTTCACGAAGCTGGCAACGCAGTCATTCAATGCGACCTCGCTTCCGGGACAGTTCGATCTCAACCAGGGGCACCAGGTGTTCGTCGGCCAGGGAATTCCCGTGAAGGATGCGTTCAAGCCGGGCGATTATCGGCTGGAGATCAAAGTTACCGATAAGACGAACAGCCAGACGATCACGAGAAGCGTGCCGTTTACTGTGTCGTAGTGCGAAGAGTACCGGCCTTCGGGCCGGGGTGGAGCGGGGGATTATGATCCGATGGATCCCTGCGGCGGCAATCGCGGCGTTCGTGCTCGCCCCAGCTGCGTACGCGCAGGCTCCCGCGAAGGATAACCGGTCAGGCCGCTCCACATTCCCGGCAGGCATCATCGAAGGCCGGGTGCTCGACAACGCGAATCGTCCCGTCGTCGGCGCGATGGTCTCGGTCGTGGGCAGAACGACAGCCGCGGCCGCAACAGATCGCGACGGACGATACTCGTTGCGCGAGCTTCCGTACGGTCCGTACATTCTCAGCGTGCACTCGCGCGGCTTCTTCAAGTCGCGCGGGCGCACGATTCAGTTGACGACCTCAAAAGTTTCCATTCCCGAGATTCAGCTTCAGGACGCGCGCGCGGAAAAAGCACCTGTCGCGCTCACCGAGCCCGTCGCCGAAACGTCCGCCGTTCAGGTGACGCAGCTCGCCGGGTTTGGGCTCGCCGCTCAGCAGGACACTGCGAACGTCACGGACGGCACGGCGGTGCAGTCTCCGTCGCGGGCCACTGAAGACGAGGCGGCCGAGGAGGGAGAAACCGCGTGGCGCCTCCGTCACTTGCCGCGCAGCATCCTCAAGGACGTCTCGACGGACGCGGTCTGGGCGGCGAACCGCGAGGACGAGCGTTGGTTCAGCCGTCCGTCAAACGCCGCGCTCATGCCGATCGCGTTCTTCAGCGAGCTCCCGCTGTCGGGACAGTTGAACCTGATGACGATCGAGTCGTTCGATCGAACGGAAGAAATCTTCAGCGACCGTGGTCCTCGCAGCGTGGCATTTGTGTCCGTCAATACCCAGGCGGCCGGCGGCGCGTGGTCGATGCAAGGCGCGATGACGCAAGGCGATTTGTCATCGTGGATCGTCGCCGGTTCATATAAGTCGATCGATTCGGCGAACCATGCCTACGATCTGGGACTGTCGTACAGCACCCAGCGGTACGACGGTGGCAATGTGGCCGCGGTCGGTGCGATACGGGACAGCGCCAGGAATGTGGGTAGCGTGTACGGGTACGACGAGTGGACGGTCTCGCCCCGCCTCGTCCTCGGCTACGGGACAGGCTATGCGCGGTACGACTATCTCGGCGGCCCCGGTGTCTGGAGCCCCCGTTTCAGCATTACCGTGCCCGGGCCTGGTTTCCGCGTCAAAGCGCTCGCGTCGCGCAAGGCGCTCGTGCCCGGGGCGGAGGAATTCGCGCCATCGGTGACAGGTGTGTGGCTCCCGCCAGAGCGCACCTTCTCGTCGCTCGCGTATGACGGCCGCTTCACTCCCGAGCAGGTGGGCCACTTGCAGATATCGCTCGAGCGCGATCTGGCGTCCGGCATCACCGTGTCGGTGCGCGGCTTCCAGCAGCGCATCGATAATCAGCTCATCGAGATCTTCGACACGCTGCCAGGGCGCGCGGAAGCCGCTCTCGGTCACTACTACGTCGCCACGGCCGGCAACATCGACTCGCGAGGCTGGGGTGCGGCGATGACGCACGAAGTGGCTGGCTACGCGCGCGGCAGGCTCGAATACACGGTGACAGAGGCGTTCTGGGATCCCTCGTCTGATATGTCCATCGCGCGGGCTGTCCGCTCCATCCCTGTGGCCGGGAGCGAGCGGATCCACGACCTCCAGACGTCAATCGAAGCGACCATCCCGCAGACGGCGACGCGCGTTTACGCGAAGTACCGCGTGAACACGGGCTTCTGGAACGGCGAACCGGACGTGCTGATGCGATCGAGCTCGAACGCGCGGTTCAACATTCGCGTCAATCAGTCGCTTCCGTTCCTGCGGTTCTCGAACGCGGATTGGGAAGCCCTGGTGGACGTCCGCAACATGTTCCGCGAGGTCGACGCCGACTCGTCGGTCTACGACGAAGTCTTCGCGATCCGGGCGCCGAAGCGCATCGTCGGCGGCCTGCAGGTTAGGTTCTAACCCCCTCTCCCACCTACAATAGATTCAAGTCTTTGGATTTTTCTGTCCATTGGCATGGATTTATTCGGTCTTCAAACCGATAAGCTGCTGTAAGTCAATGAATTGTGGCCATTTCTGCATCATCCGATAGGGGTATAGCGTTTGCAGTCTCGAAGACGCCCCCTCATGCGGTAAACCCATGAAAGATCAGACCCATCGAACGCAACGGCGTCCGCTGGCTGGCTGGGGCCTCTTCGCCCTGGTGGGTGTGCTGCTGTGTTTTGGCGCGCTGAACATCGCCGTGCGCGCCACGTCGCACCAACTCGAGGACGGCGTGCTGTGGGAGGCCCGCCCGGAAGGCGTCACGGCCACGGACGTGGCGGCGCGTGGCGGCGCCATGGCGGCCGGCATCCGGCCCGGCGATGTGATCATCGCCATCGACGGCGCCCCGGTAGAGACGGTCGAAGACATCCAGGTCGCGCTCGCCCGCGCGACCCGGGACGATCAGTTGTCCTATACCGTGCTTCGTCTCGGCGAGCAGCAGATGCTGAACGTCGAAGTGGCGCCGGTCCCGACCGGCAATCCAACCCTCTACATCATCGGCGCGGCGATCGGTATCTTCACGCTGCTTGTCGGCGCATCCGTCCGGCTGCGGCGCCCGAACGACCCGGCGACGCTGCATTTCTTCTGGCTCTGTCTGGCGTTTTTCGGCACGCTGACGTTCTCGTTCAGCCGGCTCGATCGCCTCGACTACTACTTCTACTGGGCCGATTGTGTGGCCACCCTGTTGCTGGGGCCGCTCTTCCTGCACTTCACGCTGGCGTTTCCCGATCGTCCCAGCGCGTGGCTGCGTGGACCGGGGCAGCGGCTCCTCGCGCTGTTGTACGCGCCCGCCGGGCTGCTGTTTGCCGCGAACGTGGTGGCGGTCGGCCGTCTGCCGCACGACACGCAGTTCTACTCGCGCGTGCTGACGGTGCTCGATCAGATCGAGCCGCTCTACCTGTCGCTGTTCATGATCTCCGGTCTGGTGGTGTTGACGCGCGCGATGGATGACGTCCGATCGGCCACCGCGCGGCGGCAGCTTCGCTGGATTATCTGGGGCACGGCATTCGGCGCCGGGCCGTTTGCGATCGGGTACGCGATTCCATACGCGCTCGGCCTCCGCGTGTCGCTGCCTATGGAGCTCTCGGTCATCCCGCTGAGCCTCGTGCCGCTGGCGTTCGCCTCAGCACTCATCCGCTACCGGTTGATGGACGTCGAGGTCATCGTCAAGCGCAGCCTCGTGTACACGGCGGTGATCCTCGCCATTTTCACGATTTACGCGACCTTGCTGCGGCTGGCGGGCATCGTGTTTCTCGACGCCGCGGTGCGCCACAACATGATCATCGCGATGCTCGCGACGATTGTGGTCGTGCTTCTGTTCAGCCCGGTGAAGAGCGCCATCCAGAATGCGCTCGACCGCGCGTTTTATCGCGACAAGTACGACTACCGCCGCGCGCTCGTCGGCTTCGCGCGCGATTTGAACAGCGACCTCGATCTCGATCGGCTCAGCGAACGCCTCGTGGCGCGAATTCGCGAGACGTTCGTCATCGACCGCATGGCGCTGTTTCTCGTCAACGAAGGTTCGGGCGACTACGAGGTGATTCGGGTGGAGGGCTTCGGCGACCTCGCGGTGACGGGCCTGGGCCGCCATTCGCAGTTCGCCGCGAGCCTGGCCGATGGAATTGCGCTGTCGCTCGACGACCCGCGGCTCCACGGCGCGTTTCCTGTCGAGGAGCTCGCGTTCTGGCGCGTGCGCGGCGTTCATTATTTCGTCCCATGCGTGTCGAAGGGCGGAACCATCGCGGTGCTGGCGCTCGGCCAGCGCGGCCAGGGAGAGCCCTTGAGCAGCGAAGACATGGGTCTGCTGGCGGCGGTCGGCAGCCACGTCGCGACGGCCCTCGAGAACGGCCGGCTGTACCGACAGCTCCAGGTGAAAGCGGGCGAGCTGCAGCGCCTGCAGGAATTCAACGAGAACATCGTCGAGTCGCTCGACAACGGCCTCGTCGTCGAAGACCTGAACGGTCGAATCGTCCGATGGAATAGAGCGCTCGCCGAAATTTACGGTGTGTCCGATGTCGACGCGAGGGGCCACAAGCTCGACGAGGTGTTCGACGGCCCATTCATTGAGGCTCTGCGCGCGGCGCAACGCGATTCACCCAACGGCGCGTCGCTCTTCCGGGTGCCGCTCGCCGGCCGGGCGGCAAAGGCCGGAGAACGCATCCGCGTCAACATCGCGACGGCCCCGCTGCGAGCGCCGAGCGGCCAGGCGAACATGTCGACGGTCGGCAACATCATCATCATCGAGGATGTCACCGAGCGGGTGCACCTCGAAGAGCAGCTGCAGATTTCCGACAGGATGGCGTCGGTCGGTCTGCTCGCCGCCGGCGTCGCTCACGAGGTCAATACGCCCCTGACCGGCATCTCGAGCTTCACGCAGATGCTCTTGAGCAACGCCGATCCGGACGACCCGAAGACGCGGATGCTCGAGAAAATCGAACAGCAGACGTTTCGCGCCGCAAAGATCGTGAACGGCCTGCTGAACCTGTCGCGCTCCGGCGGGGCGAGCGCCGACGAGATAGCGCTCGTGGACCTCAATGCGGTCATCAGCGATGTGCTGTCGCTTCTCGAGCCGCAGCTCGTGGCGGGCAAAGTGAAGGTTCGGCGCGAGTTGTGCCCGCCGCCCGCGCTTGTGGCGGGCATCGAGCACAAGCTGCAGCAGGTGTTCCTGAATCTGTTCCTGAACGCGCGCGATGCGATGCCGAAGGGCGGCTGGCTGTCCGTGGAAACGCGGATCGAGGATGGCCACGTCCTGGCCGTAGTCGGCGACACCGGGCTCGGTATTCCGAGCGAGCAACTGTCACGAATTTACGATCCGTTCTTTACGACCAAGATGATCGGAAAGGGGACCGGCCTCGGCCTGTCCATTACATACGGCATCGTCCGCGAGCACGAGGGCACGCTGACATGCCAGAGCGCGGTTGGGCAGGGCACGCGGTTCACGGTGTCTCTGCCGGTAGCAGTCGCCGCCGCGCGTCCGGGTGCCCAAGGAACTAGGTGAGATTATGCAAAAAAACGGCTCGATTCTCGTAGTCGACGACGAAGAAATCATGCGCGAGATCCTCGAGACCCTGCTCAAGGGCGAGGGTTACACGGTGCGCCTCGCCGCCAGCGGCGAGGAAGGCATCGAGCTCGCGCGCAACATCCCGTTCGATGCGGCCATCGTCGACGTGATGATGCCGGGTATCAACGGGATGACGACACTCGAATCGCTGAAGAAGCTGGACGACGAGCTCGCCGTCATCATGGTGACCGCGTTCGCCTCGGTCGAGAACGCGATTACCGCGATGAAGCGCGGCGCCTTCGACTACATCACGAAGCCGTTCAAGAACGACGAAGTGATGGTCGTCATCAAGAACGCGCTCGAGCGCCGGCGCCTGGTCAACGAGAACCGGACCTTGCGGCAGAACATCCAGGAGCAGTACAGCCACTTCGACAACATCGTCGGGCGGAGCCCCTCGATGCGTCGGGTGTTCGACTTAATCATTCAGGCTGCCCCCAGCCGATCCACCATCCTGATTCAGGGCGAGAGCGGCACCGGCAAAGAGCTGGTGGCGCGCGCCGTGCACATGCACTCGCAGCGCAAGGATCGCGCGTTCGTGACGGTGAACTCGGGCAACCTGCCGCCCGACCTCCTCGAATCGACGCTCTTCGGGCACGTCAAAGGCGCCTTCACCGGAGCGGTGTATCCGAAGAAGGGCCTGTTCGATCTTGCCGACAAGGGCAGCATTTTCCTCGACGAGATCGGCAACATCCCCCTCGAGACGCAGGCCAAGCTGCTGCGCGTGATGCAGGAGCGGGAGTTCATGCGCCTCGGCGGCATGGAAGTCATCAAGGTGGACGTCCGCATCATCGCCGCCACGAATGTCGACTTGAAGAAGACGATGGAGGAAGGGCGCTTCCGCGAGGATCTGTTCTACCGGCTGAACGTCGTCAATGTCGTCCTCCCGCCGCTGCGGGATCGCAAGGACGACATCCCTCTGTTGATGCAGCACTTCCTCGAGAAGTACGGCGAGGAGAACCGCAAGCCCGATCTCGAGCTCGTGCCGGATGCGCTGGATATCCTCATGTCGTACGACTGGCCCGGCAACGTCCGCGAGCTCGAGAACGTGATCGAGCGCGCGGTCGTCCTGTCAACGGGTCGCCGAATCGGTCCGGATCTGCTGCCGGATCACATCGGCCGGCCGACAATCTTCCAGATGCCGCGTTTCGTCGTCCCGCCGGAGGGGATCTCGTTCAAGGACGTGATCACCGACTTCGAAAAGCGGTTGATCGAGTCGACGCTCGAAGCGGCCGGCGGCGTGCAGAAGCGCGCGGCAGAGCTGCTTCACATCAAGCCGACGACGCTCAACGAGATGATCAAGCGCTATGACATTCGCCCGCGGCGAAAGCGCTCGGAGTCGTCGCGAGTGGAGCATGAAAATAGCGAAAGAGTGGGAGAGGCCGTGACAGTGCCTGAGTGAGGTGTAACGAAGAACGAAAAACGACAATCGAACCGAGATCGTTGCGGAACGATCTCTATTCGTTCTTCGCTCTTCGTTTTTCGTTACTCCTGTCCTTGTCCTTATCGAGCTTCGCCATCATACGATCGAGCTTTCCCAGGACGACATCCCACCGGTAGTTTCTCCGGACGTACTCGCGGCCCGATCGCCCCATCCCCGCGCGGAGCCGCTCGTCCGAGACGAGCAGCTTCAGGCATTCGACGAACTCCTCGCGGTCGCGATAGAACAACCCTCCATTGCTGCGGAGACAGTGATCGACCAGAACTTCGCTGCGCGCGTTGCACAGGATCGGGGTGCCGACGGCGAGCGCTTCGAGCGCGATCAGGGAGAGACTCTCGTAGGGCGACGGGCACACAACCACCGTCGCGGCTTCAAGTGCCTGCAGGCGTTCCCGTTCGGACAGCATGCCGGCGAAATTGATGAACGGTTCCTCTGGAAGCGGCATGAGCTTCAGCCCCATGAGGACCAGCGCCGCGTCACCATTGGCGGCGACGTACGTGCTGAAGTATTCGATCAGCTCTTCGCAGCCCTTGCCCGGATCGATGCGCCCGCCGTACAGCGCGAATGGCCCGTGGATGCGGTGGCGGCGTTTGAAGCTCGCTCCCCGGGACGTGACGTGGGACGGAAAGCGGCCGCTTTCGCCGGCGGTGTCGTCGTTCTCCACGCCCGGCGCATCCGTGCTTTGCCCCTGCTCGAGTGATTCGGGCTGTCCGGCTGCTCTCGGGTACGCGTGATGCGGCGGCAGGTCGACGCCGCATCCCATCGTTTCTTCGATGGTGGCGGTGCGCTCGAACCGCTGCGTGACGAAGAGGCGCTCCGGGTCGCTCAGATAGCCGATCGCCTTTGGCAGACGGAATACATCGCGGTAAATCCCGAGATGAACCGGAGGTTCATCGTGAGCGGCAGGAACAAGGATGCTGCGACCCGGATCGACTTGCAGTCCCAGCACAGTCGGAGCGTACAAATAGTTGTAGAAGATGAGCGCGTCGTACTGCTTATGATGCCGCTTGAGGTAATCGATCAGCCCGGGCGACCAGGGCCCCTGCCGCTTCAGCCACTCCATTTCGTCGGCAGCGCTGTGCGCGTTCTCAAAAATCCACTCGGAATAACCGTTGAAGTCGGCGATGTCGCGCGTTTGCGAGTTCGCAAATCGTCGAACGGTGACGCCACGAACGCGATCTGCGCCTTCGGCGTACTCGTTTTTCCAGCTGACATTCTCACGCGCGCACGTCGTCAACACATCGACTGCGTGACGCTCCGCGAGGCGTTCCGCCGTCAAACGGCACGCATATTCCGGTCCGCCGAGAATCTCTGTCCCGTATCGTTGGACGATGAACGCGATCCGCACGTTGTAATCATGTGTATGCTAGCATTTGCCGTTTGCGTCTCGCACTTTCCCGTCACCTGAGGAGATGGACCTACGCCCTGGTCGGGCGGGAAATCTCCCGAATCACTCGCTACGCCGATCGCGTTGTCCACGTCGACCCGCTGCCGAGCGACACGGGAATGCTGCTCGACGCGATCGACGCGCCTCGCAAAGAGACCGCTGAGTCCGGGAGCCTCGCGGCGATCGCCGCCGGCCCGGATGCCGTTGATGTGATCCTCTTCAACGGAAATTTCAATCACTCGACGGACGTCCAGGGGCTGCTTGAACTCGTCCGGCCTCATCTGAGGCGGCGGGGGCGCGTCATCGTCGCGCTCTATAACTCGTATTTCTCGTGGTTGTTCCGCCTGGCCGATCGACTCGGCTTGCGTCAGGGACCGCCGATCGTCACGTTCATCACCCAGGCAGACCTCCAGCAGCTGGCCCGGCTCGGCGGGTTCGACGTCGTCCGTTTGCGGCCGGTTGCGTACCTGCCGTGGCATTTCTTCGGGCTCGGATCGTTGTTGAACGTCGCGATGCCGGCGGTCCCCGGACTCCGCTGGTTCTCGCTCGTCACCGTCGCGGTCCTTCGGCCCGTCATCGCATCTGATCGCGATCGGCCATCCCTCAGCATCGTCATCCCCGCCCGCAACGAGCGGGGCAACATCGAAGATGCCCTGCGCCGCATGCCGGATTTCGGTGCGCCTACGGAAGTGATTTACGTCGAGGGACATTCGAGCGACGGCACCTGGGAAGAAATTCAGCGAGTCATGCCAGTGTGGGACGGCCGGAATGCTCTGCGCGTCCGCGCTTTCCAGCAAGTGGGCAAAGGAAAAGCCGACGCGGTCCGGCTCGGATTCTCGAAGGCGACGGGGGACGTGCTCACGATTCTCGATGCCGATCTGACGATGCCGCCGGAGAGGCTGACGCGGTTCTTCGATGCCTACTGCAAGGGAGCGGCGGATTTCGTGAACGGCACGCGCCTCGTCTATCCGATGGAAGGCGAGGCGATGCGATTTCTCAACAGGCTTGGCAACGTGTTCTTCGCCAAGCTCCTGAGCTTCGTGCTCGACGTCCGGCTGGGTGACAGTCTGTGTGGGACGAAGCTCGTGTCACGGCTTGACTACGAGCGGTTCGTGCGATGGCGGAGCGACTTCGGCGACTTCGATCCGTTCGGTGACTTCGAGCTGCTCTTCCCGGCTGCCGTACTTGGTACCGGTATAATCGACATACCCGTGTATTACCGGGCCCGGACGTACGGAACGACCAACATCCGGCGTTTTCGCGACGGAGCCATTCTGTTTCGAATGTCGATGACCGGACTTCTACGGATCAAATTCGGCAGTTTGCGATAAGCGGAGCACACAGTCTTGCCGGAACGTGCCAATTCGACGGTCTTCGTCGCAGGTCATCGCGGCCTGGTGGGCTCTGCCGTCGTCAGACGCCTCGAGCAGGACGGGATCAGGCCGCTGACGGCCACGCGGGATGAGCTCGATCTCCGCAACCAATCCGCGGTCAACGAGTGGTTCAGAACAAATCGGCCGGAGACGGTCTACCTTGTCGCAGGCACGGTCGGCGGCATTCTCGCAAACAGCACACGCCCCGCCGAGTTCATCTACGACAACCTGATGATTCACGCGACGGTGGTGCATGCGTGCCACCTCTACGGCACTCGCAAGCTTCTCTACCTGGGCAGCTCGTGCATTTACCCACGTGAGGCTGCGCAGCCGATGACCGAGAGGGCGTTGCTGGCAGGCCCGCTCGAACCGACCAACGAGTTTTACGCGGTGGCGAAGATCGCCGGTATCAAACTCTGTCAGGCCTATCGCCGTCAGTACGGCCGGAACTTCATTTCGGCGATGCCGACGAACCTGTACGGCCCCAACGACAATTTCGATCTGAACAGCTCGCATGTGCTGCCGGCCCTGATGCGCAAGTTTCACGATGCGAAGCTGTCCGGCGCAAGCGATGTCTCTGTCTGGGGAAGCGGGCGTCCTCGCCGCGAGTTCCTCCACGTCGACGACCTGGCGTCGGCGTGCGTGTTCCTGATGGAGCACTACGACGGCGAAGACCACATCAACGTCGGGACCGGCGACGATCTCAGCATCCGCGAGCTCGCCGAAATGGTCCGAGACGTCGTCTATCCGCAGGCCAGGATTGTCTTCGATGCGTCCAGGCCGGATGGCCCACCCCGCAAGCTGCTCGACGTGAGCCGTCTCCGCGAGCTCGGCTGGACGCCGAAGCTGCCGCTACGCACGGGAATCGAGTCCACCTACCGGTGGTTCCTCGCTCATCAGGCCGATGCGCGCGGCCTTGCGGCCGACGAGCCGCGCACGAACGTCAGGGCCTGACTCGGCAGGTAGACGAGTGCCGCTGCGACAAGGGCAGCGAGCAGTGGCTGCAGAGGAACCATGAAACGGCCACCGGCGCTGTAGGTCATCGCGACACTCAGAATATTGCCGCAGACCATCATCGCCAGCACCCACACTCCCGGAAACTTCCACAGCACGAGCGCTGAAATTGCGGCAGCGGGCAGCAGCCACTGGGAGTAGAGGTCTCGTCCGGGCTTCAATTCCTGCGATACGTGCAGCCACATCAGGTAAAGCACCTGGCGTGGGTTTTCGATCATCCAATTGATTGCCAGCTTCTGCCGATGCTTCGCCAGCATGACTTCTGACGTGACGACGTCGAGGTTCAACGCCGCGATTTCCGGCCAGCCATCTCCAGGGTTCGATGCCCAGATTCCCTGCGACCGCAGCGCGCGGGGTCCGAACCCCATCGGCAGGTTGATGCCGCCCTGTGTGCCGAGCGGCATGAACGCATCGAGCACGACGATGTTGCGAATCCACCAGGGGCTGATCACGACGATCGCTACGGCAAGGCAAATGGCCTTCGTCTTCCAGGCGAATCGGGACCCGAATGACAGATCTCTGCCGGGCAGGATCAGCAACACCGGCGTAGTCAGGATGAATATCGTGCGCGCCGCCAGCAGCCCTCCCATGGCGATGCCGGATGTGATCGCGCGCGTGATCGTCCAGCCGTCTTTCGCATTGCGCACCCAGGTCCACGCGAGCAGCGCGAGCATGAGGGCGGCGAGCGGTTCGGTCATGAACATGCCCGAATAGCGGGTCAGCTCACGGCTCTGGAGCAGGATGGCCGCTGCGATGACCGCGGCAGGAATGCCGGCGAACTGCGCAGAAATGACGGCGGCAGTCGTGACGGCACCCGCTGTGATGCCGCAGTTGATGACACGCCACGCCGTGAAATTTCTGCCGGCGACGGCGTACACGATTGAGAGAAGGTACGGCATCGCCGGTGGGCGATACGTGGTTGGGTAGTAATCAGACTGGCGGCTCAGGAGCAGCCGGTACCGCGGAATCCCTTCATACGGTTTCCGCCAGTCGGCGTTGCTCCACTCGTAGCCAAACCCCTGCCCCTGCCAAACGTTGAAGGCGATCGCGTCGTAGTCGTGGCCGTCACCCGTCTCCGGCGGCTCGTGCAACGCGCCGCTGTTCGACGCGCGCATCAGATAGATCCCGAATGACGTCAGGAAAATGAGTGCGAAGACGAGCTTGCGGAGGACACCGGCAGTCATGCTTTCGGCAGCGCCGCGATCAGGGCTTCGTACTTGCCCATGATCACATCCCACGCGTAGTTGTTCGTCACGTACGCTCTGCCGTTCCGGCCCATTCGCTCGCACAGTTCGCGATTCGCGAGCAGCACGTGAATGCACTCGGCGAATTCCTCACGATTGGAATAGAAGAGTCCAGCGTTGCTGCGCCGGCAATGATCGACCAGCACGTCCGCGTGTGCGTTGCACACCACCGGCTTGCCGAGAGCCATTCCCTCGAGCGTGAGCAGCGAGAGGCTCTCGAACGGCGATGGCACGACGACAATGGTCGCGGCGTTGAGCGCACGCAGGCGATCGGATTCGGACAACAGACCGGCATACTGCACCCACGGGACGTCCGGCAGCGGCATCAGCTTCGCGCCCATGAGCACGAGCGTGGCCGGTCCGCCTTCGTCTTTATAGGACGCAAAAAATTCCAGCAGCTGGTCGCACCCTTTGCCTGGATCTATCCGCCCGCCGTAGAGCAGGAATGGTCCTCGAGGCAAGCCGTTGCGACTCGCCTGCGGCAGCGTCGCACCGCCATCGAGTAGATCGACGCCGCATCCAACCGTTTCCTCGGCGACTGCCCGGATGTCGAACGTCCTCTTGAGAAACGCCTTTTCGACCTCAGTGTTATAGGCGATCGCGCGTGGCCGCTGAAACATCTCTTTATAGATGTCGAGATGGATCGCCGGCTCGTCGTGCGCGGTCGGGGCGAGGATACTGCGCTCGGCGGCAATGTCGAGGCCGAGCACCGTGGGCGCATAGAGATAAGTGAAAAAAATGACCGCATCGTACGAGTGCGCATGTGTCCCGAGGTACTCGATCAGCGCGGGGCACCACGGGCCCTGTTGCTGCAGCCACGATAGCTCATCGTCGTGTGTATGCGGGTTGTGGAAGATCCATTCGGAGTACTTGTTGAAGGCATCGATATCGCGGGTGCGTGCGTTCGCGAAGCGCCGCACCGTCACGCCGTTGATCTGCTGAGTGCCGTCAGGATAGTCGTTCGCCCACGTGATGTATTCGCGAGCGCAGGTGGTCAGCACCTCCACGTCGTGCTGACCGGCCATCCGCTCGGCAATCAAACGGCAGTGATATTCGGACCCGCCGAGTATCTCCTGGCCGTATCGCTGGACGATGAAGGCAATGCGCACTGCGTGGCGGTCAGAAACCAGAAAGAATCGATGTCAGACGCTGCTGGATGATGGGATCGCCGAAGTGTTGGAGCCGCTGCCGCTGGCCGGCCAGGACTTCCTCGCGCGGGCTCTCCTCGAATGCCAGCATGCCAAGCAGCTCTGCGGCGTATTCGAGATCCTTCGGCGCGAACTGCACACCCGCGCCGCCGAGCGTATCGGGAACGGCGGCAGCGCTGTATGCCAGCACCGGCACGTCCATCGCCATCGCCTCGACCAGAGGGACGCAGAACCCCTCGTGCTCGCTCAACGAGACGTACACGCTCGACGCGCGGTAGTAGGCCGCGAGCTCGGCGTCAGGAACGGGACCGGTGAAGATGAAGCGATCCTCCAGCATCTTGTACTCGGACAGCAGCGCGCGAATCGTCGCATAGTACTGCGGCACCACGTCATAGCGGCCTACAAATATGAAGCGGTAGTAAGCGTCCACGTAGCGCTTGTACTGTTCGGCCAGCCTGATGTGGTCTTCAATTTTCTTGTTCGGGGCGATTCTTCCGACGAACAGGAAATTGACGAGGCCGTCGTCCAGAATCTCTTCGAGCACCGGAGATGGCGGCGCATTTGTGAGCCGCTCGGTGTTGACCGCGATGGGAAGAACGCCGGTGTTCGAAAAGTCGAGGTCTTCGAGCTCCCGGCGGTTGTACTCGGAGTCGCCGAGCGCCAGCTCGCAGGCAGGCGCCAGGCCGGCAAGCTCCTCACGCGCGATTGACGCAAGCCGGAACAGCGCCGGCGCGTAGGGGGCGAAGAACTGCGCGGGCGTCACGTTGTGATATTGCAGCACCCGGCCGTGGGGCAGCGCCGCGAACGCCGACGACATCGGCGACGGCAGCGCGTAGTGAAAGATCGTAACATCGCCGTGCTTTGCGGCCGGATCCGAGAACGGCCGGATGTCGTGGCGCAAGTCGTCGTCAATCGTCAGGGCGAAGATCTCGGAGTCGTGGCCCATCCCTCTCAGAAGATCGCGCATCCGCCTGGCGCTGTCGCCAATCGCATCTCCATTGTGGGCGGCAGGCACCCACTGGTTGACGCGCATCAGCGCTTCTCCTCAACCAGGCCGGTTTTCGGCTCCGGGCTCGCCGGCAGGCCGCGGAAAATCGCAGGACGGTACTGCTGCAGCTCGAACAGCTCTTCGGCAAGCCGGAACTGATCCCAGAAATCCCAGGCAACCGGCGGCGCGGGCTTGCGCGGGCTGTTCAGTACCTGGCCGACGAATCGGAGCAGCGTGCCATCAAAGTCTTTTGCACGCAGACGCGTGAGCGCCTCGTCCTGTTTGCGCACGATACGGTCGTACAGATCCTCGTCGTCGATTACCGCGTCGATCAGCGCAGCCACCTCGAGCGGCTCCTGGGTCGTATAGAGGACGCCAGCGCCGTCCATCGTCGCCGGCACCGCGCTCGCGCCGTAGGCAACCACGGGAATCGCCTTGTAGAACGATTCGACGATTGGAACGCAGAAGCCTTCGTGTGCGCTCGCGCACAGGAAGAGGTCGGCGACGTCGTAGTAGGCCGAGAGCTCGGCGTCGGAGACGTGGCCCACGAAATGGACGTTGGTCACGCCGAGACGCGACGCGAGCTGGTGCAGCATTGCGAGGTACTTGTCGAATCCACCGTACGACCCGACGAGCAGCAGGCGCGACCGAGGGTTGAAGTGACGCTGGTACGCGTGGAAGTACCTGATGACGTCCTCGATGCGCTTGTTGGGGATGATCCGTCCGACGAACACGATGTTGGTCCAGTCGTCGTCGAACTGCTGGGCAATGAGATCGTTGGGCGGCAGATCGAGGCGCGAGAAGTCGGGAACGACCGGCAGTACGCCGGTGGGGGAGAACCCGAGCGCCTCGAGCTCCTTGCGGTTGAACTCGGAATCACCCAGCGCCAGATCGACGCGGGCCGGATAGATGCTGAGCTCGCGGCGGCCCTTGAAACACTGCTCGACGAGCTGCTCGTGCACGTCGACGAAGAATTCCGGAGGCGTAATGTTGTGATAGACCAGAATCTGGCGGTCGGGCAGCGCGTAGGTGATGCGCGACGCACGCGAGCCGATGGAAAAATGATGGATCAGGATGTTCGTCGCGTCGCTCTCCTGGATCAGGTCGCGATAATCGCGGGTCTGATCTTCGAGGCGCGGATCGGCCGTTTGAATAAAAATGTCCGATTCGAAACCGGCCGAGCGCAGCACGCGCTGAATGCCCAGCACCTCGTGGCCGATGGCATCGCCATAGCCGAGCGTGGCCAACACCTGATGAATCTTCTGCTTCTTCAATTCAGCACCGGTCCGAATGGCAAGTCGGCTAGGACGACGTTCGCGGGCCGAAGATCCTTCCGGCGTCTGGCGAACCAGCCCGGCTCGGGCTCCATGCCGCTGCCGCTGATCCCCCGGGCGTCCTGTTCTTTCACCTGCGCGAGGATGTCGAGATACTTCTGCTCGATCACCGGCCATGCGTAGTGCCGCTGGAAGAACTCGCGGCCGTTCGCGCTGAACGCCGCGTTCAAGCCGCGGCTTTCGGAAATCGCACGCAGCGTTTCAACGAACTCAGCCTGCGTCTCATAGTAGAGGCCCGCCCGGCTGCGGACGCACTGGCCTCGCAGCACCTCGCACTTGCCGTTGGCGAGCACCGGCTTTCCGAGCGCCCACGCCTCGAGCGCGACCATCGAGAGGCTCTCATAGTAGGACGGCATCAACAGAAGATCCGATGCCGCCAGCGCGTCGAACTTGTCCTGATCATCGAGAAACCCGAGATGGCGGATCCTTGGATGATCGGGGATCGGCAGCATTTCTTTGCCGATGAGGACGAGCTGGAGTCCCTTGGGGAGCGCGTCCAGTCCCCTCAGGAAGAACGTGAACAGCTCTTTGCACCCTTTGTTCTGATCGATCCGGCCGACGTAGAGCGCAAAGCGTCCCTCAATCCCATACTTCTGCCTGAACCGCTCCCCCTGCGGCCGCGGTGGAATATCCGATCCGATGCCCACCACGACCGCGGGAACCTCGTGATTGTTCGAGACAGATTGAATGAGCCGCTTCTCTTCGGGGCTGTTGTACATCAGCGCGCGGACACCGCGGAATATGCGGGGCGACAAAGCCAGGCCGATGGCTTCGTCGCGCTCCGCGGTCGGAACGAGGATCGCGCGCGACGGCATGGCTTTCGTGCCATGGTACGAATGGTAATAGCGGTAGCTGAAGAAAAACACGTAGTCGTAGCCTGCGTCGGCCGAGTGGAGATGCCGCAGGAGAGAGGTGCTTTTCGGCCCCTCGGCGCTCAGCCACTTCAGCTCGTCGAGAAACGAATGCGAGTGGTTGAACACGTGCTCGGACCAGCGGCCGAACACGTGCGGATCGCGTGGCTGATCGACCCGGAACCTGCGGACGGGGACGTCGTTCACGATCTCCGTTCCGGCCGGAAAGTCATCGCGCCACGTCACGTAGTCGCGCGCGCACGTCGTGAGCACGTCCACGGCCGCGTGCCGGGACAGGTGCTCCGCGACGTAGCGGGCGTGCAGCTCGGCGCCGCCGTTGATGTCCGCGCCGTAGCGCTGCACCACGACAGCGAGCTTCACTGCGCTGAGGGATCCGGCTCTTCGCCGGAGTCGTCCCTGTCGTCGCCGGCGCCGGCCGGATCGTCGTCGAAATCTGCGTCGGACGTGTCGTTCGACGCGGCATCAGCGGTCGGGTCGCCATGTGGCGGTGTGCCGGAATCTTCTGGCGACGCGACGTCCGTCGGCGCGCCTCCTCCTGCTATCGCCTCGCCGGGTGTGCGGCTGCGGCCACCGCGACGTCCACGCCGTCTGCGGCGCCGGCGTCGAGCGGTGTTCGATTCGCCGGTCTGTTCCTCGGCCGTTGTCCCGGGCTGCGCCGGCTGCACCTGAACCGGCTGGGTCGCGGCGGATGCTGAGGGCGGCGGCGGTGGTGCCGGGCGCTCGTCCGAACGGGGCCGCGGCTGCTGTGGCTCGCGCGCGGGTCCGGTGCCCGGCCGATATTGGACGACGCCTTCGAGCGCGCGCGCGCGCCGCTCGTCGAAGTCCATCCGGCTCGACAGCGATTCCAGCCGCATCTTGAGATTGCGATTCTCGATGCCGATCCGCGTCAGCTCCAGTACCAGGTTGTGCACGAGCTCGTAGTACAGCACGTCGACTTCGTCGCGCTGCTGCGCCTTGTGACGGAGGAATTGGAACTGCGCCTCGAACAGCGCGTTCACACCGGATTGCTTGTGGACGGCGTGAATCAGCGTGTTCGGATTGAAGAAGAGCTTCAGGATGGGGTTGAGCAGGCGGCGTATGGCGCGAAGAATTCCTCGATGGGTTCCGTACAGCATCTCGGCATCGAAGCCGGTTCTCAACTCAGGTTCGAGCTGGAATGGCTCGAGCTTGACGTCGCGAACGCGCCTGAACTGGTCGACAAGATCCGAGCGAACGCCCTTTGGATTGAGGAAGCGCTCGAGCTTGACGTTGGCCAGTTCCTGAATCTGCTGTTCCGTGTAGTCGACGCCGCGCTTCGACTCAATCCGCGCCCGGATCTGGCGCATGATCTGTTCGACGTCGACGGCGTCGGTCCGAATATTGAAATCTGCCATGTGCTCTTTGCTCTCTGCTCTCTGCTGTCTGCTTTTGGCTCTTGGGTCTCGGCTCTATTTGGTTCGCGCGTGAGCCCGCCGTGCGGCGAACTCAGGGGCTTCCTTGAGGCACGTACCCAGAATGCCGACCGATCGCACGAGCGCGCGCAAGCCTGTGCGCTCGATTTCGGCCGGATCGCTTCCGAATCGCGGGTAGCCGCTGTCATCGGCCACCGCTGTTTCCCATCCGCGGAACAGCTGTCCCCACGGGCTGGCCAGCACGTCGCGCATCAGCCCCTTCGCTTTGAGCGGATACCAGAAGCTGTCGTGATACACCACGCTCGCGGCGTAGGCCCACGGGGCCAGCACGGTTTTCAACGACCACTCGACCGGTTTCCGCAGCGGTCCCCAGTAAATCTGATGCTGCATGCGTGCGGCGAACGTCATCTTCCTGAACGGGCCGGCAAACTGCCAGTTCTCGGCCCCCGCCTCTTCGTCGCCCACAATCTCGATATCACGCGGATCGCCGCAGCCGAGCCCGCGCTCGTGGGCCAGGCGGATGAACTTGATCGACAACGGGTCCATGCCCATGAGCTTCGCCGATATCGCGTCGATGGCGACCTGGTCGGCGCTCGCCAGAATCACGTTCTTGACGCGCGGAATCATACAGCGCGGTCCGGGTCCGTCGCCCGCAAATGTGCCGTCCATCACCGCGAAGACGCCGCGGTGGATTTTCTGCTGAATCATCAACAGATCGACCAGCGTTTCGTGGATGACCGGATGCGTCCAGTGGCGCCGCTCGTTCAGCAATCCGCCAAACGCGTTTTTCATCGCGCCGGTCATCGTGGTGAAGACGTGCGTTTTCACCGTCGGCAGATGAATGATGTTCTCGCCGATGAACCGGCGCGGAATCATGAAGCCCTGCGGGTACACCTGATTGAGGCAGAGAAACTCCCTGGTCAGGTCGCCAACCGCCTCGTGGATGTTGATCCACTCCTCGCCTTCGTAGATGTGGACGTTGCGCAGGCCGTGCGCCTGGACGACGGGCAGCTGCTTATTCTCGCGCTCGCCCAGGTGCGCGTCGATGACCACAGTCCTGTTGTGGCACGCATGAATGAGGTCGGGCGAATAGCCGTCTTTCTTCATCGCCCTGATCACGCCGTCGAGCTGCCACGGGGTCGTCGAGCTGCCCGGAAAGAAAAAATGCCACGAGATGTTGACCTTGAGTGCCGTATCCGCGTCTTTCGCGATGACGTTCTGGTAGTCGGCGAGGTTCAACAGACGGTGATAGTCGCGGAGAACGGTCTCGGGCTTTGTCCGGAGGATGGCAACGCGTGCCTTGGGCATCGCCACGATTTTACTGGTAAATGATGACGATGACCGAAAGCGCCCAAAGCGCCACGCATGCGAGCAGCGGCCTGTCGTTGATGACCAGTTCCGCCGGGCTTCCGCCTTTGTCGCGGCGGTGGACGAGGTAGAGGTACCGGAAGATGCCGTACAGCGGGAAGGGAATCGTCAGGCTGAGCAGATCGGAGCCGAATCGTTGGGTCGTCTCTGGGCTGATGGTGTAGAAGGCGTAGGCGATGAGCGTCGAGGCCGTCACGACCGAGATCATCTGATCGAGCAGGTACGGCGTGTACTCGCCCAGTATCGCGCGGTGTTCTTCAGCCGTTTCGGTCAGCAGCGTCAGTTCGTGCCGGCGCTTGCTCAAGGCGATGAACAGCGCGAGCAGCGTCGTGCACACCAGGAGCCAGTGGCTGATGGGAACGGCGATCGCCGCCGCTCCGGCCGCTGCCCGCAGCGTGAACCCTGCTGCGATGGTGAGGACGTCAAGAATGACGATCTGCTTCAGAAACGCCGAGTACGCGATCAACAGCACCATGTACGCCGAGGCCGTCTGAAAGAACCGCCAGCCCATCGCCCACGACGCGATCATCGCCGTCACGCCGATGATCGCGGCAGCGGCGAGTGCCACCGACGGGTTGAGCGCGCCCGACGCGATCGGCCTGTGCGCCTTCAGCGGATGGCGCCGATCCTGCGGCCGATCGAGCACGTCGTTGATGAGGTAGATCGTCGAGGAGAGCGCGCAGAACACGCAGAAAGCGATGACCGCCTTCAGCGCCGATCGCTGATCGGTGAGCCGCTCAGCGAACACCAGGGCCGCAAAGACGAAGAGGTTCTTCGTCCATTGACCCGGGCGCAATGAAATGAGGAGATTGAAGAGAACGGGGCGAGGGCCCTGGGTGCGCGACATCCGAAGCGGAAGGACTTAAAGTCCTCCCGCTCCGGCGAATTTCCTCTGCTGAAAACATTCCTTGCAAAACACGGGGCGACCCTGCGTTGGACGAAACGGAACCGTCGTTTCCTTGCCGCATGCCGAGCATGTGGCCGTGGTCTCGACGCGCTCGCGAATCCCGGGCGACGCGGCCCGGGCTGCGCGCTTGGCCTTGCAGGCCTTGCACCGCTTCGGCTCGTTCTTGAAGTTTTTGTCCGCAAAAAAGAGCTGCTCACCAGCCGTCCAGACGAACTCCGCGCCGCAATCCACACAACTCAGGATCTTGTCTTGGAACTCCATCGTGTCGCCCCTTGCTCGCGCCCTTTACTCTGCGTCGCGTCGCATTTTCTTGCGGTTACGTTTACGCGCCAGCGCCTGTTTGGCCCTGCGCTTGTCTCCGGGCTTCAAGTAGAAGGAGTGCTTCTTGATATCCTTGATGATATCTTCCTGCTGTACCTTCCGTTTGAACCGCCGAAGAGCACTCTCGATCGATTCACCGTCCTGCACTTTGACTTCCGCCACGCTTGATTACACCCCCTCAAATCGGGCGATCGTGACGACTTCCCGGGCTTGCCATCACGCGGTCTTGTATAACGATTGTGTTACGCTAATTCGGGACTGCGAATCTTAGGCGCAAAGCTGAAGCCCCGTCAACGAATTAGTCCTTCAGAACAACCCTTTTATATCCAAGAGTTTACTGCACAAACGTGGATTCCACGCGAGTTCTGGTCATCGGCAACGGCGGGCGCGAACACGCCCTGGTCTGGAAACTGGCCTCCGAGCGGAGCGTCTCGGACATCGTTTGCGCACCCGGAAATGCCGGAATCAGCCGGATAGCGCGGTGCATTCCTGTCGATCCCGCTGATGCGCACGCCGTCGCCGAGATTGCCAGGCGCGAAGAGATCGATTTCACGATCGTGGGCCCCGAACTGCCTCTCAGTCGCGGCGTCGCCGACGTGTTCGCGGCCGAAGGCAATCTGCTGTTCGGTCCGACGCAGCGCGCCGCGCGTCTCGAGTCGAGCAAGGTGTTCGCGAAGGAGTTCATGCACCGCTGCGGCGTGCCCACGGCGCGTTATCGATCGTGCGACGCGGCCGCTCAGGCGATCGCCGTCCTGCGAAGCGGCGAGTTTGCGTTTCCAGTAGTGTTGAAGGCGGATGGCCTTGCGGCGGGCAAGGGCGTCGTGATTGCCGCGAATCTCGAAGAAGCCGAGTCGCACGTGCAGTCGATGATGGTCGACAAGCGCTACGGCCAGGCCGGGACGCGCATCGTGATTGAGGAGCTGCTCGTTGGACGAGAAGCGTCGTTCTTCGTCCTGAGCGACGGCACCCGCGCGATGCCGCTCGGTTCAGCCGAGGATCACAAACGCGCTCGCGACGGCGACGAGGGGCCGAACACCGGCGGCATGGGCGCGTACGCGCCGAGCTCGCGGTTCGATCGCGCGACCGAAGCGCGGGTGATGAACGAGATCGTGATCCCCGTGCTCGAGGGCATGCGCAGCGAGGGCAGCGAGTTCCGCGGATTCCTGTTCGTCGGCCTGATGCTGACCGAAGACGGCCCGAAGGTCATCGAGTTCAATGTCCGGTTCGGGGATCCGGAGGCTCAGGTGATTCTTCCCGCGATCACTGACGATCTGTCCACGCTCTTGATGAGCGCGGCCGCCGGCGAGTTGCAGGCCACTCGCGCCGCGATCGATCCCGATCCGCGCGTCGCGGTGGTGCTGGCCTCGGGCGGATATCCGGACACTTACGAAACCGGGAAGGTGATCCACGGCCTCGAAGCGGCCGAAGCGTTGCCCGGCATCAACGTGTTTCACTCCGGCACCGCGAAGCGCGACGCGGATATCGTGACGGCGGGCGGGCGGGTCTTGACGGTCGTGGCGTCGGGCGGCGATTATCGGAACGCGATTGACCGCGCGTACGGCGCGGCCGGAAAAATCCATTTTGAAGGCATGCACTACAGAAAGGACATCGGCGCCAAAGCGCTCCTCTGACCAGACATGACACCAACACCACTCCAAGTACTGATATTGATGGGCTCGCCGAATGACGCTCCGGTCATGCAGGGGGCCGTCGACGTGTTGAAAGAGCTTGGCATCTCGGTCGAGATGACGGTGGCATCGGCCCACCGTTCGCCCGACCGCGTCATGCGCCTGCTGGCGGACGCCAACACGCGCGGCGTCAGCGTGTTTATCGTCGGAGCCGGCGCTGCCGCGCATCTCGGCGGCGTCGTGGCTGCACACGTGACGAAGCCGGTCATCGGCGTGCCGATTGATTCCTCCGCGCTCAACGGGCTCGATGCGCTCTTGTCGACCGTCCAGATGCCGCCCGGCGTCCCGGTGGCCACGGTGTCCATCGGCAAGCCCGGTGCGACGAACGCCGGTGTGCTCGCGGCGCAGATTCTCGCGCTCGGCGACAAAGGCATCGCGGAGCGCGTGGAAAAGTACAAGCGCGGATTGGCGGAGAAGGTAGAGGAAGCTGCTCGCAAACTCGGCGGTGCTCCTAATCCCTAATCCCTAATCCCCAATCCCTAATCCCTGAAATGAAGTACTCCATTGTCACATTCGGTTGCCGGGTCAATCAGGCAGACTCCTTTCAAATCGAGGAGCAGCTGATTGCGGCCGGCGGCGCCGCCTCATCGACCCAGGACGCGGATGTGGTGGTCGTCAATACCTGCTCGGTCACCAGCTCCGCGGACCAGGGCTCCCGTCAGATCGTTCGAAAAATCGCAAGAGAGAATCCGAACGCGCGCATCGTCGTGACAGGCTGCTATGCGACGCGGCGCCCCGACGAGGTCGCGAACCTCCCTGGCGTCGTCCAGATCGTGCCGAACGATCGCAAGGCACATCTCGCGGCCGAAATAGGGCTGACGACAGCCGAACGGTTTGGGGACGGTGAGGGCGGCTGCGGCGCGGCGATTGCGCCCGGACTTGCGGGCCGCACCGCGTTCACACTCCGCGTGCAGACCGGCTGCGATCAGTCGTGCGCCTACTGCATCATCCCTTCCACGCGAGGAGCAGGCCGCAGTCGTCCACTCCGCGACGTGTTGTCCGAGATTGACCGCGTCAGCGGCGCGGGTTATCGCGAGGTCGCCATCACAGGCGTGCACCTCGGGTCGTATGGCCGCGACCTCGCGGACGGGTCGTCGCTGCTCGTCTTGCTGCACGCGATCGAGCGGCACGATTCGGGCATGCGGTTCCGCATCAGCTCGCTCGAACCGATGGATTGCTCCGACGAGGTCGTCGATCTCGTGGCGGCGTCGAAGTGTTTTGCGCCGCATTTTCATCTGCCGATGCAGCACGCAAGCGATGCCATGCTCGTCGCGATGCGCCGTCCGTACACCCTTGCTTATTACCGGCGGCTGGTCGATCGCATTCGAGAACGCATTCCGCACGCCTCAATCGGCACGGACATCATCGTCGGGTTTCCCGGCGAAACCGATCGCGACTTCGAGCGGCTCGAGGCGTACCTGCGCGAGTCGCCGGTTACGCACGTGCACGTCTTTCCGTACTCAGATCGGCCCGGTACCGCCGCGACCGAACTGCCTCTGAAGGTGCACGGCTCGATCGTTCGCGATCGCGCGAGCCGCATACGCGCCATTGGACGCGAGCTGAATCGAGCGTTTCATGGGGCGCAGCACGGCAGCGTCCGGCCCGGGCTGACGATCGAGGACGGGTCGCTCGTCGTGACGGATAACTATTTGAAGGTGCGCATCCCCGCGGGGCGGGCACGGAACGAGTGGGTGACGGTCGGCATCGACTGCGAGGGTGATTTCCTTACCGGCTCGGTGATCTGAGCCTGGAACTTGGAACCTGAAACCGGAACTTGGAACCCGTACCCGGAGCCTATAGCAACGCCGCCGCCTTCTGTCCCGCCGACTTTTGAGTTCCTTCGACAATCAGATGACCGCAGGCCGCGCGGATGTCCCGTCCGCGGCTCTTGCGCACCGACACCGTCAGGCCGGCACCTGCAAGAATCCGGGCGAACGTGTTCACCCGCTCATCCGACGGGCGCGCGAACGAGATGCCGGCCGCTTCGTTCAGCGGGATCAGATTCACCTTGCAGCGGATGTTGCCGAGCAGCCGCACGAGGCGTCGTGCGTCTTCCGGCGTGTCGTTCACGCCGCCGAGCAGCACATATTCGAAGGTGATGCGGTTCCGGCGGCGAGCCGGAAACTTCCGCGCCGCGGCGAGGATCTCCGCGAGGCCGTATTTACGATTCACAGGCACGAGCGCGTCGCGCTGGTCTTCCGTTGTCGCATGCAGCGAGATCGCAAGGTTCGGCATGAGCGGTTCGCTCGCGAGCCGATCGAGTGCGGGCAGCACACCGACGGTCGAGAGGGTCACACGCTTTGGAGACACGGCAAGGCCGTGCTCGTCGTTCAGCATGCGCAGCGCCTTCATCGTGCTGTCGTAGTTGTGCAGCGGCTCGCCCATCCCCATCAGCACGATGTTGAATTTCGAGTCCCGCAACCCCATTTCGTTCGCCAGGACACGGACCTGCCCTGCGATTTCGCCGGCGCTCAGGTTGCGGACGAGCCCCATTTTTCCGGTGAGGCAAAAGCCGCACTTCATCGCGCAGCCGACCTGCGTCGAGATGCAGAATGTCTGGCTTGGCGTATCGGGAATGAAGACCGACTCGATGCGCCGGTTGTCGTCGAGACCGAGCAGCAACTTCACCGTGCCGTCCGACGAGGTGTCTCTCGCGATGACCGCGGGCGTGGAGATGCGGAAGTGCTCGTCGAGATCCGCGCGCAGCGGTCGCGACAAATCCGTCATCTTCTCGAAGTCCGTCACCCCTTTCGCGTAGAGCCAGGAGAAGATCTGGCGCGCGTGAAATCGTGGGTGCGCGCGCGCCTCGAGGGCGGCCTCGAGCTCTGCGAGATCCATCGACGCCAGATCGGGACGGCTGTCCGGCGCTAAGCTGTTCCGAACGTTGGGCATCTGGCCTTCTATTTCTCGATTGTACTCGTGTTAAGATCGTCCCAGCTCGCTCTCAACCCTTTCATCTCCAACCGGTTCACGCGCGGGCCGGAGCGGTTTGCACGGCGTTAGTCATCAAATCCATGATTGTTCGCGACGCACTCGACAACGGGATTCGTCTCGTCACTGAATCGATGGGCCACGTGCGGTCGGTCAGCCTCGGTGTCTGGCTGGCGCGCGGTTCGCGGCACGAGACGGACGAGGAGAGCGGCATCGCTCATTTCGTCGAGCACATGCTGTTCAAGGGCACGGCCTCGCGTACGGCAGAAGACATCGCGCAGGCGGTCGACTCGATCGGCGGGCAACTCGACGCTTTCACCGCCAAGGAATACGCCAGCTACTACGTGAAAGTGCTCGACGAGCACGTGCCGATCGCCGTCGACATCCTGTCGGACATCGTGCTGCGACCCGCGTTTCACGAGGCCGACATCGAGCGCGAAAAGAAGGTCATCCTCGAAGAAATCAAGATGGTCGAGGACACGCCGGACGATCTCGTCCACGAGATTTTCACGCAGGCATTCTGGGAGGGGCACCCGCTCGGAAGGCCGATCCTCGGCACCAAGGACAGCGTCGAAGCCATCACCCAGCAGCGGCTGCGCGATCATTTCCGGGGTGCGTACGCTGCCGAGAACGTCATCATCTCGGCCGCCGGCAACCTGGAGCACTCACAACTGCGCGCCGCGCTGGAGACCGCGTTTGGATCGATGCCCGCCGCCGGGGTAGATCAGAAGAGCGGGCCGCCGCAGGTCGTGCCGAAGGTGATCATCCGCAACAAGGAGCTCGAGCAGAGCCACGTGTGCCTGGGCACCGCCAGTTATCCCCAGAACCACAGCGACCGCTACGCGAGCTACGTCATGAACACGATGTTCGGCGGCTCGATGAGCTCGCGGTTGTTTCAGAATATCCGCGAGAAGCGCGGCCTTGCGTACTCGGTGTTCTCGGGCATCAACGCCTATCGCGACGCCGGGTATCTCACGGTCTATGCCGGCTGTTCGAACGACGCCGTTGGCGAAGTCGTCGACCTCGTCGTCGAGGAAATGAAGGCGATGAAGCAGGCGCCGGTGCTCGACAGCGAGCTCAGGCGCGCCAAGGATCATCTGAAGGGCAGCGTCATGCTGAGCCTCGAGAACACATCGAGCCGCATGTCGCATCTGGCGCGTCAGGAGATCTACTTCGACAAGCAGTTCAGCCTCGATGAGACGCTCGAAGGCATTGAACGTGTCACCCCGGCCGATGTGCAGCGCGTGGCAGGGGAGCTCTTCTCAAACGGCTCGCTGGCAGCCACGGTGCTCGGACAGGTGAACGGACTTCAGCTTCCACGAGAGCGACTGAATCTGAACTAGACGATGGACGATCGACAACCCGCGAAATGATTGATCGCTACACACACCCCGAAATGGGGCGAATCTGGAGCGAAGAGCGACGATTCGAGACCTGGCTGCAGGTCGAAATCGCGGCTGCCGAGGTGATGGCCGACGCCGGGATCATTCCGCACGACGCTGCGCGCGACATCAGGGAACGATCGAAGTTCGATATCGCGCGCATCGCCGCCATCGAAGAAACCACCCAGCACGACGTCATCGCCTTTACGACCGCGGTTGCCGAGCACGTCGGGCCTTCTGCGCGGTGGCTGCACTTCGGTCTGACGTCCTCCGACGTCGTCGACACCGCGCAGGGCATTCAGATGCGCGAAGCGACGGATCTGCTCATCAAGAACGTCGAGGCGCTCCTTGACGCCGTTCGCGCGCGCGCCGAGGAACATCGGCGGACCCCGATGATCGGCCGGACCCATGGTGTCCATGCCGAGCCCATGACGTTCGGGCTGAAGCTGGCGCTGTGGTACGCGGAGCTGCTCCGCGACCTTGAGCGGCTGAAGCGTGCGCGGGCCGTCGTCGCGGTCGGGAAGATCTCAGGCGCGGTCGGGACGTTTGCCCACCTCGATCCGTCGATCGAAGCAGCCATCTGCGGCAAGCTCGGGTTGGAGGCGGCACCGGTTTCCTCTCAGGTGATTCAGCGCGATCGGCACGCCGAGCTGCTGACGACGATCGCGATTACGGGTGCGTCGCTGGAGAAATTCGCGCTTGAAGTTCGCGGGTTGCAGAAGACCGAGATAGGCGAGGTGCAGGAGCCGTTCGGTAAGGGCCAGAAGGGCTCATCGGCGATGCCGCACAAGCGCAATCCGATCGGCTCCGAGCAGATTACGGGCCTCGCGCGGTTGCTCAGGGGCAACGCGCACGCCGCGCTCGAGAACATCGCGCTCTGGCACGAACGCGACATCTCGCATTCGTCCGTTGAGCGTGTGATTCTGCCCGACAGCTTCATCGCGCTCGACCACATGCTGCGCCGGTTCACGCGCATCGTGACGGGGCTTGTCGTCAATGCCGACCGTATGAAGCAGAACCTCGAGCTGTCGCGCGGCGTGGTGTTCTCGGGAACCGTGCTTCTCGAGCTGGCGCAGCGCGGCATTTCACGAGAGCAGGCCTACGAATGGGTGCAGCGCAATGCGCTCCGCTCGTACGACGAGCAGAAAGACTTCAGGCAGCTGCTGCTCGCTGATACCGACGTTATGCGCGTTCTTGACACGAAGACCGTCGAGGATGCATTCGATCTCAAAGTACAACTCAAGAACGTGGACCATATCTTCGACCGTGTGTTCAAGACGCCGGTCGCGGTGCCCCTCGACTCACGCTCGGGGCGCCCTGAGCAAAGCCGAAGGGCGGGAGTCTCCTGATGCGCGCGAGGGTGTTCGTCACGTTGAAGCCATCGGTGTTCGATCCGCAGGGAAAGACGATCGTCGACGCGCTGCACTCTCTCGGGTACGCCGGCGTCGAAGACGTCCGTCAGGGCAAGTACTTCGAGCTCGAGGTGGCAGCGGAGTCGACCGACAAAGCCAGGTCGATGGCGTCTGAGGTTGCGGACAAGCTGCTGGCGAATCCGGTTATCGAGAGTTATCGAATTGAGATTGGCTGAAGACCTCACTAGTCAGCCAGTTGTTGCAATCATTGCCGGACATCCGAAGGATGTGCGGCATAGGCGGCGGGGGTGGGGCCCCGCCGCATAGCAGAAAAACATGCGATTCGCGGTGATTGTGTTTCCGGGATCGAATTGCGACCACGACGCGTATTACGCGGCGAAAGAGGTGCTCGGCCAGCAGGCTGAGTTCGTCTGGCACAAAGAAACGGACCTTCGAGGCGCCGATGCCGTGATTCTCCCGGGCGGGTTTTCTCACGGCGATTACCTTCGAACCGGCGCGATCGCGCGATTCTCGCCGGTCATGGACGCCGTCAGGACATTCGCGGCCGGCGGCGGTCCCGTGCTCGGCATCTGCAACGGCTTCCAGATTTTGCTTGAAGCCGGCCTGCTGCCTGGCGCGATGCTGCGGAATCGCGGCCTGAAGTTCGTGTGCGAGCACGTGCATGTGCGGGTCGAGCAGACCGACACGCCGTTCACGTTTGCCTGCCGCTCTCAACAAGTGCTCCGCATGCCGATCGCGCACGGCGAAGGCAACTACTTCACGACACCGGAAGAACTACGGCGGCTCGAGCAGAACCGGCAGATCGTGTTTCGCTACGTCGATCCTGCAGGCGTCGCGACTGACGAGTCCAACCCAAACGGATCGCTCCAGTCGATCGCGGGCATTTGCAGCGAGCGGCGAAACGTCGTCGGACTCATGCCGCATCCGGAGCGCGCCTGCGAGCTGTCGATCGGCAGCCGTGATGGTCTCGTGATGCTCGAATCCGTCGTGAAGGCCCACGCCGCCGGCACGCTCGCGGCAGCGGGGAGTGCATCGGTATGAGCTCCGCGCATGACAAGGCGACGATCGAGCGCCACGGACTGAACGACGAAGAGTACCAGCGCATCGTCAAGGCGCTGGGCCGCGAGCCCAGCCTGACCGAATTGGGCATTTTCTCCGTCATGTGGTCCGAGCACTGCAGCTACAAGAGCTCGCGCGTCCATCTGCGAAACCTTCCCACCACCGGCCCTCGCGTGCTGCAGGGGCCTGGCGAAAACGCGGGTGCCGTCGACATCGGCGAAGGGCTGGCAGCGGTCTTCAAGATCGAGTCGCACAATCATCCCTCGTTCATCGAGCCGTATCAGGGTGCGGCCACCGGCGTCGGCGGCATCATCCGCGACATTTTCACGATGGGCGCGCGGCCGATTGCGCTGATGAACTCGCTCCGGTTCGGCGAGCTCGACGACCCGCGCGTGCGGCGGAACATGGAGGGCGTCGTCGCCGGCATCGCAGGCTACGGCAACAGCATCGGCATTCCGACCGTCGGCGGTGAGATCGCGTTCGAGGAGTGCTACTCCGGGAACCCGCTGGTCAATGTGTTTTGTCTCGGCCTGGCGAAGGCCGACGAGATCGTCAAGGGCGTCGCGAAGGGCACCGGCAACCCTGTGTACTATGTCGGCTCGAAGACCGGCCGCGATGGCATTCATGGCGCGACGATGGCTTCTGCGGAGTTCGACGAGAACTCGGCGGAAAAACGGCCGGCGGTGCAGGTCGGCGACCCGTTCATGGAGAAGCTGCTTCTCGAAGCGTGCCTCGAAGTGATGACGACCGACGCCTTGATTGGTATCCAGGATATGGGTGCCGCCGGGCTGACCTGCTCGACATGTGAGATGGGATCGCGTGGGGGCGCCGGTATCGACATCGACGTGGCGCACGTACCCCAGCGCGAGACCGGCATGACGGCGTATGAAATCATGCTGTCCGAGTCGCAGGAGCGGATGCTGCTCGTCGTCAAGCGCGGCCGCGAGCGTGAAGTGGAAGATGTTTTCGAGAAATGGGATCTGCACGCCGCGCACATCGGCGAAGTCACAGACGACGGGTTGATGAGGGTCCGCGAGCGCGGGACCGTGGTTGCCGAGATTCCTACCGGCGCATTGACGGACGACGCGCCGGTGTACAAGCGGCCGATGGCGACGCCGTCCTATCTTGCTGATGTGCAGAAACTCTCGCTGCCGGACAGGCCGCCGACCGATGACGTCGAAGCCTTGCGCGCGCTCCTCGCGTCGCCGGCTATCGCGAGCAAGCGGTGGGTGTATCGACAGTACGATCACATGGTCCGCACCAACACGTTGGTGCTGCCCGGCATGGGAGCCGGCGTCGTTCGCGTCAAGGGCACCAATCGCGCGCTCGCGCTGTCTGTCGACGGCAACGGCCGTTACTGCTATCTCGATCCGTACCGCGGAGCCGTTCTTGCGGTCATCGAGGCAGCACGGAACGTGGCGTGCGCCGGCGCCGAGCCAATCGGCGCGACGAACTGCCTGAACTTCGGCAATCCAGAACGGCCGGAAATCATGTGGCAGTTCGGAAGAGCCGTCGAAGGCATTACCGCCGCGTGCAAGGCGCTCGACATCCCGATCACCGGCGGGAACGTCAGTCTCTACAACGAAACCGATGGCCGGGCGATTTATCCGACACCCGTGCTCGGCGTCGTTGGACTTCTCGAAGACTCGAGCAAGGTGCTCGGCCGATGTTTTGCCGCCAGCGGCGACCGGATCGTTCTGCTTGGCGAGTCGCGGCACGAGTTCGGCGGCAGCGAGTATTTGAAAGTACTCCAAAGCGTCGTTGCCGGCATGCCGCCTGAAGTGGATTTGCACGCCGAACGCGCGTTGCAACAGCTGCTCGTACTAGCGGCGCGCGAAGGGCTGCTCCGATCGGCGCACGACTGTGCCGAGGGGGGCCTCGCTGTGACGCTTGCGGAGTGTTCGTTCGGGACGGGCGGTGTTGGATTGACGGTCGACGTGTCCGCGGCCCATGCGCCCGCCGCCTGGGCGTCGGCATCGACGTTGTTTTCAGAATCTGCGTCGCGAGTGATCGTGTCGGCAACGACAGAGAATGTCGGGGCATTGCTGGCGCGCGCGAAAGCCCTCGGAGTGCCGGCGCGGGAAATCGGTACGACCGGAACCGGCCGGATCAGCGTCTCAATCAATGGGCGAAATGCCATCGACATCGCCGTGGGCGACGCCGAGGCCATCTGGGATGGCGCCCTGGGGAAATTCTTCAAGCAGCGAGCTGCATAACTGCGGGGGCAAAATGACCACTAAGCAGAAAATCGCTGCAACCAAGGCCGCGCGGCCGTTCGGCCGCGAGCCACAGGTCGCGGGGGTGGGGCCGCGCGACAGGTGGAAAGAGATCCCCTACGACAAACTCAAAGAGGAATGCGGAGTGTTCGGCATCTTCGGGCATCCCGAAGCCGCCAACCTGACATACCTCGGGCTCTACGCGCTTCAACACCGCGGTCAGGAGAGCGCTGGCATTGCCGCATCGGACGGCGTCCACGTGCGGATCTCCAAGTCGATGGGCCACGTCGCCGACGCGTTCTCCGAGAAGACGCTCGAGAAGCTGGCCGGGACGATTGCCATCGGACACGTGCGCTACTCCACCTCCGGCGACAGCAACGTCGACAACGCGCAGCCCATCCTGATTGAGTGTGCCCACGGGCAGATTGCCATCGCCCACAACGGCAACCTCGTAAACGCCAGCGAGCTCAAGGACGAGCTCGGCAGGCACGGCGCGATTTTCCAGACGAGCACGGATACCGAAGTCATTCTCCATTTGTATGCGCGGTCGCGTGCGCTGACGACGGACGACGCGATCGTCGAGGCGATTTCCCACGTCCAGGGTGCGTTTTCGCTCGCGTTGATGACCAAGGACCGGCTCATCGCCGTGCGCGATCCGCACGGGTTCCGTCCGCTGGCCCTCGGTCGGCTTGGTGACGCCGTGATCGTGTGCTCGGAAACCTGCGCGCTCGATCTGATTGGCGCCACGTATGTCCGGGATGTCGAGCCGGGCGAAGTGGTGATCGTCAGCGCGACGGGCGTCAGGTCGTTCAAGCCGTTTGCGCCCGCGCCGTCGGCGCAGTGTGTGTTCGAGCACGTGTATTTCGCGCGCCCTGACAGCTACGTGTTCGGCGAGAGCGTCAACGAGGTCCGCACGAACCTTGGGCGTCTGCTGGCGCGTGAAAAACCGGTTGACGCGGACGTCATTGTCCCTGTCCCGGACTCCGGCGTGTGTGCGGCGATTGGATTCGCAGAGGAGTCGGATATTCCCATGCGCGTCGGGCTCATCCGCAACCACTACGTGGGGCGCACCTTCATCGAGCCACAGCAGTCGATACGGCATTTCGGCGTGCGTGTGAAGCTGAACCCCGTCCGCAGCATCCTGGAGGGCAAGCGCGTCGTCCTTGTAGACGATTCGCTGGTCCGCGGTACGACGAGCCGCAAGATCGTGAAGATGGTGAAGGCCGCCGGCGCAAAGGAAGTGCACATGCGCATCAGCTGCCCGCCGACCATTTCGCCGTGTTTCTATGGCGTCGACACGCCGCGACGATCCGAGCTGATCGCGGCGACGCATACGCTCGAAGAAATTCAGAAATACATCGGCGCCGACAGCGTGGGGTACCTCAGCCTGGAAGGCCTGCTTTCTGCGGTCGGCACGCGGCGCTCGTCGTATTGCACGTCGTGCTACACAGGGCAGTATCCGGTGGCATTTCCACGCAACGAAGCCGCATACCTGCAGCTCGCGCTCAAGCTCGACACAGATGGCGTCAAGACGTAAAGGCCTCCTGGCCGCCGCGCTGATTGTTCTCGCCGGTGGCCGCGGTGCAGTCGCACAATCCCCGCAGTCGCCTGCCGGAGCGGCGCAGGAGCACGGGCCGCAAACAGTGTCAGCCGACGCCATCCAAGCCGCGATCGATTCGCTCGGCAACCTGGATTTTCCTACGCGCATGAACGCGTCGCGGACGCTCCGGCGCGCGCCCGCCGCCGCCGTGGCGCCCGCGCTGATTCAGGCGGTGGAGAGCCACAAGGACCAGTTCGCGCGGTTTCGCGCGCTCGTGCTGCTCACCGGGTTCAACGACGCGCGGACCGCCGAGTTGGTCCGCGAGATCGTCACCAACCCGAACGATCGGCTGCGGACGGTTGCGTACATGTATTACGAGCACCATCCGACAGCGAACATGATTCCGTCCCTGCTCAAGGCGCTGGATCGCGAGGAGAGCGAGTTCGTTCGACCCGCGCTCATCAGAGCGCTCGCCGCGCAGGGCAGTGATTCGCGTGTGCGCGAGACGCTGCTCGTCGAGGTCGGGCGTGGACAGGATTTCTTCAGAAGCGGGGTGATCGAAGCGCTCGGCGATTACCGGGCGGCGTATGCCGTCGAGCCGCTCATCGCCATCGCGCGCCAGGCTGGCCCGCTGCAGGCTGATGCCGTCGTCGCCCTCGGAAAGCTGAAGGATCAACGCGCGATGGAAACACTCGCGGCACTGCAGCGCAGCGCGCCTCGGGAATCGCAGCCGACGATCGCCGCCGCAATCTGCCTGCTCGGCGTCAACTGCGATGCTCACATGAGCTACCTGGTCGAGACGCTGGCCTTCGCCGAGAAAAATCTTGGATATCAGGAGCTGTTGCGCAACACCGTGGCCGGGCTCGTCGCGCTTGCGAATTCGGGGAACACGCAAGCTTTGGCAGCGCTCTTCGACAAGGGCATCACGTCTGTCGATCCACCGCGCGCGCCGATGGCGCTCGGTGTAGGTACCGTAGCCATCAGGAACACACCGGTGCTGCTGTCGTTCCTGGAAAGCTACAAGCAAGAGGACGCCGCGATCGCGCTCATCGCGGAGGGCTTCGAGATGCTCGAGGAAGACTACGCGGAAGAGAGCTTTTTCGCGTCAGTTCGCCGCGGCTACTGGCAGGCCGCCGAGTCGTCGCCGACGCGCCGCGTCGGGCAGGCACTCATCGACAAGATGGAATTCTGATCGAAGAAACAGGAGACCAGGAGCTCGAGAACCCTTTCATGGAGCGGATGACATACGCAGGCGCGGGGGTCGACTACGGCGCCCTCGATCCGTTCAAGCGACGAGCTCAGCTCGCCGGCCGATCGACCGCCGACGCGATTCGTCGTCTCGGTGTTTCAGAAGTCGAGGACAGCCGCGGCGAGAGCGCCTACCTGATCGAGACCGCCGACCACTATCTGGCACACGTCGAAGAAGGGCTCGGCACAAAGAACCTTGTGGCCGACGCGATGTATCGGCTCGTTCCTGAGCGGTCCTATTACGACTCCATCGCGCAGGATACCGTGGCGATGATCGTGAACGACATGGTGACGCTCGGCGCCCTGCCGCTCGCTGTCGCCATGCATCTGGGCGTCGGCGCATCCGAATGGTTTGCGGATGAGCGCCGCACGTCAGATCTGGTTGACGGCTGGAAGTCGGCGTGCCAGCTGGCGCGCTGCGCGTGGGGCGGCGGGGAGACGCCGACGCTGAGCGGAATCGTCGATCCGTCGACCGTCGTGTTGGCCGGCTCCGCGATCGGGATCGTCCAGCCCAAGGGCCGGCTGATTCGCGCGAACATCGCGCATGGCGATGCCATCGTGATGTTCGACAGCTCCGGCATCCACGCCAATGGCCTGACGCTGGCCCGCGCGATCGCCGCGCGCGCGCCGAACGGCTATCTGACGCCGCTGGGTGACGGCCGCACGTATGGCGAGGCGCTGCTCCAGCCCACGCACATTTATGTGGCCGCGATCGAGGACTGCCTCAACAGAGGCGTGGACATCCATTACGCGGTCAACGTTACCGGCCACGGTTGGCGCAAGCTGATGCGCGCAACGGGAACGTTCGCCTACGTTGTCGAGCGCCTGCCGGCGCCGCAGCCCGTCTTCGAATTCATCCAGTCTGTCGGCCGCGTCGATGATGCCGAGGCCTACGGTAATTTCAACATGGGCGCCGGCTTCGCGATCTACGTGCCTGAGACCGACGTCGCGACCGTGTTGGACGTTGCGAAAGGATTCCCGTTCGGTGCCCTCCATGCCGGGCACGTCGAAAACAGCGCAACCCGGCGCGTCGTGATCGCACCCAAAGGTTTGGAGTACGAAGGGGGCACGCTAGCCGTCCGTTAGTTGGGGTCTGACCCCCGTACTGTACGGGGGTCAGACCCCAATTTCCGCTTTCGCGGGTGGTTGGCAGCAATGACCCCCACGTTCAGCAAGTCCACCCACTCAGTTGGCAACCTTATGGGACCCTCGCACAATGGATGCGGATGTGGGCCGCGAATGCGCCGCCATAGGCTGCACCAGCGCCAGTCCTCCGCGCGCGCAACCAAATCTGCGTTCAGTGGGTTTCGCTCGACGTATCTCCAAGCCTTGAGCAAATGTTCATCATTCTCAACCCACACGCAGCGAAATCGTGACTGGTAAACCGCGCCGCCACCGACAGTTCCATGAGTATCGTTCCAGCGCATCGCATGGGTAGCTGTCAACCACTTGACGAACCTGGACACGTCACCGTCGCGGCATGGCCATAGCAATAAATGAAAATGAGTAGGCATCAAGCAGTACGCAAGAATTCGCATGGGCAACCGCGTGACCGCAGTCTCCAGCGTGCGTTCGAACTGTAAGTAATCGCTTGCACTCGCAAAAAGCACTGTGCGTTTTGCGGCGCGATTCATCACGTGGTACACATGATTCGCGAGCGTCACGCGCGGTTGCCTGGCCATAGGGGCGCTGGATTTGAGGCAATTACAATGCCCAAAGGAAAACATGGGGTCTGACCCCCGTACAGTACGGGGGTCAGACCCCAACCGGACAGCCAGGAGGGACGCGACGTGACGACGAATCGAAAGCTGGGCGTGTTGATCTCAGGACGCGGCAGCAATCTCCAGGCGATCATCGACGCCATCAAATCGAAACAATTGAATGCCGAGATCGCCCTCGTGATTTCCAACCGGCCGGAAGCGGCTGGGCTGACGCGAGCGCGCGAGGCCGGCCTCGAGACCGTGGTGCTCGATCACACCGACGTGCACCGGTTCCCGACGCGTGAGGACTACGACCGCGATCTCGCGCGAGAGTTAAAGGCGCGAGACGTCCGGCTGGTCTGCCTCGCCGGCTTCATGAGGCTGCTCACGAGAGTCTTCCTGGACGCCTTTCCGCAATCGGTCGTCAACATCCATCCCTCGCTGCTGCCGGCATTTCCAGGCATCAACGCGCAGTATCAAGCGTGGGAACACGGCGTGAAATGGACCGGAGCGACGGTGCACCTCGTGAGCACCGAACTTGACGGCGGACCCATCGTGCTGCAGGAACCTGTTGCGGTGAACGAAAAGGATGACGCCGAAGCGCTGGCCGCACGGATCCTCGAGAAGGAACACCGTCTCTATCCCATGGCAATCCAGTTGCTACTCAATGATGGGTGGCGATTGGATGGCCGGCGGTTCCTGCACCGCTGACACCGCCCACCGATCAACCGATGTCACATTTCAGGGTGATCACCGACACGTCCGGCGGGCAGTTCAGTCTGTAAGGCACGTACACCGTGCCGACGCCGCGACTGACGAAGATCGATGTGTTCCCGCGCCGGGCCGCGCCGGCGAGAACCGGGAATTTCCTCGCGGCCACCGAGCCGATGCCGGGCAGCACGACCTGGCCGCCATGGGTGTGACCGGAGAGCACCAGCGGCACCTTCAGCGCGACGGCCTCCTCGAGCCGACGCGGATCGTGCGCGAGCAGGACGACCGTCGATTCGGCGCCCCGGAGCAATCGCTCGATATCGCGCGCGCGCCGTGTCCAGAAGCGCACGCCCACCAGGTCCAGGCGCTCGCTTCGAATCCGAACCGTCGTGCGTGCATCCTTCAAGACTTCGTATCCGTGCGACATGAGCGCGGCCGGCATCTCGCGGTCGTCGTCGTGATTGCCGAGGACGGCATAGACGCCGAAAGGGGCGGCGAGACCAGCCAGCGCATCGACGCAGGGGGTGACGAAGGCGCGATCGCCCCACGTCACATAGTCGCCGCCCAGCACAATCACATCCGGCTGCTCGGCCATCATCAGCGACGCGGCGCGTGCGACGTCTTCAGCCGGGACCATTTCACTATGGTGGAGATCGGTGATCAGGCCCACGCGCAGGCCGTCGAGCGCGGAGTGGAGACCCCGGACTGGAACCGTCGTGTGGACGACCTGGATGTTGTGGCGTGAGTACGCGAGGCCGTAGGCTGCACCGCCGACCACGGTGCCCACGCCACCCGCCATCAAGGTGTTGAGCGCGGCGCGCCGGCTGACCAGCACGGCATTATGATAATGGACTCAATGAGCGATCTGTTCTCTGAACTGGAGTGGCGCGGCCTGGTGTATGACTGCACCGAAGGCCTGCGAGGTGTTCTGGCGGACCGCACGCTGACGTTGTACGCAGGTTTTGACGCCACCGCGTCGAGCCTTCACATCGGGCATTTACTTCCAGTTCTGGGCCTCGCCCGCGCGCAACGTTTTGGCCACAAGCCGATCGCGTTGGTAGGCGGCGGCACCGGCCTGATCGGCGATCCAAGCGGGAAGAGCATCGAGCGTAATCTCCTGACGCTCGACGAAGTTCGTGCGAACGCCGAGGGCGTTCGAGCTCAGCTGACGCGTTTTCTCGATTTCGGGTCAGCAGCGAATGGCGCCCTGCTCGAAAACAACGCTGATTGGTTGACCACGGTCACCGCGATGGAATTCTTGCGCGACGTCGGCAAGTACTTCACCGTGAATCACATGATCGCGAAGGAATCGGTGAAGCGCCGAATGGAAAGCGATGGCGGCATTTCTTACACCGAGTTCAGCTACTCCTTGTTGCAGTCCTACGACTACCTCATTCTGCACGATCGCTTCGCATGCACGATGCAGATAGGTGGCAGCGATCAATGGGGCAATATCGTTTCCGGCTGTGACCTAATCCGCCGCCGCCGAAGCGCACTCACGCACGGCCTGGTGATGCCACTGATCATGACGGCGGCTGGAACCAAATTTGGGAAGACGGAAGCCGGCGCGGTGTGGCTCGATCCCGAGCGGACTTCGTCCTTCCGCTTTTATCAGTTCTGGCTGAATGTGGATGATCGCGATGTGATCGCGTACCTGAAGTACTTCACGTTCCGGACTCAAGAGCAGATCGCCGAGCTCGAACGCGAGGCGCAGACGCATCCCGAGCGGCGGGTCGCGCAGCGCGAGCTAGCGCGCGACGTGACGGCGCTGGTGCATGGCGCTGATGCCGTCGCCCGCGCCGAGCGCGCGGCCGCGGTGCTGTTTGGGGGATCGCTCGCCGAGGCCGCGGTCGAGGACATCCTCATGGTCTTTGACGATGCGCCGTCCATTTCGATTGAGCGCGCGTCGTTGGAAACTGGAATCGGCGCGGCGGATCTCGCGGTGAGAGCGGGCCTGGCCTCGTCGAAGGGGGAAGCAGGACGGTTGATCAAGCAGGGCGGTTTCTACGTGAACGATCGCCGTCTCACCGAGGAGCGCGGGCAGGTCACGATGGCGGACGCTATCGGCCGATCGGTGATTGTGTTGCGGAAAGGCCAGCGCGAGCGTCGCATCGTCAAAGTGGTGGCGTAGGGCGTACTTGACCGCATCTGTCGGGTGCCGTATGATGGTCGGAGCTTGTGACGCTGACCGCCGTTATATAAGCGGCAGTGGCACGTGTTAGATAGCGCGCGCGGGGTTCGGTGGTCGATTAAGCCTGCTCAGCCAATATCCGCTGACATTGAATCGCCGAAGTGGGTGCGGAAAGCCCACCCCGAGCGCGTGTATTGTGATAGAGTTCGAATTCGTTCGGTAGGCGAGACCCGGCGGCAAGCCGGACAGTTGCTCCGAAGAAGATGCGGAGCAATTTTTTTGTCCCCGAACGTGTGACGCCATAAAGAGCTTCGCAAGGTATTGACAGGGTAAGTCCTCTGTAGTAACCTTAGAAGGTTCCCCTAAAGACGGTCTAAATGAGACTGGGGAAGACCACCGGGAGCGGATATCCGGCTCGGTGGGCGTCGGTTCTTTGAAAACTAGATAGAGCGTACAAGCACAAAAACCCGTCGAGTTATCAGCGGGTGGCGCTGCATAAGGAAGCGACCGGTTCTGGTTTGGGCCGGGCGTGGAGCAGTGAACCACCTACAAACTTGACAAACTAGTAAGAACAACGCAGGAGCCAAAGCAATCGGCTTCTCGTGTTGACGAGTTTGCTCTGCTTTCGGGCAGGGCTAAACGCACTTAACATGAGAGTTTGATCCTGGCTCAGAATCAACGCTGGCGGCGTGCCTAACACATGCAAGTCGAACGCGAAAGCCCCGCAAGGGGCAAGTAGAGTGGCAAACGGGTGAGTAACACGTGGGT
>Ga0111538_10000466_pt1 | contig 53248 bp, 49 predicted proteins | sample SoiMethybrSBSTD1_FD_79669 | JGI IMG/M metagenome (GOLD analysis project Ga0111538, IMG submission 79669) | Bulk soil microbial communities from a Populus tree surrounding site in Tennessee, USA - Soil MetaG P. TD hybrid SBSTD1 (version 2)... | ecosystem: Environmental > Terrestrial > Soil >... | reverse complement strand
TGCCCGGTTCTCGGTTCGTGTTCATGTTCAGTTCCGTGTTCGAGTCGCGGCGAGTTGATGCGATTCCCCGAACCCCGAACGACGAACCCCGAACCCCGAACCGAACGTCTGAACACGAACCGAGAAGTGAGAACCTGGAAGAGTGAACAGTACAATTCGGTATGCCTCCCCCGACCACGGATCGCGTTTTTGAAACCGTATCCGGGCGCGTCGTCGACGAGCTCTATACGAAAGAGAGCATTTCGACGCTGAGCTATGAGCGGGACCTCGCGGATCCGGGTCAATTTCCGTACACGCGCGGTATCCATCCCACCGGCTACCGCGGCAAGCTCTGGACGATGCGGCAGTTCGCCGGGTTCGGGACACCGGAGGACACCAACGAGCGTTACAAGGGACTGTTGAAGGCGGGCGGCACCGGGCTCAGCGTCGCGTTCGATCTGCCGACGCTGATGGGGCGCGACCCGGACCATGAGCTTTCGCGCGGCGAGGTGGGCAAGTGCGGCGTCAACGTGACATCGCTGGCCGACATGGAGACGCTGTTCGACGGCATCGACGTCGGCGCGATTACCACGTCAATGACGATCAATTCTCCGGCCTCGATGCTGTTTGCAATGTATCTCGTCGTTGCCGAGAAGCACGGCGCTGACTGGGGATCACTCTCCGGAACGATCCAGAACGACATCCTGAAAGAGTTCATCGCCCAGAAGGAGTTCATCTATCCGCCACGCGAGTCGATGCGGCTGATTACCGACGTCTTTGGTTTCTGTGCCGACAAGGTGCCGAAGTGGAACACCATTTCCGTCAGCGGCTATCACATCCGCGAGGCCGGTGCGACGGCGGCGCAGGAGCTGGCGTTCACGCTGCGCGATGGGATCGAGTACGTGCAGTACGGCGTGGACGCCGGGCTCGACGTCGATACGTTCGTGCCGCGAATCTCCTTCTTCTTCAACTCGCATAGCGACTTCTTCGAGGAACTCGCCAAATTCAGGGCGGCGCGAAGGATTTGGGCGCGTGTGATGCGGGAGCGGTTCGGGGCGAAGAACCCTCGCTCGTGGCAGCTCCGGTTCCACACGCAGACAGCCGGGGTCACCCTGACTGCTCAGCAGCCGTACAACAACGTCGTCCGGACCGCGTTGCAGGCGATGGCGGCGGTGCTGGGCGGGACACAGTCGCTCCACACCAATGCGTTGGACGAGGCGCTGGCGCTGCCGACCGCGGAGGCGGCGACGCTGGCGCTGCGAACACAGCAGATCATCGCGCACGAAACGGGTGTGACCGACGTCGTCGATCCACTGGGCGGATCGTATTTCGTGGAAAGGTTGACGAGCGAACTCGAAGCAGAGACGCTCGGCTACTTCGCGCGCATCGACACGATGGGCGGCATGGTCGAGGCTATCGAGCGCGGATATCCACAGCGCGAGATCGCCGAAAGTGCGTATCGCTTCCAGCAGGCGCTCGAACGTCGGGAGCGGATTATCGTCGGCGTGAATGACTTCGTGACCGACGACGAACCGCCGATGGGGATCCTCTACATCGACGAATCAGCCGGGGAGACGCAGCTCGCCAAGCTGGCCGTGTTACGGCAGCGGCGCGACAACGGTCAGGTGGCACGTACTCTGGACGCACTGCGCCAGGGTGCGCGCGGGACTGCGAACACGATGCCGTTGATTCTCGACGCCGTGCGCGCGTACGCGACAATCGGAGAGATGTGCGACGCGCTGCGGGATGTCTGGGGAGAATATGTCGAGGACGCGGTGATCTGATGGCCATCCGCGTTGTCATTGCGAAACCGGGCCTCGACGGCCACGATCGGGGGGCCAAAGTGATCGCGCGCGCCTTGCGCGACGCCGGCATGGAGGTGATCTACACCGGGCTGCGGCAAACGCCCGAGCAGATCGTCTCGGCGGCACTGCAGGAGGACGCGGACGTCATCGGACTGTCGATTCTGTCGGGCGCGCACATGCACATCTGTCCGCGCGTCATGGAGCTCCTGCGTGAGCAGCGCCTGGACGATGTGCAAGTGGTGGTGGGAGGCATTATTCCGGACGTGGACATTCCCAAACTGAACGCCATCGGCATCACCGGCATTTTTCTGCCTGGGACGCCGATGCACGAAATCGTGGACTTCATCACGCGTCAGGCGCGTCGGCGCGCCGGTCTCGAAGGCGCTGGAGCCAAACCCTAAAATGCGCAAACTGCTGCTGGCCGACGACAGCGTGACCATCCAACGCGTGGTCGAGCTGACGTTCTCGGGTGAAGACATACACGTGATCGCGGTCGGCGACGGTGAACAGGCGATCGCGCGAATCGAGGCCGAAAAGCCCGACATCGTCCTGGCGGACATCGCCATGCCGAAAAAGAACGGCTATGAGGTAGCGGCGTTCGTCAAGGACCACCCGGCGATGTCGCACGTGCCGGTACTGCTGCTCGCCGGCGCCTTCGAACCCGTGGACGACGAGCGGGCGAAGCGGGTGAAATCCGACGGCGTCCTCGTCAAGCCGTTCGAGACGCACGAAGTCATCGCTCGGGTGCGCGAGCTGCTCGACAGCGAACGGAGGACCCAACAGCCGTCATCTGCGGTCGCCGAGGTCCCGGCCGCGGCGGTCGCGCCGCCACCGGAGGAACCGGCGAAACCCGAGGAGTCGCTGGACGACTATTTCGATCGGCTCGATCTCGCGTTCGCGTCGCGCGCCCAGGAGCCGCCGCGACCGTTTCCGCACCTCAGCGCTCCTCAGTCTGCAACGGCGGAAGCGTCGCCACGGACTTCCGCAGCCGCGCCGGACACTGCGGCGCCGGACCGCAGGGTCATCGCCGATCTGTTCCAGTTGTTCTTCGAGGCGGAGCAGGGCGAACGCGATCCGGCGTCGATCCGCGTTCCCGAGGCGTTCGAGCGGATTCGACGTCATACAATCGAGTAATGTCGGAGACGCAACCGCCGATTTCTCTTCCGGAAAAGCCGGCACTGGAAGGTCTCGAGGAGAAGTGGAACGCGCGCTGGGAAGAGGATGGCACCTATCGGTTTGACGCCACGCGCGAACGTCACGACGTGTACTCCATCGACACGCCGCCGCCGACCGTCAGCGGGTCGCTGCACATCGGCCACGTGTTTTCGTACACGCACACGGACGTCATTGCGCGCTTCCAGCGCATGCGCGGCAGGGAAGTCTTCTATCCGATGGGGTGGGACGACAACGGGCTGCCGACGGAACGGCGCGTGCAGAACTACTTCGGCGTCAGATGCGATCCGTCGCTGCCGTATGACCCGTCATTCCAGCCACCCGACAAGGCGCCGAAGCAGCCGATTTCAGTGTCGCGTCCGAACTTCATCGAGCTGTGCAACCGGCTGACCGCTGAAGACGAAAAGGCGTTCGAGCACCTGTGGCGATACCTCGGCCTGTCGGTTGACTGGACACGCACCTACGCGACGATCGATCGCTCGGCCCAGCGCGCCTCTCAAGCTGCGTTCCTGCGTCTCCTGACGCGTGGCGCGGCGTATCAGCTCGAGGCGCCGACGCTGTGGGACATCGATTTCCGTACCGCCGTGGCCCAGGCAGAGCTCGAAGACCGCGAACAGCCCGGCGCCTACCATCGCATCCGCTTCGGAATCGCCTCGTCCGCTGCGGAGCCCGACCGGTTCGTGGAGATTGAGACGACTCGGCCCGAGTTGATTCCGGCCTGCGTCGCGCTCGTCGCCCATCCCGACGACCAGCGGTACCGCCCGTTGTTCGGCAAGGACGTCTTCACACCGTTGTTTGGCGTCCGCGTTCCCGTCAAGCCACATGCGCTCGCGGACCCCGAGAAGGGCAGCGGGATCGCGATGATCTGCACGTTCGGCGACCTGACGGACGTGACCTGGTGGCGCGAGCTGTCGCTGCCGGTTCGTGCGGTGATCCTGCCGAACGGTGCATTCAGGCAGATCGCCTGGGGCTCGCAGGGTTGGGAAGCACGAAACGCTGCTCAGGCGCAGGCGGCCTACGACCAGCTGGTCAACCTCTCCGCGGTAAAGGCGCGCGCGAAGATGGTCGAGTTGCTGCAGCAGTCAGGCGATCTGGTGGGCGAGCCGAAACCGATCACCCATCCGGTGAAGTTCTACGAGAAAGGCGATCGGCCGCTGGAAATCATCACCAGCCGTCAGTGGTTCATCAAGACGATGGAGTGTCGGGATGCGCTCCTCGCGCGCGGACAGCAGCTGCAGTGGCACCCGGAATACATGCGTCATCGCTACGAGAACTGGGTCAACGGTCTCGCCGGCGACTGGTGCATCAGCCGGCAGCGTTTCTTCGGCGTGCCGTTCCCGCTCTGGTACCGCGTCGGCGCGGACGGCACCAGGGATTACCGCAGCCCGCTCGTGCCAGACGAGTCGCGACTGCCTGTCGATCCATCAACCGACGTACCGGACGGTTACTCGGCCGATCAGCGCGATCAGCCGAATGGCTTTGCTGGTGATCCCGATGTGATGGATACGTGGGCGACCTCGTCCTTGACACCGCAAATCGCGGGCGGCTGGCTCGAAAATCGGGATCTGTTCGCGCGCGTGTTCCCGATGGACCTGCGTCCGCAGGCACACGACATCATCCGCACGTGGCTGTTTACGACCGTGCTGCGCGCCGACCTGGAACAACAGGCGCTGCCCTGGGCACACACCGCCATCTCCGGATTCGTCGTCGATCCGGATCGCAAGAAGATGTCGAAGTCGAAGGGCAACGTGGTCACGCCGATGGCGCTGCTCGAGGAACACGGGTCCGATGGCGTCCGCTACTGGGCGGCAAACGGGCGGCCTGGCGCCGACACGACGTTCGACCCCGGTCAGATGAAAGTCGGCCGGCGGCTGGCGACGAAGATTCTGAACGCGTCGCGGTTCGCGCTGCTGCAGACGGAGCCGACGGGACCGGTCACGGCACCGCTGGATAAGGCGATGCTGCTGAACCTGGCACGGCTGGTCACGTTCGCCACCCGCAAACTCGACGAGTATGACTACGCGAGCGCGCTCGGCGAGATCGAGAAATCGTTCTGGAACTTCTGTGACGACTACATCGAGCTCGTCAAGTCGCGGCGGTATGGCGATTTCGGTCCTGAGTCCGCCAGTTCCGCAAACGGCGCGCTGCTGATTGCGCTCGAAACGTATCTCCGCCTGTTTGCGCCGTACTTGCCGTTCGTGACGGAAGAAGTCTGGTCATGGTGGCGCACCGGCAGCGTGCACCGCGCGTCGTGGCCCGATGCCGCGGTTTTGGAGAAGGCGGGCAGCGATGGCGACGCCCGTTTCTATGTCGACGCGCAGCTTGCGAACGGCGAGATTCGGCGTGAGAAGTCGCTGCGCGGAATGAAGATCAAAACTCCGGTCAAGGTCACCATCGAGGCCGACGCCGAGACGCTGAACAGCCTGAAGAAGGTCGAGTCCGAAATCAGCTCTGCCAACACCGCGACGATCGTGTTTCTGCCCGGTCAGGAAACGCGGTTCTCGGTGATGCCGGGCGACGAACCTCCGCCGGAATCACACCCGTGAAACGCGAGCCGTTCGAGCCTCTTGACCCCGGCGTGTATCGGGAGCTCGTTCGGCGTGCGCTCGCCGAAGACTTCGGCTGGGGTGACGTGACGACCGAAGGGGTCATTGATCCTCATCAGCAGGCGCGGGCAATCATCCTGGCGAAGTCGCCGTGTGTCATCGCCGGGCTGGACATCGCGTCCGAAGCCTTCCGTCAGCTCGATCCGGGTGTGACGATCACCGTCCACCATGCCGACGGCTCGTTCTGCGAACCGGGAACGGTCGTCGCCGACTACGCGGGTCACGCCTCCGGACTGCTCACGGCCGAACGAACGGCACTCAACTTCATGCAGCGGCTGTCGGGGATTGCCACGCTGACGCGACGCTTTGTCGACGCGGCAGCGGGACGGATCACGGTCCTGGATACCCGCAAAACGACACCGTTGCTGCGCGCGCTGGAGAAATACGCCGTGCGCGCCGGCGGCGGTGTCAATCATCGCTCCGGCCTGGATGATGGCATCCTGATCAAGGACAACCACGTCCGGCTGGCGGGCGGTGTCGGCGCCGCCGTCTCGCGAATGAAGAAGAAGAGCCGCGAGATGCCGACCGAGGTGGAAGCGCAGTCGCTGCAGCAGGTGGACGAGGCGCTCGCGGCCGGTGCCGACATCGTCCTTCTCGACAACCTGTCCACCGCCGACATCATCGCGGCGGTCAAGAAATGCCGTGGCCGCGCGAAAACCGAAATCTCCGGCGGTGTGACGCTGACGCGCATGTCGGAACTGGCCGCCACCGGGGCGGACTATGTCTCCGTCGGCGGATTGACGCACTCAGCGCCGGCCGCTGATCTCAGCTTCGAAATCGAACCGCTGTAATCGAAAATCGATGTCCGATCCCCTCGCTGTGCCGGTCCGTGCCCCGCTGCCAGACGACGTCCACGTCGCGCTCGACGCCGTCGGCGATCGTCTGGGCCTGTTTGCCGATCGCATCCACTGGTATTCGGAAATCACTTCGACCAACGACCTCGTTGCCACGCTGGCCGAGTCGGGAGAGCGCGAAGGAGTCGTGGTGGCCGCCGATGCGCAGAATGCCGGTCGCGGACGCTTCGGGCGAGTATGGGCGTCACCTCCGGGTGCGGGTATTTACGCCAGTGTGCTGTTGCGACCGCAACCAGCGGTGATCCGTCTCGTCACCATCGCTGCCGGTGTGGCACTCGTGGACGGCATTCGCGCCGCGACGGGACTGCCTCTGCAATTGAAGTGGCCGAATGACGTTGTTACCGGACCTGCGGTGGCCGAACGAAAGGTGGCGGGCATTCTGGCCGAGGGCGGATCCGAAATCGATGGACGGCCCTGGGTGGTGCTTGGGTTCGGCGTCAACGTCCTCAATGCGGCGTTGCCACGCGAGGTCGCCGCTCGTGCAACGTCGCTCGAACAGGAGCTCGGACGTCCCGCCGATCGCGGCCTCGTGCTGGCGGCATGTCTTGCCGCGCTGGCGAATCGCTACGCCCAGCTGCAGCAGGGCGACGCCACCACCGTCGTGGCAGACTGGCGGAGTCGCGCCGCGGGTACACTCGGCCGCTCGGTCGAATGGAACGACGGGACGAACCGTCAGGGGACGGCGCGAGACGTAGATGAGGACGGAGCGCTGATCATCGCCACCGGCGACCGCGTGGTGAAGATTATTTCCGGGGAGTTGCGGTGGCTGTAGGGGATCAGGGATCGCAGGTCGAATACTGCCGCGAGCTTGAAAGCTACCTCTGTCGCAAGAACGATGGTCATCTCATTCGAATCGTCGGTCCGGTGTTCGAGCAGGTCTGCGGGTGGGCGGCGCGCGGCGTGCCGGTCAAGGTCGCCCAACGCGGAATCGACCGCTACTTCGATCGGTATTACGCCAAAGGGCCGCGCCGGCGCCCCGTTCACATTCAGTTCTGCGAAGCGGACGTCTTCGACGTCTTCGATGAGTGGCGTCGGGCCGTCGGCGTGCCGATCCGCGACGCTGCTGGAGAGGAAGACGGCGTCGCAGACGAGCATGCGTCGTCGCGGCGCCATGGGTCGCTTCCTGCACATCTGGAGCGGACGATCGCGCGGCTGACGACCGTGCGCGCTGGAGAGGATCGAGCACTCGACGACACCCTGGACCGCATCGTCCGTGAGCTGGACAACGCCAGGGCGACTGCGAAAGGCCTTCGTGGTGACGCGCGGTCGGTTTTTCTCGAACGGCTGCGGCGGCTCGACGTCGACCTCATTGCAACGACGCGTGCGCAGACGAGTTCGGAGATGCTCGACCAGTTGTGCGCCGAAGCGGAGGCAGAGTTGGCGCCGTTCCGCGACCGCATGCCTCGCGATGTATACGAACAGTCACGGCGGGCGGCGGTCGATCGTCTGATTCGCGAGCGCCGCCGACTGCCGGTTATCAGCTACGAATAGGCCTATGTCTGTTGCGACTGATCATTCAAGGCGTCGGTTCGCGGTTCTGATTGCGGCGGTCGCCTTGACCGCCGCGGCTGTGCCTGGCTGCGGCGGCGACTCGCCCAGTTCACCATCTGCGGCGGCGACGGTGACCGCGCTTGGCGACAGCATCACCTTCGGCACCGGCACCACGGGCAGCAACGACTACGTGTCGCTGCTCTCGAGCCGGACCGGCGTCTCGATCGTCAACAGCGGCCGGCCGGGCGAGACGACGGCGTCGGCGCTGACACGGGTGGACGCAATCACCGGGCGTGATCCGGACATCGTCATCGTGTTTCTCGGTGGCAACGATGTCCTGCAGGGCGTGTCCGCAGCGCAGAGCACCAGCAACATCACGACCATCGTCCAAGGGATTCGCGCCAGTGGAGCGGCGGTCGTCCTCGTTGGACTCGGCAACGGCCCGCCACTCGATCCCTTCAACGGCGCACTGCCCGGCATTGCCAGCCAGACAGGCTCGATCCTCGTTCCCGCAGTGCTCGAGGGAGTCTTTGGAGTAGCAAGTCTGATGGCAGACGCCATTCATCCCAACAACGCCGGACACGCGATCATCGCCGACCGCATCGAGCCCGCCCTGCGCTCCGCGCTCGCTGCCGCCAGCCGTTAGTGGTCGAATCGGGCTCGACGCTCACGCTCGCGATCGAAAAGCCGGCCGCCGGGGGGCGCATGCTCGCGCGCCATCGCGGTCAGGTCGTTCTCGTATGGGGAGCGATCCCCGGTGAACGGGTGACTGCGCGTGTCGAACGGGTCGGCAAAGGAGTTATCTACGCCGACACCACAGAGGTACTGACGCCCTCTCCCGACCGTCGTCCGGTCGCCGGTGACTGGCGCTGCGGCGGGAGCGTGCTCGCATTCGTCGAGTACCCACGCCAGCTCGAGCTCAAAGGACAGATTATTCAGGATGCGCTGGCGCGGATCGGCCGGGTCCCGCTGTCGCGTGCTCCGGCCGTCATCGGTTCTCCTGAGCACGGTTACCGGATGCGCGCGCGTCTTCATGTCGCCGACGGGAAGGTCGGTTTCTATCGTGAAGGGACGCATTCGCTCTGCGAGGCGGCGCAAACGAAGCAGCTCGCAGAATCGACGAACGCGTGGCTGGCGACAATCGCCCAGGAAATGCCGCGCTCCGCGCTGACGGCTCTTGCCGCCATCGAACTGTCCGAGAGCATCGATGGCGAGCAGCGTGCCTGTCACCTCGAGCTGCACGCCGGGGCAGAGTTCTCTACGTTCAGGCCGCTGACACGCGGGCTGGTGGGACTCTCGGCGGCTCGCGCCGATCGACGAGGGGTCGAAGTGCTGGGCGGCGCAGCGGTCATCAGCGATGTCGTGGGCGGTGTCAGGTTTCAACGGGACGCACGGGCCTTCTTCCAGGGCAACCGCTTTCTCGTTGGCCGTCTTCTCGAGTACGTGTTGTCGCTGCTGCCGCCCGGGCCCGTCCTCGATCTCTACGCCGGGGTCGGTCTGTTCGGGTTGTCAGCCGCGTCTGCTGGCGCGCCTGCTGTCATCGTCGTCGAAGGGGACCCGATCAGCGGCGCCGACCTTGCCGTCAACGCCGAACCGTTCGCTGACCGTGTGCGGGTGGAACGGCGCAGCGTCGAGCAGTTCCTCGCGTTCGGCCGCGAGCGCAAGGAAGATCTGACGCCAGCAACGATGATCGTCGACCCACCGCGCACGGGGATGACGAAAGAGGCGCTGGCCGGCGCGGTCAGTCTGCGGCCAGTGCGGATCGTGTATGTGTCGTGCGACGTCGCGACACTCGCGCGCGACACGCGGACGCTGCTCGACGCCGGCTATGAGCTGCAGGAACTGACCGGCATCGACCTGTTTCCGAACACGGCACACGTGGAGAGCGTCGCGCTGTTCAGCCGCTAGACCGCCGCAGTCGCCGGACGCCTGGCGTGGCGTTGCGCTGCGACCAACCCGCCGGTCAAGCCGCCGAGAAGCTTCATTGCATGAGCGAGCCAGTAGCTCGCCGTCTGCTGATCGAGGGCCCCGCCTGCCACCACGGGGATCATGTAGAACACGAACGCCGACAACCCGACGATCCCGCCGTGGAGAACGAATCGCGACCCGACGCGCCGTGCGACCCACTGCGTGAGGAGCAACGGCGCCACGAACGACCCGACAACGACGACGGCAAGGAGTCCCGTCGGGACAGTCTTTGGATCTTGGAGCGTCTCGATGCCGATGGCGAGCGCCGGCACCAGCACAACGACCGCGAGCAACAGCTCGGCGAGAACTCCACCGATAATGGCGCGCGTCCACCTCATGACTCACGTCCTTTCTTGCGCGGCGGCGACGAACGCTTCGAACAGCGCACGGAACTCACCCGTGCGATAGAAGTTCTCCGGGTGCCACTGGACGCCGAGGCAGAACCGTTTGCTCGGATCTTCGACCGCCTCGACGACGCCGTCAGGTGCCGTTGCCGAGACGATCAGTCCCTTGCCGAGCTTCTGAACGGCCTGGTGATGTCGGCTGTTGACCGGACAGACGTCGCCGTCGATCCGATCGCGGAGCAGCTCATGAAGCAGTGTGCCTTCAGAAATCCAGACGTCGTGCGCAATGGTGAATGGCGTCTCACGCATTTCGTGCGCCACGGCGTCCGGCAGTTCGCTCGGGATGTCCTGCACGAGCGTGCCGCCCCGCGCCACATTCAGCACCTGGATGCCGCGGCAGATCGCAAACAACGGGACGTTGGCCGTCGCCGCCTGGCGCGCCAGTTCGAGCTCGTAGGCATCCCGGCCCGGCTCCGCCGCTTCGAATTTCGGATGCGCGGCCGCGCCGTAGACCGACGGCAGCACATCATCACCCCCCGGCAGCAGGATCCCATCTACTTCCTTCACCACATCCGCTGGACGATCGGTGTCGTAACTGAGGATGCGGACATCACCGCCGGCGCGGCGGACAGCCTCCTCGTAGTCGTGCTGCTTGGAGCAGGGGGTGATGGCGATGACCGGCATTTAGGCAGACACCAGCAAGGCGAAATGCGAAATGCAAAATGTAAAATGCAAACAGGGGCGCTCGTCGGAGCGCCCTACATCCTAGCCGGAACCGCCACTCCCATGAGATCCAATGCGCGGGTCAGCTGATTCCGCAGGTAAATGACCGTCGCGGCGCGCCATCGACGCACGTCATCCCGCTCTTCGTTAAGGATTTGTGAGCGGTGGTAGAAGGCATTGAACGCCTGGGCAAGGGTGAACGCGTACTTGGCCAGGACGGAGAATTCCAGCGTCCGAACGACCTGCTCGACGATTTCATCCAGTCGGCCTGCCTCCAGCACGAGGGACCAGAGCTCGTTGTTGCCGTTTTCTCCCGTCAGTTCCGCCGCCGACACGTCGGGCAAGCTCCCGAGCAGCGCCGCCTCGTTTAGTCCCTCGCGCTGTTCCAGTTTCTGGAAGATGTTGTTGGCGCGGACGACCGCGTACTGGATGTAGGGGCCGCTTTCGCCCTCGAAGCTGAGCGCCTCATCCATGTCGAACGCGATGACCTTGCCGCGGGAGAACTTGATCAGGAAGTAGCGCACGGCCGCAATGGCGATGTGTCTGGCAGTTCGCTCCGTATCAGCCGCTGACGACTCCGGATTCCGCTTCGCGACCTCCGCCGCCGCCTTTTGAATGAGGGTGTCGAGAAGATCGTCCGCCTTCACGCCGAGTCCCTTTCTGCCGGACACCTCGACGAACGGCTTCTTTGCTTCCTCCGAATCCGCTGCCGGCGCGAATCCGAGCTCGCGCGCCGTGGCGTGCGACAGGGCGACCATTTCGTACGAGAAATGATGCGAGCGCTCGGCGCCCTCCGGATGCCCGACGGCGATCAGCGCCTGCTTCAACAGCTTCTGCAGGTACGACTGGCGCACGTCGATGACGTTGTACACGTAGGCGGCGCCACCAAACAGCGGATGATTGCTGCTGCCCCCGTCGCTGCAGGTTGCCCACAGCGATCCGTGCGGACGATCGGCGAACACGCGGTAATGGAAGTCGCGGCCGAGCAGCCCAAGTTTCCAGAACTGGTAGGCGATGTCTTTGCCGACATAGGTGACAACACCGTTCGATCGGACGATGACCTTTTCGCGCTCCTCGTCCTCCGACGTCTCCGCCGGGTCGTCCCCCGCGTCCTCTTTGGAAGTTGGAAGGTGGGCGGTGGGCGTTTCGTCAATCGGCATCACCCAGCAGCCCTTCAGCCGTCCTTCAGTGCGAAGGTACACAGCCTGCTTCGCCTTGAGCACGTCGAATGCCTGCGCCCAGAACTTCAGCCGCAGGATGTCCCCTTCCCACGTCAGCAGGTCGTAGTCCACGTTCATCCGCGCCATCGTCTGCAGATGGCAGCGAACGATGCGGTCGGCGATGAATGCAGCCGCGGCGGCGTTGTCGTTGCCGCCATGCTCGATGTCGTGAAGCATTTGCGCCCGCACGGCGAGCCGTTCCTTCTCTTCGCCGTACCAGTCCGTTACGCGTGCGTACAGATCCCAGCAGTAATAGTCGAAGCGCGTGGCATCGGCGATTTCGCGAATCCCGTCCAGCGTCTTGCCTTCGATGACACGGAAGCCGACGACGACGTCGGCCACCTGGACTCCGGTGTCGTCGATGTAGTTCTGGACTTCGACCGGGATGCCGCGGAATCGCAGCACGCGCACCAGCGTGTCGCCAAGCGCTGAGTTCCGCAGGTGGCCGATGTGGGCCGCCTTGTTGGGGTTAATCGCGGTGTGCTCGACAATGGCTTTTCCAGCGGTCGGACGCAGCGGCGGTTCGCGCTGCTGCAGCCGGTCGAGCAGGAAGGTGCGTCGTTCGAGAAAAAAGTTGAGGTACCCGTTAGGAGCGGCAGCGACGGCCCGTACGCCGTCAAGTGTGCCGAATGCGCCAGCGATCTCCTGGGCGATCGCGCGCGGAGCTTTGCGCAGGCGCTTGGCGAGTTCGAACGCGACCGGCGTGCCGAGGTCGCCGAGCTCCCGGTTGGGCGGATATTCGAGCGCAAGCGTCGGTAGAGCCCCTGGATCGAGACCGTAGAGTGTCGTAAGCAGGCGCGCCAGGTGGGCGCGCACGCTGTCGTGGACCGGTAAAATCATGCTTATTACGCTGGTGCTTCAGAAAGCTGGATGCAGAATGTAAGCGGGACGTCCGATACGGAGCCTGGTAGTCTCAGTTGCGCATTCTGAGCTCTGCATTCTGCATTAAACCGTACCATGAATGACTCCGGCGTCGGACGCCTGCTCGTCGCGAGCCTGCACCAGGGCATTGCGGATCTGTTGCCTTCGCGTCTGGAGTTCTACGAATCCTGGTTGCACCCTGCCGGCCTCCGCGAAGGGAAGATCGGACTGGCGCCTCTCGCCGCCGTGCTCAGCTTTCTGCGTCAGGAGGGCGAAGCCTACCGGCTGATCGCCGCGCGCGCCGGTGAGTATTCGGCGGAATGGACGGTTGCGGAGCTGCCGGCCCTGGAGCGGACCCTGATGCGCGCGCTGCCCGACGCGATGCGCCTGCGGCTGGTTGCCCGCATCGCACGGCGCATGGTCCGGCAGACCTACGGCGGCAGCCGTGCGTTGGTCCGGTGGCGGGATGGGGGCGGAGCCTTCGATATTCGCGGCTCGATCTTCTGCGAAGTGCGCGACCCCGCCGAGCAGCCGCTCTGCGAATTCTATGCGGCGGCGATCCGCCGGATGATGCATCTCTTCAACTTTCAGGTGGACGTCGGAACGGATCGATGCCGAGCGATGGGCGGCGGCCAATGTCTGGTGTCTGTCCATGTCCGACGCGGGGGGGCCGAACAGTGACGAAGTCGCGGGCGGTGATCGTGACCGCGTTCTGCGCCATCGGGTTGGTCCTCGCTGGCCGGGACGCCGCTGCGCAGAGCGGACGTCAGCTCATCGTGCCGTTCGAAAACGTTTCGCCCGACGCGCAGATGTACTGGCTCGGTGAAGCGTCGGCGGTCATTCTGACCGACGACCTCGTGGCGCTGGGAACGCCGGCGATTTCGCGCGAGGACCGGGTCCGCGCCCTCGATCGCCTCCGGGTTCCTGCGACTGCGACGCTGAGCCACGCCACCGTCATACGGCTCGGTCAGCTCGTTGGCGCAAGTGCGGCGGTCGTCGGCTCCGTGGAAGTCAAGGGCCAGGATCTGATCGTGCGGGCACGCTCGATTCGTATCGACGTTGGGCGGATGTCGCCCGAGATCGTCGAAAGCGGCCCTCTCCCTGAGGTCTTCACCATCTACGGTCGTGTGGCGCGCAAGCTGGCGCCCGACTCCAAGGTCACCGCGCCGGAGATTGAACAGGTCCAGCGGCCGATTGCAGCCTTCGAGCAGTACATCAAGGGACTGCTCGCTCACGCCCCGGCGTCGAAGATTGCGTTCCTCAACCAGGCGATTCGCATCGAGCCTGATTTCCAGCGCGCACGCATTGAATTATGGAACGCCTATAGCGACCTGTCCGATCACCAGCAGGCGCTCGCCGCCGTCCGCAACGTCCCGTTGACGCATCGGCTGTCGCGGACCGCACGGTTCCTCGGCGCGATTTCAATGCTGCAGCTGGCGCAATATCCACAGGCGTTCACGGCGCTCACCGAGCTGAACGCGGCCCGTACCGATCCCGCGATTTTGAACAACCTTGGCATCGTCCAGTTGCGGCGACCCGCCGGTTCGGAGGGCGGAAATGCCATGTCGTACTTCCGCGAGGCCACGCAGGCGGACAACACCGACGCGGACCTGTTCTTCAACCTTGGCTACGCGTACTGGTTGCAGAAGGACGCGGCGAACGCCGTCAACTGGCTGCGCGAGGCGGTCCGGCGCAATCCTGCGGACGATGCGGCGCATTATGTGTTGGGCGTCGCATTGCAGGCGGGCGGCAGCATCACCGAGGGGGCGCGCGAGAAGGAGCTCGCCAAGCGCCTGTCGTCCGAATATGCCGAGTGGGACGCGAAGCAGGGAGGCCGCAACGACGTACCCCGCGGGCTGGAGCGGCTGAAGACGGACGTCGACGTTCCCGCCTCGCTGCGCGTCGAGAGCGCCATTGTCGCCCCAGAGCAACGGGACCAGCGCGAGCTGGCGCGATTCCACTACGAGACGGGTCGCCGTGCGTTCCAGGCGGAGCGGAACAGCGAGGCGATTGCGGCGCTGCGGCGCGCTGTCTACCTTGCGCCCTACGACGGTGCTGCGCACCTGCTGCTGGGCCGGACGTATCTGCGTGGCGGACGGATGGACGAGGCGATCGACGAGTTCAAGATCGCGATCTGGAGCGACGACACGGTCGCGAACCATCTGGCTCTGGCCGACGCATACGTCCAGGCGCGTGACACTCCCGCGGCGCGCACTGAGCTGCAGTGGATCCTGAAAGCGGATCCACAGAACACCGAGGCAAAAAGAATGCTCGACCGTCTGCCCACGCAGTGACGGCCGTGTTAGAATCCTGACGGCTGATGTCCGAACAGGAAGTTCACGAGATTCAGCTGAACGGAAAACAACTTGTTTTCATGTTCATGGCTGCGACGGTGGTCTCCGTCGTCATCTTCCTGTGCGGCGTCATGGTCGGACGCGGTGTACGCCAACCGGTTACGACCTTCGCCCTCAACACCGAGACAGCCGTCGACCCGCCGGCGCAAACCGAACCAGCCCCACCTGATCCTGCGCTGACCACCGACAGCGCTGCCGCACCGGTCCAGGAGAAGCTGACCTATGCGGAGCGACTCGAGTCCGTGTCCGCGCCACGCGACAACGCGTTGAAGTCACCGGCACCGACAGAGAAGCCTCAGGTCGCTACGGCGGTCGCCGACCAGGAAACACCGGCCAAGGTCGTTCCGGCCAAGGAAACGACCCCCAAAGAGGCCGTCAAGACGTCTGCCGCGCAGAAGGTGTCGGCCGTCAAACCCGCTCCCGTGAACGCGAGCGCACCGCTTGCGGAACCACCGGGTAAAGGCTGGATGGTGCAGGTGATGGCGTTGCCGACACGTGGCGACGCCGACGCCTTGGCGCAGCGGCTCAACGGCAAGGGGTATCCGACGTTCGTCGCTCCCAATAGCGGGGCCGCGTCGTTGAAATATCGCGTCCGCGTCGGCAAGTACAACACGAAGGCAGAAGCGGACGCGGTCGCCAACCGGCTCAAGCAGCAAGAGCGTTTCAAACCCTGGGTTACCCGCTAGCACTGGTCGCGGGCGTCCTGCTCGCGCTGAGTTTCCCGAAATACGGTCATCCCGCAGTCGCGTGGATCGCCCTGGTACCGCTGTTTATTGCGCTGCACGGCTGGCCTGCCGTGAGCGCAGTCGAAGGGCCAGCTCTGGGCGCAGTCGACGGTCGTGCGTCGCGACGCGCGTTTCGCCTCGGTCTCATTGCGGGAATCGTCTATTTCGTCGGCACCATCTACTGGACCAGCACCGTGGTGGCTACCTACGGTCAGCTGGCGACGCCGGTGGCAGTCTTCGCCATGTTGCTGCTGGCCGCGTATCTCGCCCTCTACCCGGCGGTCACGGCGCTGATCCTGGGCCACCTGCTCGCTCGCTTCGGGACCCGGGCTCTGTTACTGGCACCGGCGGCATGGGTCGCGACCGAGTATCTCCGCGGCTATCTGTTCGGGGGATTCCCGTGGGTGCCGATTGGCAATAGTCAGGTCACCGTATTGCCCGTCGCCCAGCTCGCCAGCGTGTGCGGCGTCTACGGCGTGTCTGCGCTCGTCGTGCTTGTGAACGCGGCGATTGCCTATGCGCTGCTGACGAAGGGCCGCCAACGGGTTACGGCGCTGGTGACTGTGAGTGTCGTGCTCGTCGCGCTCGCCGGCTGGGGAAGCTGGAGGATTGCTGACGGCTCGCTTACCCGACAAGGCACGCCCATCCGGGTCGGCCTTGTGCAGGGCAATATCGAGCAGACGATCAAGTGGCGTCCCGAGCACGCGCGCGCGATTTTCACGACCTACATTGCCATGACGCGCGACGTCGTGCGCCGCGGCGCCCAGTACGTCGTCTGGCCGGAGTCGTCAACCCCGTTTACGTTCGAATCCGATCCCGACGGTGAAGGTGCGATGCGTAAGCTGGCGCAGGAAGTCGGCGTCCCGATTCTCTTCGGCAGCGACCAGACGGTCATCGTCCCGCCGCCGTTGGGCTCGAGCCGCGCGATGGAAACGCATTACAACGCGGCGTTCCAGCTGGCACCCGATGGAACGACGTCGGCGGTGTACAGAAAGATTCACCTCGTGCCATTCGGGGAGTTCGTGCCAATGGCCGACTGGCTGTCCTTTTTCCCGCCGCTGGTGCAGTCGCTCGCCGGATTCGCGCCGTTCTCGGCAGGAGAGTCGATGGTCGTACTCCCGGTGGGACAGCACCGCGCCAGCACGGCGATCTGTTACGAGGTGGTCTACCCCTCCCTGGTGCGCCAGGCGGTGCTCGACGGGAGCGAGCTGCTGACAACCATTACCAATGACGCCTGGTACGGCCACTCCTCGGCGCCATTCCAGCACTTCGCCATGGCGTCGATGCGCGCCATCGAGCACGGCCGCTACATGGCGCGGGCTGCCAACACCGGCATCAGCGGCGTCGTCGATCCGTATGGCCGAGTAGTAGCGCAGTCGGCTATCTTTGAGCAGGTGGGGCTGGTGGAAGAGGTGCGATTCCTCACGGCTCGGACCGTTTACACGCAGATCGGCGACCTCGTTGCCTACCTGGCGATCGCACTGGTCGTCGTTGCGCTGATCACGGAGAACCTCAGTGGCTTTCGATCTCGACGATTTCGAACGACAGTATGACGACCTGAGCCGGCGCGGGTCCGAGCTGCGGAGGCATCTTTGAAGCGGCCCGTCTCGATGAGCAGCTTGCCGACATCGAAAAGCACATAGGCGCGCCGAATTTCTGGAGCAATCAGGCGGAGGCGCAGAAGGTGATGCAGCGCCGCCGCCGGGTCGAGGACGAACTCAACCTGCTGCAGACGCTGAAGCGCAGAAGCGACGATCTCGGCGTGCTGTTCGAGTGGGCGAAAGCCGGCGAGGACGTCGGCGCCGACCTGCATCGCGGGCTCGAGGAATTTCAACAGGAGATCGACACGGCCGAGAGCAGGAAGATGCTCTCCGGCGAGCACGACCAGGCCAACGCCATCGTGACCATTCATCCGGGCGCCGGCGGCACCGAGTCGCAGGACTGGGCAGAGATGCTGCTGCGCATGTATTTCAAGTGGTCCGAGCGGAAGGGCTTCCGCCGCGAGGTCATGGACTATCAGCCGGGCGACGAAGCAGGGCTCAAGAGCGTCACCGTGCTGTTCACGGGAGAGTACGCGTTCGGTTTGCTCTCGGCGGAGGCGGGCGTGCATCGGCTGGTGCGCATCTCGCCGTTCGACCAGGCGGCGCGCCGTCACACCTCGTTCGCATCGGTCTTCGTCTGGCCCGAGCTGCCGGAGGACGTCGACGTCGACATCGAAGATAAAGACCTCCGCATTGATACCTTCCGCTCGAGTGGTGCGGGCGGCCAGCATGTCAACGTCACGGACTCCGCCATCCGCATCACGCACCTGCCAACGGGCATCGTCGTGTCGTGCCAGAACGAGCGCTCGCAGCACAAGAACCGCGCAAGCGCGATGAAGGTGCTGAAGTCGAGGCTCTACGACCTGAAGATGAAGGAGCAGCAGGCGAAGCTCGAGCAGATCGGTGGCGAGAAACGCGACATCGCGTTCGGCAGTCAGATTCGCAGTTATGTGCTGCAGCCGTACCAGATGGTCAAAGATCACCGGACAAAACTCCAGGTCGGCGACCCGAACCGTGTGCTCGACGGCGATCTCGATCCATTCATCAAGACCTACCTGATGAAGAAGGCAAGCGGAACGCTGGACGCCGCCGCGGCAGCAGACGAGGAGTAGAGCAGCCCCGCCAACCCTCCCCCTCAGATTGACGTCTCAACTAACAGGCGTATACTCCGGGAACCACAGCGGGTGGCACGCCTTAAAGCTCTTCCTGGAGGCGTCTTAATAGCGTCGAGAGACGCCCGCGACCACGACGTCGGGGGCAGGGAGGCACTTGTGATCTCTTGGCTGCGTAGCTGTTGGAGCGAGCGGGTCAGTTATGAAGGTGGCCTGTCGCTGATTTGGATGGACGGGCTGCTCGTCATTCCGCTCATCATGGCCGCCTTCTTCTACCCGATGGAGGCGTTGCTGACCGCTGGAGCGCTGGTGTTCGTCACCTTCGTGATCTATGAAGGCTGCGTGCTCTGGAAGCGCCATCACGTTCCGCATCCGCCGCTCTGAAGAAGTCGAAGGTCAGTTCAGGGCTGGAGCAGGGGCCGCCGGACCGGGCGGTGAAGGTGCGGGTGCGGATGCCGGCTCAGCCGGCAACGCGACCTGCGGCTGTGTCCCGTTGATGAACGCTTCGGTCACCCCTGAGTCCAGCGTCACAAAGACAATATTGCCCGGCGCTTCGAATTGCGGCGGAGCCTTGCGATCGCCGCGCTTGTCGATATACGCGCGCATGAAGTCCATCCAGATCGGGAGAGCAGCGGCGGCACCGGTCTCGCCCGGGCCGAGCGACTTCTTCTCGTCATAACCGATCCACACGCCGACGGTGATGTTCGGATCGAAGCCGATGAACCAGGCGTCGGTATATTCGTCCATGGTTCCGGTCTTGCCGCCGAGTGGCCAGTCCAGCGACGTCGCGGCCTGTGCCGTTCCGCGCTGTACCACACCGCGCAGCAGATTCGTCATCACGAACGCCGTGTCGGCACGAACGGCTTCGTGCGGCTCCGGGCGATGCTCCTCCAGCAGGTTTCCCTCGCGGTCCGTGATCGAGATCACGCCGTACGGTTCCATGCGCACACCGCGATTGGGAAAAGCGGAGTAGGCGCTCGTCATCTGCTGCAGCGTGGCCTCTGACGATCCCAGGGCGAGGGACAAGTACGGCGGAGCATCGCCCAGCCCGAATCGTTTGCCGTACTGCACCACCTGCTGCGGTCCGATTTCCTGCATCGCCTTGACGGCGGGAACATTCCGCGATTGTTCGAGCGCCCGGCGCAGTGTGAGCGGACCCTCGAACTTCCGGTCGTAGTTCAGCGGCTGATACGGCGGCTGGTTTGGCCCGGCAGGGAATGACACTGGCTCGTCGACGAAGACGGACACCGGCGTGAAGCCGCGGTCGATCGCGGCGGTATACACAATCGGCTTGTAGAGCGAACCGACCTGACGCCGGGCCTGTGTGGCGCGGTTGAACTTGCTGCGCGCAAAGCTGAAGCCGCCGACCATGGCTCGAATCTGTCCCGTGCGGTTGTCGACGGCAAGCAGCGCACCCTCAATCGCCGGCGGCTGCTCGAGCATCAACTCTGTCGGCTTCGTGCCCTGGAGCGCGCGTACCTCGACTTCGATCAGATCGCCGACTTTGAAGAGGTCCGCCGCGGATGCCTTGCGCGTCCAGGTGAAGGCCGTTTTCGGCAGCTCCACCTCGTTGGCGCCGATGCGAACGCGTGCGGAACCCTCGCCAACGAACGTCACCACCGCCGGGACGATATCGCCGGCGAGAATGGCCTGCCCCCAGCGGTCGAGAGAAAACGTGTCGAGCTGGTGTCCTTCGGTCAGGATGTTCCGCGCAGGCTTCCGGAAGCCACTGCGGCGCTTGTCGATCCGCCGCAGTCCGCGTTCGACCGCGATGTTGGCGACTTCCTGCAGTTCGGCGTCGAGCGTCGTCTGAACGCGCAAGCCGTACTGGTACAGTGCGTCGGCTCCGTATTTCTCCTCGAGCTTCTTACGCACCTCCTCGACGAAATAGGGCGCTGTCGACGGCACGGGCGACGGCTGGCCAACAATGACGAGAGGACTGGCGGCCGCTTGACGGGCACGCGCTTCGGTGATGTAGCCCTCTTCGACCATGCGCGGCAACACCGTCGTGTTCCGCCTGGCGAGGGTGCGATCGGGATTGACGAATGGGCTCAGGCGCGCCGGCGTTTGAATGATTGCCGCGATTGCCGCGGCCTCTTCGAGCGTCACATCCTTTGCCGACTTGTCGAAATAGGCGCGTGAGGCTGCTTCCACGCCGTACAACCCCCGCCCGAGCGGAATTTGATTGGCGTACATCGTGAAAATCTCGCGCTTCGTATAACGCTTCTCGATCTGGACGGCGACCAGGATTTCCTTCGCCTTGCGCTCGAGGCCGAGCAGTCCCGACCGCGCGAATACGCCGTCCTGCATGTATTCGGTGAGAAAGAGCGTGCGTGACAGCTGCTGGGTAATCGTGCTGGCGCCGTAACGTTGTCCGGTCAGAACGTCCCGGAGCGCAGTGATGACCATCCGCGAGACGCTGATGCCGAAATGCTGCTCGAACCCGCCGTCTTCGGTGGCGATGATCGCCTGGCGCAGAACGGGGGCGATGTCGTCGTAGCCGACGACGACACGCCGCTCGGTAGCGAATTGACCAATCTCCTGCCCGTCGCGGGCGAGCAGGCGCGTGATGGTGTTGGGTCGGTAGTCGTCGAGCGCGCTGATTTCAGGCAGGTCGCCCGCATAGGCGAAGAGAACCCCGCTGAGAGTTCCAAGCGCGGCGGCGACGAGGAAGGTCAGGATGAGGATCGCCTGGAGTCCCACCTTGAGGACGAGGCGCGTTCCCTGGCGCCGGGGTTTCTCGTCAGCGGTGGTCATCTGCTTCGTTTACGTTGCTGCTCGCTGTAGCCCATGATCGCATAGACAGAAGGGGCATCTGGTCCAGTTGCTTGGAGGAAGAGCAACTCGTTGTCCGTAACATTGACAATAGGAGACTCAGATTTAATAATAGCGTCATGAGCAAAATCATCGGAATCGACCTGGGCACGACCAACTCTGTGGTGGCCGTCATGGAGGGTGGGGAGCCCGTTGTCATCACGAATCCCGAGGGCAGCCGGTTGACGCCATCCGTCGTCGCGTTCACGAAAACCGGCGAGCGCCTCGTCGGCCAGGTCGCCAAGCGGCAGGCGGTGACGAATCCTGAAAACACCATCTTCTCGATCAAGCGGTTCATGGGCCGCCGCTACGACGAAGTCACGGAAGAAATGAAGATGGTGCCGTACACCGTCTCGGCAGCCGGCAACGATGTACGAGTGAAGGTCCTCGACAAGCAGTACGCGCCGCCGGAAATCTCGGCGATGATCCTGCAGAAGCTGAAGAACGCCGCCGAGGAATACCTCGGCAACCAAGTGACGCGCGCGGTCATCACCGTCCCTGCTTACTTCAACGACGCACAGCGGCAGGCGACGAAAGAAGCCGGCAAAATCGCCGGGCTCGAGGTGATGCGCATCGTCAACGAGCCGACGGCGGCGGCGCTCGCTTACGGCCTCGACAAGAAGAAGGACGAGACGATCGCCGTCTACGACTTCGGCGGCGGCACCTTCGACATCTCAATTCTCGAAGTGGGCGAAGGGGTCGTCGAGGTGAAGGCGACCAACGGCGACACCCACCTCGGCGGCGACAACCTCGATCAGCGGGTCATCGAGTGGATCATCGCCGAGTTCAGGAAGTCGGACGGAATCGATCTCAGCAAAGACCGCATGGCGCTCCAGCGCCTGAAGGAGGCGGCGGAGAAAGCCAAGATGGAGCTCTCCACGGTGATGGAGACCGACATCAACCTGCCGTTCATCACCGCCGATCAGTCCGGCCCGAAACATCTGCAGATGCGGTTGACGCGCTCGAAGTTCGAGCAGCTCGTCGACGACCTGCTGCAGAAGACGGTCGGGCCAACGCGTCAGGCGCTCACCGATGCCGGTCTCGAGCCGAAGCAGATCGACGAGGTCGTTCTGGTCGGCGGCTCGACGCGTATCCCACGCGTGCAGCAGATCGTCAAGGACCTCTTCGGCAAAGACCCGCACAAGGGCGTCAATCCGGACGAGGTCGTCGCTGTCGGTGCGGCGATCCAGGCCGGTGTGCTTGCCGGCGAAGTGAAGGATCTGCTGCTCCTCGACGTCACCCCGCTGTCGCTCGGTATCGAAACTCTGGGCGGTGTCATGACGACGCTGATTCCGAGGAACACGACGATTCCGACGCGCAAGAGCGAAGTGTTTTCGACGGCCGCCGACAGCCAGACGAGCGTCGAAGTGCACGTGCTTCAAGGCGAGCGTCCGCTGGCGCGCGACAACCGGACGCTGGGGCGCTTCCAGCTGGTCGGCATTCCGCCGGCGCCGCGCGGCGTCCCACAGATCGAGGTCACCTTCGACATCGACGCCAACGGCATCGTCAACGTGCAGGCGAAGGATCTCGGCACCGGCAAGGAACAGAAGATCACGATCACGGCCTCGAGCGGTCTCAGCAAGGAAGAAGTGGACCGGATGATGAAGGACGCCGAGTCGCACGCCGACGAGGATCGCAAGCGGCGTGAGGAGATCGAATCGAGGAACCGGGCGGATCAGGCGGTGTATGGCGCCGAGAAGTTCATACAGGAGAGCGGCGACAAGCTGGCGCCGTCGGATAAGGCGGCGATCGAAAGCGCCATCGAGGCGCTGAAGAGCGCCATGAATGCGAACGACGCCGCGGCCGTCAATCGCGCAATGGAGCAACTCACCCAGGCACAGCACAAAGCTGCCGAGGCGCTGTACAAGCAGGCTTCCACCGGCGGGCCGGGCGCAGCAGCGGGGGCGCAGCCGGGCGCAGACGCCGGCGCGGCCACTGGCGGCGCTGCGCCGGGAGACGTGATCGACGCGGAGGTTGTCGAGGACGAGAAGAAATGACGAATTGTGAATCGTGATTTGTGGATGGTTGGTGAGTGGTGATTGCGGATTGGTGATTGACGGCGTTCCCGCATCGATCGCCAATCACGATTCAGCACTCACCAACCAATCACTAATCACAGATCAGAAAATCAGCAATGGACCTCTACATCGTTCTGGGTTTGCCGCATGGCGCGACCGAGGCCGATATCAAGCGGGCCTATCGTCGGCTGGCGCGGCGGTTTCATCCGGACATCAATCCGGGTGATCGCGTGGCGGAAGCACGCTTCCGGCAAATCCTCGACGCCTACGAGACGTTGATCGACCCGCAGCGCCGCTCGCGGTATGACGCCGGTGAAGGGTTCGAGCCGCGCGGCGAGCGTCCGAAAAGCGGCTTCGAAGGATTCGACTTTACAATGCGCGGCGCTGACTACTCGGCGACGTTCGGGGACCTCTTTGCGGAGGTTCTGCAGGAGCGCGGCGGGCAGCCGCGGACGCAGGAGCGCGGGGCGGATCTGCACCAGCAGGTGCAGCTGTCGTTCGACGAAGCGTTGATCGGCGTCGAGCGCACGGTGACGGTGACTCGTCGTGAGAACTGTCGGACATGTGCGGGCACAGGACTGGTCCGCCTCGGCGCCGGACCGTGCCACGTCTGCCAGGGCGCCGGCACCATTCGCTCCGTGCGCGGTCACATGGTGTTTACGCGCAGCTGCACGGCGTGCAGTGGAACCGGCGAGCAGCGTCCACGGTCATGCGACCGCTGTTCGGGACTGGGACAGGAGACGCAAACGGAAAGCGTGCGCGCCCAGATCCCAGCCGGGGTGTCCGACGGTGAACGCATCCGCATCAGCGGCAAGGGCAATGCCGGCATCCGCGGTGGTGCGCCGGGCGATCTCTACCTGATCGCACATGTCACCCCGCATCCGTCGTTCCGTCGCGATGGCGACGATCTGCACACCATCGTGCCGATCGGGATACATGAAGCGGCATTGGGGGCGCGCGTCGACGTGCAGACGCCAGGCGGGGCCGCCCGCGTCCGCATTCCGCCGGGGACTCAATCCGGTCAACGATTCCGGCTGCGCGAGCGCGGCGCACCCTCGACGCGCGACGGACGCCGCGGCGACCTGGTCATCGAGGTGCGGCTGATGCTGCCGAAGGTCCTCGACGAGCGATCCAAGGAACTGCTGAGAGAGTTCGGCCGGATTAACGCCGACATGGGGCGGACGTAATGGCGAAACGAGCTGAGCGCGGAAAGGCGTACTACATGATCAGCGCCGTGTCGCAGAAGTACAACATTCATCCGCAGACACTGCGCCTCTACGAACGGGAAGGGCTGCTCAAGCCGTCGCGCACCGACGGCAACACCCGTTTGTATTCGGAGGAGGATCTCGAACAGCTCGAAACGATCCTGACGCTGACGCGCGACCTTGGCGTCAACCTCGCCGGCGTGGAAATCATTCTGAACATGCGCCGCAAGATCGAGCAGATGCAGGGCGAGGTGAACGAGTTCATGGACTACGTCAAGCGCGAGCTCGCCCGCGGCATCGACGACTGGGAGACACGTCTGTCCACGGCGCTGGTGAAATCGTCTCCGACCGATCTCGTCAGGCATACGCCTCCGGCTGAAGGGCAGGTCCCGGAACCGCAAAACGCCAAGCGAAAGTCACAAAGCTGAACGAAATCATTCATATCCATGTGTTTCGCCGCGATATGGATGAGGTAATAATCGGCACAACCCGGGAAGAACCCGCAGTCACCTCTCGAACCGCCATTGGTCGGGAGCTTGGAGGAGTGCCGTGGCTAAAAAGCAGATCAAGAAGGCGAAGCCGGCGGGCGCAACGAAGCAGGTCACCCATATCTATTACGAGTGCCAGAACGGGTCGTGCGTGGAGTCGAATCACCAGGCCCATGTGGGGCCGGCCGCCAGCGTGGTGGTGCTTTCGGCCATCGGAACGGACGTCAAGTTGGACTTCGGTCCCCACAACGGTTCCCCATTCAAAGGGGGGAAGAACAAGATCTCCATCCGCGCCGACAAGTCGAAGCACATGGTGGTGGATCCGAGTGCGGCAGCAACGACGTATCCCTACGATCTGACGTGCAGCGCATGCGGAGGAAATCCCCCGCCGGCGCCTCCCGAAATGATCGTCCCCTAGTTCGATCGACGGGCGCGGCGATCGCGCCGCGCCCGTTGGCGGTCAGGCGGCCCAATCCGCCATGTGATGCGGCCGACTTCGAAATCCGCGTGCGACTGCCTGACGATCACCTCGTAGGCGTGCTCACGCCAGCGCTTTGGAATCCAGACGAGCAGCTCGAGCTGATGGCGAATGCCTGCGGGGAACAGCGCACGGCCGAGCACCGATTCCCCATGCGGATTGAGCGGGATCAACGAGCGGAGGCGGTCGCTTCTCTGTCGGCGCTGTCGCCGGATGTCGTTGGGGATTCGAAGGCTGTCGAGTAACGCGTCAGGAGCCAGCAGCATCAGTCTGGCGCGCTCGGGAAGTGACGCCAGGACGTCGAGCTGCATGATCGCGGCGGCTTTCGGTGCGCCGGTCGCAAGGAAGGCGAGCGGAAGCGGTTGCTCGATGCCACCGCTCGATGGGGGCGGTGGCACGTTGGACACGACGTCGATGTTGCGCCAGGTGACGTTGTTGTTCTCGCGAATGAAGCGGGTGAAGAACGTCCAGTCGAGCAGGTCGGCCAGCGACGGCGCCGGATCGGTGGCCGTGTCGACAAGGCTGACGAGGCAATAATGGCCGCTCGCCGGCACCTGAGCGGCGGGCCATGAAATGGCATTTGACACCGTCAGCTGGTTGCCCGCAGGAACGCTTGGAATGATGTCAGAGCCTACAAGTGTCCAGAGGTCGGGTGTGACCAGGGTCGAGACCGGCGACCAGTACACGGTGGCGGTCACGTTGTGCGCATCGGTCCCACCCCGGTTCAGCACGCGCACGTAGATGTAGTTGGTCTGTCCGGCGACCGCCTGATCGCCGAGCGTGTCCATGTTCTCGGTGCCGCTGCCCGGCCCGAACGCGACTTGGGCGTTCGGCACGCTGTTGGTTCTCAGAAAGACGTCCGGGCTGGACGCGACAGGGCCGGTGTGTGGCGTTCCGACATCGGAAAGGTGGTCCCTCACATACACGTCAGCGGCCACGCCCAGGCGATCCTGCAGAATCGCCTTGAGGTTCGGCATGACGCCTATTTGATCGGCGGCCGGAGCTGCGGACGATGTCCCCAGGAGCGGGTCACCGAGGAGAGAGCGCATCTGCGCCGGGGTATACCTGAACCCCATTGCGGCAGCGGCTCCCTGAACGCAGAGTGCGGCGCCCGCGATGATCGGCGACGCGCTCGAGGTTCCGTCGAACGTACCCGTGTAATCGGTCGGGCTGGTTCCCCGCCATCCGTCACCCGTGGTGTGAACATCCGCTCCCCAGCCGTAGCAGTCGATCCGGTTGCCGAAATTCGAGCCCGCCCAGCGCATGTGAGGCGGCGCGGAAACCGCCGCTCCGACCATGATGGCGCCGGAGTCCCGGAAGGCCGCGGTCGTCCGATTCAGGAACTGACTTCCGGTGGCGTCGGTCACGCCATCGAGATTGACGTTGCCGTTGCCTGCCGCCTCGATGACGATCACGCCAACCGCGGTCGCCAGTCGAATCATGTCGAAGGCCGCCTGCTCGATCTCGACCGGGAGCAACGGACCGACCCCGTTCTTCCTCGTCTGCGCCTCGATCAGCAGAACGTCTCCGAATGCCATGACGTTCAGCGCGCTCACGACGGCGCCGGGCGTGTTGAAGCCGCTCGGTTGATGCTGCGACACGACGCGCGCGGTGCACGCGGGAGCAATTCCGACGACGCCTTTCGCGTTGTCAAAGCCGCACACCTCGCCGAGCACAGCCGTGCCGTGACCCCAATAATCGTGGTTCGATCCCGAAATCACCGTGATCGCCGCCTCGATCAGGTCTTCGTGGTCGAGGATCCACCCCTGCTCGAGATCGACGAAGCCGATCCCTTTGCCGTCGCCGCCGGCGACCGTCCACGCAAATTCGGCGTCGATGCCGTCCGTCGCCGGATCCTCGTAACCCTGATAGATCTGACGCGGGTCGTCCGTCGCGTTGACGGGGGGCGGGGTCGGACCGCATTCGACATACGCCCATTCGACGCCGGCCGCCCGGCCCAGGGCGAGCGCCACATCGTCTGCGTTCACGCCAGGCGGGCAGACCACGACGCGATACGTGTGGAGGTCCGGGACCGCATATTTCGGATCGTTGGCGCGGGCGCGGGCCACGAGTGCCGAGATGTCGTCCCGCTCCGTGTCGCCGAACATCGCAATTGCGGTGATGCCGGGGAATTGCCCGGCAATCACATTCCAGTCGGCGATGGGAAGGCCGATCCTGCGTGCATGTTCGGCGCCCGCAGACAGGTGATCGAGCAGCTTGACCGCAACACGAGGTCGGCCGCTCGCAGCGGGACGACCGCGGCGCGCCCGTACGCGTGTTTGACGCCGTGGAGACATGTCGGCCTCGCGGCGCTTCAGCACAGCGCCCGCCGGATTCTACTCTCCACGCCTTGTCTTGCGCGAACAGACGTGTTGCATGCGTCGATGGGCGAGTGCCAAACAAGGAGCGAAAAGACAGCCGGGGACGTGATGCAGCCTGCAGATGCAGAATGCGAGATGCAAATTGCAGACGCACGCGTGAGTGCGAATCGATTTGCATTTTGCATTTTGAATTTGGCATTTCAGCGTTAGGATCCCTTCGTGCCCTGCGCGATCTGCGACGACTCCACGTGGAAAACGATCAGCGTCGATGGCGTGTCGCGCGTGACCCGTTGCGATTGCGTCCGCGAATCCGCCGCCGCCCGGCTGCTTGCCGATGCACGCATTCCCCGCCGCTACCAGCACTGCGATTTCACGAACTACACGGCCTACAACGAGCAGTTGACGAAAGCGCAGAGCCACGCCAGGCGTCTGGCCGAGGCGTTTCCGGTAACCGACAAAGGATTGTTCCTGCAGGGTCCGCCGGGTGTCGGCAAGACGCATCTTGCGGTCGCCGTTCTCCGGCACGTCATTACCGCGCGCGGCGCTCGCGGGTTGTTCTATGACACCCGCGATCTATTGCGGGTGATTCGCAGCACCTACGATCCGGTCAATCGCACCGCCGAAATGGACGTGCTGCGTCCGGTGCTCGAGACCGATCTGCTGGTACTCGACGATCTCGGGGCGGAGAAGTCGTCCGAATGGGTTGAGGAGACGCTCAATCTGATCGTCAACGCGCGCTACAGCGAACGCCGGGCGACCATTTTCACATCGAACTACGACGACAACCCGGACAACACAGACCCTGATTCCCTGCTGTTCCGCATCGGCTTCCGCATGCGATCGCGGCTGCACGAAATGTGCGAATTCCTCTACCTCGACGGCGGCGACTACCGCGAGCTGCCGCCGAACGGCGGCATCGACGAGTTGATGACGCTCTGGAAGATGCGCAACAAGGCCTCGCGGAAACCGTCGTTGCCGGCACGGACCGGCGGACAGGCGCGCGCGCAGATGCGCACTCCTGAGCGGGACGGGAAGGCCGATCTGAAGTGGAGTGGTGGTCGGGCTGGATCGCAATAATGCAAAATGCAAAATGCAAAATGCAAAAGGGACCTGCGTTTTTTGCATTTTGCATTTTGAATTTTGCATTTCATGGCACTAGGCCTCTACATCCACGTTCCCTTCTGTTCCGCAATCTGTAACTACTGCACCTTCAACCGTGGCCTGTTCGATCACGCCCTGAAAACTCAATACGTGGCGGCGGCTGTCGAGGAAATTCGCCAGGCCGCCGATGGCAGCGACGCCGACACGATTTTCTTCGGCGGCGGCACCCCGTCGCTGCTCGAGCCGCATGAGATCGGCGCCATCGTGGCCGCCTGCCGCCACGCGTTCATGCTCGCGTCCGACTCCGAAATCACCCTCGAGGCGAACCCTGAGAGTGTCACCGCGGAACGGCTGGAGGGCTTTCGCGCCGCGGGAATCAATCGACTGAGCTTCGGTGTCCAATCCTTCAGGGACAGCGAGCTCCAGCGACTGAGCAGGCTGCACTCGGCAGCGCGCGCGAAGGACGCCCTGGCGACGGCGCGGGCGGTCGGCTTCGACAATATCTCGATCGATCTCATGATGTGGCTGCCGCAGCAGAACGTTGCGGAATGGCTCACCTCGGTTGACGAGCTGATCGCCCTCGGACCTGAGCACGCCTCGCTGTATCTGCTGGAGATCTATCCGAACTCGCCGTTACGCGAGGCCATGACCAAGCTGCGCTGGGCGGTGGCATCCGATGACGACGCAGCGGAGATGTATCTACGGGCGATGGACCGGCTGGACGCCGCCGGCTATGAACAGTACGAGATCTCGAACGTCGCGCGCCGTGGACTTTCGTCCCGCCACAACCTGAAATACTGGACCGACGGGGAGTGGCTCGGCTTCGGGCCGGGCGCGCACTCCACGCGCAGTGGCGTACGGTGGCGTAACGTATCGGCCACTCCCGAGTACATCGGCGCAGTCCAGACGCGCGGACAGCTCATCGCCGAACGGCGGATCCTGTCGCGACAGGATGGTATTGAGGAGGCACTCTTTACTAGGCTTCGGCTGACTGAGGGAATTGATCTCGACTTGGTAAGATCACGATATGGCGTCGATGTCTGGCGGCTGTATGGGGACGACCTGCAGCGGTTCGTGGAGGCCGGCCTCCTGATCTATGATGAGCGCCGCCTGAAATTGACCCGGGCAGGTATGCTTCTTGCCAACGAAATAATGGCCGTATTTGTGGGTTCCCACGTACGGTAGGATAGCCCGCGCTTTTCGAGGAGAAATGCAGATGCGACGACTGTCGGGAGTGGTTTTGGCCGGCGCGATGTTGATTCTGCCGGTGATGTCAATCAGCGTCCGCGCGCAGGATGCAGCGACCCAGCCACAGGCTGCGGCGCCGCCGAAGACGACCTACGCCGCTGATGCCGTGATCGTCATGTATGCCGTCAACCCGGGCAAGGATGCCGAGTATGAGCAGGTCATTGCCAAGCTGAGAGAAGCCCTCGCCAAGTCTCCGGCGGCCGAGGCCAAGCAGCAACTGGCCGGCTGGAAGGTCGTCAAGAGCCAGAAGTCGCTCACCAACGACAACAGCAGCACCTATATCCACATCATCAATCCTGTCGTGAAAGGCGCTGACTACAACATCACCGCCATCGTCTATGCGGTGTCCTCGGACGATGAGAAGCGCGCATTCTACGACCTGTACAAAGGGGCGCTGAAGGGTGCCCTGTCGCAGATCACCGGCAACGACGTGGCCGCCGCCGCCACGGCCCCGGCGGCGCCGGCGGGCGGCGCGCAGTAACCGCGTCGCGGCGTACAATCCCAGCCACGAGTGGCCGTTCGGCCGCTCGTGGCTTTTTTGTTGGAGTGTGAATGATTGACTTGCGCCGAGCGTTGCCGATGGGGCTGGCCGTCGCACTGCTGACCGTGCACGTTGGCGCGCAGCAGACGCAGCCCCCGGCCGGTCAGCAGCCGCCCACGCAGCCCCCGGCCCCGCCCGCGACTTCATCAGCAGCGGCGAGCAAATGCCCCGCACCGGTTCCGCCCGCGACGCTGCCGGATCGGATTTTCTCGGGCACCATGGGCATGCTGCTGCATCCCGTGTTCAGCACCAAAGTCGCGGACTTCGAGATGTTCCTCGGTTACCTCCGTGACGCGCTGGCGAAGTCCACGGACCCTGTCGTCCGCCAACAGGCAAAGGGCTGGAAAATTTACGTCGACACCACCCCCGGCCCGAACAACGACGTCATTTACGTCTTCCTGCTCGATCCAGCGGTTCCGTGCGTTGATTACTCGCTCGGGCCGATCATCGCGGCGTCGATTGCCGACCGTGGGGAGCGCGATCGGGTCTGGCACCTTTATACGAATTCGGTGCGGACCGGGGGGACGCTGATGGACCTGGTGCCGCCGGGGCAGGCGCCCGTAAAACAGGCCGCGCCGGCCACGGCTCCGTCCGCGACGCAGAAGCCGCCGGCCGCGCAGACCCCGGCGCCGCCGCCGGCCGTGCCGCTCGACGCCAATCCGAACCGACCGCCTCAAAACGTCAAATGAATGCCCGAGTACACGCGGTGTACCGTGCTGTATAGCGGATCGCCGTTCAACTTGAGCACACGGTAATCCACGCGCGCCTTCAACGGCCCGAACAGCGTAATCTTCGTCCCGACGCCGCTGTTGAAGCTCCAGGCCGTCTCCGAGCGCGTGTCCAGCGTCTCGCGGTAGAGGCCGGTGCCGACCGTCGCGTACGGCTGAAAGCCGAAAATCGAGAACGGCGTCTGCACCAGCACGTTGCCGAAGAAGGTGCGCAGACCCGGTTCCGCCTCCTCGAGATCCTCCCCGTTATTCGCGTACTCGAACTCGAAGGCGATCATCTGCCCGCTGCCAGCCGCGAAACCGCGGAGGGTGCGGCTCGACGGTGTCTGATTCTTACCGACGAAGACCGTGAAATCGGCGTAGGCAGGTGCAGCGGCCAGGAACATCGCGGTCGCGAGAAGCAGTGGTCGGATCAGTCGCATGCGCGTAATGGTACGATCGAGCAGTCGTTTCGCCGCCATGAATCTGACCCTCAGTGCCGACCAGGAGCTGTTGCGCCGAAGCATCCGTGAGTTCGCAGAGGCGGAACTGCGTCCTCACGTGATGGAGTGGGACGAGGCGCAGGCGTTCCCGCGGGAGCTGTTGTCGAAGTTCGCCGACCTCGGGTTGATGGGGATCCAGTTCCCGGACGAGTACGGCGGCGCCGGCATGTCGTCGGTGGACTACTGCCTGTGCATCGAGGAGCTGGCGCGCGTCGATCCGTCCGTCTGCCTGTCCGTCGCGGCGCATAACGGCCTCGGTGCCTCTCACATCTTCATGTTCGGCACGGAGGATCAGCGCCGCACCTACCTCGTTCCGCTTGCCAAAGGAGAGAAGCTCGCCGCGTGGGGGCTCACCGAAGCAGCGTCGGGCAGTGACGCCGCTGCGATGCGGACGACGGCTGTGCGTGATGGCAATGACTGGGTTCTCAACGGCTCGAAGCAGTTCATCACCCACGGACGTACCGGCGACGTGATCGTCGTGCTGGCTGTGACCAATCGCGCCAAAGGAAACCGAGGCATTTCCGCGTTCATCATCGAGCGGGACACGCCCGGCTTCCGCGCCGGCAAGAAAGAAAACAAGCTCGGCATGCGGGCCAGTGAAACCAGCGAGCTGATCCTCGAAAACTGCCGCGTGCCGTCCTCACAACTGCTGGGCACCGAGGATCAGGGCTTCATCAACGCCCTCCAGGTCCTCGACGCGGGACGCATCGGGATTGCCGCACTGGCAGTCGGGCTCGCGCAGGGCGCCTACGACGCGGCTCGCGGCTATGCGTTCGTCCGCCAGCAGTTCGGGCAGCCGATCGGAACGTTTCAAAGCATTCGTGCAAAGCTCGTCGACAACGCCGTCAGGATCGAGGCCGCCAGGCTGCTGACGTATCGGGCGGCGGCGATGAAAGACGAAGGGCAGCGCACGACGCTGGAGGCGGCGATGGCCAAGCTCTATTCGAGCGAAATTGCCGTGCGCGCCGCCGAAGACGGCGTGCAAATCCACGGTGGCTATGGCTTCGTCAAGGACTATCCGGCCGAGAAGTACTTTCGCGACGTGAAACTGACGACAATCGGCGAAGGGACGAGCGAGATTCAACGGCTCGTCATCGCCCGCCAGCTGCTTGCCTCTTAGCCCGAGCCTGCCCGACGCGGTCTGCCGCGGCGATACCCGCGCCATCGCCCGCGCCATTTCCATTGTCGAGAGCGAAGTGCCGGAAGCCGCCGCGCTCGTCGGTGAGATCTTCAAACATACTGGGCGCGCGTATCTGGTCGGGATCACCGGCGCTCCGGGCACTGGCAAAAGCACCCTGGCCGATGCGTTGACGACGCATATTCGAGGCGAAGGGTTGAGCGTCGGGATCATCGCCGTCGATCCGACGAGCCCGTTCACGGGCGGCGCCATTCTCGGGGATCGCGTCCGCATGACGGGTCACGCCGCAGATCCGGGCGTGTACATCCGCAGCATGGCCACGCGTGGGCATCTCGGGGGGCTGTCGCGGGCGACAAGCGACGTGGCCCTCGTCCTCGATGCGGCCGGCAAGGACGTGGTCCTGATCGAAACAGTCGGTGTCGGCCAGGACGAAGTGGACATCGTCCGCACCGCCGACATCTCGATCGTCGTCGTCGTACCTGGCGCCGGCGACGACGTGCAGGCGCTCAAGGCTGGCATCATGGAGATCGGCGACATCTTCGTCGTGAACAAAGCTGACCGCGAAGGCGCGGATCGCGCCGCACAAGCGATTGCCGCGAATCTGTCGCTCGGAGCGGACGCAGCTTCCGCCTCCCGGCGAAAGACGGAACGGAGGAACGACGGCGATTGGAAACCGCCCATTGTGAAAACCGAAGCAACACGCGGGGTCGGCGTCGACGAGCTGTGGCGTCAGATCGGCCGATACCGTGAGCACAGCGCCGAGAACCGGTTGACCCGCCAGCGCGAGCGGCAGACCGTTCGGCTGCGCGACCTGCTGGCGCGGCAGCTGGTGCAGCAGGTAGAGGCGGCGCTTCCGGCCGGCGAAGTGGATCGGCTGGCGGGACGTGTGGCCGTGCGCGAGCTCGACCCCTATTCGGCCGTCGCGGATCTTATCGGCCGCGCACGCCAACGATAACGATGAAAGCAATCCTGGATCACGTCGGCATTGCCGTTCAGAACCTCGACGAGGCGCTTGCTTTTTATCGTGATGCGCTCGGTCTGCACGTCGAGGATCCAGAGGACGTCGCCAGTCAGCGTGTACGGGCGCATTTCATCCCGGCCGGCCAGGCGGCGCTCGAACTGCTCGAACCGACGGCCGACGATTCAGTCATGGCGAAATACATCGCCAAACATGGTCCCGGTCTGCATCACATCACCCTGCGGGTGGACGACATCCGCGCAGCACTGACGCACGTGAAGGACCGTCGCGTCAGGCTGATCGACGAAGAACCGAGACCAGGCGCCGAAGGCGCGCTCGTGGCGTTCATCCATCCATCGGCCACCCACGGTGTGCTCGTCGAGCTGAAGCAGGCGGCGCCGCCGGCCCTACGTCTGGACGTGCGGACGCTGGCGTTCGGCGACATGCAGCTGACGACGCTCCACGACGGACCATTCCGCCTCGACGGCGGTGCCATGTTTGGCGTCGTGCCGCGTCCGCTGTGGGAAAGAAAGACGTCTGCCGATGACCGCCATCGCATTCAGCTGGCGATGCGGCCGCTGCTCGTTGAGGCGTCGTGGGGCCGGATGCTCGTTGACTGCGGAGTGGGCGAGAAGATGAGCGTCAAGGACAGCGACATCTACGCGCTCGATCGGTCACGGACGCTCGACGACGCGCTGGCGGAGGTGAAGCTGTCGGCGGAGGCCATCGAGATCACCCTGGCCAGCCACCTGCACTGGGATCACTTTGGCGGCGCGACGGCACGCGATGGGGACGCATTGAAGCCGCGCTTCCCGAACTCGCGTTACGTCATCCGTGCCGCAGAATGGGAAGACGCCACGCATCCGCACGAACGAAACCGTGCCAGCTACCTGCAGGACGACTTTGTGCCGCTGAAAGCAGCAGGCGTCGTGGACTTTTTCGATGGTGACCAAGTCATTCGTCCTGGCGTCCGCGTCGTCCGGAGCGGCGGACACACCGGCCAGCATCAGGTCGTCTTCATCGAGTCCGGTGGCCGTACGGCGGTGTTCGTCGCCGACATGATCCCGACAGCCGCACATCTCGAGAACGCGTGGGTGATGGGCTACGATCTCTTTCCGATGGACACGCTCGCGTTCAAGCGTCGGTTCATCCGCGAAGCTATCGATCGGGAGTACCTGATCTTCTTCGAGCACGATCCTGTGATCGCGGCCGGCTATATCCGCGAGAAAGACCACCGACGATACGTCGAGCCTGTGCTGTGAAAGCCGACCTTCAGGTCCACCTTCCGTGCAGAGTAGTATTAAGGGCTCCGGTCTAGCAAAACATATTCATGGAACAAGTCCAGATTGGAATCATCGGTGGCAGCGGTCTGTACGACATGGCAGAGGTCACAGACCGGCGCGAGGTCGTCCTCACAACTCCATTCGGCGAACCGTCCGCTCCCTATGTGATCGGCACACTGCGCGGCAAACGGGTTGCGTTTCTCGCGCGTCACGGTGCCGGCCACCGGTTCTCGCCGTCGGAGCTGAACTTCCGCGCCAACATTTTCGGCATGAAGCTGCTTGGCGTGGAATACATTTTGTCCGCCAGTGCGGTGGGAAGCCTCAAGGAAGAGTACCACCCGCTCGACATCCTCATTCCGGATCAGTTCATCGATCGGACGCGTGGTCGAGTCAGCACATTCTTTGGCGGCGGCCTGGTCGCGCACATCGCGTTTGCGCATCCGTTCTGCCGCATCCTCAGCGACGTCGCGCTGACGAGCGGTCAGGCAGCCGGCGCGACGATCCACAGGGGTGGCACCTATGTGTGCATGGAAGGGCCGCAATTTTCCACGCTTGCCGAATCGAAGCTGTACCGGTCGTGGGGTGCCGACATCATCGGCATGACGAATCTGCAGGAAGCGAAGCTCGCCCGTGAAGCGGAGATCTGCTACACGACGATCGCGCTGGTGACCGATTACGACTGCTGGCATCCGGATCACGACGCGGTGACCGTCGAGATGATCATTGCCAACCTCACGCAGAACGCGAAGGCGGCGCAGCAGATCATCGCCGGTGCTGTCGACAAGCTGCCGTTTGACCGTCACTGCGAGTGCGCATCCGCTCTGAAATACGCGCTGATTACACGCCCCGACGCGATTCCGGCCGAGCGCGCCCGCGCACTGGCGCCGCTGGTCGGCAAGTATCTCCAGCGGGCGTAAGAACAAATGGTGATGAATGATTAGTGAATCGTTGGTGATGTGTGATTGGGGATTGGCGACTGAACGCAATCGCGCAGTAGTCATTGCCCAATCGCCAACCATTCACGAATCACAGGTCACCACTCTCAAAATTACCTGAGGCCCGATGACTGACAAGAAATTCGACGTGACGGCGATTGGCAATGCGATTGTTGACGTAATTGCGCAAGCCGATGATTCGTTGCTGGCGGCGCACAACCTGCCGAAGGGGGCGATGAGCCTGATCGATGCGGAGATGGCTGAGAAGCTGTACACCATCATGGGGCCGGGCAAGGAAGCATCGGGCGGATCGGCGGGGAACACCATCGCCGGTATCGCCATGCTCGGCGGCAGGACGGCGTACATCGGCAAGGTCGCCGACGATCAGCTGGGCAGGATCTTTACGCACGACATCCGCGCTGCGGGCGTCACCTACGACACGCCGCCGCTCAATGGCGGCCTGCCGACGGCACGCAGCCTCATCTTCGTCACTCCGGACGCCCAACGGACGATGCAGACCTTTCTCGGCGCCTGTACACAGCTCGGCCCCGAGGATATCAACCTTGGCCACATCACCGCCTCGCGCGTCGTCTATATGGAGGGATACCTGTGGGATACGCCGCGCGCGAAACAGGCGATGCTCGACGCGGCGATGAAGGCGAAGGAAACAGGTGTGAAGGTCTCGTTGACGCTGTCGGATGCATTCTGTGTCGCGCGGTTCCGGGACGAGTTTCTCGACCTCGCGGAGAAGTACGTCGACATCCTCTTCGCCAACGAAAGCGAGATCCTGTCGCTGTACCAGACCGAGGACTTCGACGAGGCCCTGCAGCAGGTCCGCAAGCACTGCGAGATCGCGGCGTTAACGCGCAGTGAAAAAGGGTCGGTTGTCGTCAACGGCGACGAAGTTCACCTGATTGACGCCGTCAAGGGCGTGAAGGTGGTCGACACGACCGGAGCGGGTGACGCCTACGCAGCCGGGTTCCTCTACGCCTACACCCAAGGCCTGGACCTGAAGACGTGCGGCAGGTTGGGTGGCGCGATGGCCGCGCAGGTGATCAGTCAATACGGTCCGCGCGCGGAAGCGGGGGACATCAAGCGGCTCGCCGCGCAGGTGCTGTGAGATTCAGGTTGTGGTGGTGCGCCCCTTTGCCCTACGACGGTCGAGGCGCCGCTGCAGCGGCGCCCTGCAGACGTTACCTGTCAAATGATTCCCTCCGGCTCGAGTCGGTCAGGCGAATGACGTAGCGCTCGGGGTTTTTTCGGAACATCTCCTGCAATTCCGCGAGGCTGGCGGCGCCGCCATAGCTGATCGCCGAGCACAGATGCTTGAGCATGTCGCGGATGATGGGTCGCACCGATCCGCGTGCGGGCACACTGATTTCCATCCCTTCCGCTCCGAGCGCCTCGACATCCGCGATCGAGGAATCTTCGACATCGAGCCGGTCCACGATTGCCTGCAGCGAGGCCATGCCGCGGAACACCTTGAACGGCACCTTGACCGTCTTGCTCGACTCGGGGATGACCACCGGCTTCTGCACCGTGTCGCCTGGCGTCTCGAACGTCCCTGCCAGCACGCTGCCAAGCATCACCGTGTCTCCGCCGAAGAGCAGCGCCTGAACGAGCGCACCGTCGCGCTTGACGCCGCCGTCCGCAATCAGCGGCACGCGTCCCGCGGCCGCGCGGCACTCGACAAGCGCCGCCACCTGCGGCACGCCGAAATTCGTGTTCAATCTGGTCGTGCATCCCCCGCCCGGACCGATTCCTACTTTGACGCCGTTGACGCCGCGCTCGACCAGGAACCGCACTCCGTCCGCCGTCGCGACGTTGCCGGCAATCAGTTCCACCTCGCCGAACTGCTTCCTGAAGGCTTCCACGGCGCGCGCCATGACGACGGAGTGCCCATGGGCAATGTCGATGACGATGACGTCTGCGCCGGCGCGGAGCAGTTCCGCGGCGCGCTCCAGGTAGTCGCCCTTTGCGCCGATCGCCGCGCCGACCCGCAAGCGGCCGTGGGCGTCGCGGGTAGCCGCCGGCGCTTGCTTCTGCTTGAGTAGATCCTTCGCGGTCACCAGCCCTAGAAGCCGGCCATCGCTGTCGACGAGCGGCAGCTTCTTGATCTTGTGGGCGCGCATCGCCTCTTCCGCTGCCGCGCTGTCGATGATCCCTTCGCGGACGACGAGCTGCGATCGCGGCGTCATGCGGTCACTCACACGGCCGCTGCCGTTGAACCGTAAATCGCGCGTCGTCAGCAGTCCGACAACGCGACGCTCGTCGTCGACGACGACGAGCGTGCCGACGCCCGTTCGGCGCATGACATCTGCGGCTTCGGCGAGGTCTGCGCCGGAACGGATGGTGTACGGGTCGACGATGAGGCCGTGCTGCCGCCGTTTGACCCGCTCGACTTCGCGGACTTGCGGTTCGATATCGCCCGAGCGGAATCCGCGATCGATGATGCCGATACCGCCCTCCTCGGCGACGGCGATCGCCATTTCCGCACGCGTGATGGTGTCCATGTTCGCGGACACGATTGGACGCCGCAGGGTGAGGTGTTCCGAGAGTCGGCAGGAGAGGTCAATGGCGGAAGCATCGCGTCGTTCCAGCACGCTGTACTGCGGCGTGAACAGGAAGTCGTCGAACGTGCAGCCACGGACGAGATCGAGGAGCGAAGACATGCGGGAAGTTATTTCGGCAACGCGAGTGCGGCGGACGCATAGACGACCGCGGCCGCGAGAAATGTAGCTGAGAATCCCCAGTTCATGGCGATGAACACGGCGAGGGTGGCGCCGACGACGGAGAACGCGCCGTTCATCCCCCAGGCCCACGGCGCGAGTTCAGGGCGACGGACCGCCAGCAGACGCATGCCGCCCGGCAGCGCCATGCCGAGGAGGACGCCTAATGGCAGGAGAAGGACGACGGCCACGGTGATTCTGACCGACAGCGGCCACGGAATCGTGGCATCAACGAGCCAGGGGACTGCAAAACGGGTCAGCAGCGCAACGACGACGATTCCGGCAAGAGCCGTCATCGTGACCGCCCTGACGCGTCGCTCCTCGATCCTGCGACTGAGAAAACTGCCGACGCCGGTTCCGAGCAGGAGCGAAAACAGTGTGACGGTCAGCGAATACACCGGGTGCCCCAACAACAGCACGAACCGCTGCAGCAGCGCCACCTCGAGCAGCATGAACCCGGCACCGAGCGCACCGAAATAGGCGAGCCAGCGCACCCAGCCGGCGGCGGGCAGTTCACCGCTGAGCACGAGCGGGATCACGACGAAGAGAACGACCATGGCGGCGGAAATCCCGAAGAGCGTGAGCAGGGCGCTGAGGCCGTTGCCAAACAGCATCGATCGGCCAAACGCGACGTCGAACTGATTGGCGAGCCGCGTTGTGTGAAAGAAGAACGGCCGGTCGTCCGTCGTCGCGCGAATGTCGAGCGGATAGGAGTCGAGGAACTGCTGTCGATCGGCCGCAAGAATGAGCCGCGCGTAGTCGTCGGCGCTGGTGTGTGACTGCAGCATCTCGGGCGGATCGTCGGTCCCCTCGTTCCCCGTGACGCCGGGCGCGTAGAGCACGACGAAGCCCATGTCGCGGGCGTGCGTGGTCAGACGTTCGACGTCCGCCGGCGTGAACGGCTGTTTTTTCAGCAGAAACGTGGCGACCCGATCGTGGCGTACGACGGCGAGATGGCGTGCCGGGTCGAGACCGCGGGCGGCACACGCCTCCTGGGCGAGCGACACCAGACGCAGCCCGTCAAAGACCCAGCGCGTGATGGTCAGGACCCCGTTGTCGGTGAGGTGATCGAGATACTCGCCGAAAGCCTCGGCGGTGTAGAGAGAGTTCTCTGTCAGCGTATACGCGCCGGCCGCAGTTGCCGCCCAGGTATCGACCAGTGACGCCTGAATGACGTCGTAGCGATCGGCGCTGCGTCGCACGAAGCTGCGACCATCGTCGACGTGGATGGACACGCGCGGATCGGAATAGAGGCGGCCGGAGTATTCGCTGAACCGGTCAAGCATTACATCGCGCACGATGATCGGGTTGATCTCGACGCCATCGATGTGTGTGGCACCGAACACCAGTGCCGAGAGCAGATCCCGTCCGCCTCCCGGTCCGATGACGAGGGCGGAGAAACCTTGCGGACGCTCGACGAGGTGGTACGCCAAAGCGGTCAATTCGTAGCGGAGGTACTGGGCGTCCGCCAGGTTGCCCGTTCCCTTCAGGATCGGGGTCGAGGCAGCCGAGTCAATGTCCATGAATCGGGAGTCGCCACGCCGGCCGGTGAACTTCGGACTCAGCGACCAGTCGCCGTGTGCGCGGTCGTACACCGCGATGCGCGAAAACGAGTTCCATTTGCTGAAGAGCACGCGGTCGCCTTCATGCCCTTTGGTGTCGTGGATATCGAACGGCCTGGCACCGGCCAGCTGTGCGCCGAGCGGTACGGCAAGGATGGCGACGGCAATCGCTGCCACGCGCCGGCGAACCACGGCGTTCGCAAAGCCGACAGCGGCCAGCAGTGAGAGCGCTGCTGCCGTCAGCACGACGCCTGGCGCACCGAACTGATTCAACAGCGGGATCAGGGCGAGGCATCCAGCCGCGGCACCGACCAGATCGGCCGCATACAGGAGGTTGATCCGCGCCGTCATCCGCGCGAACGCGGCCGACACCACGCCGCCGCCGGTGAAGAACGGCAGTGCGGCCAGCAGGTAGATCGCGATCATCAGTGCGAGGTTGCGGGGTGAGTAATTGAGCCCGACGCGGATGCGGACGAGGAACGTGAGCGCGATGAGCGTCGCCGCCGCGTGCAGCACGGCGCCGCGGGACAGCAGCGTGCGTGTGGGAATGCGAGCCAGTTTCGTGCGCAGCACATAGACGAGCACGCCGCTCGCACTCAGTCCCAACAGCGCGATCGAGATGGCGAGAAAGGCGAAGTGGTAATACATCGTGACGGAGAAGATCCGCGTCAGCGCCAGTTCCGTCATCAGCAGCGCCGCCGAGATGGCGCCGACTCCAAACAGGGTTGCCCGGTCGACTTCGGGTGTGTCCGCGCGCGAGTTCATCCTCTGCGAGTCTACAGGAACATCATTTGCACACCACCAGCCGTCAATCCGGATGCGGCCGCGCGTCCGGAGGCGAGGTGGTCCCGTGAAATCAATGTTGTTAGTGGTCCTGTCGTTACTTGGAACGGCCGGCGTCTTCGCCCAGGGCGCGGTTTCAACCTTCAAAGGCGCCGTTGACCTCGTGGCGCTCAACGTGGTGGTCATGGATCGGCAGCAGCGGTTCGTGAGCGGGCTGACGGCCCAGAACTTCACCGTCTATGAAGACGGGATTCAGCAGGATCTGTCGTATTTCGCGGCCGGGGAGGTTCCGCTCGACCTCGCCATTCTGCTCGATACCTCAGCCAGCATGATGTACCGGTTGACGACGGCCCAACAGGCAGCCACCGGTTTGGCGTCGGCGCTGCGTCCCATCGATCGGCTGCTCGTCATGGACATCAAGGGTTCGGCGAACATGATCGCGCCGCTCTCGAGCGATCTCGAATCGGCGAAGCAGGCGATCCGATCGACCTACGCGCGCGGGACGACCGCCCTCTACAACGGTGTCTATCTGACGTTGAAGGAACTGACAAAGCAACGCAAGGGGGCAAACGACGTCCGCCGGCAGGCGATCGTCGTGCTGTCCGACGGCGACGACACCTCGAGTCTCGTGTCGTTCGACGACGTGATGGACCTGGCGAAACAGTCGGGGATTTCGACTTATACCATCATGTTGAAGGCGAAGAACGTGCTGCCTGCGTACGGCTCGCTTCGGGAGGGTCACGCTGAGCAATCGGAGTTCGCAATGAAGGCGCTGGCGCAGGAGACGGGAGGCCGATCGTTCTTCCCGCGTGAAGTGACCGAACTCGCCGGCATCTACGGCACCATCGAGCAGGAGCTGGCCAGCCAGTACGCGCTCGGTTACACCTCGAAGAACGGGCGTCGTGACGGCGCCTACCGTCGCGTCGTCGTCCGCGTCGTCGACCGTGAAGGGGTACAACCGAGAACGCGCGCCGGCTACGTCGCCCCGCGGGGTTGAAGGCCCAGGCCAAAGGCCCAAGGCCTAAGTGAAGAACGAAGCCGTTTCTGGAACGCCCAAGCCTTATTCCTCGACCACCCCTTAGGCCTTAGGCCTTGGCCCTTGGGCCTTATGATCGCCGGATGCCACGCTTGGCCGCGCCCGCCGCTGCGATTGTCGCGGTTCTCTGGGTGATGCTGATCGTCGCCGCGCCGGCATTGTCCGCGCCGGTCGGCGGCGTGCTCTACGCAGCCGGTTCCGTGATTTGCCACCAGCTGCCGGACCGTTCGTTTCACGTCAATGGCATCGAGCTCCCGGTTTGCGCGCGATGCTTCGGTCTTTACACCGGCGGCGCATTAGGCGCCATGATTGTGGCGACGACGCGGCGCCTCCGAGCGTCGTCGCGTCAGCCACGTTCGAAGATCTGGTTCGCCACTGCGCTGGCGGCGATCCCCACCGCCGTCACGTTCGTCGCTGAGTGGGGATTGCACTGGCCGGTCTCGAACACATCCCGCGCCATTGCGGGACTGCCGCTCGGATTCGCGGCCGCCGTCGTGGTGGTGAGTGCGTTGGCTACGCTACACTACGAGTGATGCGTGCAGCCGCGGCCGAACGGGTCGAGCCAGCCTCCAATAAATATCTGATCGCGGTGGTTGCCTGGGCCATTCCCGGAGCCGGGCATCTTCTGCTCCGTCGGCGGCAGAAGGGCATCACGTTTCTGATCGCTCTCACACTGATGTTTGCGACCGGCTTGTGGCTCGAGGGACGGATTTTTCCGCTTGGCTTCGACTGGTACCAGCCACTCGTCGGACTTGCCGCGATTGCCGACCTCGGCATTGGCATTCCGTATTTCGTTGCCAAGCTCCTGGGGCAGGGAAGCGGCCGCGTGGTGGCGGTGACCTATGAGTACGGCAACGCGTTCGCGATCGTCGCCGGACTACTCAATATGCTGGTCGTGCTCGACGCGTGGGACGTGGCCGAGGGCCGGAAGTGACCTCTCACCTCGGTCTGATGGTGCTGTTCTCCCTGTTCGTGTCGATCGTGTTCGCCGCGCTGATGCGTGACGAGCCCCGCGATCAACTGCGGTTCGGCGCCCGTCTGTTTTTCGGCTTCATCGTCGCCGGGATTGCGATCGGCTGGCTGCTGTACCCATTGCCGCTGTAGCAGCTGGTGCCACTTCCCCAAGCCCACATCCCAAAACCCGAATCCCAGGTCGCAAACGCAACATCTCTGCTGCGCGTCCTGTGGTTGTGGGGGCCGGTGGCCGTCTACATGGCGGTCATCTTCTATCTGTCCGCGCAGTCGAGTCCGCCCACCCCTGGTGGAATTCCCGATAAGGTCCTCCACGCCACCGAGTATTTCGTTTTCGGCGTCATGGTGTTCCGCGCAGTGGCAGGTGGCCTCCCGGCTCTGCTGAACGCGAGACGCGCGAGTCTGACGCTGCTCATTGCCGTTGGTTACGGGGCCAGCGACGAGCTGCATCAGCTGTTCGTGCCCTTGCGCACCGCCGACGTTCGTGACCTGCTCGCCGATGCGGTCGGCGTTGTCGGCGCGCTTCTTGTCTGCGGGGCGTGGCATATAATCCGAAACTCCAAAGCCGAAATCCCAAAACCCAAATCCCGACGTTGAACACGCCACGAAATACGCCGTCGACGGACATCCGTGGCTCAGTCGTCGCAACGGGCTGCCGCTTTGCCGTGGTCGTGTCGCGCTTCAACGAGGAGATCACGTCGGGCCTGCTGGGCGGAGCGCGTACCGCGCTGCTGGCCGCGGGAGTAGCGGACGACGATGTGACGCTGGTGCACGTTCCCGGCGCGTTCGAAATTCCGGTCGCGGCGCTGCATCTCGCGCAGTCCGGCCACTTCGACGCGATCATCTGCCTCGGCTGCCTGATCAAGGGCGAGACGATGCACTTTGAATACATCGCTGAAGCCGCATCTCAGGGCATCATGAACGTCAGCGTGGCGACCGGGGTGCCGGTTGCGTTTGGTGTGCTGACCACGATCACGGAGGAGCAGGCGGTCGTGCGCTCCGGTCCAGGCGACGGCAACAAAGGACGCGAGGCGGCGCTCGCCGCCATTGAGATGGCGACGTTGTTCAAGCGCCTGGGCGGCGATGGCCCGGCCGCGCCTGGGGGCGGCAGGTGACGGCACGCACGGAACGGCGATCGGCGCCGCGGGCACCGAAGGAGCTGCGCCATCGCGCGCGCGAAGCGGCGCTGCAGATGTTGTATCAATGGGAGGTCGGGCGGCTGTCGATGCTCGAAGTGCACGAGACGTTCTGGTCGCACGACGACGAGACAGCACAGCCGCTTGGCGCTGAACTCCGCGAGTTCGCCATGGAGCTGGCCGACGGCGTCGCCGGAACGGTCGCGCAGCTCGACCCGATGATTGCCGAGGCCGCCGAGCACTGGCGCGTCGAGCGCATGAACGTGATGGATCGACTGATCCTGCGGCTCGCGCTGTACGAGTTCCTGCACGCCCCAGGAACCGATGCCAAAGTCATCATCAACGAGGCGCTGGAGCTTGCGCGCAGCTTCAGCGGCGATGAAGCGGTGCGTTTCATCAACGGCATTCTCGATGCCCTGCGCCGCACACTCGGACGTGCATGAGCACTGGTGAAGAATCCGATCAGGTTGCGCAGCGCCGGGCCAATCTGGAGGAGCTGAAAAAGCTCGGCGTGGACGCGTACCCGCATCGATTCGACACGCAGGCGACGATCGCGGCCATCGTCGGCGAACACGGTGCGAAGAGCAGCCAGGAATTGGAGGCCACGCGCATCGACGTGCGCACCGCCGGCCGCGTCCTCGCGATCCGCAGCTTCGGGAAAGCGAACTTCCTCGTGCTGTCGGACGGCACGGCACGGATCCAGGTCTACATCCGCCAGGACGCGCTCGCGGAGCGCGATTTCAGGATTTTCAAGCTGCTCGACTTCGGCGACTGGGTCGGTGTGTCGGGTCACCTGTTCAGGACGCGCACGCAGGAATTCACCGTGCATGCCGCGGCGCTGGAATTCCTGGCGAAGTGTCTGCTGCCGCTTCCGGAAAAATGGCACGGCCTGCAGGACGTGGAGATTCGCTACCGCCAGCGCTACCTGGATTTGATCGTCAATCCCGAGTCACGGCGCGTGTTCGAGGTCCGCAGCCGGGTCGTGACCGCCATCCGCGAGTTCCTGATCGGCCGCGGCTTCCTCGAAGTCGAGACGCCGATGATGCAGCCGATCGCTGGCGGCGCGCTGGCACGCCCCTTCGTGACGCACCACAACGCGCTCGACATCCGGTTGTACATGCGGATTGCGCCGGAGTTGTACCTGAAGCGCCTGACCGTCGGCGGGGTCGAGCGGGTGTTCGAGATCAACCGGAATTTCCGCAACGAGGGGATCTCGACGCAGCACAACCCGGAGTTCACGATGCTCGAGTTTTACTGGAGCTACGCCGACTACAACGACCTGATGCGTCTGACCGAGCGCATGCTGCAGGAGGTTGCGGAGAAGGCGACCGGCAGCGACCAGGTCGTGTTCGGCGATCACACGATCTCGCTGGCGTCGCCGTTCCGGCGGTTGCCGCTGCGCGAGGCGGCCCGTGCGGCTGCCGCGCGACGGCTTGGTACGGAGGTCGGCGAGAGCGAGCTTCGGTCGAAAGAGTCGGCGGCCGCCCTGGCCAGCCGACTCGGCATTGACGTCGATTCGGCGTTCGGACCTGGCAAAATCACCGCCGAAATCTTCGAGAAGCTATGCGAAGACGAGTTGATTCAGCCCACCTTCGTCTATGACTTTCCGACCGAGGTGTCACCGCTGGCGAAGCAGAACCCGGACGACCCGGATACCGTCGAACGATTTGAGCTGTATATCGGCGGGTTCGAGGTCGCCAACGCCTTCAGCGAACTGAACGATCCGGCCGAGCAGCGGCGCCGCTTCGAGGAGCAGTTGCGCAGTCGCGCCGGCGGAGACGAAGAAGCCCACGCCATGGACGAGGACTACATTCGCGCGCTCGAGTACGGGATGCCTCCCGCGGCCGGGGAGGGTGTCGGGATCGACCGGCTGGTGATGCTGCTGACGAACAGCCCATCCATTCGGGACGTCATTCTTTTCCCGCTGATGCGACCCAGGTAGGCGCGTGCGATTTGAACTGTTCATCGCCCTCCGCTACCTGCTGGCGCGCCGCAAGCAGGCATTCATCTCCGTCATCTCGCTGATTTCCACCATCGGCGTCGGCGTCGGCGTCATCGCGCTGATCGTCGCACTGGCGCTGATGACCGGCCTGCAGGGCGAGCTCCGCGATCGCATTCTCGGATCCACCGCGCACATCTACGTCTGGAAGACCGGCGGCATCGCGGACTATCACGACGAGGTCCGCACGCTGATGGGGGTGCCGAGTGTTCTCGGTGCCGCCCCTGCAATCATGGGGAAGGCGCTGATCAGCAGCCCGCAGGGGAAAAGCTTCATCACCATCAAGGGAATCGATCCGGCGCTCGAGCCGAACGTCACCGACATCAAGCGCTCGATGCAGAAAGGACGGATCGAGGACGTCGAACAGGGCGAAAGTGAGCTGCCCGGCATTCTGATCGGCAAGCAACTCGCCGAGTCGTTGGCGGTGAACGTCGGCGACATCGTGAACCTGTTGACCGACCAGGGCACCCTCTCGCCCGGCGGCATGCTGCCGCGCAATCGCAAGGCACGTGTGGCCGGGGTCTTCTCGCTCGGCCTGCAGGAGTTCGACTCGGAGTGGGGGTTCGTGTCGCTGCCGTTCGCCGAACGGCTCGTTGGCGTAGATCAGGTGGAGATGATCCAACTTCGCGTGGACGACATCAACGCATCGCCGCAGATCGCGGATCGGGTCGAGGCGCTCGGCGCCGTGTATCGCGCCCAGGATTGGAGCGACCTCAATGCCTCGCTGTTCTCGGCGCTCGGTCTGGAAAAGATGGGCATGTCGATCGCCATCGGTCTGATCATGATGGTGGCGGCGCTTCAGATCGTCGCGTCGCTCGTGCTCCTGGTAATGGAGAAGAGCCGTGACATCGGCATCCTCAAGACGATGGGGACGTCGGCACGTCGGATCTCCGTCATCTTCATGATGCAGGGAACGATCATCGGCGTCGTCGGCACCGTTGTTGGTGCGGTCACCGCCGTCGTGCTGTGCTGGGTGCTGAATGAATACAAGGTCGTCCGCATTCCCGAGGATGTGTATCAGGTCGCCTACGTGCCGTTTGTGATCAAGCCGCAGGATTTCGTCCTCGTCGTCCTGTCGGCCATCATCGTCTGTTTCCTGGCAACGATCTATCCGTCACGGCAGGCGGCGAAACTCGATCCGATACAGGCGCTGCGCTTCGAGTAGGACACGTTGAGAGCGAACATCCAGGCCCCCCTGCACTCCATCTCTGATGCCCCGGTCGGCGCCGCTGCGGTCTCGTTTGTGGCCGCGCGTGGCCTGAACAAGTTCTATCAGGCCGGCGCCGGACGGCTGCACGTGCTCCGCGACGTCGACCTCGAGGTGCGGCGCGGCGAAATGGTGGCCATCGTTGGCGCGTCCGGGGTGGGGAAGAGCACCCTGCTGCACCTGCTGGGCGGACTCGATCGCGCCGATTCAGGATCAATCCGGGTCGGTGACACCGAGTTGCGATCGCTGCCGGACACCGCGCTCGTGGAATTCCGCAACCGCCATGTCGGCTTCGTCTTTCAGTTCCATCACCTGCTGCCGGAGTTCGACGCGGTCGAGAACGTCGAGATGCCGATGCGCATCGCGCGGATGTCGATGGACGAGGCGCGGCACCGCTCGACCGAGCTGCTGACGCGCGTATCGCTCGGCGAGCGTCTGACGCATCGGCCGGGCATGTTGTCAGGCGGCGAGCAGCAGCGCGTTGCCGTCGCGCGCGCGCTGGTGATGCGTCCGGCGCTGCTGCTGGCGGACGAGCCGACCGGCGATCTCGACGAGGTCACCGGCGATTCGTTGCACACGCTGCTTCGCGACATGCACGCCGAGCACGGCCTCACCTCGGTCATCGCGACGCACAACCCGCGGCTGGCGGCCGCCTGCGACCGCGTGCTGCGGTTGGAGCGGGGACAACTGCATCCGGCGTGATTGGCAGGTCGCCCTGCGATTCGGCGTCCGCCTGCGATTCGGCGGGTCCGCCTGCGATGGATCCAGTCGCCGGCGGAACCCGCCCTACACTGACTGAATGGGAACCGTAGGCGGACCCGGCGCTCACCGGACCTGGCGACCGCTATCTGGTCATCGCCCAATCCCAATGCCTCGCCGCGCGCTGCAGCGTGTAGTCGAGGTCTTCCTCGAGCATGAACCGGCTCTTTACCTGCGCCAGTGCGGCGGCGCGGATCCGCGTCAGATAGTCGTCCTTGCTTTTGTATCGTTCCTCGATCGACGGCCGCGGGTCCTTGTTGGCCTCACGCTCTGCGTGCGTCCGTGCGAAAGGGAGGTAGGAGCCGAGCAGCGCGACGATCGTCGTCGGATTGCCCAGACGTGCCGCGCGGAAATTCCATCCGGTGGTCGTCGCCAGCGGCACGGCGACTTCGGGAACGCGAATGCCGCCGACGTCGTTGCCGTCCGCATCAACCTGAGGAACGAGAAATGGCAGTGTCGGCAGCGGCCCTTCCACCAGGCGTGGATCGGTGACGCCGGGCAGCGCCGGGAACCGCAGGTTGTTCAACGACGTGAGTGAGCCGTCGCGAAGTGTCGGATGGCTGCTCGGCGGCGGCGCTGTTCCGCCGCTCACCCAGCGATGGGCGGCGCGCAGCAGCGCCCGCATCACTTCCGCCTGTGGCGTCGGATTGCCGAGGGCCTGCCCCTGACCTGGCGGCGGCGGAAACGCCGCCTCGCCGTGCTGGGTGCCGGCAATCAGATAGCTGCGCACGTTAGCGGGCAGTGACAGGTCGCGGGCGCCGTCGATCGTCGTATGTGTGAGCGCCGCGGCGCGACCCTGACCCCAGTACTCCACCGGTGTGTTCGTGTAGATCACCTTCGGCTGCAGTGCGGCCGGGTAACGGACGAGCAGCCCGTCGCGGTGGCCGAAGGCGTCCGCCTGTTCCACATCGGCGTACGGAAATCGGGTCGCGGGGAATGACGAGTAGCCGGGCAACGCGAACCGCTCGTTGAACGATCCCTGTCCGGCGCCGGCAATATGCGGCCAGACGAGATCAAAGGCCTTCCGGTCCCGCTCGTCAGTATTGAAGCCGTCGTGCAGGAACTGACGCAGGAAGCGTCCGCTCTGCGAGATGCCGAACACATACGCGCTGCGTCCGCGCACCGGCAGGTCCGCACGATATCGAAAGGCAGACGCCGCATCGCGAATCGCCGCAAACCCGACGCCGGCGACGCGCGCTCCCGTCGCGGCGAAATCCACTTCGTAGACTCGGCCCGGCTCGAATCCACTGTCCAGGACCAGCCGCGCGCGGCCATTGGCTGCAGGTGACGTGAACCGCCACGAACTGCGCGGCAACAGCACTGGCGGATCGCGAAACAGATTGCGGACCGTCAGCGTCGCCGACGGATCGTTCGCATCAACCGGTGCGTAAAAACCAGGCAGGTCGTTGAGCGTCGCATCCGTGCGCGCTTCGTTCTGAATGGTCGAGACCTTGACGCGGCCGGGGACGTTGACGGCGGGCGCCTCCACGCGCAGGCCAGGCGCGGCGACATCGAATTGCCATCCGACCCACACCAGGGTGTAGCCCTCGCGCATCAGGAATCCATCGCCCATGTGCGCCGCCGTCGTCGGGTCGCTGTTGTTCGGTGCGCGGTTGAACCGGCCGAGCATGCCCTTGTTACCGCGGTTCGAGATCTCGAACAGCAACACGCCGTTCCCCTTGCCGGGATCGACCGGTTGCAGCACGAACAGGTCGGCTGTGAAATGAACCTTGCCGTCGGCACTCCTCGCCGCGTGTTCGAGATCGACGATCGCCTTGTTGTGCCGGTCAGATGGGTCCAGCGCGAACTCGATGGTGCCGGTGAGCTTTTCGTAGGGGCCGGTCGCGCCGAACGACTGACCGTCGGCGACGACCGTCTTGGCGGCGATCGTCACCTTGGTGACGTCGGCGAACGCCGAACCCGGAACCCCGAACACCAACAGAACCCCGAACCTGAACACGAACCGGGAAGCGAGAACGCGGAAGCGTGAACCGTTCATGTTCTTCTTCATTTGAGCCCCGCCATTTCGAACACCGTCTTCGCCATGACCGAGTTGTCATCCTCGCCGTGGCCCGCGGCCATCGTTGCGTGCAGCAGCTGCTGAACGACGGCGGTGACCGGGGCGGCGACATGCTGTTCGGCCAGCGTGGACACCACGTTGCGCATGTCTTTGGCATAGAGATGCGTCTTGAACCCCGGCTTGAACGTGCCTTTGAGGGCGCGCTCGCCGTGGACTTCGAGCACGCGGCTTTGCGCGAACCCGCCGAGCAGCGCCTCACGCACCTTGAACGGGTCGACACCAGCCTTACGTGCGAGTGCGAGCGCTTCGGCTACCACGGCCAGCGTGCCGCCGATGACCATCTGGTTACAGAGCTTGCACAGCTGCCCGGCCCCGGAGTCGCCGACGTGAACGACCTTCTCCGGATTGCCCATGACATCCAGGATCGGCTTGACGGCGAGGAAGTCTGCCGCGTCACCGCCAACCATGATCGACAGCGTCCCGTTGATCGCGCCGATGTCGCCGCCGCTTACCGGCGCATCGAGCATTGCGCCGCCGAGCACGCGCGCCTTCGTCGCCAGCCGCTTGGCGACGCCAGGCGAGATGCTGCTCATGTCGATCACGATCGTGCCGGCCTGCATCGCTGTGAACACGCCATCCGGTCCATCGAGCACGCGTTCGACGTCTGGTGAATCGGGCACCATCGTAATGATGCGTGTCGCATGGCGAGCGACTTCGGCGGGCGAGGCGGCGGCGCGTGCGCCGGCAGCGACGAGGTCGTCAACCGGTCCGCGACTGCGGCTGCTGACCACGAGGGGGTAGCCGGCGGTCAGGAGATTCTTCGCCATCGGCCGGCCCATCAGGCCAAGGCCGATGAATCCAATCGTCTCGTTCATGCGCCGCAGTATATTTCGCCGGATCCGCGACAGGGTGCACCCGGCCTACGGTGGTTACTGTCGGGCGGGTTCCGCCGGAGACTGACCATGCATATCGTCCTGGTACTGCTCACCGTCAAATCCGAATTGCTCCAGGAATTCGAGCAGTCGCTGCTGCACAACGCCCGCGAATCGGTAAAGAAGGATCCAGGCTGCGTGCGCTTCGACGTCAGTCAGCAATATGACGACCCGACCCGGTGGGTGCTCCACGAGGTCTACGATTCGCCGGATGCGCACGCCGCGCACCGGCAGTCCCCGCACTTCCTCGCCTACGACGCTGTCGCCACACGCGCCGTGGTCGATAAGACGGTTATCCGCGCGTCAGGAAAGCACACGCCCTGAGTCCTGCCGACCCGCTGCAGCGTCGAACGGATCAGGGACCCGACAGGCAGGTGCCCGAAGCGTTCGTCGAAATGTAAGTGGACGTGGGACTTAGCGGTTCGATCAATTGGTTCCGCCAGAGCTTTGCCTTATAATGGCGACCAGGAAGTCACGCACTTCTCACGCACTTCTAACCTTTAGGCAGGCCGGATGTTCGAACGGTATACGGAAAGGGCGCGACGAGTCCTCTTCTTCGCGCGCTATGAGGCCAGCCAGCTCGGCAGCATCTCGATCGAGACCGAGCACCTCCTCCTCGGCCTGATCCGCGAAGGCAAGGGGCTGACCAGCAGGATCTTCGCGCGCTCACACCTCTCACTCGAAAACATCCGGAAAGAGATCGAAGGCCGGACGGTGTTCCGCGAGAAGGTCTCGACCTCCGTCGAGATCCCCTTCAGCGCTGAAACCAAGCGCGTACTGGGGGTTGCGGCCGAAGAAGCCGACCGGCTGCTGCACAACTACATCGGTACGGAACATCTCCTGCTCGGCATCCTGCGCGAAGAGCGCAGCGTCGCCGCCTCCATCCTCATGGAGAAGGGGATGCGGCTGCACACGGTCCGCGAAGACATCGTCCAGCTGCTGAACGAGAAGACGACGCTGACCCGCGGCGTCAAGGAGACGCCGCTGCTGGCGGAGTTCAGCCGCGACCTGACCGAGGCCGCCATCAAGAACCAGCTTGATCCCCTGGTCGGCCGTGACTACGAGCTCGAGCGCGTCCAGCAGGTGCTCTGCCGCCGCACGAAGAACAATGCCGTTCTCATCGGCGAGCCGGGCGTTGGCAAAACGGCTATCGTCGAAGGGCTGGCGCAGAAGATCGTCTATGGCGATGTGCCGCACTTCCTCGCCGACAAGCGCATCCTGGCGCTGGACATCTCACTGATCGTCGCCGGCACGAAGTACCGCGGTCAGTTCGAAGAGCGCCTCAAGGCGATCATGAAGGAGCTCACCGAGAACCCGAACATCATCGTGTTCATCGACGAGCTGCACACGCTGGTCGGCGCCGGCTCCGCCGAAGGCTCGCTCGACGCGGCGAACATCCTCAAGCCGGCGTTGTCGCGCGGCGAGATTCGCTGCATCGGCGCGACGACGCCGGCTGAATACCGGAAGTACATCGAGAAGGATCGGTCGCTCGAGCGCCGGTTCCAGGCGATCAAAGTGGATCCGCCGGCCGAAAAGGAAACGATCGAGATCCTGATGGGCGTGAAGGATCGCTACGAGCAGTTCCATCACGTCGAGTACACGCGCGAGGCGATCGAGGC
>Ga0111538_10000465_pt1 | contig 53264 bp, 47 predicted proteins | sample SoiMethybrSBSTD1_FD_79669 | JGI IMG/M metagenome (GOLD analysis project Ga0111538, IMG submission 79669) | Bulk soil microbial communities from a Populus tree surrounding site in Tennessee, USA - Soil MetaG P. TD hybrid SBSTD1 (version 2)... | ecosystem: Environmental > Terrestrial > Soil >... | reverse complement strand
ACAACGGCGACACCCGTCTTTTGGTGCGCGACAGCCACAACGGCTGGCAAGCGTTCTCGGCACCGGCCGGCTCAGTGCTGGATGCCACCAGCATTGGCGATCGCCTCTACGCGATCATCAAGATCAATAACACGGTCGGTCTCTGGAGCACCGACCTGGCCGCTACCCGGCCCCGTTGATTCGCCTCCCTCGCTGCCGACTTGTCAGCGTGAATGGTCGTTGTAGCAACCACTCATGCTGACAAGTCGGCTGTGTTGGCGATGGCTGCGAGCGCGTAAAGTGCCAGCGGATATCCAGCCACGCCTAAGCCCACGATGATCCCCGCCGCGACGGGCGATACATAGGAGACATGCCGGAACGGCTCTCGGCGATGCACGTTTGAGATGTGCAGCTCGATGACCCGTGCCTCAGATCCGCTGATCGCGTCATGGATCGCGATACTGGTGTGCGTGTACGCGGCGGCATTCAGCACCACGCCGATTGCCTCACCATGTGATTGAGCTGCACCGGCCTCCTGGATCCAGTCGACTAGCTCGCCTTCGCGATTGGTCTGGCGAAATTCCAGAGTCCAGCCCAACTCCTCGGCGACCTCTCGGCAGGACCGTTCGACGTCGGCCATTGTCGCTTTACCGTAGATCTCTGGATCGCGCATTCCGAGCAAGTTCAGGTTCGGGCCGTTGAGGACGTACGCGGAGGTCATGGAAGTACTCCATCATGACCACCCCGTTGACGTTATGGCCGCGTACCGACAAAGAACTCGCGCGGGTGTCTGTCTTCGCTGGTCACCTCTGCCACCGAGCGAGTCCGGAATCCAGCCTCCGAGAGCACCTGCAACCACAGCGCCCGTGGAAACAGCCCGAACTCGTGTGTGTCGTGCGCCACCGTTACGGTGCCGTCGGCGGTCCTCAGCAGGAACGCGTAGTCGGTGCGAGTGCAGGTATCGGCAGGGTCCGGGTCGATCGACCAGCTGAGGTAGCGAGCGCCCCGGCCGTCGGGTGCGTCACGACCTCCATGATCAGTCTCCGGCAGGAAGTTCTCCGCAATGTTGTCAGGCACCAGCACCGCCACACCGCCCACCCGGCAGTGCTGGTAGGCGGTAGTCACAGTCCGCCGTAGATCCGCTTCGGTGGTGATGTAGTCGATGGCATCGTGAACGAACACCGCATCGAAAATTCGCCCCAAACGCAACGTCCGCATGTCTCCTTGTAGGTGTTCGCATTCAGGATTGAGCTCGCGGGATACGGCCAGCATGTCGTCGGAGAGGTCCACCAGCGTCATCTCGAAGTCGCGCTTGAGATGGAAAGCGTTGTTGCCACCCCCGCTGCCGAGCTCGAGAACCGTACGCGTTGGTGGGTTGGCCGTCCGCAGCAGCGAGGCCGCGAACGCAGCCTCCTCGGTGTACTCATCTGGCGCCGAGATCAGCGGCCACCATGGTGCAAGATCACTGTAGAGGCGTTCCTGTGGAGGCGTTTCGCGATCTTGATCCTGCTCAGCCGATTGGGTCACCTGGCCGAGCCTAGTGCGGGGAGATCACGCGCGCTGAACTGGTTGAAGCGCAGGTTTGTTTTTGCGCGCCCTTCGACAGGCTCAGGGCACACTAGCTCTTCCGTCGTGTCGCGCGGCACTATGACGCGCAGCCCGCTTCGCCGACTGCAGGAGCTGGCGGAGACATGTGCAGGACGTCGACCCTCGGTCGCGAGCGACGAATGAGGCGAATCAGGCGGGCTCCGAGTCAGAGTGCAATCGATACAGGCCGCGTACATAGGCAGCCTGACCCAGGTGCTGCATAGTGTCGCCGATCACGCTGACCAGCCTGACCGCTGCAGTCACAGGCGGGTCCCATCGGGTGTCGACGATTCGATCCAGCTCCGTGGGCGTTATGCCCTCCAGGTAGCGGAGTGTGAGCTCGTGAACCGCCCGGTGATAGTCGGCGAGCAGGTCGCCACTCGCACGCACAGCTGCCACCTCTTCCGGGCCCTGCCCGTAGCCGGTAGCCCACTTGCCGAAGGGCAGCCCGAATCTGTCTCTCCACTCCACCCAAGCCTGCTCGACCTGTGCCAGATCAGCGACATGATCATCCTGAATTCTGGTGAGGTGCCAGATCAGCCAGGCAATCGAGTTGGCGCCCGGATCGGGCCGGTACGTGGCAACATCATCAGTCAGCCCGTCGGTGAGATCGGTCACGAGCTCCCGTACCCGCCCGAATGCATCGATCAGAATCTGCTTGGCGTGCTCAGTCATGTGACCGAACGCTAATGGTTTCTGCGGCGGCCGCATTCGGCGCCTCCCGCGATCCGATAAAGATCATGACAGATAGACCGTGTCGGGATTCCTCTCGTGATCCTCATCAGCGCCAACCGGCTCCTGGCCACCAGCCTGCGTCGACTCGACTTTCCCTGGCCGCTCCAGGCGAATGATCACCGATTTCGACGTGGGGCAGTTGCTGCCCAGTGCCGTTGAGTCCAGCGGCACCAGTGCGTTGGTTTCTGGGTAGTAGGCCGCGGCTGAACCGCGAGGTGTCTGGTACGCCACGATCCGGAAGGCTGACGCCCGGCGTACGTGATCATCACCCTCCCAGTGAGTCACCAGATCGACGACATCACCGTCATTGAAGCCCAGCTCTGCTATGTCGCGTTTGTTCACGAAGACCACTCGGCGCCCACCCTCGATGCCACGATAGCGATCGCTGAATCCATAGATCGTGGTATTGAACTGATCATGACTCCGCAAGGTCTGCAAGATCAAATGGCCAGGCGGTACCTGCAGCGCTTCAACCGCCGATACCGTGAACTCGGCTCGACCAGATTCGGTGGGAAAAGTACGCGAGTCCCGCGGGGGATGTGGAAGCAGATAACCACCTGGGCGGGAGACGTTCACCTCATAGGTCTGACAACCCGGCACCACACGACTGATAAGGCGACGAATCTGGCGATAGTCGTCGCGCATGCCCCGCCAATCGATGGCGTAGCGATCACTGAGCGTCGTTTCGGCAAGTTGGGTGACGATCGCCACTTCGGACCGTAGATGAGGACTGGCGGGAGCCAGCGGTCCACGAGAGACGTGCACCGAGCACGTCGAGTCCTCCACCGAGACCAGCTGCGGGCCGCTGGCTTGCATGTCGATCTCAGTGCGGCCCAAGGTCGGCAAGATCAACGCCGTGGTACCGCAGGTCAGGTGGGACCTGTTGATCTTGGTCGAGACATGCACAGTAAGCTGCGCCTTGCGAAGCGCTGCAGCCGTAACCTCGGTGTCCGGTGCAGCCTGCACGAAGTTGCCACCTAGGCCGATGAAAATCTTGGCCTTACCGTCACGTAACGCTCGGATCGAATCCACGGTGTCGTAACCGTCCTCGCGGGGCGGATCAAAGCCAAACTCGGCTTGCATACGATCAAGGAAGTTCGCCGGCGGGCTCTCACAGATACCCATAGTGCGGTCACCTTGAACGTTGGAGTGGCCCCGCACCGGAAGCAGCCCAGCACCGGGCTTGCCGATGTTGCCTTGGGCAAGGGCGAGGTTCACGATCTCAGAGATCGTTGCCACGGCGTTGTGATGTTGGGTCAAGCCCATTGCCCAGCAAAAGACGGTTCGATCGGAGTCGCGGAGCAGTTGCGCGGTCTCGGTGATCTGGCCGCGGGAGAGGCCTGTGGTTGCCTCAACAAGATTCCAGTCAATGGCCGACACATGCGCGCGCCAGGCTTCGAAACCGCGGGTATGCCGCGCAATGAAGCCGTGATCAAAAGCATCCCACTCCAGCAGCAGTGCGCCCCACGCTTGAAAGAGGGCCAGGTCGCCATTGATCTTGATCGGCAGGTGCAGGTCCGTAAGATCGGTGCCCTTACCGACGCATCCGCGCGCTGTCTGCGGGTTGCGGAAGTTGATCAAACCCGCCTCCCGCAGCGGGTTGATCGCAATGATCTTGGCCCCGCGTCGTTTGGCTTTCTCTAGCGCAGACAGCATCCGCGGATGATTGGTCCCGGGATTCTGACCGGCCAAGATCAACAGCTGGGCGTTATAGACGTCGTCCAAGGTAACGCTGGCCTTACCGATCCCGATGGTCTCGGCGAGCGCGTAGCTAGTCGACTCATGGCACATGTTGGAGCAGTCCGGCAGATTGTTGGTGCCGTATGCCCGTACGAAGAGCTGGTAGCAGAATGCTGCCTCATTTGACGTGCGTCCGGAGGTGTAAAAGACCGCCTCATCCGGGCTCGCCAATCCGTTGAGCTGATCAGCGATCAGCCGATATGCCGCGTTCCACTCGATGGGCTCGTAGTGGGTCGCGGCCGGCTTCTTGATCATGGGATGGGTGATTCGCCCCTGCTGTCCCAGCCAGTGTTCGCTATGCCCGTCCAGGTCGGCGATGCTGTGCCGAGCGAAGAATTCCGGCGTCGCCCGTGCCGTCGTGGCTTCTTCCGCAACCGCCTTGGCGCCGCTTTCGCAAAATTCAGCTGTATGCCGATGACCCGGTTCGGGATCCGGCCAGGCACAGCTCATGCAGTCGAAACCTTCCGCCTGATTGAGCTTGAGCAGCGTACGAGTGGACCGGCCGAGGCCCATCTTCCTTACTGATCGTTCCACCGCCACCGCTATGGCGGGGATCCCAGCAGCATGCTCGTGTGGCGGCTCTATTGCGATTTTGGCCTCGTCGGCTTCCCGAGTCCTGCGCATCTGCACCTCCATCGCTACCGCCGTGCTGCTCAAGAGTCAATTTAGCGCGCTCCTTGGTTTGGTTACCGACGAGTAGCATAATGGAAGTTACTCAGGAGTAACTTGAGTGAGGCTTTCCAATGAGGTGGCCGCAGTGAGTCACTACAAGTCGAATGTTCGCGATATTGAGTTCAATCTTTTTGAAGTCCTCGGGCGCGAAGAAATCCTGGGCATCGGGCCGTACGCCGACCTTGATCGAGAAACCGTCTCGGCGATCCTCGCCGAAGTTGATCGGCTCGCCAGAACCAGGCTTGCAGAATCGTTTTCAGATACCGACGGAAACCTGCCGGCCTTCGACTCCCCGACACACTCCGTGACGGTTCCCGAGGACCTTCACAAGTCCTTCCGGGCCTTCATGGACTCCGGGGTCTGGCAGCTGGAACTGCCCGAGGAGCTCAGTGGACAGATCACCCCTCCATCGGTGCAATGGGCGGTACATGAACTGAACATCGGCGCCAATCCGTCGGTAATGCTCTATTCAGCCGGCCCCAAGTTCGCCTACGCGCTGTGGGCCTCGGGCAACGAGCGCGATCAGCGCATTGCCAAGATCATGATCGAGCGGCAGTGGGGTGCCACGATGGTGCTGACAGAGCCGGACGCCGGCTCTGATGTCGGCGCCGGGCGGACTCGGGCGATTCCGCAGCCCGACGGCACGTGGCACATCGAGGGCGTCAAGCGTTTCATCACCTCTGGCGAGCATGACTTGACCGAGAACATCATCCATCTGGTGCTGGCCAGACCGCAGGGCGTCGAGGGAGTGGGTGGGCCGGGCACCAAGGGCCTGTCGCTGTTCGTCGTACCCAAGTTCCACTTCGATCTTGAAACCGGGGAGCTCACCGGCGAACGCAATGGTGTGTTCGCAACAAATCTCGAGAAGAAGATGGGCATCAAGGCCTCGAGTACGTGCGAACTGACCTTCGGTGGCTCGGCGGTGCCTGCCAAGGCCTGGCTGCTGGGCGAAGTCCATAACGGCATCGCGCAGATGTTCCACGTGATCGAACACGCCCGGATGCTAGTGGGCACCAAAGCGATTGCCACCTTGTCTTCCGGCTATCTCAATGCCCTGGACTACGCCAAGACTCGGGTTCAAGGTGCTGATCTGACTGAAGCCGCGGACCGTACCGCGGCGCGGGTGACGATCACTCACCATCCCGATGTGCGGCGCTCCTTGATCACTCAAAAGTCTTTCACAGAGGGCTTGCGGTCGCTGCTGCTGTATACCGCGACAATCCAGGACCGCATCGCGATGGCGCGGGCAAACGGCATCACCGATGAGGCGGCTGATCGGCTCAATGATCTCCTGCTGCCGATCGTCAAGGGTTATGGGTCTGAGCGCTCGTGGGTCTTGCTTGGTACTGAGTCGCTGCAAACTTTCGGGGGCTCGGGATTCTTGACCGACTATCCGATCGAGCAGTACGTCCGGGACGCCAAGATCGACACCCTGTACGAGGGCACGACCGCGATCCAGGCACAGGATCTCTTCTTCCGCAAGATCGTCAAAGATCAGGGCCGCGCACTTCATGATCTTTCGGCACAGATCGGCCAATGGATTTCCGCCGGAGGTGGAAACGGCCAACTCAAGGAGGAGCGCCCCTTGCTACAGCAGGGCCTGGACGACGTCACAGCCATCGTGACCACGATGATCAACGATCTTGGTACGACAGTGCCAGGAGTTCCGCACAGCGATCCTCGCTATATCTACAAGGTGGGCCTCAACACGACCCGACTGCTTATGGTGCTGGGTGATCTTATCTGCGCATGGTTGCTACTGCGGGGCGCCGAGGTGGCCCTCGGCCGACTCAATGATGAGCTCATGGCAGGCGAAAAGGCCTTCTATGAGGGCAAGGTCGCTTCCGGCCGCTGGTTCGCGCGTACGGTCTTGCCCAAGCTGGCCGCCGAGCGCTCGATCGCCGAGGCCACCGATTTGGCCGTCATGGATCTCGACGAGGCAGCGTTCTGACGGCCCACATTTTGGTGGGTCGCTAGCGCCGGACAGCGCGGACCGAGAGACGATTGGAGACATGACTCAGTCCGCTACTTCGCAGCCGTCCCGCATCGTCATCATCGGAGCCGCTTTAGCCGGAGGATCGGCAGCGATCGCGCTTCGAGATCAGGGCTATCAGGGCGAGCTGACGATGATCGGTGAGGAGAACCAGCTACCGTACGAGCGACCGCCGCTCTCCAAAGCCGTACTCATCGGGGACACCGACGAGCCGGACTGGGTTGGCGACGAGGCAACGTACAAGGACAAGGGCGTTTCCTTGAAGCTCGGTACGACGGCCACCCGGATCGATCGGGCTCGCAAGGTCGTCGTGGCGAGTCGCACGGAATATCCATACGACAAACTGCTGATAGCCACCGGCTGCGGGTCGCGACGGATGGACTTGCCTGGTGCTGATCTTGAGGGACTTTTGACACTGCGAACCCTCGAAGAATCGCTGGCGCTGCGAGAGCGGTTTACCGAGGACGCGCGGATAGTGATCGTCGGCGGTGGCTGGATTGGCTGCGAGGCGGCTGCCGCTGCTCGGCAGCGCGGATCGAATGTGACCGTGATCGAACCGCGGTCACAGCCGCTGTTACATGTGGTCGGTGAGCAGATCGGTGCCACCTTTGCGGCGCTGCATCGTGATCATGATGTGGATCTCCGGCTGGGCACTGGCGTAACCGGATTTGCCGGTGACGGCACGGTGTCGTCGGTGCATGTCAAGGGCCACGCATCCATACCAGCTGACACTGTCCTAGTCGCCGTTGGCGCCGCCCCGAACATCGCCCTGGCCGACGTTGCGGGACTCGAGCTCGCCAATGGCGGCATTGCCGTCGACGCGACGCTGCGCAGCTCCGATCCAGACATCTATGCGGTGGGTGATGTCGCGGCCCATGACCATCCCAAGTATCCGGACCGAGTTCGGGTCGAGCATTGGGCGAATGCCAAAGATCAGGGAACACACGTCGCCCGCAACCTGCTCGGCGCGGAGGAACCGTATGAGTTGCGACCATTCTTCTTCTCCGACCAGTACGACTTGGGCTGTGAGTATCGAGGCTTCGCGGACCCGACGAAGGATCGGCTCGTCGTCCGCGGTGAGCTGCAGTCACGTGAGTTCACAGCGTTCTGGGTCCGGGACGGTGCCGTGGCGGCGGCAATGAATGTGAATCAGTGGGACGACGGCGACGCCCTGCAAGAGCTGGTGGACACCGGACGGCGGGTCCACGATAAGGAGCTCCTCGGATCCTTATGACGACTTCTCAGCGTTAGTAGAGGAGGGCGAGGGCGGGGTCGTTGAGGATGGCGGCGACATCTGCCAGGAACGTTGAGCCTTGTGCACCATCAGCGAGCCGGTGGTCGAAGGACGCTGACAGCGTCGTAATCCAACGCGGTTCGATCCGCTCGTCGGATCCTTCACCCATCACCCAGGGTCGGCGTGCGATCTGCCCGAAGCACAAGATGCCCGACTCCCCTGGGTTCAAGATCGGCGTCCCCGCGTCGACACCGAACACCCCGATATTGGTGATCGAGAACGTCCCGCCCGCCATGTCTGCTGGCTGTGTCTTGCCGTCCCGCGCCGTCGCGACAACCTTCTGAATTGCGCCCGCGAGGTCGACAAGGCCAAGGGAATCCGCGCCCTTGATGTTAGGTACGAGTAGTCCGCGCGGAGTCGCCGTAGCGATCCCGAGATTGATCGAACTCTTCAGCACGATTGCCTGACCCGACTCATCCCAGAACGAATTGAGCTCCGGGGTACGCCCCAGCGCCAGACATACCGCCTTAGCGATGATCAACAAGGCGGACACTCGAAGATCAGCAAACTCGCGCCGCGTCTTGAGCCGTTCAACCAACTCCATGGTCGCGCTGACATCGCAGTCCAGCCACACCGAGACGTGCGGCGCTGTGAACGCCGAGCGCACCATGGCATCGGCTGTTGACTTACGTACACCCTTAATCGGTATCCGGATGTCCTCACGTGGCTGTCGAGCAACATGAGGGCGGGCTTCGACAGGCTCAGCCCGCATAGTCTTCGGGGCTTCGATCGAGTCAGTCGTCGTTGCGACCTCGACTGGCTCGGCCCGGGTGTCGGCCGCCGCAATCACGTCGTCGCGGGTGATCACACCACCAGGCCCGCTGCCAACCAGCGACGCAAGATCAACACCAAGATCCTTGGCCAGCTTGCGCACTGGCGGCTTGGCAAGGACGGCACCACCAGATGGTGTTGGCGTAGGAGCCGCTTCACCGGGCCCAGGAAGCGGTGCGCCGGCTGGCCTATCCGGTTCAGCCTGCAACGGCTCCCGATCATCGGCACGTCGTGAGACGGGAGCCTGTACCGAGAAGGTGTCGGCAACCTGATCATGGGCCTCCACCGGTCCATCACCGCCGGCCTGCCGGGGACGCCGCTTGGCCGTCCCGGTACGCGGGCCGTAGCCGACCAGATTGGGGACCTGCGCTTCTTCGCCGGCACCGTCCGTTTTCTGCGGCTGTGCCCCATCACGGCCATCGTCGATGGAGATGATCGGGGTACCGACATCGACAGTGTCGCCTTCGCCTACCAGGAGCTCGGTCACGGTGCCGGCGTACGGGCTGGGCAGCTCAACCAGCGACTTGCTGGTCTCGACCTCGACAAGAATGTCGTTGATCTTGATCTGATCACCGACCGCGACCCGCCACGTAACGATATCGGCCTCCACCAATCCTTCACCAGGATCCGGCAGCCGGAAAGTCTGCGACGCCATTCAAGCCCTCCGAAGTCAGTAGGCGAGCGAACGATCAACCATGTCGAGCACCCGATCAAGATCAGGAAGGTATTCCTCCTCGACCCGGCTCGGCGGATAGGGGGTGTCGAAGCCGGCCACCCGGAGCACCGGCGCTTCCAGTGAGTAGAAGCACTGATCGGAGATCCGGGCAGCCAGCTCAGCACCCAGTCCGAGATTTAGCTGAGCCTCGTGAACGGTGACCACTCGGCCGGTCTTCTGAACCGACTCGTCAACGACCCCCATGTCGAGTGGCGACAGCGTACGCAGGTCGATCACTTCAAGATCATGACCATCCTCGATCGCGGCCTCGGCAGCGTCCAGACAGGTCTTGACCATCGGTCCATACGCGATCAGGGTGACATCGGTTCCCGGCTTGACGACCCGCGCCGAGTGCAGCGGCGGTGGCGTCACTGTTTCATCGACCTCAGCACGCTGGTGGTAGCGCCGCTTCGGTTCGAGGAAGATGATCGGGTCATCCGAGGCGATCGCCTGCTGGATCATCCAATAGGCGTCGGCGGGGTTTGAGCAGGTAACGACCTTCAGTCCCGGAGTGTGGCAAAAGTAGGCCTCGGGGGATTCGCTGTGGTGCTCGACAGCACCAATGCCGCCGCCGTAGGGAATCCGGATGACGATCGGTACGGCCAATCGTCCACTTGATCGGAAATGCATCTTGGCAGCCTGGGTGACGATCTGATCGAAGGCCGGAAAGACAAAGCCATCGAACTGGATCTCGCAGACCGGGCGGTACCCTCGCAGCGCCATTCCGAGGGCCGTTCCGACAATGCCGGATTCGGCAAGCGGCGAATCGATCACCCGATGCTCACCAAAGTCCTTTTGGAGTCCCTCGGTGACTCGGAAAACTCCGCCGAGCTTGCCAACGTCCTGACCAGCTATGACAACCTTTGGATCGGCCTCCAAAGCTCTTCGCAGACCAGCATTGAGCGCCTTGGCGATGGTGAGCATGGTCATCAGTGCACTCCCCCGGGAAATGCGGGCTGAGCTTGTCGAAGCCCTTCGACGGGCTCAGGGCTCATACCTTCGAAGGTTGCCAAGTACTCGGCATACGCTGCCTGCTGCTCGGCGAGGTAAGGGGTCTGTTCGGCGTACACATGATCAAATAGATCGAGGATGCGCGGGTCGGGAAGGGCCAGGCAACGGGCCCGGAGATCGGCGGCAAGATCGGATGCCTCAGTCTCCACGTCAGCGAAGAACGCATCGTCGCCGCTGCCGCAGCGGGTCAGATAGGCCCTGACCCGCTCGATCGGATCCTTCAGTCGCCAGTGCTCAAGCTCATCCGCGAGCCGGTACTTCGTTGGATCGTCGGAGGTGGTGTGAGCCCCCATGCGATAGGTGTAGGCCTCGATCAGGGACGGGCCGCTGCCACTGCGGGCCCGCTCGAGAGCCTTGACAGTAGCCGCATGGACAGCGAGCACATCATTGCCGTCGACTCGTACGCCCGGGAACCCGAAACCAGACGCCCTGCGATACAAGGGAATTCGGGATTGGCGCTCAATCGGTTCAGATATCGCCCACTGGTTGTTCTGGCAGAAGAAGACGATAGGTGCGTTGTAGGAGCTGGCAAAGATGAAGGCCTCGTTGACATCGCCCTCGCTGCTAGCGCCATCGCCGAAGTAGCCGACCACTGCCATGTCCCGATCGGGATCACCGGTGCCAACCAGGCCGTCGCGTTCCACTCCCATGGCGTAGCCGGTCGCATGTAATGTCTGTGCGCCAATCACAATTGTGTAGAGGTGAAATCGATACCGCTGAGAGTCCCAGCCACCAAGATCAACTCCACGGAACAAGCCCAGCAAGTTCACCGGATCGACGCCGAGACACCAGGCCACGCCGTGCTCTCGGTAGGTCGGGAAAACGAAGTCCTGCTTGCCGAGCGCTCGTCCCGAGCCAACCTGTGCCGCCTCCTGTCCAAGGGACGATGCCCAGAGACCTAGCTCACCCTGGCGCTGCAAGGCAGTGGCCTCTGTGTCGATGCGGCGGGTCAAGACCATGTCGCGGTAAAAACTCTTGATTTGATCGTCGTCGCCGCTGAAGGAGTACTCGGCGTGCTCCAGACGCAAACCCTCCGGGGTAAGCAGCTGGACTAGCTCGATCTCTCCACTCGCACCGCTGGCGTCGCTCATTGGTGCATCCTCTCGTCACCCGATGCGGTGGTGCCGCATCTCATCGGTCCCGGTGCGGGATCGCCGCGCTGGGTGGTACCACCACCCTCCGGGGCTCTGCTGACTCCGGGGGACGGCCCCCCGCCCCCGAGGCGGTATGACTCCGGCTCGCTGCGTCTAGCGAGCGGATTCGGCTGCTCCGGCTGCTCCTTGTGGGTGCCACCTAGCCAGCCGCACCCCAACGTACCGCCTGCCTTCAGCGGGCGGGAAAACCACTTGCATGTCCTACTTCTTTGGCGGAGTCCGCGACACAAACCCTGGAAACGTCACTCCAGCAGCTCGAAATCGGTCGGACACGCCCACAAACTCGCCGCTGGCGCCAACTTTCCAGGGCATGCTCCCGAAGATCACATCGGTGAAGGGCCAGGGCGCTTGCTGGGGAAGACGCCACGTTGGATCTGGACTAACGTGCTGACATGGTGCGCGCCGGCCGCGTCCGAATCGATCGACCGAATGGGCCTGCAGCTGTAGGCCAGCGCCTCGCCCCGCTCGTCGCAATCTGCGCGGGCTACTTCATGGTCATCCTAGATGTGACCATCATCAATGTCGCCGTACCGGTGATCGGTCGGGAACTGTCCGCCTCGCTGACCGACATCCAGTGGATCACCGATGGGTACACGCTGGTCTTCGCCGGCCTCCTTCTCACCAGCGGTGCGCTGGGTGACCGGTTAGGTAACCGCCGGGTCTTCTGCACTGGGGTAGTTGTCTTCACCGCCGCCTCGGCCGCCTGCGGCCTGGCCCAAAGCACAGGCTTGCTCGTCGCCGCTCGCCTGGTGGAGGGATTGGGCGCGGCGTTGATCGTGCCCGGCTCTCTTGCTCTCCTCCGGCAGGCGTATCCCTCACCCGAGGAGCGCTCGCGTGCCTTTGGTCTGTGGGGCGCCGTGGCCGGCACAGCTGCTTCCGCTGGTCCGCTGCTCGGCGGTCTTCTAGTCACGACGGTGGGCTGGCGCTGGGTTTTCTTCATCAACCTGCCCGTCGGATGTGCCTGCCTGCTGCTGACGCTGCGCCTGGTACCCGCGTCGCCCCGCCGCACGGATCGCCCCGTGGACTGGCCTGCGCAATGCGCGATCATCGCGACGATTACCTTCCTGATCGCCGTCCTCAACGAGGCTGGACGGCGGGGCTGGACCGACCCGCTGATCCTTGCCGGGGCTGGCTTGTGTCTGGTGTCAGCCGCCGCATTCGTGGTTCGCGAGCGGCTGGCCCGCAATCCGGTGATGCCGCTGCATCTGCTCCGGTCTCGCCAGATGAGCGGGGCCTCGGTCATCGGCCTTCTCTTCAACTTCGCTTTCTACGGCATGATCTTCACCGCCAGCCTCTATTTCCAGCACTACCGCGGCCTGACCGCACTGCACACCGGGATCGCTCTTTTCCCGGCGATGGCTATGACGATGTTCGCCTCAGTTCTCTCCGCTCGACTGGCACGCCGCACCGGTGACCGCCCCCTGGTCGTGACTGGCATGCTCTTGGGAGCGACGGGCCTCGCCGGCTGGGCGCTCTCTGGGGGCGACCCGCACTACCTACTGCTCGTTCTGCCGATGATGCTCGCTGGCTTCGGCACATCTTTCGCGCTCACCGGAACGACAACAACGGTCATGTCCGCTGTCCCCCAGGACTACTCGGGGACCGCCTCCGGGTGGCTGAATACCGCGCGGCAGGTTGGCAGTGCTGCGGGCGTCGCTCTCGGCGGTTCGCTGTTGGCCGGCGCAGCCGACTTCACTACCGGGGTGCGGACCAGCATGGCCGTCGGCGCGCTCGCTTACCTGATTGCTGCGACCCTCGCGCTCTTCTGCATCCCGCGACGGCAATAGGCCCGTTCGATCGCAGAAACTCTCGAGCTAGAGACGCGGACCATCGCCGACCAGCTACTTCGCTAAGGACGGGCAAGGCCCTGCTGGAAGCGCAGGATGCGGATGAGAGCGGTAGCGACCGCCTCTGGGCCGGCGGCCAAAGAGAGGCGGACGGCGGTGCCACCGTCGAGTCGATCGAAGTCAGTGCCTGGCGTCAGTGCGACGCCTTGCTGGTCCAGCAGCGCCTCGCACCAGGACTCTGAATCCGGGTAGGGACCGAGCTGGTCAGCGATGCCGGCGTAGACGTAAAAGGCGCCATCCGCAGGAGCAACGCCAGTCCAACCAAGATCATCGATGGCATCCAAGACAATCGCGCGGGCGTCGGTAAAGGCTGCGACCGCAGCATCAGCTTCTCGATAGGACTCTTCGGTGAAGGCGGCGATGGCTGCGTGCTGAGCAGGTACTGGAGGGCACAGTGCGAAGTTGCCGGCCAGCGCGTCAAAGGCCGATAACAGCTCGCTCGGTACCAGGCTCCAGCCGAGGCGCCAGCCCGTCATTCCCCAGTACTTGGAGAACGAAGAGATCACCAGTGCTTCGCGATCATGCTCCCAGGCGCAACTGGCTGCCACGGTTCCGTCGGTGATGCCGTGGTAGATCTCATCACTGACAAGTCGTACTTCATGATCACGACACCAACCTGCCAGCTCGGTCAGCCGATCGCGATCGATCATGGTGCCGGTGGGATTGGCCGGTGAGCCGATCACCAGTCCGGCCAGCGGCGCAGCGGCGTGCGCATGCTGCAGCATCTCCAGCGAGGGCTGGAAGCGTTCGGCGGGACCGCAGGGAAGCTCGACCACTTGACATCCCAAGGAGGCAAGGATGTTCCGGTACGCGGGGTAGCCGGGACGCGTCAATGCCACTCGGTCGCCATGATCAAAAGCTGCCAGGAAACTGAGCAGGAACGCGCCAGAGGATCCGGTGGTGAGCGCTATGTGATCTTCATCGATGTCCAGGGAGTACCAGCGGCGGTAGTGTGCGGCGATCTCGCGGCGTAGCGGCTTGATCCCGAAGGTTTCGGTGTAGCCCAGCGGCGTACGGTCCACCATCAACTCGGCGGCACGGCGTCGTACGTCAGCCGGCGCTCCCTGGGACGGCTCGCCGGCGCATAACGAGATGATCTCCCGGCCCTGAGCGCGCAGCACTGATACACGGTTGAGGATGCTCATCACCGCGAACGGCGGAACGGCAGCCCGCTGCGCGGGTTTCATGCCCTCTGCAGACGCTTACGCGCCCGGTATGCGGCGACGTTGGTCCGGTTACCGCAGTTGCCGGTGTCGCAATAGCGCTTGGAAGAGTTCTTGGAAAGATCGACCACCACATCCTCGCAGTCCGGCGCAGCACAAATCCGCAACCGATCCAGGGCATCAGCCCTGATCAGGTCGAGAAAGGCCATGGCAGCCTCGGCCGCAATCCGGTCGGCAAGTGGCGCGTCCGGTCTCGTGACATGTAAGTGCCAGTCCCATCCGTCGTGGCGGGCCAAATAAGGCCGGGCGTCGGCCTCGGTGAGGATTTCATTGACGAGTGCGGCAGCCTCGTCGCGATCTTTGACCATCCAGAACTTACGGAGTCGGGGCCGAAGAGCGCGCACGGATTCGAGCTCTCCGGGCGTACGGCGAATGACGCCAGAGTACAAGGTTCTCGCCAAGTAGTCGTCGAGGTCTGCGAGCGTCACCAGCGTGTCGCCGTCGAGGCCCACGGTATTCACCAAAGCCGCTGTCTCAACCAGAGAAGCCTCGGTGTCATGGTTAAAAATCAACTTGACTCCTGACATACGATGCACTAGCGTCACTAGTGTACTTCATCTTTGGTAATGACATCAGTGATCGAACGTGAGGGGGATTCGACATGACTACGACTGCCACGCAGGCCGCCCGCACGATCACCGCTCCCTCCCGCCGCGCGCCTGGAATTGTTCTAGCACTGATCTCCGCATCTTCCTTCGGACTCTCTGGTTCCCTGGCTCGATCGTTGCTGGACTTGGGCTGGTCGCCGGCAGCGGTGGCCGCTACACGGGTGGCCGGTGCATTCCTTATCCTTCTCATACCATCGCTGGTTCTTCTCCGACGGATCGGTTTGCCAACCAGTCGTGAAGCCCTGCGAATGCTGGCGTTCGGGGTGGTAGCGGTGGCATTAGCGCAGCTGTGCTTCTTCAGCGCCGTGCAGTACCTTTCGGTTGGCGTCGCCCTGTTGCTGGAGTTCTTGGCGCCGGTCATGCTGATCGGCTGGCACTGGGCTCGGAGCCGCACCAGACCCGCATGGCCAGTCCTGGCCGGCGCCGGCCTGTCGATCATCGGCCTGGCTTTCGTTCTCGACCTTCGAGGTGGTTTCACTCTCAACCCCGTCGGTGTCGCCTGGGGTCTGGGTGCTGCACTGTGCCTTAGTGGCTATTTCCTGCTAAGTGAGGACAAAGGAACTGACGCGCCAGTTCACCCGCTGTTGCTTACCACGGCCGGGACCGGCATCGGAGCTGGCGTTCTGCTAGCTACATCGGCCGTCGGCATCCTTTCATTTACTGCCCACAGCGGAGTCACCAAGTTGGCGAACGCAACGGTCGGCTGGTGGCTACCTGCACTGTTGTTGATCTTGCTCAGTGGCGTGCTGGCGTATCCCACCGGGATTATCGCGGTGCGTCGCCTCGGCAGTTCCGTTGGCTCATTCGTGGCGTTGACCGAAGTGATCTTCGCGGTCGTCTTCGCCTTCTTGCTACTGGGCCAGCGACCCGGCCCAATTCAGCTCGTAGGCGGCGTGTTGATCTTGGGTGGAATAGCACTCGTGCAACGTCCCCAGCGCCCCTGACGGCAACCTAGTTAACCGAGGTTGCGTACGGTCTGCATGGGTTGCAACCTGTGCAGACCATACGCAAGCCACGTGAACGTAGGTTGCCGCACCCGGCAAGCGAGGTCTCGGAGAGGCGGAGATCAGGGTCTGCCGAAGTCGGTGACTAGCCAGACCCTGCCGTGTGTGGAGTCGTTGATCACATCGATGCCGACGTCGTCGAACTTCTTGTTCAAGATGTTTTCCCGGTGACCGTCGTTGGGCGGCTTCTCGTTGTACATCGCCTGCTGTAATGCCAGCACGCCAGACTCGGAACGGTCGCTGTTGTAGGCGATGTTCTCTCCGACCATGCTCCAGCTATAGCCGGCCGAGGAGACGCGTGAACCCAGTGCCGCCTCACCTTTCAGCTGATGGCTCAACGTGTTGACTTTGGCCATCGCCAGATTGTGGGTGTGCGCCGACGAGACGAGCTTGCTGTTCATCTTCAAGGCGGGCAGTCCTTGGTTTGCGCGCTCAGCATTCAGCTCGTCGAGCACCGCGTCCGCCCAGTCCGAGCGGGTTGCGTAGCTAGACGAACTGGACGCGGTTTTACTCGGAGCCGACCTTGCGGACTGGGTCTTCTTCTTGGTCGGCGTCGGGTTGCTGTGAGTCTGCTTCGTTGCCGTCCGCCGCTTGGCGGTTGTCGGGTCGGTGTGTGGATTCTTAATGGATCGCGCGACTGGCGATGCGGTCGTATGAGATTTCAGCGGGCGAAAGCAGGGGCTGCCCTTCTTGTGGACATTGCACTTGTGAGGCTTGGACTTGGGGCGTGCGAGATGTGTCCGAACGCCGGCGCTTGAGGTGGTCGTCCTGGGCGCTGGTGATGAAGTTTCATTGGAAGATGTCGGTGCATCCGCTGGAACAGCGATGAGTCTGTCGTCCTGGCTAGGCGAGCCTGGGTCGCTGATCGCCGCACCTCCGTACAGGGCGGCTCCAGCCACTGCAGCGCTGACGACTATTGCAGCGCTGGCAGAGGCGATTCGAAGTCCGGTGCCGGTCATGGTGCCTCCATCGCGTACGACGACCCCCGAGCAGGTCACGTTTTGATAACGGCGCCGTCAAGCCAAACATAAACAGTGGAATCCGGCAAGCATCCGACCGGTCTGCGGACACGCCGTACACTGCGCCGGTGGGAAGCGAGTCGCCGACTTCCAGCGGTGTCCTGATTGCGGGTACCTCCTCCGACGCCGGCAAGTCGCTGATGGTCACCGGTTTGTGCCGCGCGTTCGCGCGCCGGGGCATCGCGGTTGCGCCGTTCAAGGCGCAGAACATGTCCAACAATTCCTGTGTCTGCGGCGACGGCGCCGAGATCGGTCGCGCCCAATATTTGCAGGCCCAAGCTGCCGGCATCGCCGCCGAATCCGCCATGAATCCCGTACTGCTCAAGCCTGGTTCTGATCATCGATCGCACATCGTGCTTCGGGGCCGGCCCTGTGGCACCTTGGAATCCGGAGAGTACGCCAATGGGCGTAAGCACTTGGCGGCTGCTGCGTTCGCGGCGTACGACGAACTCGCTGCTCGCTTCGATCTGATCGTTTGCGAAGGTGCCGGGTCGCCGGCCGAGATCAATTTACGTAGCGGCGATTATGTGAATCTTGGTCTGGCCCGGGCTAAGCGCCTGCCGGTCGTTGTCATCGGCGACATCGATCGGGGCGGCGTCTTCGCTTCCTTGTACGGCACGGTTGCGCTGCTGGATTCCGACGACCGGCGGCTGGTCAAGGCCTTCTTGATCAATAAGTTTCGAGGCGATATGGGTGTGTTACAACCCGGCTTGCAGGAGCTGACCCGGCGGACAGGCGTGCCGTTCGCTGGCGTGCTGCCGTGGCTCTCCGAAGTTTGGCTGGACGCAGAGGACAGCCTCGCCGTCGGGTCCTGGCAGCGGCAGAGCAGCTCTATGCAAGCATCGCTCCGGGTGGCAGTCATAGGACTACCGCGGATGTCGAACGCAACCGACGTCGAAGCGCTGGCCGCTGAGCCGGGAGTGGAAGTCGTCATCACTACCGATGCTCGTGCCGTGGCTGAGGCCGATCTTGCGGTGCTTCCTGGTACCCGATCGACTGTTAGTGATCTTGATTGGATGCGTCGGACCGGACTAGCTGAGGTGATCCGGGCGCGGGCAGCTCATGGAACGCCGGTGCTGGGAATCTGCGGGGGTTACCAGATGCTGGCTTCGGCGATCGACGACCCGATCGAATCCGGCCGAGGAAGAGTAGCGGGACTCAACCTACTTCCGATCAAGATCAGCTTTAGGGCTGAAAAGGTGTTGGGACGGCCGGTTGGCACTTGGTGCGGACACGAGGTTCAGGCGTACGAGATCCACCACGGGACAGCGGAGCCCGATGGTGCGATCGAACCATTCCTCGATGGCTGCCGGCAGGGTGAGGTGTGGGGCACCATGTGGCACGGGGCTTTTGAAAATGACGGCTTCCGCCGAGCCTGGTTGACCGACATTGCTGCGTCGGTCGGGTTTGACTGGCGTCCCGAGCCTGCCGTGCCTACATATCAGGCGCGTCGAGAAATGATGATCAACACTCTGGCCGACGCCGTTGAGCAGCATGTCGATCTGGGGTTATTGCTGGCAGAAACACGGGTGGCTGGGCGGCTGTGACGATCCAAGCACTGGTGATCGGAATAGGCACCGGAAATCCTGATCACCTGACCCGCGAGGCCATAGCGGCCATGAACCGAGTAGACGTGTTCCTAGTTGCAGACAAGAGCGCCACGAAGCACGATCTGATCAAGCTACGCGAAGATCTTTGCAGCGACCTTATCGCTCATGATCATTATCGATTCGTCGAAGTCCCCGATCCCGAGCGAGGACCGGACAAGGAGCGCAATGCCGGCCAGTACCGGTCTGGCGTTGCCGCTTGGCATCAGGCCCGCGCTCAGCGATACGCCGAGGTTATCGGCGCGGAAGTACCCGATGGAGGGACGATCGGCTTCCTCGTCTGGGGTGATCCTGCCTTCTACGACTCCACAATTCGCATCATCGAATCGATCAAGAACCTTGGGGCTGATCTTGAAGTGACCGTCATTCCGGGGATCAGCAGCATCCAGCTGCTCGCCGCGCGCCACAAGATCATCTTGAATCAGGTCGGCCAGCCAATCCACATAACAACCGGGCGCCGCTTGCTGGATGAATACTCCCCTGACCTGGGCGACGTAGTCGTCATGCTCGACAGTGATCTTGCCTGCGGCGGGCTAGTAGATCAGTTCGGGGATCTCATCATCTACTGGGGCGCTCAGCTCGGGCTATCCGATGAAGTCCTCATCTCGGGTCCACTGAGCGAGACCATCGATCAGATTCGAGCCACGCGCGCCGCCGTACGCGCAGATCGCGGCTGGCTAATGGACATCTACCTACTGCGCCAGTTGTCCGCGCCAGGCGAGAATCAGGCGACCGGGCTGGCACCTAGGGTGACCGTAGCCGAGTGATCGCTGCCGTACTGATCGCTCCACATGATCTTGACCTGATCACCCGGATCGTGGTCAGCCAGTGCCGCGGTGACATCGTCAGGCGACGTGACCGTTTGGCCATCCAATCCGATGATCTCGTCTCCGGCTGCAAGGCCGGCCACATCTGCCGCGCTACCGCTGACGACGCTCTCGATCACCGCGCCCGAGGACTCCTGGAACCCGGTACCCGGATAGCCGGAGTCGGAGGATGCATCGCCTAGTTCGACACCGAGGAACGCAGCCGGGCCAACCTGCACGGTGCTGCTTTCCTTTCCGGACTGGATCTGCTGCACGATGCTGAGAGCGCGCTGTATCGGGGTGGCGTAGCCGTTGATTTCGCTGCCGCTGGAGGCAGCTGTGTCGATGGCGATAGCTTCACCGTCGGCGTCGTATAGGGGGCCGCCAGAGTCGCCCGACACTACGTCGGCTGTGGTCTCAATCATTCCTGTCAGCGTTTCGGAGGCCACTGGTCCTTCTGCGGCAGTAGTGATTGAGGCCTGGAGCGACAGGACGGTTCCTTTAGCCGCGGACAGAGTGCCGGTTCCTCCTGCGTTTCCTACTGCGGTGACCTTGTCGCCGACCGATGCCTGGTCGTTGTCGATCTTGATGCTGGTAAGCCCGCTGGCCCCCTGGAGTTGCAACAAGGCCACATCATCTGTCTGATCGCTCCCGACCACAGTGGCTTGATACGTGTTACCGGTCTCGGCGTCGGTGACCTTGATCGTGCTGGCGCCTTTCACGACGTGGTAGCTGGTCAGCACTTCACCTGAAGATGTCAGCACCATCCCGGTACCCGCTCCGCTGGCGTTCTGATACGGCAACGTGGTGTCAATGAGGACGACGCCTTGGGCCTGCTCGGCAGTGGCGGGGCTCGACACTGCAGTCGCCGCTGTGTCGCCGCTCCCGCTTTCCTGTCCCTGCCAAGGCTGCCGCCAGTCCACGCGGACGCCGGCGAGAACGTTTTTGGCCGGATCTGCTCCTAGATTGCCTGACCCAGTCAGTGAACAGGCCAACGCTGCACTTGCCAGCACCGCGATGAGAGCTGCACGCCCGGATCTGTGGGACATAACCTGCGGGTCTTGAAACGGCGTACGTCGAAAGGGCCCACGGTCGATTGGTCGCTCCGATGTGATCATGAACCAGGGACCTCTCTTCTGCTGTGCTGATGTGTGACAGAACATCCCGCCACCCCATGACTTAGTTCTGAGCCACCTGTGAAAGTCATGTGAGGCTTCGTGGCCCACTTGACGAACGTGCTCGGCAACTGCGAGGAAATGGCGGATCTTGGTGTCATTCCTGACGACGTGCAGGAGAGAGTGCTGTCGAAAGCCTCCGCCCTTCGACAGGCCGAGGCGTGCGGCGGCCAGGCCCAGCGGCCAGAGCCGCCATAGCATCAGAGGGGTGGCGCGACGGCTACTCGAGCGTGATGAAGAGCTGGCCACCCGCTGCAATCCGGTGAGCGTGACCAGGCCATGGACGCGCTACTCGATGAGTTGCGCCAGCCGCCTCCGAGCACCCTTGTGGATCTCATTCCGTCATGAGCTCATCCGTCGGGCGATTGCCGACGCTCTGCCGGTGGCCCGCCGCCTGGAGCTCAACGCACGAGTGCTCGCCGCAAATGGAGACGCTTGGCAACTATGACGCCAGCCGGCTGGTGCATCATGCCTCTGAGGCCGGCGATGTGGACGCCCTCGTGCGCTATGCACCCGACGCCGCTCGGGACGCCGCCACCTCGGGGGCTCATCGTGAGGCCGCTGGCTCACGACGACCGCTTCACAACTGCGGAGTTGGATCTCTTTGAGGAGTGCGCGGTCGAGCGCTACACGATTGGTGCCGCGGTGGACGCTGCCAGTGCACAACGTCGGGCCGTTGCCCTGCGCCGGCAGCTGCAGGATGAGACACCGGACGTTCTTCACCAAACTGCCCAAGACGTATGCCTTGACGGCGCGCTGCGGCTCGGATTGACTTACCGCCAAATGACGAGCCAGGAAGGCCACCACGCGGCGAAGCATGTGGAGCGTGAGCGCGACCCACTGGGAATGATCAACGGCGAAGGCGTGATCACAGGCACCGTCGTGTCCGCCGCTGTCATCGCAGCTGCAGCCGGGCATTTGGAAGAGACTCATATCGTTCTCGCCATTCTCGGCACCGCGTTCATTTACTGGTTGGCCCACGTCCATGCGCGGACCTTGGGTGACGCTGTAAAACACCGGACCCATCCGGTGGATGCACTCAAAGAGGCGCTTGCTGAAACTTGGCCAATCCTCGCCGCTTCCTTGGTGCCTGCTGTCATCTTGCTGGCGGCGCAATTGTTCGGCATGGAGATCCGTAGGGGTGCCTGGATTGCGGTGATCACCAGCACTGTGTTGTTGGCCCTCTACAGCTTCTTCGCGGGCCGTCGTGGTGGGCTCGGTCTCGCTGGAAGCCTGTTGAGCGCTGCGGTCGGCGCGGGGCTAGGGATGTTGGTCATCGCGCTCAAGGCCAGCCTGCACTAAGACCTTCCCGCCACACGCATCTGCTCAGTGATTGGGTGGAGCCTATGGATCACTTCCTACGCCCTGGCTTGCGCTTCGACGTTATCGACTACGGACCAGCCGAGGGAACGACGGTCGTCCTACTACATGGATTTCCGCAGCAACCGTCAAGCTTCGAAGCCGTCGCCAGCCGGCTCAATGCAGAAGGGCTGCGGACGTTGACTCCGACGCAACGTGGCTACACCGCTGCTGCTCGACCGACTCGGCGGCGGGACTATCGGACGGAAGCCACGGCTGCTGATGTGATCGCTTTGCTCGACACCGCCGGCCTTGCTAGAGCTCACATCGTCGGCCATGACTGGGGCGGTAACCAGGCCTGGGCTGTCGCCGGCTGGCATTCGGATCGTGTTGCCTCTCTGACTGCAGTATCGACGCCCCATCCCGCCGCGCTTCTCAAGGCCCAGTGGACGAGCAAGCAGGGCCTGCGCTCGTGGTACATGGCGGTCTTTCAGCTCCCCGTGCTGCCCGAGTGGGTAGTGCGGCGTACGTTCGCGAAGTCATTCGGGGACAGTGGCTTGCCGGTGGACTTTGTCAATCGCTATGCCGAGGCAATGGCCGAGCCTGGCACACTCACGGGAGCGCTGAACTGGTATCGCGGCATGCCCTTCTCCATGCGACCGCCGGTGGGACGGATCAGCGTGCCGACCACCTATATCTGGGGAAGAAACGACGCCGCGCTCGCCAGGGCTGCCGTCGATCTGACGGCTGATTATGTCGTCGGGCCGTACGACGTTGTCGAGCTCGACGCGGGCCACTGGTTGCCTGAAACGGAGCCTGACGCAGTCGCGGACGCCATCCTTGCTCGTGTCCGATCGGCTCCGGCCTAAGACGCGGCCCCCTCATTCGAGAAGTGGTCAGGATCGACATGGCTCTCGACGGGACTCATGTCGTTCTCGACCACTTTCTGTCGGGCGCGCCGATCAGCTCACACCCTCCTCGAGGTCACCTTCCACATCGAGGTAGATCTGCTGCAGCTGGCTGATCAACCCTGGATCGGGCTCCTGCCAGAGTCCGCGATCAACAGCCTCGCTGAGCTTTTCGATGATGCCGTGCAGCGCCCACGGATTAGCGTGCTTCATGAAGTCTTGGTTGTCCTTGTCAAGCACATAGTTCTCAGCCAGCTGTTGGTACATCCAGTCTGTCACCACGGCGGCGGTGGCGTCGAAGCCGAAGAGGTAGTCGACTGTTGCGGCGAGCTCGAATGCGCCCTTGTAGCCGTGCCGCTGCATCGCAGAAATCCAACGAGGGTTGATCACTCGGGCCCGAAACAGGCGCGCCGTCTCTTCGGTCAGTGATCTGGTCCGCACGTTTTCCGGAGTCGTCGAGTCTCCCACGTACGCCCGAGGATCGGCACCGGTGAGCGCGCGCACGGTTGCCACCATCCCTCCGTGGTACTGGAAATAGTCGTCGGAATCGGCGATGTCATGTTCCCGGGTGTCCACGTTCTTCACCGCTACCGCGATCCGCCGGTAGTTGACCTCCATGTCCTCCCGTGCCGGGGCACCGTCAAGATCACGCCCGTACGCGAAACCGCCCCACGCAGAATAAACCTCGGCAAGATCATGATCATTTCGCCAGTTGCCCGCCTCGATCACCGGCAGAATCCCGGCTCCGTATGAACCTGGCTTGGAGCCGAAGATCCGCGTAGTAGCCCGCCGTTGATCGCCGTGCGATGCAAGATCACCTTGGGCATGCCGTCGAACGAAGTTGAGGTCGCTCGGCTCGTCAAGATCGGCCACCATCCATACGGCATCGTCCAGCATTGCTACGACATGTGGAAATGCATCGCGGAAGAAGCCCGAGATGCGAATTGTGACGTCAATCCGCGGCCGGCCTAGCTCGCCCAGGTCGATCACCTCGAGCCCAATCACTCGACGCGATGCCTCATCCCATACAGGCATCACGCCAAGTAACGCCAAGACTTCGGCAACGTCATCGCCGCTGGTTCGCATCGCCGAGGTGCCCCACACCGACAATCCCACCGATTCCGGAAACTCATCCATGTCATCGAAATGCCGCTTCAGCAAGGACTCGGCCATTGCCTGCCCGGTCTGATAGGCCAGACGCGAAGGAATTGCCTTGGGATCAACCGAGTAGAAGTTGCGTCCGGTCGGTAGCACGTTGATCAATCCGCGCAGCGGCGATCCCGATGGTCCCGCAGGAACATAGCCGCCGTCGAGAGCGTGCAAGATGGCAGTGATCTCATCACCGGTACGAGCGAGCCTCGGAATCACTTCCTGGCAGGCAAAACGCAGTGTCGCAGCGACGGCATCATTCGCCGCTCCCAGGGTGCTTTCCACGATCGTTGGAATCGCATCGACTGACCAGCCGCGGGCCGCGGCAGCAACGACAAGTTCACGTGCCTTGGCCTCCACGGCATCCACGTCCGGAAGCGATGTGTCATCTGGAAGCCCGAGCGCGCTACGCAAACCGGCGACTCCACCGGCTTGACCAGCGAACATCTGGGGAGATCGCAGCACCGCCAGCACTAAGTTGATCAATTCATCGCCTTCGGGCGCCTGGCCCAAGACATGGAGCCCGTCGCGAATCTGGGCATCCTTGATCTCACACAGCCAGCCATCGACGTGCAGCACGAACTCGTCGAATGCTTCATCGTCCGGAGCCGCATCGATACCAAGATCATGATTGAGCTGGGCTGCCTGAATGAGCGTCCAGATCTCACCACGTAGCGCCGGCGCCTTCGCCGGATCCATCGCATTGACTTGTGCATACTCATCGAGCAGCTGCTCCAGACGCGCGATGTCACCGTAGCTCTCCGCCCGCGCCATCGGCGGCACAAGATGATCAACAATGGTGGCATGTGCCCGGCGCTTGGCTTGCGTCCCCTCACCTGGGTCGTTGACCAGGAATGGATAAATCAGTGGCAATGATCCGATCGCCGCATCGGTCCCACAGGAGGCTGACATGCCGAGATTCTTGCCAGGCAGCCATTCCAGATTCCCGTGTTTGCCAACATGGATCACCGCATGGGCACCAAATTTTTTCTCCAACCAGCGATACACGGCCAGGTAGTGGTGGGAGGGTGCAAGATCGGGATCGTGGTAGATCGCGATGGGATTGTCGCCGAAGCCACGTGGCGGCTGCACCAAGATCACGACATTGCCTGCCTGCAGGGTAGCCGCGACAATCTCGCCGTCAGGGTCTCTCGTGTGATCAACAAACAGCTCCCCTGGCGCTTCCCCCCACGCTGCCTTGACTGCCTCAGCAAGATCATCAGGAAACTCTGCCAACCAGCGTCGGTAGATACGCGCCGAAATCCGGACTGGCTGTCCGGACAGCTGCTCGGCTGTGAGCCACTCCGGGTCCTGGCCACCGGCCGCGATCAGCGCGTGGATCAACGCATTTCCCGCAGTGGTGTCCGGATGTTCGCCCTCGACCGGATCAAGCGGACCCGTGCCGGGAATCTCCCCTGGCTCACCCAGGTTGTAGCCGCCCTCCCGCATAGCTCGCAGCAGCTTGATCACCGAAACCGGAGTATCCAGGCCGACTGCGTTGCCGATACGCGAATGCTTGGTCGGATAAGCCGAAAGCACAATGGCCATGCGTCGCTGAGAGGCCGGAACATGCCGCAAACGAGCGTGATTGACTGCGATCTCGGCGACCCGACGACAGCGTTCCTGATCAGGAACGTAGCTCGGCAGCCCATCGGCATCGGTTTCCTTGAACGAGAAGGGCACCGTAATTATTCGGCCGTCGAACTCAGGGACAGCCACCTGAGTCGCGACATCCAGTGGGGTCATGCCCTCATCCGAAGCGGCCCAGGACGCCCGTTCCCAGGTCAAGCAAAGCCCTTGCAAGATAGGGATATCCAGGGCCGCCAATGCTCGTACGTCCCACGCTTCGTCATCTCCGCCGGCAGACGCCGTGGCTGGCCTGGTTCCACCGGCAGCTAGCACGGTGGTGATCAAGGCATCGCAGCTGCCCAAATACTCGAGCAGGTCCGAGGGGGCATCTCGCAACGACGTGGCGAAGATCGGTATGCCAATCCCTCCGACGGCGTCGACGGAGTCGGCAAGTGCCTCCACGTACATGGTGTTCCCCGCCGCGTACTGGGCGCGATAGAACAAGATGCCGACGCGCGGGCGGGATGGCTCGGCAGTCAGCGGACGCGGCAGTACGCCCCAGACCGGTTGCTCCGTCGGCGGCTCGAAGCCGACACCAGTGAGCAGCAACGTGTCAGATAGGAAAGCATGCAGCTCTCTGAGGTTGTCCGGCCCGCCATGTGCCAGGTAGACGTGGGCATCGGCGGCAACACCCATCGGAACATTCGAAAGCCCCATAAACTCCGCGTTTGGAGCCTGCTCGCCGCCGAGCACAACCATCGGCTTACCGCTGGCTCGAAACCGTTCGAATCCACCGCACAGCAACGATGGCGAGCCAAGAATCCGCGCCACGATCAGATCACAGACTTCTAGCGCCGCGCCGAGCTCCATGTGTCCCGATCGCGCCGGGTTGGCCAGAACATAGTCAGCGCCACTGGCTCTGGCAGAGAGCAGGTCGGTGTCGGAGGTGGACAGCAGAGCGATCCGCGGCATCCCGGGAGCCTAACTTGTCAGACGCGACAGGCACCGGCCTGCTGTGCATCCCACGGCACGGATGCGGGGGATTGGCTTCACTTACGATGGCGGGCGTGACTCGTGCCGACCGCTGCCCAGGGGTGCTGCGGCCTCATGTGGCACAAGACGGTGCCGTGGTACGGATTCGGATTCCGGGCGGGCAGACGACTGGTACGGCGATTGGCCGGTTGAGCCGGATCGCACAGGAGTTCGGCAACAGAGATATCCAGCTGACCTCCCGCGCCAGTGTGCAGCTTCGTGGCCTACCCGACCCAGTGCCACAGGGGCTTATCGATGCAGTGCGCGGCGCCGGCTTCCTGCCGTCGGACACTCATGAACGAGTCCGCAATATCGTCGCGTCGCCGCTCACGGGAGTTAGCGGTGGCGTTGTTGACGTCCGTCCCTTAGTAGTCCAACTGAATGCCGGGATCTGTGCTGACACCCGGCTCGCTGCACTGCCGAGTCGGTTTCTGTTCGCACTCGACGATGGGCGCGGGGATGTGAGCGGAGCACCTTTTGATCTTGGTTACCGTGCAGTTGATCATGATTACGGGTGGGTGCTGCTTGGTGGCCCAGACTTGGGTATCCCAGTAGCAACCGGCGCTGCGGTCGAGACGTTGCTCGATCTGGGCCGCCAGTTCCTTGCCGTCAGTGAACCATTGAGTGACGTTTGGCACGTGCACGACCTGCCACGGTGGGTGAGCAGTCTCCGACAAGTACGGACGATCGCGTTACCGAGATGGACGGCTGGTACTCCGCTCGGCAATGTTGCCGGTGCCGCGTCGGTCCACGTGCCGCTGGGGCTGCTGACACCGGCTCAAGCTGGAGTGGTCGAGGCCTGTGCGGCCGAGGCGGCGGTGATCACGCCCTCACGTGGTCTTGTGCTGCCAGGAGCTGGCGGTGATTTGGCCTCATTGGTTGCCACAGGGTTGATCGACGATCCGGCCTCACCGTGGTCGGCGATTTCGGCATGTGTTGGGGCGCCGTCGTGTCAGAAATCCTTGATCAACACACGCGCCTATGCAACTACCCTGGCACGGTTTGGATCTTTACCGCGGCGAACGCATATCAGTGGCTGCGAACGATGCTGCGGAGCACCCGCCGGTGATCATATTGATCTTGTGGTGCCTGATAACTTCCAAATCCTGGCAACCATTGGAGAGGCGCAATGATCGCTGCGCCGACTCGGCGCTACGACTATGTCACAGTGCCATCGGAGATCTACCGGAGATCATTTTCGACCATTCGGTCGGAAGCAGACCTCTCGACGGTGCCCCGAGAATTGCACCCAGTAGCAGTCCGGATGATTCATGCTTGCGGCGACGTCGGTCTGGTCGATGATCTTGGGTTTCACCCACGGCTTGCGCTCGCCGCGCGGACCGCGCTTGCCGGTGGGGCGACTATCTTGACCGACACGCAGATGCTCGCAGCCGGCGTGACCCGAAGGCGATTGCCGGCGGACAACGAGGTGGTCTGCCTGCTCGACGACCCGCGAGCGAGCGAGCTTGCAAATCAATGGGGAACCACTCGATCTGCAGCCGCGGTCTCATTGTGGGCCGATCGCCTGGAAGGTGCGGTGGTGGCGATCGGCAATGCCCCGACGGCGCTGTTCCACCTGTTGGAGCTGATCGCCGATGGAGCGCCACGCCCAGCAGCGATCATTGGGATTCCAGTCGGCTTTGTTGGATCGGCCGAATCCAAGATCGCCTTGGCTGAGAACCCCTGGGACATGCCGTGGCTTGTGGTGCACGGACGGCGTGGTGGATCTGCCTTGTGCGCTGCCGCGATTAATGCTCTTGCTCGCGAGGAAGAGATCTCGTGACGGGTCACCTCTATGGCGTCGGCGTTGGGCCGGGCGATCCCGAGCTGATCACTCTCAAGGCGGCCAGGCTGATCAAGAGCGCCGATGTTATCGCATACCATTCAGGAACCGCCGGACGATCTATTGCTCGGACTATTGCTCGTTCCGTGATCAGCGAGGACGTGCTCGAGGAGCTGCTGATCTATCCAGTTACGACTGGTCCGACTGATCATCCCCTCGGTTACTACGGCGCGGTGAACGACTTCTACGACGAGTCCGCCGAGCGGTTGAGCAAGCATCTCGACGCCGGCCGGAATGTCGTCGTACTGGCCGAGGGCGACCCGCTGTTCTACAGCTCGTATATGTACCTCCACGACCGGCTGTCGCCCCGCTTTCCGAGCGAGATCGTGCCGGGCGTCACCTCATTGGCCGCCGCGGCCACCGCGTTGCAGACACCACTTGCGCGCCATGAGGACATCCTCGCTGTGTTGCCGGGAACCCTGCCGATCGCTGAGCTCGCTCGCAGACTCGCCGATGTCGATGCGGCGGCGATCATGAAACTGGGCCGGACCTTCGCTGGCGTACAGGAGGCGCTGCGCCGATCTGGTCGTCTTGCCGAGGCGATGTATGTGGAACGGGCCACGACCGGCGAGCAGCGCATCTTGCCCGTGACTGAGGTCGACCCCGCTGCGGTGCCGTACTTCTCCATGGTCGTTGTGCCGGGTCGTGATCGCCGCACTGATTCTGCGGGTCGATCAGTCGCTCTGCCGCAGGCGCACGCTGCGGATGATCTCGATGGGCCGCATCTCTTCGTGGTAGGCCTTGGCCCCGGTACCGATGTCTGGACGACGCCCGAGGTTTCTACGGTGCTCGGCCAAGTTGATCATGTGGTGGGCTACGGACGGTATCTCGACCGGCTCTCCGCTCGACCAGGTCTGCATCGACATGCCAGCGGCAACACTGTCGAGCTGGAGCGGGCGCGCTATGCCCTTGATCTTGCTCTCGGAGGGCAGCGCGTGGCAGTCGTGTCCGGCGGAGACGCGGGAGTGTTCGGCATGGCATCCGCCGTCTTCGAGGCGGCTGCGGAGGATCGCTATGCAAGCGTCAAGATCACGGTCCTACCAGGTGTTACGGCAGCTCAGGCCGTTGCCGCCCGCGCCGGCGCGCCACTCGGCGGAGACTACGCGGTGATGTCACTGTCGGACCGGCTGAAACCATGGCCGCTGATCGAGAACCGGTTGCGCGCGGCAGCTGACGCTGATCTGGTGCTCGCGGTGTACAACCCGGCCTCGGGTACGCGGCGGGAGCAAATCGTTCGAGCCCGCGAGCTGTTGCTCGAGCTACGTCCGCCGGAAACGCCGGTCGTCGTGGGGCGAAACGTGGGCCGCGACGCTGAAGAGCTGACCGTGACCACTCTGGAAGCACTTGACCCGGACAACATCGACATGAGCTGCCTGCTGATCATTGGTTCCAGTCAGACTCGCCGTGGCCATGGTTCGACGGTGTGGACGGCCCGGTCTCACCTTTCCTCGACAGCTAACGGCGCCGCTTCCCATAAAGATGAGACTCGCCAAACGCCTCCGCGTGCAACGCCTCTCCAACCATGATCACAGCCGCCTGCCGCATGCCGGCATTTTCCACCTGATCGGCGATGGTCGCCACGGTGCCGCGTAACACCAGCTCGGTTGGCTGCGTGGCGTTGGCGACAACGGCCACCGGGCAGTTCGGTCCGTACGCAGGCATCAGCTCGGAACAGATCTGCCGAATCCGACGTATCGCCAGATGAATGATCATGGTGGCCCGAGTTTCAGCCAGGTACTCCATGGATTCGGTGGACGGCATGGCGGTTGACACGGCTTGAGTGCGCGTCAAGATCACCGTCTGAGCCAGCTCGGGAACAGTCAGCTCGCGGCCAATAATCGCTGCGGCGGCCGCGTACGCCGGCACACCCGGCGTCACATCCCAGCTCACACCAGCCTCGTCCAGCCGCCGAGTCTGCTCGGCCAGCGCCGAATAGATCGACGGATCTCCGGAACAGAGCCGCGCGACATCTTCTCCCTGTCGATGAGCCGCAACTAGATGATCTGTGATTTGATCAAGATCAAGATACTGGCTGTCGATCAGCGTGGCGCCGGGTGGACAATGCGCCAGAATCTGATCATCGATATACGTGCCGGCATACACGCAAACCGGTGAAGACTCGATCAGCCGTACGGCCCGGAGCGTCAAGAGATCCGCCGCCCCCGGGCCCGCTCCGATGAAATGAACCGTCACTCTGCGTCCTTGACCACACTCCACTGGACCACCGGTCGCGCCGGCCGCCAGCCGTGGTAACGGCCAATCGACTCAAGATGCTCCACCACGTGTCGAGTTAGTTCACCGCCGTAACGCTGCCAGCAATCCGCGATGATCATCTCGGTCTCGTATGTCACTGCATGGACGACCAGCCGACCCGCGGGTCGTAACGCGGACCATGACTGCTCGAGCGTCTCGGCCTTCCCTCCGCCACCGACAAAGACCGCATTCGGCCGGGGCAGCGAAGTCAAGGCATGTGGTGCCTCGCCATGCACCAGTCTCAAGTTCGGAACACCGAGCGCTTCGGCGTTGCTACGAATCCGGTTGATCCGATCCAGGTCGCGCTCGATCGCGATCGCGCGACACCTCGGGTCAGCGCGCAGCCACTCGATGGCGATTGACCCGGCGCCTGCACCAACATCCCACAACAACTCGCCTGGCCGCGGCATCAGCCGAGCCAGCGCCGCTGCTCGAAGATCACGCTTGGTCAATTGACCGTCATGATCAAATGCCGCGTCCGGCAGTCCTGGCGTCAGCGAAGCGGCCCGGCCGGTGCCGACGCAGGAAACGCAGATCACGCTCAGCGCGGGGCCTCTGCCAGTCCAAGTGCGGGCCATCGCGTCGATTCGCGACTCTGTCTCGGCGTCAAGGTCGCCTAGCACGGTGATCATGCTGTCGCCGTAGCCGTCATCGGTGAGCAGTCGAGCGACCTCATCGGCACTGTCGGCGTCACGAGACAAGATGATCAAGCGCTGGCTCGGAAGCAGGTACCGCCGGAGCACATCGAGATCGCCGCCGCGTAGCCGTACCAGCTGCGTCGTCTCCTCCGGCCACCCCATCCGGGCCCGGGCAAGCGCTACCGAGGACACCGCGGGATGAATGCGAACCTCCGCCGCTCCGAGCAGCTTGATCAACGTCTGACCGATTCCGGCCACCAGTGGATCACCCGAAGCCAGCGCTACGACGGGTCTTCCAGTGAGGTGCCTCAGCAATCGCGGCAGTCCTTGTCGCAGCGGAGTTGGCCACGACAGCCGTTGCTGATGAGGGAACGCGGGAACCAGATCAAGCTGCCGAGGACTGCCCAGCAACACTTCCGCGTCTTGAACAGTTGCGCGCAGTCGCTCTGGGAGGTCGTTCCACCCCCGCGCGCTCAGCCCGACTACCTCGATCACGCCTCAGACCCTATGACGCGCGCTCTATCATCTTGCGCCCTCCCGAAACTCGAAACTCCGGCTCCCAGGGTGCCGAAACCTACGTTCACGTTGGTTACTGACGGTCTGCACACGTTGCAACCTGTGCAGACCGCAGGCGACCTACGTGAACGTAGCTTGCGACAACGGGCCGCGGGCGCTTTTTAGATTTGGCTCGGCGGCGGCCTCGTGACCGATCGGCATGTGACATGATTCGAGGCGGCGACGGCGGAGGAATCCGGTGAGAATCCGGAGCGGTCCCGCCACTGTGAACCCGGCATTGGCCAACCAGGCAAATGAACGGGAAGCCAGGACGACTGCCGTGGCCGGCCGTCGTCGCATGCCGCGTGCGCCGGCCCAACCCAGACATGCCGCGGGCGTGGATACCCGCAGGAAGGGTGTGAGGTGTGAGGACGTTTCCGTTCTCCGCTGTCGTTGGTTCCGAGGACATGGCACTCGCCTTGATTCTGACCACGATTTCGCCAGAGGTAGGCGGGGTCCTGGTACGCGGCGAGAAGGGCACGGCGAAGACCACCATTGTTCGTGCCCTCGCGCACGTGCTCCCAAGCATCAGCGTGATCGAGGGTTGCCGCTTCAGCTGCGACCCGGTGGACCCGGATCCGATCTGTCCGGATGGCCCTCATGATCATTCCGTCGCGGCGGTGCGACCCGCCAGGCTCATTGAGCTTCCGGTCGGTGCTACCGAGGACCGAGTGATCGGCTCGCTAGATCTACGGCAAGCGCTTGGTGCCGGAGAAGTAGTGTACGAGCCGGGGCTGCTGGCCGCGGCGCACCGGGGGATTCTTTATGTGGATGAAGTCAATCTGCTTCATGATCATCTTGTTGATCTGCTGCTGGATGCCGCCGCGATGGGCCGGTCAACTGTTGAGCGAGAGGGAGTATCGGTTGCCCACGCCGCCCGGTTGATCTTGATCGGAACGATGAATCCTGAGGAAGGCGAGCTGAGGCCACAGCTGCTTGATCGTTTCGGGCTCACTGTGGAGATCGCGGCCCCGCGGGATCCGGAGCTGAGAGCTGAGGTGGTCCGCCGGCGTATGGCGTTCGACCGTGATCCGGAGTCATTCGTTGCGACCTACACAGCCAGCGAGGACGAACTGCGGTTCCGGATCCTCGCGGCCCGATCGCTAGTGCCGTCGGTACGCCTTGATGATCGGCGGCTGGCGACTATCGCCAGGGTCTGCGCGGCATTCGAGGTCGACGGCATGCGAGCCGACATCGTGACCGCTCGTGCGGCGGCCGCACATGCCGCATGGCAAAGCCGCAGCGAGATCACCAAGGCCGATATCCGTGCCGCGGCCAGGCTGGCACTGCCGCATCGGCGCAGGCGGAATCCCTTCGATGCTCCGGGTCTGGATGAAGATCTTCTTGATCGACTTCTTGATGAGGAGCCAGAGCCCGATCCGAGCCCGCCGGATGATCAGCCGCCCAACCGTCCGTCGACAAGTTCAGGGCACAAGGACTCCGAACCGACCAATGGGCACAAGAGCATGGAGCCTGCGGGTGTCGAAGGCCAGTTCCGTGGTCCTTCGGTGAGCTCATCAGCCGACGCGAGCAGCTCTCGTGGCGCCGAACGAATCTTTTCGGCAGGCGATACCTACCGCACCCGGTTGTTTACAGCTCAGGGCATCGGCACGGGTGAGGCCGGCCGTCGCAGCCGAGCATTAACCTCGACCGGGCGGACCGTGGGGGCCATTCCGGCAAACCGTGATCACGGTCGGCTGCATCTGACCGCAACCATTCGCGCATCCGCGCCACATCAGTCGGCCCGCGGTCGCATTGCTGCCGAGGAGCTCCGCCTGGCGGTACCGGATCTGCGCCTGGCCGTGACGGAAGGACGTGAGTCCAACCTCGTGCTCTTGGTTGTCGATGCCTCTGGCTCAATGGCTGCGCGGCGTCGGATGGAGGCGGTCAAGGCCGCCGCGCTCTCGCTTCTGCTCGACGCCTACCAGCGTCGAGACAAGATCGGCTTGATCACCTTTCGCGATGCTGACGCAACGCTCGCGCTACCGCCAACTTCCTCCATCGACACCGCAGCACGTCGCCTGCAGGAACTGCCCACCGGCGGTCGTACGCCGCTGGCAGAAGGGCTGCTGTGCGCCGCGGAGACTTTGCGGCTGGAGCGGATTCGTGACCCGCGCCGCCGGCCACTGCTGGTACTCGTCACCGACGGCCGTGCCACATACGGCCGCGACGCGGTCCGACGGTCACGACTGGTCGCTGATCAACTACGCCGAGCCGGCGTCGCGTCGCTGGTGATCGACTGCGAGTCCGGACGGATGTCTTTGGGCCTTGCCCAGACCCTGAGTGTCCACCTCGGCGCTCAGTACCTGACCGTGGACGAGGTAGGTGCTGACCAACTCGTAGACGCCGTACGCCAAGGGCGGGCCGCCTAATGCCAGCGGGTGTGCCGGACTTGGTCCCCGCGGACGGACTGACCACGCGGCAGCGGCGGCAGCGACCGTTGTTGATCATCCACACCGGCGAGGGCAAGGGAAAGTCGACGGCAGCGTTCGGCCTCGCGCTGCGGGGCTGGAACCAGGGCTGGTCGGTCGGGATATTTCAGTTCGTTAAGTCCGCTCGTTGGCGGATCGGTGAACAGGCCGCCTTTGAGTCGCTCGAAGAACTGCATGCTGCCACCGGGCGCGGCGGCTCCATCGAGTGGCACAAGATGGGCGCCGGATGGTCGTGGAGCCGCAAATCCGGAACCGATGATGATCATGCTGTGGCCGCCGCCGAGGGCTGGCAGGAGATCAAGCGGCGACTCGCCACAGAGACCCACACCTTGTATGTGCTCGACGAGTTCACCTACCCGATCAACTGGGGCTGGGTTGACGTTGACGACGTGATTGAAACCCTTGCCCACCGCGAGGGCTACCAGCATGTGATCATCACAGGTCGACGTGCTGATCCAAAGCTGATCGAGGCTGCGCAACTGGTCACCGAGATGACCAAGATCAAACATCCCTTCGACGCCGGCCAGAAGGGCCAACGAGGAATCGAGTGGTGATCAGTCCGGAGCTCCCACGACCAGTCGGAGAACTGCCTCGTCTGGTGATCGCCGCTCCCGGTTCGGGTCATGGTAAGACGACCGTTGCCACGGGGCTGATGGGTGCACTGCATGCCACAGGCTTGCGGGTAGCCGGTTTCAAGGTGGGTCCTGACTACATCGACCCTGGTTATCACGCACTGGCCACCGGTCGAGTGGGACGTAATCTCGATCCGTATCTGTGCGGAGTCGACCAAATGGCGCCGCTGCTGCGGCATGGCGCGCAGACGCCGGAGCCGGCCGACGTCGCGATCATCGAAGGTGTCATGGGGCTATTCGATGGGCAGATCGGCGGCGATGGATTCGCTTCCACCGCTCACATAGCCGGCCTTGTGCAAGCACCGGTGGTCATGGTGCTCGACATTTCCCACATGTCGCGTACGGCAGCGGCGATCGTTCATGGACTCAATACCTTCGAGCCAACCGTCCGCATAAGGGGTGTGATCATCAATAAGGCCGGATCGGACCGGCACGCCAGCGAAATCGTTACTGCACTGCAGGCGACTGGCATTGAAGTACTCGGCGTGCTGCCCAGAGACGCGGGCATTGAGATTCCTTCTCGGCATCTCGGTCTGGTACCGGCCGCTGAGCGCGCCGAGGCTGCCGAGGCAGTGGCCAACCTCGCCGCCCGGATCACTGACTATGTATCGCTGCCCTCGATCATGTCCGTCGCCCAATCCGCCGCGACTCTGGAAGCCGAGCCGTGGTCGCCGGCCGACCTCGTCCGGCCGCCGTCGGATGCTCGCCCCGTAGTCGCTATTGCGGCCGGCCGAGCCTTCACCTTCCGATACGCCGAGACCGACGAGCTGCTTCGCGCTGCTGGATGCGAACCAGTGATCTTCGATCCGGTGACTGATGAGTGCCTTCCCGCCGGGACAGCGGGACTTTACCTGGGCGGCGGATTCCCTGAAGTGCACGCCACGGAACTGGTGGCAAATGACGCGTTGCGTGGTGAGCTGCGCGCCGCCATCAACGCCGGCATGCCGACGATCGCCGAATGCGCCGGTCTGCTCTATCTGTGCCGAACCGTCGACGAGCTGCCCATGGTCGGAGCGCTGGATGCCGATGCAACCATGACCCAGCGGCTGACGCTGAGCTATCGGACCATGATCGCGGACCATGATCAACTCCTGGCGGAGGCTGGAACTCTAGTAAAAGGCCATGAGTTTCACCGCACGACCGTCAAGCCGCCTTGCGGCCCGGCCGCCGCATGGCTCATGGAAGGGCAACCGATCGGGTTTTCCAGCGATCCTGCCGACATCGGTTGCGAGACGCTGCATGCAAGCTACCTACATCTCCATTGGGCCGGGTATCCCGAGATCGCGCAGCGATTCGCCAATGCCGTCCATGACCATTCCATGACAATGCGGTCCGCTGCCACGCGCACCGCGCCCGCTGCGATGCGTCCTGAGCCGCGTGATATGCGTCCTGAGCCTGTCGACGGACGCCGTCTCACTGTTCATGATCTTCACTACCACGGAGACCGCGACATCGCGGAAGGACTGGTGGACTTAGCGGTCAACGTACGCCTATCCTCCCCGCCAGACTGGCTCAGCGCAGTCATCAACCACACCACCCAGCACCTCGCCGCGTATCCCAATACGGATGCAGCCACCAAGGCCATTGCCGAGGGCCACAGCGTTGCTATTGATCAAGTGCTGCCCACCGCCGGAGGCGCGGAGGCATTCACTCTGATTGCCCGCGCATTTCGCGCCAAAAGGCCGCTCATCATCCATCCACAATTCACCGAACCCGAGGCTGCGCTTCTCGCGGCGGGACACCACCCGGAGCGACTCATCTTGTCGCAGGCCGATGGCTTTCGGCTCAACCCGCAGCAGGTCCCGGCGGCGCCTGATTTGGTCGTGATCGGCAATCCGACCAACCCGACGAGCGTGCTGCATCCAGCGGCATTGATCAACTCCTTACGTCGAGCGGGACGCATTCTTGTTGTCGATGAGGCTTTCATGGACTGCGTTCCCGGCGAGATCCAGTCGGTGATCAGCGACGACATGACGGACGTCATTGTGCTTCGCTCGCTGACCAAGACCTGGGGCCTGGCCGGGCTGCGGGCCGGCTACGCGATCGGCGACCCGACGCTGATCGCGGCGATGCGACGTCAACAGCCGCCCTGGTCTGTATCCACTCCAGCCCTGGCCGCTATGGCCGCGTGTCTGACGCCTGAGGCGCGGGCTGTTGCGGCCGAAACAGCAGCGGACATTACCGTCCGCCGGGCTTACCTCGTCGAACGGCTTGGTGGCCTCGGCCTCACTGTGGCCGGAAGTCCACGAGCGTCATTCGTGCTGGTGGATGCCAGCGTCGTACGCGGCAACCGGGAGCCGGACTGGATGCGCCTCGCGCTGCGTGACCACGGTTTCGCGGTACGCCGAGGCGAAACCTTTCCCGGCCTAGGACCAGACTGGATGAGGATTGCTGTACGCGAACCGGAGACGACTGACCAGCTGGTGGCGGCCCTGCGCCGACTTGTCAAACTCTGAGCGGGCTAGAGCGCGCTGAGGATTTGACAGGTTGGCGCGAAGGAGGTGACATGGGAAGCGGACATAGCCATGAGGTAACCGCGACCAATGCGCACCGTAAACGGCTGATTATCGTTCTAGCCATCACGTTCGGGGTGCTGATCGCTGAAGTGATCGGTGGCCTCATTTCCGGTTCGCTCGCGTTGCTCGCCGAAGCCGGTCATATGCTGACCGACTCGACCGGCCTGATTATGGCGCTCATAGCGGCGTCCCTCGCGACTCGCGCCGCCACCGTGAAACGTACGTTCGGGCTTCAGCGTGCCGAAGTACTCGCAGCTCTGGCGAACGCGCTACTGCTGGTCGGAGTTGCGGTTTGGGTGCTGATCATGGCTGTGGATCGGTTGCGCAGTCCCGCGGAGATCAATAGCCGTCTGATGCTCGTTGTTGCCATCGTCGGTGTGCTTGCCAATCTGGTCGGCCTGCTGGTGCTACGTCCGGCGCAATCCAAGAGTCTGAACATGCGTGGCGCCTACCTCGAGGTGCTTGGAGACTTCGTTGGTTCGTTGGCCGTGATCATTGCCGCCGCTCTGATCTTGATCACCGGCTGGACACCCTTCGATGCGATCGCTTCGCTTGCCATCGTTCTGCTGATCATTCCGCGCGCCTGGTCGCTGCTCCGGGAGGTCGTCGACGTCTTGTTGGAGGCGACGCCACGCGGCGTCGACCTTCACCAGGTACGAGAGCACATCTTGCGTGTACGTGGCGTGGTCGACGTCCATGACTTGCACGCCTGGACGATTACCAGCGGAGTCCCGGTGCTCTCGGCGCATGTCATCGTTGATCAAGGCTGCATCAGCGAAGGGCGCTCGGGTGAGGTGCTGGATCGGCTGGGCGAATGCCTGGGAGGACATTTCGACGTCTCACACTGCACGTTCCAGCTCGAGCCGGTCGGTCATCAGGAACATGAGGCCGCCCACCACGCGTGACATGTCGCTCGCGCTTCCTTCCACACCGGGCTGCAGAAACCTACGTTCACGTAGCTTGCTGACGGTCTGCACAGGTTGCAACGTGGTGCAGAGCGCGCGAAACCTACGTGAACGTAGGTTTCGGCAAGCGGGTGTCAGCGGTCGATGGAAAGCTAACCGGCATGTCTACGCAGTACTACACAGCCAGCAGTATCGACGGTTTCATCGCCGATCCGGGCAACTCATTGGAGTGGCTTTTCCAGTTCAGCGAGGAATCCGGCATCGAAGATCAATTTCCCAATTTCATGGAGCAGGTCGGAGCGATGGCGATGGGTTCCACGACGTACGAGTGGGTCGCGGACCACACTGGCTTTCTCGCCGACCCGACCAAATGGGAGTACACCATCCCGACCTGGGTGTTCAGCAGTCGGGAACGCCACCGTGTCGATGGACCAGACATCCGGTTCGTCTCAGGTGACGTGGCTCCGGTACACAGCGAAATGGTGCGGGCCGCCGACGGCAAGAATGTCTGGCTGGTGGGCGGGGGTGATCTGGTCGGGCAATTTCACGATCAAGGCCTACTGGATGAGGTGATCATCAGTGTCGCGTCGGTGTTCCTTGGATCAGGCGCACCGTTACTGCCGCGAAGAATCGTCACTCCGCCGCTTCAGCTAATCGAGGCGACCGCGTACGGAGCCGACTTCGCGATGTTGCGCTACGCCGTGCGGAACGGCTCGGCGCTAGCTAAAGCGGAGCAGCCGGAGGCTGTTGGTAACGACGAAAAGTGAACTGAGCGCCATTGCCGCAGCGGCGACCATCGGATTGAGGAAGCCCATCGCCGCAAGCGGCAGGGCTACGACGTTGTAGGCAAACGCCCACCAGAGATTGCCGTGAATCGTTCGCAGAGTCGCCCAGGACAAACGTACGGCGTCAGCGGCTGCACGCAGGTCACCACTGATCAATGTCAGGTCGCTGGCGTGTATCGCTGCATCGGTGCCGGTGCTGAGCGAGATACCAAGATCAGACTGTGCTAGCGCGGCAGCGTCATTTACACCGTCACCAACCATTGCGACGCGATGCCCGGCGTCTTGCAACCTCACTACTTCGGCAACCTTCTCTGATGGCAACACGTTGGCGATGACGTCGGCAATGTCGACCTCATCCGCCACCGCGCGGGCCGCGGGTTCGTGGTCACCCGTCAGCAGCACCGGGCGCAGACCTAATGCCTGGAACCGGCGTACAGCTTCAGCAGAGGTTGGCTTGACCACATCGGCGACCGCGATCACTCCACGTGCCTCGCCGTCCCAACCGATCATTACCGGTGTCCGTCCTCGCACTTGGTCTGCCAGATAGGCCCCCTGGAATTCAGAGGCAATCCGAAGTCCTTCCTCCTCCAGCAACTCCGGCCGCCCGACGACCACCGACGTGTCAGAATTCTGTCGCGCGATAGCACTGTTGGTTTCTGACAAGTCGGCGAGAATGCCGAGGCCCGGGCGGTTGTGCAGCCTGAGGACGCTGGCGAGTGAGCCGTGGGTACGCGCGTGATCCGTGATGGCCCTGGCAATCGGATGCTCCGAGCCCGACTCCGCGGAGCCAGCCGCCATGATCACGTCATTTTGGTCGACGCCAGGGCCAGCGGTGACAGCGACAACCGCCATCCGGCCCTCGGTGATTGTTCCGGTCTTGTCCAAGACGATGGTGTCGATGTGTCGGGCGGACTCCAGCGCCTCCGGCCCGCTGATCACGATGCCGAGCTGGGCACCACGCCCGGTGCCGACCAATAGGGCCGTCGGCGTAGCCAGCCCGAGCGCACACGGACAGGCGATGATCAACACCGCCACCGCGGAGGTGACGGCGAATGAGACACCAGAGCCCTGTCCAAGCCAGAAGCCCAAGGTTGCCACAGCCAGCGCGATCACAATCGGTACGAACACCGCCGACACACGGTCTGCGAGTCGCTGTACTGCCGCCTTGCCGCTTTGTGCCGCCTCGACCATCCGCACGACTTGTGCCAGTTGCGTGTCCGCGCCCACCCGGGTGGCTTCCACCACGAGCCGGCCATGGGTGTTGACGGTTGCCCCGACGACGGCGTCGCCCGGACCGACCTCCACAGGTACTGACTCTCCTGTCACCGTTGAGGTGTCCAGTGCGCTGTGTCCGGACAGGATCTGCCCATCCGTCGCCACACGCTCACCGGGCCGCACCACGAAACGGTCACCCACATGCAGCTGAGAAATATCGCCGACGGTCTCCCCGCTCGCCGTCAGCAGCATCACCTCCGACGGTGCCAGGTCCAGCAGCGCCCGCAGTGCTGCGCCAGATCGGCGCTTGGCTCGTGCCTCAAGGTAGCGTCCAAGCAGGATGAATGTCGTGATTCCGACCGCCGCTTCGAGGTAGAGGTTGGCCGTCGGGGCGTGCCTGGCGAGCCGGAACTCGAAGGGGTGCGTGAACCCGATTTCACCAGCCACGCCGAAAAGCAGCGCGTAGGCCGACCAGCCGAAAGCAGCCAGTGTGCCGAGCGAGATCAACGTATCCATGGTTGCGTTGCCATGCTGCAGATTGAGCAGCGTCGCGCGATGGAACGGCCAAGCACCCCAGATCACCACAACGCAGGTGAATGCGAACGAGATCCATTGCCACCAGGGGAACTGCCAGGCTGGAACCATGGCGATCAGGATCACCGGCAGGCTGAGCACCGCAGTAATGATCAGCCGGCGACGCAGCTGGCCTACCTCGAGATCCGGATCACGTGGACTCTCGGCTGGCAGCGTCGCCCCGTAACCGGTCTTCTCGATGGTCTCGATCAACGTCTGTGCCGAAGTGCCGCTGCCGACATGGACGGTGGCTTTTTCCGTCGCGTAATTGACAGTGGCGTTGACGCCTTCCAGCCGGTTGAGCTTCTTCTCGATCCGGGTCGCGCAGGATGCACAGGTCATGCCCTGAACATCGAGCTGGATGGTCTGCACCGGAACACGCAACTGCGTCATCGGTCCACCTGTACGGTGAACTCGGCTAAATAGGGGTTCTCGGCGCGGTAGAACTCAACGAACAACCGATAAGCACCTTTGTCCGGCACGCCGCCGAGGAAGTCCAAACGCGGCCCTGTGTCTTGCGAGGTTGAGTGCAGATGCAGATATCCAAGATCAGTCGGCCGAATCACCACACTGTGCCCCATCTCGCCGTGCGCCGGCTGCAAGTCGGTGACCGGCTGACCATGATCGCTCACGATCACTCCGCTGTTGCTGTCGGCGCTGGTAGTGAGGCTTCCGGTACGGGTGACCGTGAGCCCCTTGACCTGTACTTGATCGGCGGCCGGTGGTGGTGGCTTAGGCCGATAGCTACCGCTGACCGTGAAGTCGGTTGCCAGAGCGACCTCCCGGCCAAGCGCCTTCGACTGGAAATGGATGATCACGTGCCAGGGACCCGGCGTCAGATCAAGCAGCCCCCACCAGGAGGTGCCCTCGCCTTGCTGCGCCATGAGGTGCTGGTAGCCGGTCAGGTCCTTCCGGAATGCGATGAGATGCATGTGCTCACCAGCATCCTGATCCAGTTCTGAGAGCACCTGGCCGCCGGGCGCGGTTACCGTGAACTCGACCGCAACCTCCTTGCCAGGATTCTGGGTAGCTTCCACCGCCCGGAATGCGTAGCCCGCGACGTTGTCCGCAGGCGCGACCATTTCAGAGTCGTGTATCGGTACCGGAGCCAGCAGCGCCTCCGACTGAGTGCCAGCGAAGTAGGAGATACCAAAGACAGCGGCCAGCAATGTCAAGAAGGCGACAAGCTTCGCGGGCGGGTTCATGACCAGTCTGTGATCGTCAAGTAAGGAGAACGAGGCTAGGCAGTGACGGCGTAGCCGGCCTCGTCCACGGCCGCCTCGATGCTGTCGAATGGAATTTCGCCGTCACTGATCACCATCAGCTGACCGCTGTTGAGATCAACCTTGACGTCGGTCACTCCACTGACCGCGGAAACCTCTTCGGTAACTGAGCTCACACAGTGCTGGCAGTGCATTCCTGAGACGACATACTCGCTCTTGACGGACATGGATATTCCTTTGGTCGGCAAAAGAGACGGAACTGACTACGAACGGACCAGACGCGCAATCGCGTTGGAGGCTTCCTCGATTTTGATGTCTGCCTCAGCGCCTCCCTCCGCTGCAGCACGGACGACGCAGTGGCTGAGATGTTCATCAAGCAGCCCGAGAGCGACCGACTGGAGTGCACGGGTCATCGCCGACACCTGGGTGAGGATATCGATGCAGTACTGCTCCTCCTCGATCATCTTCTGCAGACCACGCGCCTGGCCCTCGATTCTGCGCAGTCGCTTAAGATAGTCGTCCTTGCTAGCAATGTAGCCGTGATGGCTGTCGTGCTCAGGCATCAGCTTCCTTGATCTTGGCGGTACCCCCTAAGGGTATATGCGCGAGTCTATTCGATTGTCTTTTTGAGACATGTGAGGATGTCCAATCAAAAGGCCAGCGGTACGCCTCGATGTTTTCAACAGCTTGCGGATGAACCTGTGGGTAATACGTTGCCATCGGGAAAATCACATCGGCCTCAACGAAGGCCATCCGAGTTGTGAGATGGAGCCCGAGGAACTTTCGTCCACGCCATCCAGAGGTGTGTTTAACCTAGTCAATACCACATTGAGAGACCTGATTCAGTGCTGGTCCCCAGGGCGATACCCAGGGTCTACACAAGTGCAACGCGTGTCCCCCACAGCACATAATTTGTTGTCCACAGGCCATGTGGATAACACACTGTTCAGGCTCCGGTGGGCGGCGTACGGTTTCCGCGTTGCCTGTCCAGTGTCATGCACGCGTACGTGTCAGTCCGTGCCACTACTGTTCCGAACACGTATTCGATTGGTGCTGGGACAGGTGTCCGGCGGGCTCGGGGGCAGCGTCCAGCGGATTATGTGAGGAGTCGGGGTGAGTGTTGCCGAGGTGATGCCGCCCTACAGCGGCCCAACCTCTACCGGCACGGCGCCTCGACCCTCTGACCGTACGCCGCCGCAAGACATGGAAGCCGAGCAGTGCGTACTTGGCGCCATGCTGATGAGCAAGGACGCAATAGCCGACGTCGTCGAGGTGCTGCGGGGCACTGATTTCTATCGGCCGGCGCACGAGCAGGTCTATAACGCCATCATCGACCTCTACGGGCGCGGCGAGCCGGCTGACGCCGTTACGGTCTCCGACGAGTTGGGCAAGCGCGGCGAGCTGCTCCGTATCGGCGGTGGGCCGTATCTCCACACATTGCTGGCAAGCGTCCCAGTCGCGGCTAACGCCGGCTACTACGCCCAGATCGTGCATGAGAAGGCGATCCTGCGCCGGCTCGTCGATGCCTCGGTACGAATCGGCCAGATGTCGTACGCCGCCGAGGGAGATGTCGATGACATCGTCGACCGAGCACAGGCGGAGGTGTATTCGGTCACCGAGCGGCGGCTCGCGGAGGACTACAAGCCGCTCTCCGAACTGATGCAGCCGACTCTGGATGAGATGGAGGCCATCGAGTCCCGCGGCGCCGGCTTGTCAGGCGTGCCGACCGGGTTCGCCGATCTCGATGAGGTGACCAATGGCTTGCATCCCGGTCAGCTCGTGATCATTGCAGCGAGACCGGCGGTGGGCAAGTCGACCCTGGCATTGGATTTCGCGCGATCCGCATCAATCAAGAACAGTCTCACTTCGGTGATCTTCAGCTTGGAGATGAGCCAGATCGAGATCACCATGCGGCTGCTCTCCGCCGAAGCGAGCATCCCGCTGTCACACATTCGCGGTGGTCGGATGAGCGACCAGGATTGGAATCGCGTGTCGGCGAAGATGGGCCAGGTTTCGGAGGCCCCGCTTTTCATCGACGACTCCCCAAACCTGACGATCATGGAGATCCGGGCAAAGGCGCGGCGGCTCAAGCAGCGCCACGATCTCAAGCTGATCATCATCGACTACATCCAGCTGATGACATCGGGCAAGAAGGTGGAGTCACGCCAGATCGAGGTGTCCGAGTTCTCCCGACAGCTCAAGCTCCTGGCCAAGGAGCTCGACGTCCCGGTAGTGGCACTCTCTCAGCTCAATCGCGGGCCAGAACAGCGCACGGATAAGCGGCCCATGCTCTCTGACCTTCGTGAGAGCGGAAGCCTCGAGCAGGATGCAGATGTGGTGATCTTGCTCAATCGACCAGATCTCTATGACCGAGATTCTGATCGCGCCGGCGAGGCCGATTTCGATGTTGCCAAGCATCGCAACGGACCGACGAAAATGATCACAGTGGCGTTCCAGGGTCACTATTCACGATTCGCCGACATGCAGCTCTAATGGAGGTCTCGTGGCCTGCCGCCAACGCCCGACGCTTGCAGCGGCACGCCCTCCTCCCGGCGGCACCCTCCGAAACTAAGCCAGCGGAGATCGCTGCCGCCATCTGTGGCGCTCACGCTCAGGTGCTCTCGGCGGCCGAGTTGTCGATCGCATTGCGTATCCAGGAATCCACCCGCGTAAATGTGCGGCACGCGCTGCGGGACGAGCACAAGTTGATCAAGACTTATGGTCCCCGTGGCACCGTGCATCTGCTGGCTGCCGATGATCTCCCGAGATGGACAGCCGCGTTGTCTGCCATCCCGGCACAATCGCCATTTCCCGACGGCGTCCGGCTGACGCACGTGCGCAGGCTGAGGAGATCATTGCTGCCATCGGTGACGCGCTTGCCGAGGCTGAACTGACCATTGAGGAGCTGGACCAAGCCATCGTCGGCCGGGTCGGGCGGTGGGCAGGCGAACGAGTCATGCCGCATTTCAGGATCTGTGGCCACGGTGGCGGCAGCTGGTCGGCAGGGCGGGTCACCGCGGCATGCTCTGCTTCGGCCCCAACCGCGACCGCCGGGTGACGTACACAAGTCCGCGTCGCTGGCTGCCTGGCTTCAAGCATGCAAATCAGGAGGAAGCCATTGCCAGTGTGATCATGGCTTACCTCTATGCGTACGGGCCAGCCACGGCACAGCAGTTCGCGCAGTGGATTGGTGCATCGCCTGCCTGGGCGGTCGAACAGTTCGAGCGGCGTCGGAAGCGGCTAACTCAGGTGATCTTTGACGGCACACCTGCATGGATAGCCGAGGGCGACACGGACATGCCGAGTGCCAAGGAGGAAGCGACAGGGAGTGTCTTGCTACTCCCATACTTCGACGCGTTCGTCGTCGGCAGCCATCCTCGCGACCCGCTCTTCCCGGGTAAGGCAACTCCGCGCGCTCGGGTGCCGTCAGGCCAGGCTGGCAACTATCCAGTACTGATCATCGATGGCGTGGTTGCTGGCGTTTGGCACCAGCGTCGATCCGGCAAGTGGATCGAGATCACAGTTGAGCCACTCGGCGGGCTCACCATCGCCCAGCGCAGGGCACTGCAGACTCAGGTCGAGCGAGTTGGAGAGATCCTCGAAGGTCAGCCACGGCTCAGAGTCGGGAAGGTCACGGCCGGAGCTCATGCTTGAAAGCAGATGATCAGTGGAAACCCGTGAAAGGCTCTCACCATGGTGGCTGAGGCGCTGGCCTTTCTCGGTGTATCCGGTCTGGTGATCTGTACGCCCGGACCCGATACCGCGCTCACCATTCGCAATTCGATCATCGGAGGACGGCGAGCCGGTCTGCTGACGGCCGCCGGGATCGCCGCCGGACAGCTGCTGTGGACGATCGCAGCAGGCGTAGGCATCGCCGGACTCTTACAAGCATCTCAACCGGCGTTTACCGCCCTCAAGATCATTGGAGCAGCGTACCTAGTGTTTCTGGGAGTCCAGTCGATTGTGGCCGCTGTCCGGAAGCGTCCTAGTCGTAAGGAGGGCGCCACAAGACCCGTTCAGCTTGGGCCGTGGAACGCAATGCGCCAAGGACTCATCAGCAACCTCGGCAATCCCAAAATGGCCGCTTTCTTCCTTAGCTTGCTTCCGCAGTTTGTTACCAATGCCTCCGGCAGCCTGGCCGCATTTGCGCTTGGCCTGCTCTTCTGCCTGATGACCCTCGGCTGGCTCTCCATCTACGCCATGGTCCTCCATCGAGTCGGGCACCTCTTCCAGAGGCCCCAAGTGCGTCACACCCTCGACGCGATCACAGGCACTGTTCTGGTCGCCCTGGGGCTGCGCCTGGCTGCGGAAGCGCGAAGCCCTGGGTTATGACACTCGCCGGCGGGTATTTCACATCGGTGAATCTCTATTCACAGCACCCATTGTGACGCGTTAGGAGCGTTATGTCAGGACATCTTGCGAGTGCTCAGTGCGAAATCGACGCATCACCTGAGAAGGTATGGCGAGCGTTGACCGATCCTGAGCTGATCAAGAAATACATGTTCGGCTCTGAGGTGACGACTGATTGGAAGCCCGGTAGCCCAATCACATGGTCGGGCGAATACGAAGGCCGGAAGTACCAGGACAAGGGCGAGATCATTGCGGTCGAGCCTGGACGGCTTCTCGAGGTCACCCACTTCAGCCCTCTCACCGGCCAGGCGGATCGGCCCGAGAACTACCACCGGGTGCGCTACCAACTGGAGCAGACCAACGGCGGCACATCCCTACAGCTGACCCAGGACAACAGCAGCAGCGCAGAAGAAGCCGAACACTCCAGCGCCAACTGGCAGACGATGCTCGACGGCCTCAAGAAAGTGGCTGAGCAGGGCTGATTGAGCGGTTCGCACTGCCTGGCGAGCAGGCTGCATGCCCCTGCTGCTTATCTGCCAGAGGGCTCGAGCATGATCACCGGGATCTGCCGAGGTGCGGCACGCTCGTGATACGGCGCCCACCATGGATATGCCTCAAGACCGCGCTCGACATATCGGTCACGCTGTTCACCGATCAATTCCCGGGCCCGCATGGGCACTGAGGATCCTTTCCAAGTGATCACGACCGACGGATGTGCGCGAAGGTTGTAGTACCAGCCGGGATGGGACGGCAGACCGAAATTGGACGCGATCAGCACTACCTGATCTTTCTCTGGCAGCGCCAGCACCGGCAGCGTATGCGACTGTCCGGTACGGGCTCCGGTTGTGGTCAACATAATGATCGGAAGGCCAGACACCCAAGCAGACAAGGTGGTTCGGCTGCGGGTTATCCGAAAGACCGCGCGGTCGATCCTGACCAACAGATGCGGTGGTATCCACAACCCCGGAACGATCTCCGCAGCCTTCAGCACCAGGCGGTGTAACGGGTTGGCACGCCGGTTCTCGAAGTCGATCATCTCTTGATCTTGGATCAAGCCGATCGAACGAAGCGGAGTTTGCCGCCGGGCTCGCGCTGCAGGGCCGAGACCACCTGCACGTCGACCGACGGTGGTACGGCGCCGGTTGACGCTACGGCGGCAACCAGGGCCTGACCCAGCCGTTGGGGGATGTCGGTTGCGGCTCCCGCGACCAGCACGACCTGAGCGTGTAGGCCCTCGGCGTCGTGCACGAACGCGTACTCTCCCACCTCCGCCATGGGGGCAATCGCCGAATCGAGTATGGAGGGATGTACCGCAACGGTCGAACCTCCCTGGCCGAGGAGGTAAAGGACGTCCTCGGTGCGCCCGTCGACCGAGAGCAGGCAGCGCCAGGGTCGACCGGCAGGATTGGGCAGCGGCGACTCGACGACGGAGTCGGTTAACTCGTAGCGGATCAGCGGTTGAGCGTAGTTGATCAAGTTAGTGAGCAATACCTTCGCGCCGGGCCGGCCCGGTGGCACAGGCCAACCGTCCTCGTCCACGATCTCGATCACGACGACGTCCTCGGCAATCTCCATCTCCGAATGTGCCGGACTGCTTGTCGCGATCGTGGGCGCCTCGGTCGCGGCGTACCCGCTCACTGGCTCAATTCCCCAGGCGTCCCGCACGCGTCGGCGGAGGGCAGCCGTCAGTGGCTCACTGCTGAAGAGCGCTGCGCGCGGAGCGATCCGCAGACGCCCTCCGAGCTGCTCGTCCGCAAGCACCCTCCAGATCCCCGCGGCACCGACGAGCAGCTCTGGTTGCTGGGCGTTGAGCGCTGCGACCAGCTCGGGAACCGGAGTCGCCTCCGAAAACGGCGATGCAGGCACACCCGGCGGCACCAGCACCTGCCTCGTCAGGTGAACCGGACTCGGGCTGCCGAGCGCAGCAAATCGCGGTCCGAACCCGATCCCCATTCGCATCATCGGGCGGGCGCTGGCCGCCCGCCAAGCGCCGGCCTCGTTAAGAGTGAAGGCGACAATGGATCGTCGACCGGTCGTACCAGTCGTCGTCGCGACCCGAAACTCCCCGAGGAAGGACTGCAAAGGGTCGGCGCTGCCGAGGTGTTCCTGCAGATCGGCCAACCGCAGCCGCGCATCGGTGACGACTCGGTCGAACTCGGCCATCATTGTGCTCTTCGGCAAGGTGGGCAGTTCGGCGAGCGGCCGATCCGCCGCGTCGGCACCGAGCGCTTCCCGGTAGTACGGCGAATGGGTCACCGCGTGAGTGACCAGTGCCCGAACGCGTTCTCGCTGGAAGGCCACAAGATCGTCTCGCGACCAGCGATCATGTGCCATCAGCTCCGCTTCACGCATAGACCGCCCTCCAGATGCTCTGGACGTTCAGTATCTCTGATTGAGTGACCTGCTATGAGTACCGTCACGATCACCGAAAAGCCGCTCGCAATCGAGGACCTGCTCGCAATCGTCGAGGGCGCACAGGTCGAGCTGGCTGCGGACGCGCGCACCGTGATCGCGGCGAGCCGGGCGGTCGTTGATAGCGCTCTGGCCAGCAGGACCGCCGTCTACGGCCTGACCACACAGGTCGGCCACGGTCGGGACACCCGGCTGACCGAGGAGGAGATCCGCAGCGAACAGATGTTCCTCGTCATGTCGCACAGCGGTGGTATTGGGCCGTCACTATCGACATCCCGGGTGCGCGCAGCGCTGGCTGTTCGGCTCAACGGAATCGCTAGGGGTTGGTCCGGTGCCTCGTCCGAAGTCGCCGACGTACTGGTGGCGATGCTCAATGCCGGCGTGCACCCGGTCGTCCCAGAGATCGGATCAGTGGGGGCTGGTGATCTTGCACCCATGGCCAGCATGGCTCAGGTGGCGATTGGGCAGGGGCAGGCCGAATACCAGGGCGAAGTGGTTTCCGGAGGTGAGGCGCTCGAGCGAGCCGGGATCAAGCCCCTCGTGCTGAGCGGCAAGGACGGACTGGCGTTGATCTCTGCCAACGGGGTGTCCATTGGTCACGCGGCGCTTGTCATACCTAGGGCGGAGTGGTTGATCAATGCGGCCGATATCGCCGCGGCACTGTCAATGGAGGCGACCGCGGCCAATCCCTCGATCATCCATCCCGCTGTGGGACGCGCTAAACCGATCCCTGGGCAAGCGGCGGTGGCTGATCATCTCCGCGAGCTGCTCGCAGGGAGCGCGCTGCTACAGCCCGGCGCTGCCCGATCCGTACAGGACCCACTCTCATTCCGAGTCATACCCCAGGTCCATGGGGCGTTTCGTGAGTACGTCGCGGCCGCCCGGGACGCCACAACTGTGGAATTGAACGCTGCCGACGACAATCCCCTAGCTTCAGCCGCCGACCATACGATGATCAGCAACGGCAACTTCCATCCCATGATGCTTGCCATCGCGTGCGACGCGTTACGGATTGCCGTGATCCAAGTCGGGCAGCTCTGCGAGCGCCGGATGTCCCATCTTTGGGACAGCTTCATGCAGCAGTTGACCAGCGGATCACCGCAGACGCCCTTCAAGATCAGTTCAGCGCTGTACGGGCTGCAGTTGCGGTACCCGGCCGCGGCGGTGTTCGCCGAACTCAAGCAGCTCGCGGCACCGGCCACCTTGGACATACCGCCCCTTGATCTCGGCGTCGAGGACCATCACACGGCGGCCCCGCTGACCGTGCGGAAGACGGATGCGGCACTGGGCATGCTTGAAGACTTGCTGGTGATCGAGCTGATGCTGGCTCACGACCTGCTGTCCGTTTCCCCGACCAAGCACGTGTTAGGCGCCGGTACAAATGCCGCCCTACAGCTGGTGGAGGAGGCAATTGCAGCGGCCGAACCGCGGCCAGATGCCGTCCATCGCATCCTCCGGGAGCGCTTTGCCGCTCCGCCGGCGGTGGGCTCGCGTTACCTCGGTTAGGCAGGGGGGTGGGTGCGTAGCCAACGGCCGAAGTGCGGCACAGTGAACGCCAACGTGCCTCGCTCCGCGGAATAGACCAGACCCTTCTTCAACAGGGCATCCCGAGCGGGCGACAGCGAGGAGGGCTTGCGCTGCAGCACCTCGGCGACGTCGGTGGTGGACACGGGCGCATCCGGAGCGAGTTCGCTTGTCAGGCCTGCCATGGCACGCAAATAGTCCCGCTCGGCCGGCGTTGCCCGCTCGTACCTCGAGCCGAAGAATCCCACGGCCAGTTCAGCCTCGGCCTCGGGAGCCGCCACCGCAACATCGGCCGCGGTAATAGGTGATCCGGGTGCATGGTCCCAAGCGGCTTTCCCGTACGCCTGAACGAAGTAGGGATAGCCGCCAGACGTAACGCCCATTGCGGAGAGGGCGTCGGCGGCCCAGGTCGCTCCTTCGCGTTGGGCTGGTGCGAGCAGTGCCCGTTCCACACCGGCCGAATCCAGTCGGTCAATGCGGACGTAACGGAAGAGCCGCTCCGAGTAGGACTTGGAGGCCGAGAGCACGCTCGGCAGGTGCGGCAGGCCGGCGCCAACGACCATGAGTGGCGCGCCGGTCTGGGACAGCTCATGGCAGCTCGCACAGAGTGCTGAGACGTCAAAGGGTGTGAGGTCTTGCATCTCGTCGATGAAGATCGCCACACCAACGCCCACGTCCGCAGCGAGCCTGGCGACATCGCTGAGCAGCTCGAGTAGGTCGATCTCCATGTCGCCGGAGTCGGCTCGTCCAACCGAAGGCGGGCCATCAATCGCCGGCGTCCAGCGTTCGATCAGCTTGCCGCCACGCGGGTTGCTGCGTAGACCGAAGGCCTTGAGCGTGGCGAGCACATCGCTGACCCGATCCGGTGCTCGGTGGCGTACTGACAACTCGCGTACGGCCGCGTGCAATGCACCAGTGAGCGGTCGGCGGAGGCTCGTGTCAGGCCGAGCCTCCACCTTTCCAGTACCCCATCCCCGATCTAGGGCTTTGGACCGGAGGGCGTTGAGGAGGACGGTCTTGCCGACACCCCGCAGCCCGGTCAAGATCAGGCTGCGCTCCGGCCTCCCCCGCTCGACGCGTTCCAAGGCGACGTCGAATGCGGCCAGCTCCGCGTCACGGCCCGCCAGCTCTGGTGGGCGTTGACCTGCGCCGGGCGCGTACGGGTTCCGCACCGGGTCCACGTCTCGGACCGTATCAGCCCGTATAGCGCATTCCTTAGATTTCGTTAGATAGCACTCGACGTGTCGTCCGCGGGCAGCTTCGGCGTTATCGCAGCTTGCATCCGGTACCTAGGTACAGGGTTAGCCTCGAGACGAGGCCATCGCAGATCGAAATGAGGCGTGAGGATGGATGCGTTACCAATCAGGGATTTCTGCTCGCTGCCTGCGGCAGATCAGCCCATGCGTTTGATGGAGTTTGATGGACTCTTTCGCCGCCAAGTCGCGCCGCCGCACAGGATTGGGCCATATCGGGCGGAGTTCAGATTCGGCAGTGCTGACGGCCTGCACGCCAAGGTGTCTGATCTCCTGGCTCGAGAGTCGGAATGCTGCTCGTTCTTTGACTTCATGATCGATCAACGGGCCAAGCGCCCAGTCAATCGAGATCAACTTCTGCTCCAGGTCGGCGTGCCTGCGAGTCGCGCCGACGTACTCGAAGCATTACTCAATCGCGCTCTCGCCGCCGTCGCTAAGGCGGAGGAATGAGCGTCGAGCTGTCCTCGGGCATGCGGAGCGCTCAGGTCGCGCAGGCGGCCGGAGTAAATCAGCAGACAGTGAGGTACTACGAACGGCGCGGCCTGCTCGCCGAGCCGGACCGCAGCCCTGGCGGTCATCGGCTCTATCCAGCTGAGGCGGTCACAGTGCTACGAGTGATCAAGGCAGCGCAGCGGCTGGGCTTCAGTCTGGACGAGGTAGCTGACCTGCTGCAGACCGGGCGCCACCGTCATGGTGGTGTCGATGCCGGTCTACAGGCTCGCGCCGCAGCCAAGATTGCAGAAATCGATGCCCGCATCGACGATCTTCAGGTCATCCGCGCCAGCTTGGTCACCGCGATGGAGGCCGGCTGCGACGATTTGATGGCCTGTGCGACCACTGAGGACTGTCCCTTGCCGTTCACTGAAATTGCCCGGATTTCAGCCTCAAGGTAACTCGCCTGGCTTGAGAAGGTCGTTAACCTCGATTGCACTGTGTCAATTGCACTCTGACATGCGGCCCGGCCGCGCGAGCTCCTGCAGTCAACGAAGCGTGCCGCCCGTCATAGTGCTTGTCCCCAGTTTGGAGAACTCATGAACCTCGTCAAGGGCCTTCTCAAGGCCGCAGTGGTAGCCAAGCTGCTGCAGGTTGCCCAGCGCGAGCTGGCCAAGCCTGAGAATCAACAGAAGATCAAGGACGGTATTCGCAAGCTCCAGGAAACCGCGCAGTCTCGCCGCTGACTTCTTTCCGCACTGCAGCTTTCCGACAGGGCCGCGAATGAGGCTCGACTCGCTTTAGGCGTCTCATTCGTGGCCTTGTT
>Ga0111538_10000460_pt1 | contig 53913 bp, 42 predicted proteins | sample SoiMethybrSBSTD1_FD_79669 | JGI IMG/M metagenome (GOLD analysis project Ga0111538, IMG submission 79669) | Bulk soil microbial communities from a Populus tree surrounding site in Tennessee, USA - Soil MetaG P. TD hybrid SBSTD1 (version 2)... | ecosystem: Environmental > Terrestrial > Soil >... | reverse complement strand
CTGGACCGAGATCAGCATGCAGCGCCACCGGGCCGCCTACGCCGGCCACGGCGACGCCGACGCCCGCCGCGCCCTGTTCCAGGCGGTCCGCGAGGGCGTGATGAACGCCCACTTCCACATCGTCGAGCAGGCCAGCCGCGACGAGAACAAGCGGGGCATGGGCACCACCTTCACCGGCCTCCTGGTCGCCGGCGGCGACGCCGTCTTCGCCCACGCCGGCGACTCGCGTGCCTACCTGGTGCGCGACGGCATCGCCATCCAGCTCAGCGAGGACCACACCGTGCTGGCCCGCCTGCGCGCCGCCGGCGTGGAGGACAGCGACACCGAACCGGGCGAGCCGGCCGCCGGGTCGGCCAGGCACCGCTGGCGCGGGGTCCTGACCAACGCGCTCGGCATCGGCGACGTCACCCGGGTCGCCACCTTCGCGGTCCCGATGTACTCGGGGGATCGCTTCCTCCTGTGCAGCGACGGCATCAGCGAGTACCTGGGCGAGCAGGAGCTGGGCGAGATCGTGCTCAAGGCGCCCAGCCCGGCGCTGGCCGCCAACCGGCTGGTCGACCGCGCCGTCGAGCTGGGCGGCGGCGACAACGCGACGGCCGTGGTGGTGAAGGTGGTCGAGGCCGGCGAGACCGTGGTGCCGCCCGACCAGCGCGATCGGGACGCCGCCGCGCTGGCCCGCTGTCCGCTGTTCGAGCCGCTGTCTCCTCAGGAGCGGCTGCGCGCGCTGCGCATCACCACACCGCGCGAGATCAAGCCGGGCCGCGAGCTCAGCGCGATGGCGCTGGGAGACCGGGTCGCCTACGTCGTGCTCGACGGCGAGGTCGTGCTGGCCGACGGCGACAAGGTCGGACCGAGCGGGCTGGTCTACACCAGCGCTCTGGTCGACGGCACCTCGCAGGTGCGCGACGCCGCCGCCACCACCGAGCTGTCCCGGCTGCTGGTCATCCGGCGCAACGACTTCCACGAGCTGGCCGAGGAGGAGTCCGACCTCGGCGTCAAGCTCTACGCGGTCCTGGCCACCCTCATGGCCCGCGACTGACCGCGCGGCTGGCGACCAGCTTGACGCAGAGGTCGAGCGCGCAGATGAAGGACTCGGCGCGGGCGACGCCCTGGCCGGCGATGTCGTAGGCGACGCCGTGGTCGGGCGAGGTGCGGACGATGGGCAGGCCGAGGGTGACGTTCACCGATTTCTCGAAGTCGATGAGCTTGACCGGGATGAGGCCCTGGTCGTGGTACAGGGCGACCCAGAGGTCGAGGGTCATGCGGAAGGCGGTGTCGGGCACCAGCGGGCCGACGATCTCGATCGACTCGCCGAGGTGGTGGCGGCAGGTCTCGATGGCCGGAACGATGATGGTCGACTCCTCGTGGCCGAACACGCCGCCCTCGCCGGCGTGTGGGTTGAGGCCGAGGATGCCGATCCGCGGGCTGGCGATCCCGAAGTCGCGGCGCAGCGCCTCGACCGCCATCAGCGTGACCGTCACGATGTGATCGCCGGTGAGCTCGTGGGCCAGGCTCATGAGCGGGACGTGCGTGGTGGCGAGGACCAGCTTGTAGCGCGGGCCGACGAACATCATCGCCACCCGCGAGCTGCCGAGCCGGGCGCGCAGGAAGTCGGTGTGGCCGGTGAAGCCGAAGTCGGCGGCTCGGGCGGTCGACTTGCTCATCGGCGCGGTCACCAGACCGGCGATCTCACCGTCGGTGGCGGCGCGCACTGCGGCGTCGAGGTAGGCTACCTGCGCGGCGCCGGCGCTGGCCGACGGCTTGCCCGGCGGCGCCATGTCCGGCGTGAGGCTGCCATACGGGTCGACCAGCGCCACGCCAGCCGGCAGAGTGGCACCTGCCTGCTGCGCCCCGCGCTCGAGGATGCTGCGGCTTCCGAAGAGCAAGAGGCGGCGGAGCAGCTCGGGCTGCGCTTCTGCCAGTGCGCGCGCCACGATCTCCGGCCCGATGCCCGTCGGATCACCGAGGGTGATCCCGATCCGATCCGTGTGCCCCATCCCTACAGTCTCCTACCGTGCCTGGAAACCCTTGCACCGACGGTCGCTCTCCGTCAGGGTTGTAGGAAGAAGTTTATGCGTTTTGGGCAGTGGTTCGGGGCCGCCGGGCTGGTCAGTTTCCTGGCCGCGGGCCTGGCTGCTTGCGGTGCGACCGGAACCGGCGGAAAGGCCAGTGACGAGGCGCCCCCCAAGATGGGTCCGCCGACCGCTCTGCCGGTGGTGGGCGGCATCTTCCGCCCCGGCGAGTCGATGCGTTTCGAGCTGTCGCTGCGCGGGATCGTCGGCGGCGAGGCCTCGGTCGCGGTCGGGAGTCCCGGGCTGGTCGACGGCAAGCGGGTCATCATCGTCCGCTCGCGGGTCGAGTCGGCCGGCGTGGTCGCCGTGTTCAAGGAGGTCAAGGACGAGGTCACCACCTGGGTCGACCTCGACACCGGCCTGCCGCTCGAGCACCAGGCGTCCGTGAAGTTCGGACCGAAGGCGATGACCGTCGAGACCAAGTTCGCCGGCGGCGCGGCGGGGAGCTTCGACGTCGCGGTCACCCGCTCCGGCTCCGAGGTGCGGCGCGTCGCGCACCAGTCGATGCCGGCCGACATCGCCGCCTTCGACGCTCATTCGGTGATCGGGGCGCTGCGCGCCTGGCGCGCCGAGGAGGGGCAGCACGCCTACTTCTTCGCCCTGGTCGGACGCCACCTGTGGCAGAACACGGTGCGCCTCACCCAGCACGAGCGGGTGCGCACCCGGCTCGGCCGCTTCGACGCCCTGCGCATCGACGGCGTCGCGCGCCGGCTGACCCGCGACCTGCGCGAGGATCCCCGCAAGCCGCCGCGCTACTACACGATGTGGCTGTCGGACGACGATCAGCACCTGCCGCTCCTGGTCACCGGCAAGACCGAGTACGGCGAGGTCAAGGCGGAGCTGGTCGAGTACACCGCCCCGTCGCAGCTGCGCGCCGCCAGATAATCAGAACAGGGCGCGCAGCGACTCGGCGTCGCTGATGATGACCTTGCGCCCCTCGGTGCAGATGAGCTTCTTGCGCTTGAACTGCGAGAGGGTCAAGGACACCGTCTCGCGGGTGGAGCCGATCAGGTTGGCCAGCTCCTGGTGGGTGATCTTGAGCGCCACCATGGTGCCGCGCGAATCCTCCACGCCGTACTCCTCGGCGAGGTTGAGGAGCAGCTCGGCCAGCTTGGACGTCACGTCGCGAAAGACCAGGGTCTCGAGCTTGTTCTCCAGCTCGCGGCGGCGGCCGGCCAGGATGCGGGTGAGCTGGAAGCCGAAATGGGCGTGGTTCTGCAGGAGCTTCTCGACGTCACCGCGCTCGAGCTCGGTGATCATCGAGTTCTCCATCGCCTCGGCCATCTCCTCGCGCGGACCGCCCTCGATGAGGCAGGTCTCGCCGAACACCTCCGAGGGACCGCAGTAGTTCAGCGTGAGCGCCTTGCCGTCGCGCGTGACCTTGGAGATCTTGATGCGGCCGCCGTTGACGATGAACATCGAGTTGCCCGGATCACCGGGCAGGTACACCACCTCGCGGCGGCGAACCTCGCGCAGCTGGATCCGCTCGGCCAGGCGTGCCAGCGCCTCCGGACCGAGCTCGGCGAGGATCGGGATCTTCTTGAGGTACCAGAGGGTTCGTTTCGGGTCCTGCACCGAGCGTGAATGTAGCAAACATTGCAATTCTTAACAAGGATGTTGCATCGCTTACGATGACTCTCCCGGCTGGTCTGCCGGATCACCGTCGGCGCAGCATCATGAACAGGCCGATCCCCGCTCCGGCACCGGCTCCGGCCAGGACCAGCTCCGGACGGACGGAGAGCGCCTCGACCACCGGCGCCATCGACGAGTCCGTCAGGAGGAGCGCGGCGCCGTTGTTGAGCGCGTGAATGAGCATGGCAGGCACCAGCGATCCGGTGCGCAGCACGATGACGGAGAGGAACCCGCCCAGGACCAGGGTCGGCAGCGCGCGCGCCAGCGAGAGGTGGAGGACGGCGAAGTAGGCGCTCGACAGGACCACCGCGGCGACCGGGCCGAAGCGGCCGGCCAGCCCGCGCGCGATCGCGCCGCGCACCAGGATCTCCTCGCAGAACGCCGGGACCAGGGCGAGCACCAGGAGCTCGACGGCGAGCGGGGTGTGCTGGGCGAGCGCCCCGGCCAGCACGCGGTCCGACTCGGAGGTGTGCTCGGCGAGGATGGGCGCGACCAGGACGGCGTTCAGGTACCAGAAGGTGGCTCCGAACAGGAGGGCACCGACCACGACCCGCGCCGGCGCCCATCGGAGGGCGAGCGCGCCGCGCACCGAGGGGGTCGCGCCGCGCGCCGCCGCCAGCGCCGGCAGGAGGATGCAGACCAGCTCGATGAGCGGGAACTCGGCATGCCAGACCAGGCCGAGCGCGCCGATCACCGGCGCCACCAGGAGCGCCAGCCCGAAGACCGCCGGCATCAGGAGCAGCGCGACCAGATGCGGGACCGGTCGGTCTTCCACCCCGACAGCTTAGCTCAGCGTGGCTCGCCCGCCGTGAGCTTGACGGTGGCGCCGCGCGCGAGACCGAGCGCGACCGCGGTGCCGGGCGCGACCCGCGACAGCGACCAGTAGAGGTAGTGATTGGCGCCCGTCACGTCGTGCCCGTCCACCGCCGTGATGACGTCGCCGACCGCGAGCCCGGCCCTGGCGGCCGGTGGGCGGACCAGCGCCACCTCGAGCACCACGTCCTCCGGTTCGACGTCGGGCGGCGTCTGCTTGAGCAGGTAGCCGAGATCGCCGCTGCGCTCGCCGCGCTTCTGCCGCATCGGCGCGACCACGACGTCGCCGACGTCGGTGGTGCGTCCGCTCGCCACCGTCGCCAGCATGCGGACGAAGCCGTAGCCGGCGTCGTCCCACTCGATCGGGAAGCCGGCGACCTGCACCCGGCCGGCCGGGGCATTCTCCACCTCGAAGCGACCGTCGGGGCCGGAGATGTTCCTGGTGTTCGAGTCGTCCGTGCGAAAGGAGAAGCCACCGCCGCCCTTCACCGGGCTCACGTGCATGCGGAAGCCGGCCAGCGGCTTGCCGCTGTCGAGCGCCACCACCCGACCGGTGACCGTGGCGCGTCCCTCGAGCCGGATGGTCTGGCCGCCCAGCGACTCTCCCTCGCTCAGCGCCGCGGTGATGCTGCCGTCGCCGCCGGCGGCGCTGGCGGCCAGCTTGAAGCTGCCGGCCGGCAGGTCGCGCATGGTGAAGGCGCCGCCGGTGCGGAAGAAGCTCTCGCTGCGCGAGAAGCCGCGCTTGTCGTCGCTGACCGTGATCGAGAAGCGATCGGGCGGCGCGCCGACCCCGGCGGCCACCACCACCGCGCCGGCGATGGAGCCGGTCGGCCGGATGGTGAGGTCGACCCGCGAGCCGACCGCCACGCCCTCGGCGGTGCTCTCGCCGCCGCCGCGGCGGAACGCGCGCACCGTGTAGCGGCCCGGCGACAGCCTGTCGACCGCGAACCGCCCCTCGGTGTCGGTGAGCACCGGGGTCCGCGCCCAGGCCCAGCGCATGCTGCGGGCGGCGCCGCCCGGCTGGGCGGCCGCCGAGTCGGACTCGCGCTCGGCGTCGACGAACGCGTCGGTGACCGGCACCCCGCCGGCGTCGAGCACGCGCCCCTGGATGACGCCATCGCGGCTCTCCACCACCAGGTGGACGCGCGCGGTGGCGCCCGGCTTGACCTCCAGCTTCTTGCCCTGGTCGTCGTCGTCGGAGCTGCCGGGCGCGCGCAGGGCGTCGCCCCAGCCGCGCTCGCGCATGGCGATGACTCGCTGGGCACCGGGGCGCACGCCCTCGAGCGTGAAGGCGCCGTCGTCGCGCGTGAGCGTGCTCTGCCAGTCCCAGCGCTGCGCCCCGGTCGCCACCACCTGGACGCCGCCGACCGGTCGGCCGCGCTCGTCCACCACCTCACCGGCGATCGCGCTGGTCGGCTCGAGGACGATGTCGACGGTCGCCTCGCCGCTCTCGGCCACGTCGACCTGGACCGGATCCTTCGGCGAGGGGAAGTGCTCGCTCGCGGCGGAGACCTTGTAGCGCCCGGCGACCAGCCCCTCGATGGCGAAGGTGCCGTCCTCTTCGCACTCGTCCCAGCCCCAGCTGCGCTGCGCGCGCGGATCGCCGCCGGCGCTGCGGGCGCTCACCTCGGCGCCCTCGACCGGCGCGCCGCTGGCGGTCTTCACCGCGCCGCGGATGCGCCCGCCGCGCGCCACCATCCAGGTCTGCGCCGGCGGATCGCCGGCGGCGGTCACCGCCAGGTCCGGGTAGTCCTTGCCCTCGACGAAGCCCTGGCAGGAGACCTCGACATCGTAGGTGCCGGGCAGGACCGCCTTGATGGTCACCCGGCCGTCCTCCTCGATCCGGCCGGACGCAGCCTCGTCGCCCTTCGGGTCGCTCAGGCTGACCAGGCCGGCCGGGCAGGGGCCGCCGCTGCCGCTCACCGACACCACGCCGGTCACCACCGCCGCCGGATGCACCTCGATGACGATGTCGTCGACCGTCTGTCCCAGTCCGACCAGCGCGCTCTCCCGCGCCTGGCCGGTGCGACCGGCGGCGGTCGCGGTCGGCTTGTAGCGACCGGGCAGGAGGCGCGTGATGCGGAAGCGCCCGCCCTCGTCGGTGAGCGCCGAGCCGGAGCCGCCGCTCTCCCCGCCGGATGGCCAGTCGTCGGCCGACACCATGGCGCCGGCGACCGGCGCGCCGCTGCCGCGCTCGACGACGCGGCCGGCGAGCACCGAGCCCGGGGTGAGGAGGATCTCGACCCGCTGCCCGGGGGCGATGGCGGAGGTCGAGCCCTCGGCGTAGCCGTCGGCCTGCGCCGACAGCTGCAGGAGGCCGGGCGCCGCCCACAGGCGGAACTCGCCGCCCGGTTCGCTCTGCACCACCGACGAGGCGCCGCGCTCCGACCAGCGATCTCCCGACGCCGCGATCACCCAGGCGCCGGCCACCGGGCCGCCGCCGATGTCCTTGACGATGCCGCTGACCAGGACGCCGCCCGGCTCGAGCACGATGTCGATGCCGCGCCTGGTCTCGCCGGCGGCCAGCCGGACCGGGCCGTCGCGATCGCCCGGGCGCCGGGCGCCGCGCGGCTCGCGATAGCGCCCCGGGACGCGACTGTCGGCGCTGGCGTGGACGCTGTAGCGAGCGGGCAGGAGGTCGGCCAGGCGGTAGCGGCCGTCGGGCGACGAGGTGGCGCAGGCAGGTTCGCGCGTCTCCTCGTCCGACAGCTCGGCGGAGCCGGCAAAGCCGCACACGCGCGCCGCCGCGATCGGCGCGCCCGCCGGGTCGCGCACGGTGCCTTCGATCGAGCCTCGCGCGAGCAGGCGGACATCAAGACTGCGGGCACGCGCCTGCAGCCGGCCACTCGACTCCGCGCCGGCCCGCCCGGCCGCGCCGGATTGCTCCGCCTCGCGTGATGCGCCGCACCCTTTCGACCAGACGAGCAGGGCCGCCAGCCCCAGGGCTGCCGCCACTCCCATCGCGATGTGCGCGCGCTTCATTTGCCTTCTCGACTCGACCCTGCCGTTTGTAGCCATTATTCCCCGTCCATGGAGCGACGACCGATCGGGTCTGTGCTGGCGTCAGCGCTCGTGCTGCTCGCAGCCTGCGGCCGCGCCGGCTACGACCCGATCCACGAGAGCAGCGGCGGCGATGCCGCCGCGATAGGCGACGGCGGCACCGCGGGTGGCGACGCCAGCGTCTTCACCGCCGGTGACAGAGGTGAAGACACCTTCCTCGCCTCGAACCAGCGCGGCGCCAACTTCGGCGCGCTGGACGTGCTGCGGACCGCGCGCGGCCCGGCCGCCACCATTCTCCTCCGCTTCGATCTCGACGAGCTGCCGCCCGCCGCAGAGGTGCACGCGGTGACCCTCGCGATCTCCACCAGCGCCGCCGCGCAGGACGCCGACGTGCGCATCTACCGCGTGTTCGAGGACTGGACCGAGGGGAGCGAGACCGGCGCGCCCGGCGAGGCGAGCTGGGATCGCCGCACGCCCGGCCAGAACTGGCGCTCGGCCGGCTGCGGGGTGGGATCGCGCGACGCGGCGGCGCGCGCCGAGGTGTCGATCGCCGCGCCGGCCACCCGCTACCAGGTGGCGCTCCCCGCTCGGGTGGCGCAGGACTGGATCGACGATCCGGCGTCCAACCGCGGGCTCGCCCTCGTCGCCCGGTCGGGATCCGGCGTCGAGCTGGCCAGCAGCGAGAGCGCCGACCCGGCCGCGCGGCCCGCGCTGGTCATCGAATGGTCGCGCTGAGCGTCTAGTTCGACACCGCGTCCTGCTGCACGCGATCGCCGCCGGTCGCCGCATACACCTCATGAGGCTCGAGCGACAGGCCGTAGGGGACAACGACCTCGGCGGTGAACTCGCCGCTGGCGGTCGACACCGTGTGGCCGACCAGCTGGGCGCGATTGCCGCCGGCGCCGGCCGGCGCCAGGTAGATGTCGATCGGCAGCCCGGCCACCCCCTTGCCGTCGGCGCCGTGCACCTCGCCCGACACCTCGATCGCCTCGCCGCGGAAACCGACCGGAGTCGCGCCGCTGACCGCGATGAAGGTCTCCTTCTTGCCCTTGCGCGCTTCTTCCGGCATCGGCGGCCGGTCGGTCCCCGGCCCCGGGCGCGGTGGACCGTCGTCGAGGTTCTGGTTGTCGGGATCGAAGTTCGGGTCGACCGTCCCGTTGGGATCGTCGCCGCTTCCGGACCCGCTGCCACTGTCGCCGTTGCCGTTTCCGTTGCCCTCGCGCGGGGTGCGCCCCTCGGTCTTCTGCTCCTCGGTCAGCCCCTTGACCTTGTCGCTCTTGAGGGTGCTGTAGCCGCTGAAGCCGCCATTGGTGTACTCCTCCGGCTTGGAGAACGGATCGGCGCCGCGCGGCCGGTACATCGACTTGCCCTCGGCGTTGCGCACCTCGAGCTGGTTGGAGGCGCCGCCGAGATCCACCCGGATCCAGCCCTGCTCCGGCATCCACACCTCGGTGAAGGCGTGCGCCTCGTTGGCGACGAAGCGGGTCGGGATGCCGAGCGCGTTGGCGGTGATCATGAAGGCGTAGGCGCGGTGGCGGCAGACGCCGGCCTGCTCGGCCACCAGGGTCTCGTAGAGCCTGCGCCCTTCCGGCCTGCCGATGTCCTTCGGTTCGAAGGCGCGGAAGTGGGCGATCATCCGGTTCAGGGTCGGGCCGAGCGGCCCCCGGGGTTCGACCCGGAGGAGGGTGTGGATCTCGCGGGCCGACTCCATCACCTCTCTCGGCAGGCGGGGCAGGAGTGGCGCCCCGCGGGCGCGCGCCACCTCGTCGACCCGCATTCCGGTGCGCGGCATCTGCGGGGCGAAGTAGGTGGGATCCGCCTCGACCAGGAAGACCAGCCGGTGCAGCCCCTTCGCCCCCGGCTCCTCGGTCCTGACGTAGAAGTTGTCGGCCCCGTCCTTCGAGAAGATGAGATCGGTGCGCGGCTCGACCTCGTACGACAGGATGCGCATGTCGGGCGACACCGAGGGGAGCGGCAGGTCCTTGCCGCTGGTGAGATCGATCATCACCGAGCCCCAGAAGCGATCGAAGCCGGGGGTCGGCTTGCCGCCGACGCGGAGATCCGACTGCGAGTACTCGTCGGCGATCTGCAGGGTCCAGTCCTCGCGCACGGCGCCGAGCGAGGTCAGCCGCTTGAAGGGGACGACCGAGGGGTTGAACGCCTCGACGTAGGCCAGCCGCGAGTCGGGCCCGGTGTTGCTGTCCGGCAGGAGCGAGGTCTCGCGATCGGCGCCGAAGTTGTCCTGGCCCATCACCGGCTCTTCCGGCGCCGGCGGCTCGCTCGGCGGCGGCTCCGGCAGGATCTTCTCGCCGGTGCCGATGGCCGCCGGGTTGCGCCCGGCCGCCGGCTCGTCGCCGATGACCGCGTTGGACGAGGTGGCCGGCGGCCGCTTCTCGCCGGGCGGCGTGCCCGCCACTCCGCGGCGCGGCGAGCGCACGTCGCGGTGCAGGATGGGCGCGGGCTGATCGAGCACCTGGGCGGCGGCGGTCACCGCGGCGGCGGCGGCCATCCCGCTCACCACCATCCAGACGGCAAGCCGCGGCCCGCGCACGAGCCTCAGTCTAGCACCAGTCTCCGCCGCTCGAGGCCGCCCGATTTCGCTGTCCCCCCGCCGTCTTCCCCGTGACTCTGAACCGGTATGCGCCGCTGCGCTGCAGCACTCCTGCCGCTCCTACTCCTCGCCGCCCCGGCGCCGGCGGCGGGCGAAGGCGGCGATGCGGTCGCCGCGGTCGACCGGGCCATCTCCGGCTGGGAGCGCTCGTGCGGCGGGCCGACCGAGCTCGGCGCCTGCACCCGCACCCGGACGGTGGCGGTCGACAACCGCTGCGAGATGTCCGGGCGCACGGTCGAGGTGCGGCGCAGCCCGAAGTCGGCGCGCGCCGCCCAGGTCGCGCTCGCCGCGGCGCTGGCCGCCCTCGAGAAGCGGGCCGACGCCGCCCTGCCGGCGCAGGCGGCGGCCGCCGCGCGCGGCCGGAGCTCGCTCGCCGAGGCGGCCTACGAGGACTTCCTCCGCCTCCGCTTTCCGACCGGCCTCGACTTCTCGGGAGCCCGGAAGAAGGACTCGGAGAAGCGGTTCAACGCCTTCTTTGTCGAGGCGAGGAAGCGGCTGGACAGCGCGACGGAGGCCTACCGGCACGTCGCCGACCACCCGGGCGTGACGGCGGAGCTGCGCCTGCGCGCCGCTGCCCGCACCGGCCAGCTGCATGCCCGCTTCGCCGAGCTCCTGCTCGGCGCCGAGATCCCGCGCGACGTGCGCATCGGCGACCTGGCGGCGGACAAGATCGCCGCCTTCTGCGACGTGATGGAGGACGAGATCACGCCCATCGAGGAGCGCGCTCGCGTCGCCTTCGAGGAGTGCAGGGCGCTCGCCGCCGGCCAGGGGCCATGGGCGGCGGTGTGCGACTGGCCCTGATCAGGCGTCGTGCTCGACCCAGGGCACCCCGCTCGCCATCAGGATGGAGCGCGGCGCCTCGCGGTAGCCGGCCCTGCCGCGCGGGTCGGGCCGGACCGCCGCCACCGCGCGCACGGTGACCAGGTCGCCGGGCACGAGGAGCGCCAGATGCACCTCGTCACAGGGAAACGGCGACGGCTCCGCGCTGGCCGGTGCCAGCTGGCGCAGGTAGGCCTGGATGCGGCGGCGGTTGCGATCCACCGTCGCCAGACCGCCGGCCGCCATCTGGACGCCGCCGGGCGGGACCAGGAGGATGCGGCCGTCGTCGCCGGCCACCGAGAAACCGAGGGTGGCTCCGTCGCGCAGCATGACCGGCGAGCCGGCCGCTTCGTGGTGGAGCACCTCGAGGGCGAAGCCGACCGCGCGCACCTTGCCGAGCGGCACCAGGGTGGTCGGCCCCTCCTCGATGCGCCCGCGGAAGCCGACCGCGTTCAGCGGAACCATCGGCTCGGTGGCGGCGCCGAGCGGCCGGTCGCGCTCTCGCACCATGATCGGCGAGGGCAGGTCCTCGGAGAGGTAGAAGTCGCGCAGCCGGGCGGCCCGATCGACCGCGCGCGCCGCCCCCCACACCCGCGCGATGAGCGGCTCGCAGTCGCCGGCCAGTGAGGCCAGCTCGTGGCTCAGCCAGGTGCATCCCTGGCCGAGGGTCAGCGCCACCCGGCAGTCGAGGCAGATGCGCACCCGCGCGGGGAACATGTCAGCGCGGCGATTTGGTCACGTAGGGCCGCGCCTGCACGATCCACACCTTCTCGCCCTCGAGGACCCACTCGACGTCGAGCGGGCGGCCGGGCGGGAACAGCGGCATGAACGCCTTCACCGACTCGGCCAGCCGCTTGGCGCGCTCCTCGGTGAGGATGACGGTGCCCGCCGGCACCGGCACCTCGCGCACGCCGCCTTTCTCGTCGAACACCAGCATCGAGCCGTCGTTCGATCGGCTGATGATCTTGGTGCCGTCGTTCGAGGTGTCGAAGACGATCTGCTCGGGGATCCGGGTGCCCTCGACCACGCGGATGCCGAGCCCCCACTTGGCGTTGATGGTGAAGCTGTTCGTCTCTTCCTCGTTGAAGAGGTTGTCGGTCACCAGGACGCCGGCCGCGGTCGCGTTGACTCCGATCTGCACCAGGACGCCGGCGTAGACCTTGCGGTGGTCGATGCCGAACAGGGCCCGCTCCTCGACCGCGCGGAAGTTCCACACCGAGGCCCAGACGAGCTTCACCGCGTCGCCGAGCGGCTTCTTGCCGCGCACGTTCGGCACCGTGTCGTAGAGGCCGGCGCCGTTGAAACCGTCGAGGTCCTCGGCGTTGGTCGACGAGCGGACGAAGACCCCGGCGCCGCCCAGCTTGAGCTTGACCCGCTTGTAGAGGGCGTCGAGCAGGGCGGGATCGATCGGCGCCGAGCGAATGGCGGCCTGCAGCTTCTCCAGCTCCGCCTTGCGCCAGGCGGCGTCGGTCTTGAAGCGGCCGTCGGCCAGGAGCGCCTCCACCTTGCGGTCGAGCTTGTTGTTTCGCATGTGCTCGGCGTAGTAGCGGAACGGGATGCCGAAGCCCTCGGGCACGGCCACCCCCGCCACGCCGGCGGTGACGATCTCACCCAGGTTGGCGGTCTTGGTCCCGTAGCGGATCACGTCGCTGGCGCGGATGCGGGTCAGCATCGCCAGCCGCGCGGTCTCCAGGTCGGCCTCCGGGATCGGCACCGTGCGGACGCGCTGGATCTTCTCGCGGTAGGCGCGGACCTCGTCGGCGGTGGCGGCGCGCAGCGTGTGGCCGGCGTCGCTCACCTCGAGCAGGACCACCTGGCCGTCGAGCTTTCCATAGTCGCGGTAGGCATTGACGTAGCCGGCGTTGGGGATGCCCCAGGCGGTGGCGCGCAGGTTGACGTGGGCGAGCGGGGTGGAGAAGACGGTGGAGATGATGCCGGCCACCGGCGTGATGTCGGGATAGGCCTCCTGCAGGATGACGATGTCGCCCCGGTCGAACACCAGCGACTCGTACCGGGTCCCGCGCGGCACCACCTTGAGCGTCCCCACCGCGCTGCCCTTGTTGAAGGCCTGGAAGTCGGCCTCGCGGTAGATGGAGTCGTTGTCGATGGTCTTGAGGCCGCGCCGCTTCACCTCGGCGGCCACCTTCTCCTGCGCCGGCGAGTCGGGGCGGAAGAAGAGCTGCTTGCCGGCGAAGAAGGTCTGGTCGAGCTTCTTCTTGACCCGGAGCACCCCGGCGGCGTCGATCTTGTCCCCCTCCCAGAAGGAGAAGGTCATCTTCTTCACCTTGGTGTGCTCGGTCAGGTAGCCGAGGATGAAGCGCGGCTTGTCGCGCTCGTAGTTCTTGTTGTACTCGCGGACGTTCGCCTCGGTCCACTCCTGCTTGAGCAGCACCCCGAGGACGAAGTCGGCGTGCAGCTTGAACATGTTGACGTCGATGAAGTAGATGTCGTTGCTCTTGACGTCGATGATGAACTTGCCGAAGCGGTCGCTGCCGACCACCCGCGAGTAGCGCTCGAAGGTGGCCCGGTCGCGCACCTCGCGCAGGTAGACCCGGTGCTCGCGCTGCTCGGGGAGCCGGTCGCCCCGGGCTGACACGACCAGCGCCGCGACGAGGGCGGACGCGATGGCGAAAGAGCGCGGCATGTCCTCAGAATAACGCGCCGCGCGGCCGGGGGATCTAGCGCTCGACCCGGTTGCGCACCAGCTCGAGGATCAGCCGGTGCAGCTTGCGTTCGGCCGACTCGCCGACCACCGAGTGGAAGTTGATCCCGATGCCGGCCGGGTGCTCCTTCGAGCGGTGGGCCACCCAGCCGACGTTGGCGCGCACGCGCAGCCGGTAGTTGTTGTCGGTCTCGATCTCCAGCTCCACCGGCTCGCCGACCGTGAACGGCCCCTCGACCGCGACGAACAGCGCGCCCGGCCGGAGGTCGAGCACCGAGGACTTCACCGAAGGGCGGTTCTCGCTCCGCACCTTGAGATCGAGCTCGCAGTGGATGCGCTCGCTGTCGTCGCCGTGCCCCTCGCCGTCGGCACCCGAGGTGACGATCTCGATGATGCGCCGCTCGATCGAGCTCTTGGTCACCGCGCTCTCGGTCGGCCACCCGATGGGCGTGCGCATGGTGTGGACGTCGCGCAGGCGGCCGGCCAGCTCGGGCAGGCTGAGCGCCGACAGGTCAGTGCTCGCTTTGTCCATCGCCGTGCTTTATCCCGCTCTTGTGGTCGAGCAGATAGATCATGAGGTAGGCCTCCGCCGTCCGGCGCGGCCCGTCGCCGCCGGCCAGGATGCGGAAGTCGGCGGCCAGCTGGCGGCGCGAGTAGGAGCGGTAGAGCGACACCGGATCGATCTCGTCGATGTTCTGCGGCTCGCACTCGTGCTCCATCGGGCGCCCGAGGATGCGGCTGGCCCAGTCCTCGTTGACGTTGTCGAGCCCGGCGGCCTGCATGGCCTCCTTGAGGTGCACCATCTCCTCGTAGGTGAGGCCGAAGAGGAACTCGCTGAAGGCCAGGTTCTCGGCGTCCGACACCTCGTCGCGGGCGAAGTAGTCGAGGAATTCGGGAGCGCAGTTCTGCCCGACCAGGCGGAGGTACTCGGTGGCGCCCAGCAGGCTGCCGAGGCCGACGGTGATGCGGTTGCGCGCCCGCCAGGCCGACTCGAGCAGCGGGCAGAACTGGTCGATCTCCAGGGTGGCGTCGTCCCACACCTGGATGAGCTGCGAGGCGGCCTCGCGCTTGATCGTGTAGCCGAGCCCCGGCTTGCGCAGGAGCGCGAGCAGGAGCTCCTCCGCCATCTGGGTGTAGATCGACTGGGCCAGCTCCGAGCGCAGTTGCAGGTTGAGCGGCCGGAGCTGCGGCGCCTGCCCGATGAGAGCGGCGGTCGATTTCACGAACGCGCGGAGAAACTGGATCTTGGCGATGAGGAAGGTGCGCTGCAGGGTCCCCTTGAAGGGGATGGCCAGGTCGCCGGCCAGGCCGTCGAGGCCGACCAGGTGGTTGATGAGAGTCTGCTCGTCGCGCTCGGAGCCACCCAGGGAGTCGGCGCCTCGCAGCGTCGGGGTCTGCGAGATGATGTGATTGATGTCGGCCAGCTGCGACATGAGCCGGCTGAGGATGGATGCGTCGCCCGGCGCGATCTGCGACAGCGCGATGAGCGCGCGGGCAACCAGCTCCGACTCGGCCTCGTCGAAGAGCCGCAGATCCGGCGGTTCAATCTCCGATCGAGCTAGGCGCATGATCAGGTGATTCCGGTCAGCTCGCTCCACGCAGTCATGGTGCTCGCAAGATCGAAGCGTTGCATGGACTGCACCAGGCTACACCGATTTTATCTGGCCCGCTCGAGTGCGACGAAGATCCGTTGGGATCCGACCATCGAGGAGGCCGACAAGGTGCGATGCCAGGTCCGGTATCCGTTCCGGGCGACTGTGATATCGAGCGTGTCGGCCTCCGGCGGTATCGCGAGGGCGACGTCTGCATCCACCGGATGACCGTTGACGCGGATCTCCGCGTCTTTCGGCTCGGCCGAGAACGTCAGCGTGGCCGGCTGGGCGACCGGCTGAGTGCTGCTGGCCTCGGCTCCCGCGTTCTTCACCCGCTTGAAATAGTAGGCAGTCGATAGTGCCGCGGCGGCGGCGCCGAGCAATGCGGCCAGGAACCAGGCGGCGGCGCCGCTCCGGCGGGGGGCCGCCGCCCGCGGCACGTTCACCCGCGTCTCCTCGTCGTCGCCGACGTCGTCGTTGCCCGACGCGGCCGAGGCCGAGGCGGTGAACAGGTGCAGCGAGCGGGCGCCGACCTTGCCGCGGGCGAACAGCTCCATGTCGAACAGGCCGATGACCTCGGTCGAGAAGCCGGGCGCCAGGTTGAAGACCAGCTTGGAGACCGAGTGAAGCACGCTGATGAGCCCCAGTCCGGCGCCGGAGGCCTTCTCCTCCATCTGGGCGCCGCTCCGGGCGCGCACCAGGTATTCCAGGGCGCGGTCGCGGTGCAGCGATCCGCCGCCGTCCCGCACCGCGATGCCGAAGTAGCGGCCGCTGCAGCCGTACTGGACCTGGATCGGGTTGACCTCGGGCAGCTGAGCCAGCTGCTTCTGGGTCATGCCGCGGTACTTCTCCTGGCCGCGCGCGTCGACCGGCGCGTGGTAGAGCGCGTTCATCATCAGCTCGTCGGCGACCAGCTGGATGCGATCGCGCACCGGGCCGCGCACGCCGGCCATCTGGGCGTAGCGCATCATGATCTCGATGGCGCGCCCCTTCTCCTCGTAGTTCTTGACCACCATGCTGAAGGTGGTCACGCCCCACGGGAAGTACTTCTGCAGGCCGAAGATCTCGCCGTGCATCGCCTTGGTGGCGCTGGAGATGAACTCGTCGTCGTCGAAGCGCTCGTCGTAGCAGAACAGGCTGGTGACCCGCATGTCCTCGAACATCTGGACGCGCCGGGCCAGATCCTCGCCGGGGACGATGTAGATGACGTGAGCCGACTTGGGCAGCTGGTTGAGGAACCGCCGGTCCGGGTTCTCGGTGCGGGCGTCGAAGATCGCGAGGTTGATCGGCCGGGTCGGATTGAGCGCCGTGTCGGCCACGAAGTCAGCGGTCGCACCGGTGGCGGTGGTGAGCCGCTTGATGGAGCGCTTGAGCCCGAGATCTCGGGTCACTACGCTCATGTGGTACCGAAGCATCGCCGGACGTCCCGGTTGAGGTCAGAACAGCGGGCCGCACCCGCCGGGGCGCGGCCCAGAGGTCGTCATTTCTTCGGCACCGGGCCGGAGCCCTCGACGACGACCGTCGCCGGCGGGGAGCTCGCGGCGATCGGCTGCGGCGGCGCGGTCGGCGGCTTGGTGCGCGGCACCGGCAGCTCCCCGGTCGGGCGGCGCGGCATCCGCGACGGGTTCGGAGTGGGCATCGCTTCGCGCTCGACCGATCGGCCCGGCGGGCCCGAGGTGATCTTCTCGGCCAGCACGAGGCGTTCCTTTACCTTGGTGGTCTCGCGGTGGTCGGTCTCCAGCTCGTCGATTTCCTTTCGTCTGACCTGGATCTCGCGCTCGAGGTCGGCGATGGCGTCCTTGAGGACCGCGACCCGCGCCTCGATGCGCTGCTGCTTCTGCGAGGCGTCTTCGATGATGGTGCCGATGTCGATGCGGGTGGACTCGAGGGTGTGCTTGACCACGCGCACCACCAGCTCGACGTTCTCCTGCGGCAGGGTGCGCATCAGCTGGATGGCGTCGTCGATCCCGTAGGAGGTCATCGGGGTTCGGCTCCCGGTTCGCGCCGCGGCGGCCGGGGCCGCGGCCGGGGCCGAGCGGGCCGCCACCGGCGACGGGGCCGCCGGGACTGGGGCCTTGGCGGCGACCGGAGGGATCTCGTCGTCGTCGTCGTCGGGTGTCATCGTGATGGTGGCGCCAGAGGCGGCGGATAGATCGACCTGCTCCACGGGCGAGTCGAACTCGTCGCGACCCTTTTTCTTCTTGTCGAATAGGCCCATTGCGTCCCATCGTATCTTGCACGCGGGCGGCAGTCATCGGTTTGAGGGTGCGCAAAGCCTCCCACTCCTGACTACAGCTCGGCGTCGAGCGTGCGGTGGAACGCGGCGAGCGCGTGCTCGAAGCGTCCGAAGAGGAGCTCGCGGTTGGCGCCGGAGCGCAGGGCGGCCTGGATCGAGTCACCGCGCGCGAAATCCTCTGCCACCGCGCCGTAAAACACCTCGAGGTTGGCGGCCCAGTAGCCGAGCGCCTTGTCGCTCTGCGGCGGCTCCGGGATGAGCGCGTAGGCGTCGAAGCGGCAGCGATCGGTACCGAGCGGGTAGGTGTGCAGCACCATCGCGTGATCCGGCTCGACCAGGAGGATGGTGTTGGGGAAGAGGAAGTAGAGGATGTTTGCGTGAGCGCGCAGACTCCACTCCGCGGTCGGGCGAGCGGCGAGATCGGAGATCGATCGCTTGGGGAAGACGGTCCGGATGTGCGGGCCGACCAGGTCGACCAGCCCCAGGTTGTCGTGGAACAGGGGGTAGATGGTCTTCCGGTGGGTGGCGCGCAGGTGATAGGTCTCGAGCGCGCCGTCGGCGGCGAGCTTCCAGTTCTGCGCCAGCTCGAGGCGGCGCGGATCGTGGACATGGTGGGCAGGCAGGCCGAGGCCCTCGAGCTCGGCGGCGAGCGGGCCGAGCCAGGCGACCGGATCGAGCGGCGCGCGGCCCGGGTCGAGCGAGATCCAGACGAAGCCGGCGGCGCAGGCGGTCGGCAGCGGGACCAGGCCGGCGCCTGAGCCGGGCTCGACACCCGGGAAGCCGGTGACGTGCGGCACCGCGAGGAGCGCGCCGTCGAGCCCGTAGGACCAGGCGTGGTAGGGGCAGGCGAAGCCGCGGGCGCCGCGGCCGCGCTCCGCCTCGACCACCTGCGTGCCCCGGTGGCGGCAGACGTTGTGGAAGGCGCGCACGCTGCCCGAGCGATCGCGGGTGACGAGGAGCGGGACGTCGCCGACCCGGCGGGTGAGGAAGTCGCCGGGCGCCGCCAGCTCGGAGGCGTGGGCGATGGCGAGCGGCAGGCGGCCGAACACCCGGTCGAGCTCGCGGGCCAATCGCTCGGGCGATGTGTAGTGGTCGACCGGCTGCCGGTAGCTGGACGCTGCCTGATCGGTGGTGCCGGCGGCGATGTGGTCGAGGACGCGGTGGCAAAGCCCGAGCTCGGTGTCGCGGTTCATGCTGACGTCCTGAGGAGATGGCGCTCGACCAGGAGGACCAGGTCGGCGGAGTGGGCGCGGTGGAAGGCGGCCGGGTCGCGCCGGTCGGCCAGCCGGGCGAAGGTGGGCCGCGCGGCGACGAAGTAGGCGATCGATCCGGCCAGGTGGACGATGAAGACGATCGGATCGACCCGGCGGAAGGCGCCGGCGCGAGCCCCATCGCGGAGGAAATCGCTCATCCGGTCGACCACCGGGGCGAGCGGCAGCACCTCGGCCGACCCGATGCGCGCCGGATTGTCGATCAGCTCGCGCAGGAGGAGGTTCGAGCGGCGCGGGTGGCGATGCGACCAGGCGGCGAAGGCGCGGACCATGGCGCGCAGGCGAGTGGCCTCGTCCCCCGGCCGCCCGATGGCGCGGGCCACCACGCGGTCGAGATCGGCGGCGATGCGCTCCAGCACCGCCCGGTAGAGCGCCTCCTTGCGGGGGAAGTGGTGCAGGAGGGACGCAGTCGGCACCGCCAGCTCGGCCGCCAGGTCGCGCACGCTGGTGCCCCAGAGGCCGCGCTCGGCGAACAGCCGCTCGGCGGCGTCGATCGCCCGCTCTCGGGCTCCCGCTCCGCGCGCCGTGAGCTGCCCGGCCTTCATTACCCGACCGAACGTACGGTTGTTTTATGGTGCGGTCAACCCGGAAGACCAACACGACCAGCACCAGCAGATTTCACAGGGAGGTCGGGAGAGGGGAGACCAGAACTTTTTGTGGGGTTTGCTCCCCGGCTCCCCCTCTCCCTGTGGAATCTGTTCTGGTCTGTTTCAGGACTGGTAGGCTCTGTTCGTGGACCGGGCGATTCCCGACCGGAACGGCGTCAACTTCTCCTGGCTGATGAAGCTCAGGTGGAGCTCGATCGCCGGGCAGATCGCCACCATCCTGGGGGTCTTCTGGCTCCTGCACATCCCGGTGCCGCTCGTGCCGCTCGGGCTGGTGGTCGGCATCGAGCTCATCTCCAATGTCGCCTGCGCCCTCTGGTTCCAGCGCCGTCCCCGGGTCCACGAATGGCACCTGGCGCTGGTCATGGCGCTCGACATCGGCCTCCTGACCGGCCTGCTCTACTTCACCGGCGGACCGTTCAACCCGTTCAGCTTCCTCTACCTGGTCAACATCGCGCTCGCCGCGGTCGCGCTGCACGCCCAGTGGACCTGGATGCTGGTGGCCTTCGCGCTGCTCTGCTTCGGCCTCCTGCCGCTGCTCGACTACCGCGAGCTGCCGCTCGACGCGCTGACCCCGGCCGAGCACGTCGCGCTCCACCAGCAGGGCACCTGGGTCGCCTTCGGGGTGGCGGCCGGTTTCATCGTCCACTTCCTCTGGCGGGTGACCGGTGCGCTGGCGGCGCGCGAGCGCGAGCTCAACCAGGCGCGCAGCGAGGCGGCGCAGCGGGAACGGCTGGCCTCGCTGGCGACCATGGCGGCCGGCGCCGCCCACGAGCTGGCGACTCCGCTCGGCACCATCGCGCTGGCGGCCAAGGAGCTCGAACGCGAGCTCGACCGCGGCGGGCAAGCCGCCGACGACGTGCGGCTCATCCGCGAGCAGGTCGCCCGCTGCCGCGGCATCCTCGACCAGATGGGCGGCGGTGTGGGCAAGAGCGCGGAGCAGACCGTCGAGTCGGTATCGCTGGGCGATCTCTTCGGCGAGGTCTTGAGCGGGGTGCGCGACTCCCCGCCGGTTCACCTCGAGGTGGCCCCGGCGGCCGCCGCCACTCGCCTGCGCCTGCCGCCGCGCGCGGTCGCCCAGGCGCTGCGCAGCCTGGTGACCAACGCGCAGGACGCCTCGCCGCCCCGCCAGCCGGTGGTGGTGAGCGCGGCGATCGAGGACAGTGCACTGGCGGTCGAGGTGCGCGATCGCGGCCCCGGTATGCCGCCCGAGGTGCTCGAGCGGGTCGGCGAACCCTTCTTCACCACCAAGCCGCCCGGCCGCGGCATGGGGCTCGGACTCTTCCTCACCCGCGCGGTGGTCGAGCGGCTCGGCGGCTCGCTGGTCATCGATTCGACCCAGCCGGAAGGCACCCGCGCGCGCGTGGTGGTTCCGGCCGAGCTCGATCCGCCGGTCGGCTCCGATCGCTAGGGCGTGTCGTCCTGCCCCTGGCGTGTATAGTTCGCGTCGGGATGGCGAAGCCCTCGATCCTCATCGTCGACGACGACCAGGCATTTCGCCGGCGCCTGGCTCGCGCCTTCGAGGATCGCGGCTACGACGCCAGCACCGCCGGCGACTACGACGAGGCGGTCGCGCTGGCGCGGGTCGACTCGCCCGAGCTGGCCGTCGTGGATCTCAAGATGCCCGGGCGCTCCGGCCTCGAGCTGGTCCAGGCGCTGCGCGCGATCGATCCGGCCACCCGGGTGGTCGTCCTGACCGGCTACGGCAGCATCGCGACCGCGATCGATGCCGTCCGGCTCGGCGCCACCCACTACCTGCCCAAGCCGGCCGACGCCGACGACATCGTCGCCGCCTTCGCCCGCGGCGAGGCACCGCCGCTCGAGCCCCCCGAGCCGGACTACCAGGCGCCCTCGCTGGCGCGCGCCGAGTGGGAGCACATCAACCGGGTGCTGAGCGACTGCGCCGGCAACATCTCCGAGGCGGCGCGCCGGCTCGGTATCCACCGGCGCTCGCTCCAGCGCAAGCTGCAGAAGTATCCGCCGAGCAAGTGAGCCAGCGGGCCGCCGCGGGCTGCCGGCACAGGCGGCACAGATCGCTTGGCACAAAGCGGCACATGCTCTAGCCTGGACCGAGGTGGCGCGGTTCCGCTTCCGGGTGGTCGAGGCGCTCGGCGAAGGGGCGATGGGGTCGGTGTTCGCGGCCGAGGATCTGTGGAACGGCGGCGAGCGGGTGGCGCTCAAGGCGCTGTGGCCGGCGGCGGAAGACGCTCCGATCGTCGCCAGCCTGCGGGCCGAGTTCGGCCTGCTGGCGGCGCTGCGCGATCCGCTGCTCGGCCGGGTCTTCGATTTCGGCCGGCTGCCGGCCGGGCTCGAGCTGCCCGGCCGGGCGCCGAGCGGGCCGGGTGGGCTGTTCTACACCCGCGAGCTGGTGCCCGGCGTCGACCTGGCGACCGCGGCCGCCGACGAGGGGCGGCGGGTGGGCCCGGTCTGCCGCTGGCTCGCCTGGGCGGCGCGCGGGCTCGAGGTCCTGCACCAGGCTGGCCTGCGGCACGGCGACTTCAAGCCGAAGAACGCGATCGCCACCGGAGAGGAGCGCGCCGTCCGGCTCATCGATTTCGGGCTGGCCACCGCGGAGACCCGGCGGCGCCCGGCCGGCACGCTGGCCTACATGGCGCCCGAGATCCTCGGCGGCGGCGCGGTCGATCGCCGGGCCGATCTCTACGCGCTCGGCATCGCGCTCTACGAGCTCACCACCGGCCGGCTGCCCTCGGGCGAGCGCGCCGGCCCCAGCCTCATCGACTGGCACCTGGCGGGACAGCGGCCGAGCCTGCGCGCCGAGCGGCGCGACGCGCCGGCCGCGCTGGTCGATCTGTGCGCCCGTCTGTGCGCGCGCGACGCCGACGACCGGCCGCCGAGCGCCGCCGAGGCCGCGCTGGCGCTCGAGAGCTGCGCCGCACTGGCCGAGGGAGGGCGCGGCGTCGGCCGCGCGGGCGACGGCGGAGAGCAGGGCGGCGCCGCCGGCCGGGGCGGAGCAAAGCGCCGGCGCCCGGCGCGGCCGAGCGAGACGGCCAGAGAGCGCGGCGGCACGCCGGTCTTCGCCGGTATCGGGCAGGCCGCGGTGACCGCGCTCGAGCGCGCGTTCGAGCGCCGGCGCGCCGGGCAGGGCGGACCGGCGATGATCGAGCTCGCCGGCGACGCCGGCTCGGGCAAGAGCACCGTCCTGACCGAGCTCGCCTGGCGGGTCCAGCTGGCCGGCGGCGAGGTCCTGCGCGGCGACCAGCGCGCGGTCGGCCGACCGCTCGGTGTGCTCGGCGCCGCGCTCGATCAGCTCGACCTGGGCGCCGGCGCCGGTGCCGCTCCGCTCGCCGAGGGGCCCAGCCAGGCCGCGCTCGCCATCGCCGGTGCGCTGGCCGGCGCGTCGCGGCGCTTCCCCATCCTGCTCCTGTTCGACGACCTCGACTTCGCCGACGATGGCTCGCGGTCGCTGGTGCCGGCGGTGGCGCTTGCCTTGCCGCCGCGCGCCGCGGTTCTGGTGGTCGCGACCCGGAGCTCGGGCGGGGAAGGGCAGGGGGAGGGCGGCGCTGAGCCGCCGGCCACCGGGCAGGTAGCGCGCCTGGCGCTCGATCCCTTGGTGGCCCGCGAGGTGGAGGAGATCGTGGCGCGGGCAGCCGGTCGGCGCGACCCGCGGCTGGCCGAGTGGGTGCACCGGCAGACCGGCGGCAACCTCCTCCACCTGGTCCACACCGTCGCCGAGCTGGCCCGCCGCGGCTTCCCCGTGGCCGAGAAACTGGCCGGGCTGGAATTACCCACCCGCCTCGCCGAGTGGGAGAACGCCCAGCTGGCGGCCGCCGGCGAGGAGGAGCGCGCCGCCTGCGGTGCCCTGGCCGTGCTCGGCGCCCCGGCCGGCGCCGCGCTGGTCGGCCGGCTGCTCGAGCTCGGCGGCGACCGGGCGGCGGCCGCCCTGCGCGCAGCGGAGGCGCGCGGCCTGGTCACCACCGCCGCCGGCGGCCGCCACCGCATCGCCCGCCCCTCCACCGCCCAGGCGCTCTACCGCGCGCTCGACCCGTCGCGCCGCGCCGAGCTCCACCGGCGCGCCGCCGCCGCCATCGACGAGGCGACCGACCCGGACGCCCCGCTCTGGCACCTCATCCGGGCGGGAGAGCGCGGCGCGGTCTCCGCCCAGGTGGCGCCGGCCATCTCCCGCCTGCGTGCCGCCGGCGATCACGCCGGGGCCCTCTCGCTGGGCAGCGCCGCGCTCGATCTCGTCGGGCCGGATCCCGCCCTCGCCCTCGCGGTCGGCGAGCTCGCCCAGCTGTGCGGCGACCTGGCGCGCGCCGAGGCCGCGATCGGCGAGCTGGCGGCGGCCGGGACCGGAGACACTGCGCGCCGCGCGCGGCTCACACTGGCCCGCGCCTGCGACGCCGGCGGCAAGACCGACCGGGCGCTGGAGCTGTTCCGCGCCGTCATCGCCGAGGCGCCCGACAGCGAGGAGGCCGCCTTCGCCGCCCGCGACCTCGCGGCCCATCACATCCGGCACGGCCAGGCGAGCGATGCCCTCGCGGTCGCCGAGGCCGCCCTCGACCGCGCGGCTGCGCCGGCCGCCCGCGGCCAGCTGCGCGCCATCCGCGCCTGCGCGCGCGGCCAGCTCGGCAGCGACGATGGCGCGCGCGCCGAGCTCGAGGAGCTCGCCGCCGGCGGCGATCCGCCGCTGGTCGCGGCCGCGCTCAACTACGCCGGCCGGCTGTCGTTCGCGGCCGGCGACTACCGGGCCGCCCACGCCCAGTACCAGGCGGCGCTGGTCGCCGCGGAGGCGATCGGCGACGCCGCTCGCATCGCGGTCCTCAGGATGAACCTGGCCGCCATGGCCTACTCCTTCGGCGACTTCGCCGCGTCGCTGGGCAACTACATCCCGGCCCTCTCGCTCCTGCGCGCCGCCGGCCTCGCCACCAACGAGGTGCTCGCGCGCCGCAACTTCGGCCACCTGCTCATCGAGCTCGGCGAGTACGAGCAGGCGCGCGCCGAGCTGGCGGCGGCCGGCCGCGACGCCGCCGCCCTCGGCCTGGTGGTCCAGGAGATCGGCGCCGACGCGCTGCGCGGCATCGCCGACTGGCGCACCGGCGATCTCGAGGCCGGCCGCGCGCGCCTCGAGCGGGCCCGGGCCCGCTTCGCCGAGATTCGCGACCAGCGGCGCGAGTCGGAGACCTTGCTCGACCTGGCCGAGCTCGAGCTCGACGCCGAGGCGGCCGGCGCCGATCCCCCCCGGTTGCCGCAGGCGCGCGCCCACCTGGACGCGGCCTCCGCCATCGCGGCGACCCGCGACGACACCGCCCGCCGCGCCCGCTTCCTGGTCCTGTCGGCCGACTGGGCCGCGCGCGCCGGCGCCCGCGACCAGGCGCGCGGTCACCTCGACGAGCTCGCCCCCGCCCTGGCCGCCATCGAGGCGCAGGGCGGCCGCCAGCTCGAGTGGGACCTGCACCGGAACGCGGCGCGGGTCGCCGAGCTCCTCGGCGAGGGCGCCGCCGCCCTGCGCCACCGCGACCGCGCGCTCGCCATCCTGGACGAGATCGCCTCCGCGCTGCCCGAGGCCCGCCGCATCGCCTTCTGGCACGACCCGCGCCGCCGCCACCTGCGCCGCCAGGCCGGCGCCGCGTCCGCCTCGTCGCTGCTGGCGCCGTCGCCCATGGTCCGCTCGATCGACGTCGGCAGCACGCTCGACGCCTCGAGCAGTCCCGAGCGCATGATCGACAAGCTCTTCCGCCTGCTCGACATCTACCGCCGGCTGTCGACCGAGCGCGAGGTCGATCGGCTGCTCGAGCTGGCGATGGACACCGCCATCGAGCTGTCCGGCTGCGAGCGCGGCTTCCTCCTCCTGGCCGACCCGGACGGCGCGCTGCGCACCGCGGTCGCGCGCAACCTGCCGGTGGCGGCCCTCGCCGATCTCACCGAGGCCGACAGCGTCCCGGCGCCCGACCCGGACCGTCTGCCCTACTCTCGCTCGATCGCCGAGCGGGTCTTCGCCGGCGGGGAGATCATCGCGGCGACCGACGCGCGCCTCGACCCTCGCTTCCTCCGCGCCGAGTCGGTCCACGCTCTGCACCAGGGCCGCGTCCTCTGCCTGCCGATCCACGCGCGCGGCCGGCCGGCCGGAGTCCTCTATCTCGAGGCGCGCGCCAGCGCCCGCCCCATCTCCGACGACGATGTCCGCCTCTTGATGGCCTTCGGCGACCAGGTCGCGGTCGTCCTCGACAGCGCGCGCCTCCTGCGCGAGAACGCCCGCCGCGCCGACGAGCTGGAGTCGGCGCGCGGCGAGATCGAGGCGCTGCTCGCGGAGCGCACCGAGCTGCTCGAGCAGCGGACCGAGGAGCTGGCGACCGCGCGGCGCGATCTCGAGTCGGTCCACCGCCGCTTCCTCGGCGCCCGCGGCGCCTTCGGCATCGTCGGCCGCTCGCCCGCGATGGAGCGGGTCTTCCAGCTCATCGACCGGGCGGCGGCGGTCGACGTGCCAATCCTCATCCTCGGCGAGAGCGGGACGGGCAAGGAGCTGGTGGCCCGCGCCCTCCACGAGTACGGCCGCCGGCGGGGCAAGCCGATGGTCTCGCTCAACTGCGCAGCAGTGCCCGAGCAGCTGCTCGAGAGCGAGCTGTTCGGCCACGTGCGCGGCGCCTTCACCGGAGCCGATCGCGCCCGTCGCGGCCTGTTCGAGGCGGCTGACGGCGGCACCCTGTTCCTCGACGAGATCGCCGACACCCCGCTGCGCATGCAGGCCAGCCTGCTCCGCGCGCTGCAGGAGGGCGTCGTCCGCCCGGTCGGCGACACCCGTGACGTGAGCGTCGACGTGCGGGTGGTCGCCGCCACCCACCGCCCGCTCGAGGAGCTGGTCGCCAGCGGCTCCTTCCGCCAGGACCTCTACTACCGGCTGCACGTCGTCGCCATCGAGCTGCCGCCGCTGCGCGACCGGCGCGAGGACATCCCGCTCCTCACCGAGCACTTCCTGACCGGCATCGCCGAGCGCACCGGTCTGCCGGCGCGCGGCATCACGCGCCGAGCCCTGCGCGCCATGCGCGACATGCACTGGCCGGGCAACGTGCGGCAGCTCGAGCACGCCCTCACCCAGCTCGCCGTTCTCGCCGAGGGCAAGGTCATCGACGTCGCCGACCTCGAGACCCTGTCCGGCTCCGATGCCCGCGGTCGGCGCACCGCCGGCGGCCGGACCGCCGACGACAGGCGTGCTCGCGAGAAACGCCGGATCCTCGACGCCCTCGAGGCGCACGGCTGGAACCGGTCGAAGGCGGCCGAGGCGCTCGGCATGCCCCGGCGAACCTTCTACCGCCGCCTGTCCGACCACGACATCCAGTGAGGGCGCTGTGCCACTGTGTGCCGCGGTCGTGAGTGGTGGCTCCGCGATTTCGGGCTCTTGTCGAGGCACGGGCGTTGCCCTTCCCCCTCGTGCGACCATGTGCCTCGTGCGCCCGCTCGCCGCTCTCGCCCTCGCCGGGCTCCTCGCGCTCGGCGCCGGTGGCTGCTCGACCGGATGCAACCAGGAGATGGACCACGGCGGGACCAACCCGGACGGCGGTGGCGGCGCCCAGGACGCAGCCGCCAGCGGCGACGGCGGCCTGCCGCTGTGCCCCGACGCCGGGCCGCCGCCCGACGCCAGCCCGTACGACGCCGGAATGTTCGACGCCGGCGTCTTCGATGCGGGCGCGGGCGACGCCGGTCCCGACGCGGGTCCGCCGACCTGCCGCTATCCCTGGGACGCTGGTGTGCCAGACCGCCGGCAGCTGTAGCACACGTCTGACACACGATGGCTCAGTGTGCCAGTATGTGCCATCGATGTGCCGGCCAAGTGGCTGCAGCCACGCGGCACAGTCCGGCATCTCTGTTGCTCTGACAGGGGCCCATGCGCCTCGTCTATCTCGTCTCGTTCTCGGCCGCCGTCCTCCTCACCCCCGACCTGGCATCGCCCCGGCCGGCCGAAGCCTGCGGCGGCTGCTTCTCGCCGCCCGAGGTGGTGACCTCGGTCGATAGCCACCGCATGGTGGTCTCGCTCAGCCCGACCAAGAGCATTCTCTGGGACCAGATCCGCTACAGCGGCAACCCCGAGGACTTCGTCTGGGTGCTGCCGGTGCCGAGTCCGGACGTCACCATCGACGTGGCCGACGATCTCTTCTTCGTCGAGCTCGAGAGCCAGACCGCGCCGCAGATCAGTCCGCCGCCGCTGCCGCCGCTCGACTGTCCCCCGCCGCCCGAGGAGAACTGCGGCCTCTTCGGCTGCCAGAACGGCAGCGGCGGTGACGCAGCCGGCTCGGCGGACGCGGGCGCCGGCGATGTCGACGTCTATCGCGAGGAGGTGGTCGGGCCGTACCAGACCGTGGTCATCGGTTCGGACGATCCGGGCGCGCTGATCGCCTGGCTGAACGACAACGGCTACGCGGTGCCGGAGTCGACCCGGCCGACCATCCGCCATTACACCGACAAGTCGAGCCTGTTCGTGGTGCTCCGGCTCGCACCCGACCAGGGGGTGAGCGCGATGCAGCCGGTCCGGGTCGAGTACCCGGGCTACATGGGGACCTTCCCGCTCAAGATGGTGACGGTCGGCGCCTACAGCTCGCTGACCATGAGCCTGTGGATCATCGCCGAGCAGCGATTCGGCGGGCTGAACTACCCGACCGTCGACATCGATCCGGCCGACCTGGTGTGGGACTTCTACGACAACACCTCGAACTACCGGAGCCTGTTTCGCGATGCGATCGACCGGGCTGGCGGTGCGGCATGGGTGACGCAGTTCGCCGGCATGCTCGACTCGCTCTACTTCGAGTCGCCCGAGGTGACCCAGGCCCGCCAGACCATCCCGTACCCGTTCCTCACCCGGCTCGACACCGAGATGCTGGTCGATCACGTGGGCCGCGACCTGCAGCTCGGCCCGTCGGACGGCCCCTACGTGTCGAACTACCTCACGGCCGGGAGCTACGTCAACGACGTCCGCACCTGCCCCGACTACGACGGCGACGGCGATCCCGACACCTGGGACGACTACAACCGGCGGAACGACGACGACGGCCCCTTCGGCCTCGGCTGTGGCTGCCGGGCCGGTCCCGGGGCGGGCGGCGGATCACTCCTGGCGCTGGTCGCGCTCGCGCTGGTGCGGCGGCGACGGCGGCGCGGCTACCAGTAACCGCCGACCGTCGACTCCAGCGCGAAGGCAGTGTCCTTGTCGGCGTCCTCGTCCTCCACCTTCGCGACCAGCTCGGTCTGGAAGACCGGGCCGATGCCGAGGAAGAAGTGGTCGGCCGGCTGGAAGAGGAGCGGGGCGCGCGCCTGGAGCAGGATCGAGTAGCCGCTGGCGTCGCCCAGGTCGCCGGCGTCGAAGCTCGAGTGGACGTAGGCCAGCGCCAGGCCCGGCCAGATGCCGACCTTCGGGCCGAGCCCGGCGAAGTAGCCGATGCGCGGCGCCGCGCCGTATCCGTCCAGGCTGGTGTCGCCCGACGACTGGTGCAGGAAGACGAGCTGCCCGCCGAGCGAGAGGCCCTGGGTGACGAAGAAGTCGGCGGCCGGCGCCAGCTGGATGCTGGTGACCGAGTCCGGATCGTCTCCCTCGGCTGCCGAGGTGGTCTGGTAGGCCAGCTGGAGCTGGAAGTCGCCCTGGATGGCGATCTGGCCGGTCTGTCCCATCGGGTTCGGGGCGGCCTCCTGGGCCGAGCTGGTGCCGGCCAGGCCGGCCGCGAGGATGGGGGCGAGGGGGAGCGCGAGGAGCAGCTTCATGCCTCGATGTTCGCGGAAGCCGAACCGGGCTGACCACGGCAAGCGGCGGCAAGATTGTTCAGCGTTCGTATACAATGGTCCTCAGATGGACCAGCTGCCCTCGCTGGAGGCGCTGCGCTGCTTCTCGGAGGCGGCGCGCCTCCTCAATTTTCGCGCCGCGGCGCGCGCGGTGGGGCTGACGCCGGCCGCGCTCGGCCAGCGCATCCGCCAGCTCGAGGAGTTGCTCGACGCCAAGCTGTTCCACCGCACGACCCGCACCGTGACCCTCACCGAGGAGGGACTGGCGCTCCTGCCCTACGCCGCCCGCACGCTCGATGCCGCCTCCGACTGCGTGCGCGCCGGCCGCGGCGAGGTCGGTCCGCCGCCGATGGAGCTCACGCTCGGCACTCGCCACGAGCTGGGCCTCTCGTGGGTGATGCCGCTCCTGCCCCGCCTGCGCAAGGCCCAGCCGGGCCTGACCCTCCACGTCTACTTCGGCTCCGGCCCCGACCTGGTCCACCGCGTGCGCACGCTGCAGATCGACTGCGCCGTCACCTCGACCTTGCTCACCGATCCCAAGCTGGACGCGGTCCGCCTGCACGAGGAGCGCTACGTGTTCGTCGGCGCGCCCAAGCTGGTCAAGCAGCAGCCGATCGGATCGGCCAAGGACGCCGCCCGCCACACGCTCATCGACGTGACGCCCGACCTGGCGCTGTTTCGCTACTTCCGCGACGGCGCCGGCGCCCCGGAGATGCAGTTCGGCAAGGTGCTGCGCATCGGCACCATCGCGGCCATCCGCCACCTGGTCCTGCGCGGCGAGGGGGTGGCGGTGCTGCCGGAGTACTTCGTCCAGACGGATCTCGACGCCGAGCGCCTCCAGCGACTGTTCCCCAGCGTCTCCGCGCAATCCGACTACTTCCGGCTGGTCTTCCGCTCCGACGACCCGCGCCGCAGCGTGTACGAGCGCATGGCCCAGGCGATGCTTCTCGAGCCGCTCAAGTAGGGCGCGCGGTGTCGCCGCTGACGCGCCGGGTGCTCCACGCCGTGCTCGTCGCCGGCGCCTTCGTCGCGGCCGGGATGGCCGCGGCTGCCGGCATGGCCGCGATCGGCGGCGCGCGCCTTCAGCCGCCGGACGAGTTCGAATGCCTGGGCGCCCCGGGCGCGGCGCACCGCGCGGTCTACCTGCACGGCATCGACTCGTTCGGACCCGGCTGGCAGGAGCTGCACAACCGCGACGTCCTGGCCGAGCTCGCGGCCCGCTTCGATCTCCGGCTCGCGCTGCCGCGCGGCGTCTGCTCGCGCGGGCGCTGCTGGCCGGAGCCGGAGCGCGCGCTGCCGTGGATCCGGGCCGCCGCGCGCGCCTGCTTCGACACCGCGCCGGCGGACGGGCTCATCGGGTTCTCCAACGGCGGCTTCCTGGTCGGCGCCATGGCGCGCGCCTGCGGCGGCGGCGCCGGGGTCGACTGGCTGCTGGTCGCGTCGGCCGGCGGAACCGTGCCGGCCGGCGCGGCGCGCGATCTGGCCGGCTGCCCGCCGGTCCGCGTGGTGATCGGTGAACGGGACCGCTACCACCGCGAGCCCGCGCGCGCGCTGGCGCGCGATCTCGCCGCGCTCGGCGGCGACGCTCGCCTGATCGAGTTCGCCGGCGGGCACCAGCTCGGCGCCGGCCCGGTCGGTGCGGCGCTGTCGGATCTGGTCGGGCCGCCCGGCGCTGCGCGCGCCCCCTGGCACGCCACCCACGCGCTGTTCGCGGTGGCGGGCGCGCTCCTCCTCGCCCTCGTGCTCGCGCTGCACCGCTGGCGCGCGCGGCGGCGCCTGGTCGGCGCGCGGCGGACCGCCCACCACCTGCTGCTCGCCGGGCTGCTCGGCGTCGAGGCCGCGCTCGGTGTCTCGCCCGGCGGCGCGCTGGCCACCACCGCGAGCGCGCTGGTTGCCGCCGCGCTCCTCGCCCTCGCCGGTGGCGCTGCCGCCGCGCTGCACGCCCGCGAGCCGCGCTCGGGCGCCATCGCCGCGCTCGCCGCCGCCGCCAGCTTCGCGCTCGCCGGGGCAGCCGCGCTCGCCGCCGCCCTGTGGATCTTGTAGTAGGCTGAGCTGCCGTGCTCGCGCGCCTGCGACTTCTCCTGGCGACTCCGTTCGGCGGCGCGCTCGCCGGCGCCCTCCTGATCAGCGCGCTGGAGCTGGCCTCGCTCGGGCAGGCGGCGCTGTCCTTCGACCTCGGTGTCACGGTCGCGAGCCTCTTCGCCGGGCTCGGCCTGGTGATCGGGGCGCTGACCTGGGCGACCGAGATCGCCTGCGACCGGCTCCGCATCGCGCCGCTCGGCGCCGCGGTCTTGCGCGCGCTGCCCGCGCTGCCGCCGCTGGTCTGGGTCGGCGGCGCTCTCTTCCAGGGCGCCCAGGCGGCGACCCTGCCCGGCGCCTCGAGCGCGCAAATCTGGGTTCCGGCGGCCGGCATGGTGGCGGTGGCCGGCGCGCTGGCGCTGGCTGGCTTCATCCTGTCGCGCCCGGGCGCCGGCCGCCGCGTGCTGGTCGCCGGCCTCTGCTTCGCCGCCGCCGCCGCGGTCGAGATCGCCGATCGCCGGCTCTACCCGAGCGGCTATCCCGACCTGCATGCCTTCATGGTCCCGACCTCTGTCGCGCTCACCACCGCCGGTCTCCGCGTCGCGCTCTCTGCCGATCCGCGCACCCAGCCGGTGGCCGGCCGCGCCCCCGGCCTGGCGGTCGGGGTGGTCGCCTGGTCGCTCTGCGCCGCCCTGGTGGTGGTCGGCGTCGGCCTGTCGCTGCACGGCGGACTGTCCGATCCCGACAACCGGTGGGTCCTGGCCCAGCGCGGCAGTCACGGCCGCCACCTGGTGCGGCTCGTGCGCGATCGGGTGGACGGCGACGGCGACGGCGTGTCGCCCATCCTCGGCGGCGGCGACTGCGACGACGACAACCCGGCGATCAACCCGGCCGCCGCCGACGTGCCCGGCAACCAGATCGACGAGGACTGCGACGGCTCCGACCTCGCCGCGCCGCCGGTCCAGGCAGCCGCCAGCGAGAAGCGCGCCGCCGCGATCGAGTCATTCCAGTCGTCGCCCGCCCGGCGCGATCTCATCGCCCGCGCCGCCGGCTGGAACATCCTCCTCGTCTCGGTCGACGCCCTGCGCGCCGACGTGGTCGCCGACAGCGCCGAGAACCGCGCCGCCTTCCCGCACCTGTTCGCGCTGTTCGACCGCTCGCGCCGCTTCGAGCACGCGTTCGCCCCGTCCGCCGGCACCGACCTGTCGGTCTCGAGCGCCATGACCGGTCTGGTCAACCCGTTCCAGCCGCTCGACACCACGCTGGCGGAGGCGCTGTCCCGCTCGGGCCGCATCACCCGCGCCGTCCTGCCGCGCGAGGTCCTGCGCTACGCCGGCAAGACCCTCCTCACGCGCGGCATCGACCAGGTCGACGTGGTGGTGAACGACGCCGAGGAGCGCGACGTATCGAGCACCACCAGCTCGGGCCAGACCACCCGCCTCGGCCTCAAGGCGCTCGACGCGCTGGCCGCCGGCGAGAAGCCGTTCTACCTCTGGCTGCACTACTTCGACGTCCACGAGCACCTGCAGATCGAGGCGGACGACCCCGACCTGGTCGCCGCCGCCGGCGCCGCGCATCTCGACGTCGCCACCGTGCCCGGCAAGTACCGCGCGCTGGTCGCCCTGGTGGACCGCGAGATCGGCCGCGTGCTCGACGACGTCGAGCGCCGCGGGCTCGCCGACAAGACCGCGATCATCTTCTTCAGCGACCACGGCGAGAGCCTGCACGAGGATCCCCGCCTGCCCGACAACCACGGGATGTACGTCTACCAGGCGCTGGTCCACGTCCCGCTCGCCTTCCATCTGCCGGGCGGGCCGACCGGCGTCGACCCCGAACCGGTGACCCTCTTCGATCTCACGCCGACGTTGCTCGAGCTCACCGGCGCGCCGCCGTGGCCCAACCTGGCCGGCCGCTCGCTGGTCCCCCACCTGGTGGAGGGCGCGCCGCCCGAGCTCCTGACCGAGGTGCCGCCGCGCCCGATCGTCATCAACGAGAGCGACCAGTGGGGCGTCGTCCTGTGGCCGAAGAAGCTCCTGGTCCGGCCGGCCGAGAATCTGACCGAGCTCTACGACCTCACGAGCGACCCGGGCGAGAAACAGGACCTGTCCGGTCGCGATCCGGACGCGGTGAAACGCCTCAAGAGCCTGTACCACTCCTTCCCGACCGTCAGCCTCGACCGGACCCGTAAAGCGCGCGAAGCACGTGAAAAACTTGCACAACCTCCGAAGCAACGCTGACGTGCCATCGGTCGTTTTTTTTTTGGCGCGGGCGTAGACTCGCTCGCGGAGGTGAACATGCTCGCACAAGCACGCACAGTTGGCCTGCTCCTGGCCGTGGCAAGCGGAGCGTTGAGTGGAGGTTGTGTCGCCAGAGTCCACGGGCACGCGCAGACGACCGCGGTTGTCGAGGCCGAGCCGTCCCTGGTCCTGGTCGACGGCGTCTGGGTGGTCGAGGACTACGATGAGCCGGTCTTCTACGACGAGGGCTTCTACTGGCGCTTCTACGGCGGCGTCTGGTACCGCTCGAACGTCCACCACGGGAACTGGGTACGCGTCGACGTCGTCCCGACGCGCGTGCGCACCATCGACCGGCCGACTCGCTTCGTCCGCTTCCACGCGGCGGCGAACGCCGAGAAGCGCCGCGGGCCGCCCCCGCACGCGCAGGCGCACGGCGTCCGCGGCGACCAGCCGGGCCACGAGATGCACGGTGGTCCGCCCGACCACGGCGACAAGGCTGACATGAAGGCCGACAAGGCGGAGGCCAAGGCCGACGCCAAGGCCGAGAAGGCCGACGCCAAGGCCGACAAGGCAGAGGCCAAGGCCGACGCCAAGGCCGAGAAGGCCGACGCCAAGGCAGACGCGAAGGCGGCCAAGGAAGCCGAGAAGGCGGCCAAGGAGAAGGCCAAGGCCGACGCGAAGGCGGCCAAGGAAGCCGACAAGGCGGCCAAGGAGAAGGCCAAGGCCGACGCGAAGGCGGCGAAGGACGCCGAGAAGGCCGCTGCCAAGGAAGCCAAGGAGAAGGAGAAGGCCGACAAGGCCGGCGGCGGCGGCGGTGGTGGCGGTGGCGGTGGCGGCAAGAAGGGCGGCGGCGGCAAGAAGGACCAGCCGTAGCTCTTCGCCTGTCCAGCCCGGGCTACGGCGTCAACGCGGTGCCGTAGCCCGGCGCACGAGCCGCGCCATACTGCGCCCGATGTGGCGCGACGCGTGTCCCATCATCACGATCGGGTCGCGCACGAGCCGATCGAGCCCGACGCCGGGCTCCGGCAACAGGTCCTCGACATGGTCGGGATCGAGCGGAGGATCGCGCGGGATGAACGGCGCGAGCAGCCGGCCCGGCAGCTCGTCCTGGTTGAGCCCATGCATCCGCAGTCGGTCGGTCCCGGCGCGCGCGATGGCGTCGAGCCGGTCGACCAGGCCGGTCATCGAACCGAAGAGGTCGTTCGCGTCGGCGGGGGCCAACCCCGTGTGCTCGCGCAGGAGCTCGACGCGGGCGGCGCGGATCGACGGGCACGGGGCAGGCGACTCCCAGGCGACGCCGAGCTCGCTGTCGAAGCTCATGCTGCGGTTGGTGAGGTTGGCCGAGCTGACCAGGAGGAAGCGGTCGTCGACCGCCAGGAGCTTGGCGTGGATGAAGACGGGCACGTCGCCCTTCGCTCCTGGCGCGGCCGGATAGTAGACGCCGAGGCGGTGCCCGGTCTGCGCCGCCGTGCCGGCCAGCGAGCGGAGGATCTTCGCCTGGTAGACGCCGATGGAGACCCGCTCCTTGAACCCGGCGCTCCGCTGCGGCAAGAGGAGGATGATCTCCAGCGGCGGCGCGGCGCGCGTCTCCATCCGGTGGCGCAGCGCCTTCTCGATCTCGTCGCTCGAGAGGTACTGGTTCTCGATGTAGATCAGCCGCTCGGCGCTGGCGATGGCGTCGAGGTGCAGCCGGTAGAGCTCGCGGTTCTGCGGCACCGGACAGCCGTCGATGTCCGGCCAGGTATGCGACAGCCCGACGCGCGGCGCCTCCATCTCGAGGGTCGGCTCGATGGCGATCTCCTCGCGCGGAAGCGCGCGTGCCGGCAGCTCCTCGCCGGTCGCCATCCGCCAGCGGCAAGCGAACCAGTCGCGCATGACGTCCACCGCCTCGCCGGTGAGGAAGGTATGGACGTCGTGGTGTGGCGGATAGGGTCGGTTGCGCGAGGTGCGGCGCGGGTCGACCGCCCGGTGCTCGCGGTCGTCCCACCGGCTGGTGCACACGTCCATCCCACCGACGAAGACGATGGAGCGATCCACCGCGACGATCTTCTGATGGTGGGCGCCGGTGGTCGGATGGCAGTTGTCCATGCGGAAGTGGACCCGCTCGTGTCCGCGCCAGTGGAAGCGCAGCTTCTGCAGCGGCTCGCGCTCGAGGGTGAAGGCGGGCGAGGCCTGCCAGGCCAGGAGGTGGACCTCCAGCTCCGGCCGTGCGCTGCACAGGGCGCGCAGGAGATCGAGGAAGTGAACCGGCAGGTCGGCGCCGGCGGCGTCTTCCCCGCGCAGGAGCTCGACCGAGGTGTCGAACTGCCAGCCTGCCATCACGATCGATCGGCGCGCCGAGCACAGCGCCTGGTACAGCGCCCGGTAGAAGTCGCGCCCGTCGATGAGCAAGCCGGAGCGCGGCGCGTCGACCAGGAGAGTGGAGCAGCTGACACCAGCTTCGAGCAGCGGTTTCATGCGGCGGACTCCTCGAGCGCCAGCTCGGCCACCACCGGCAGGTGGTCGGACGCCCGGCGCGCAGGGCCGGCGGTCCAGGCGCCGGCGGACACGACGACCAGCGGTCCGCGATAGAGGATGTGATCGATCTGGACGATCGGCATCCACGCCGGCCAGCTGCGCGCGCGCCGGGTGGCGGACCGGAGCCCGGCGCGCAGGGCGCGAAAGGCCCCCGAGAAGGAGGTACAGTTGAGATCGCCGGCCAGGACCAGGTCGCGCTCTGCCAGGGCCGCCCCGATGGCGGCCACCTGGGCCGGCCGCTCGCGCCGCAAGACCGACAGGTGCGTGTTGACCACGTCGATCGTGCGCCCGTCGCCCCACGGCACGCGTGTCAGGAGCGCGCACCGCGGCTCGGAGCGAGGCGCGTTGGCCGCGTGCGGCAGTCCGACCTGGCGCGACTCGACGATCGGGAGCCGCGTGAGCGTCGCGATCCCGTAGCGCTGGCCGCCCTCTTCGATACAGGGCGCGTAGCTGGCGGCCATCTCGAGCCGCTCGGCCAGCTCGGAGGCCTGATCGACCGAGCCGCTGCGCACACGGCCGCAATCGACCTCCTGAAGGGCCACGACATCCGGCCGGTAGGAGCCGATCACGTCGGAAATGCGGGCGAGATCGATCCTGTCGTCGGCGCCGCGGCCGGAGCGGATGTTGTAGGTCATGACGCGCAGCCGTGGCTGCTTCACGCCAGTCCTTCTAGCGAGCGACGTGCCAGGTCAGGCCGACGGATCGCGGCTCTTCAGCGGGACGAGGGTGGCGAGGATCGCCAGCGCCACCACCAGCGCGCCGGTGAAGAGCAGGACCAGGAACAGGCTGGTGTGGGCCGTCCACAGCGGCATCAGCGGCGGCGTTCGCCAGGAGAGCACGACGCCGACCGCGGTGACCGCGGCCGGGATCAGGAGCTGCGCGACCGCGACCCGCCAGGGGCTGGTCCGCCGCGCCGCTGCTCCGGCGGTGATCGCCAGCAGGAGCAGGCCGGGCAGCGCGGCCATGTACATGTCCTTGCCGAGCGGCTTGTAGATCATCGGCGTCGACAAGGACGGCACCGTCTGGATGGTCACGACCGAGACGTAGGCCAGCACCCACCACCAGGGCAGCCGCCAGACCCGTCGCCGCGCCGCCGGCCAGGTGGCGAAGCCGGCGAGGGTGAGGAGCGCGGCGGCGATCGCCCAGCGCAGCGCGCCGGGCCGCGGCAAGGTCGCCCTCGGCTGCTCGGGTGCGGCCACCGCGGCCCACAGCGGGCGGCCGGCCGAGTCGGGGCGCGGCGCGAGCCCGAGCGAATCGGCGACCGCGCGCGAGACGTCCACCATGTGGACGAGGTGACCGGACGGCGACTCGGCGGCGCGCTCGAGCCCCGGGCCGGCCAGGCATGCCCGCACCAGGCGTATGCGCGGCTCCTCGCCGCCGTGACCTCCGGCCGGGCGGTGGCCGTGATCGGCCAGCACCAGCCAGCGGCTGCGCTCGCCGTGCACCGCGCGGTCGAGATCGACCAGGCGACCGAGCAGCTGATCCGAGCCGGCCGCCGCGGCGCCGAATTCGGGCGAGTCGCGCCCCTTCTTGTGGCCCGCGCTGTCGGGCGCCAGCATGTGGACGAAGACCAGGCGAGTGTCGCTCGCGACCAGCTGCTGGGCGACCAGGGGGAAGCCGCGCTCCTCCCAGGCGGTGAGCTCCTGCTTGACGGTGCCCGGCCGCGGCCAGGCGCGCGCGAAGCCGAACGACTGCGCGATGAACTGGTGCGACTCCGACACCGCGGCGCTCGACGGCTCGCGCGCCGGCAGCGATCCCGCCGGCGGCGGATCGATGCGCGCCTGGACGAACTCGATGCCGGACTGCTGCTGCACCAGGCCGGTCCACAAGACCGACTGCACCGGCAGCGACACGGTCGGGAAGCCGACGTCGACCGTCAGGGAAAGGCCGCGGGCGCACAGCGCGCGGTAGCTGGGCAGCATGTCGGCGGTGTCGCGATCGACGCCGTCGAGCAGCGCGACCCGCAGGAACTGGACCGGGGCCAGCCCGGCGCGCGCCCGCCCCGCCTCGGGCGGCAGCGCCAGCTCGGGCGGCGCTGCGCCGCCCGGCCCGCGCGGGAAGAAGGCCGCGATGGTCCGCTTGCGCGCCGCGTAGATCGCGAAAGCCGCCGCCAGGAGTCCGGCAGCCAGCCCGAGCCGCACGGCGAGGTCGCGCCCCATGTCCCCACACTATACGACCCCCTGTTCAAACCCTGACGCGGCGCGTCCCCCTGACGGTGGGGTTCGAACAGGCTGCCGCCGGATTTCGCGAGGTTGCTTCATGGCACGCCGCGCGCACTTCCGGCGAGTGAAAAAACCATGCAGACAGCCCGAACGATTCTTGCCGCTCTCGCCCTCCTGCCCGGCTGCGCCGCCGGCTCGCTGGTGATCGAGAAGCCGGCCGACAACGCCACCAACCAGGTCGTCACCGCCATGTGGGCGCGTGACGTGCGTCGCACCGCACAGACCGGCGACTGGATCCTCTCGCGCTCCTACTCGATGACCGGCGACCTCATCAGCGCCGCCACCAGCGGTGAGAGCCTGAGCCACGCGTCGATCTACGACGCCGAGCGCGGCACCATCATCGAGGCGCTGATGCCGGCGGTGCGCGAGGTGCCGCTCGAGAACCTCCTGGCCCGCAACCACCTGGTCATCGTGGTGCGGCCGACCGGCCTCACGCAGGAGCAGCGGCTTGCCTCGGTCGAGCGCGCGCGCTCGCAGGTCGGCGCCAAGTTCGACATCGGCGGCATGGTGGGCGCTGGCGCCGCCGACCGCTTCTACTGCTCCGAGCTGGTCCTCTGGGCCAGCGGCCTCGACGGCACCGCCGGCGCGGTCGTCACCCCGTCGGAGCTGGTGCAGCACGGCGAGGTGGTCTACTACAGCGGCCAGCGCAGCGACCCCGCGCTCATCGACACCGCGCGGGTCAGCCAGACGATGCACACGCGCGACGCGGTGCGCACCGCCGCCGCCGAGTGAGCGCCGCCGGCTAGGCGGTTCGCTTGCGGCGGCGCAGGAGCGGCAGGGTCAGGACCAGGATGGCGGCGACGATGAGGCCGGCGCCGGCCAGCTCGTAGTGGGATGGCCCCTTGCCGCCGAGCGTCGCCATGCCGAGGTAGCTGGCCGCGACGCCGGCCAGGATGCTCGAGCAGCGATTGACCGGCACGCAGTAGGTGTTCTCGCGCTTGTCGAGCAGGATGAGGCCGCCGAAGATGCCGGTCCCCTGCGAGCAGATGCCGATGACGATGGCGGTCGCGATGATGGAGGGCGGCCGCTCGAGGAAGCTGGTGAAGCCGGCGCGCACCAGGTGCATGAAGGCGCCGTGGTCGATGACCGCGCAGGCGCCCAGGAAGACGAGCAGGGCGGGCGTGCCGACCATCTGCTCCTCGACGAAGTAGCGGGTCCGCTGATCGGCGTCGTCCGACTTGGCGATCCGGCTCATGAACTGGAGCCGGACGAAGTAGGCGAGCAGGTAGACCCCGACGTCGAGCATGGCCAGCTCGGTGAGGCCGAAGCCCTGGTCCTTGTCCTCGAGGAAGGCGACCAGCAGGGCACCCAGGCTGAGCAGGAGCCCGAGGCCGGAGAACCAGCGGACCCGACGGCCGCTGAGGACGTCGATGAGCGGGGCGAGGATGAGGACGCCGCCGCGCAGGAGCAGCATCATGAAGACGATCGAGATGCCGTCGAAGGTGTAGGCCAGCGTGGTGGTGGCGATGATCGCCGAGGTGCACAGGCCGGACAGGAAGGTCCAGCGGGTGGGGCAGGGGAAGCTCCGGCCGGCGACCGTCGCCCGGCTGGCGTGCTTCCACCAGCCCATGAGCGTGATGAAGGCGAACATGCCGACCAGCGAGGCGGCCGCCGAGACGGGCAGGAGCTCGACGCCCGGCACCTTCTCGCCGCCGATGCGCCCGGACGAGATCGCCTTGGTCAGCGCCGAGTAGGGGACGTAGCTGGCGAAGTACCCGAAGGCGAAGCCCCAGATGCTGTAGTCGCTCAGCTTGCGACCCACGCTCGCCATCAGTACTTGAGCGGCCCGCTCTTGAAGTCGATGAACATCCGGTCGCGCACCGCCCAGAGCATCGGAAAGTAGGTCATCCGCGCGCTGCGCTCCAGCATCTCGAGCGGGTTGCCGCGCAGCGAGGCGGTGCCGATCCCGATGATGCGCGACACCACCATGATGTGCTCGCGCTTGAACCGCCGCATGTGGGCGTCGAAGGAGACCATCGCCTCGGCGACCCCGAGCAGGTCGGGGCGCGTGTCCGGCTCCTGGTAGATGGCGAGCAGCTCGATCCCCTCGCGCTCGAGCAGGCGGGCGAAGGCGTCGTAGGCGCGCGGCGCGACCTCGTTGATGCGGTTGAAGCCGGGCGAGTCGAGGCCGCTACCCTGGCCGAGGCCGGCGCGGATCACCAGGTAGCTCGAGGGCAGCATGGTCTCGAAGATGTGCAGCTGCCGCTCGGCGAAGTCTTCGAGCAGGCTGGCGCGAGCGATGGCGGCCTGCGCGAGCCCCGGGTTTCCCGCGTCGAGGTGGACGACCGCCTCGCCGAGGTCGTGCACGATCACCTTCATCCACAGCTCCTCGACCTGGTGCACGGTCTGGAACAGGAGCTCGTCCGGATGAGTCCGGCTCTCGGGCGGCTTCTGCAGAGCGAGCAGCTCCGGGACGCGGAGGTAGCGCTCGTACTCGCTCTTCCCCGAGCTGTACGGGCCGTCGAACGGATTTGCCGCCATGCCCGCCAGCATAGTTGCCCAGGCGGTCTGCACGCCATACCGGCTTGCGCGCGCCGGCGCCCGTCCGGCGGACAGCGCCGGGTCCGCTTGCTACTCGAGCCGACCCGTGGTCCGATCCGGATGCGGGCATGGGCGTCTGTCTGCAGTGTGGCACCGAGATCCGCCTGGGAGGGCTGTGCCGCGCCCACGCCGAGGCCATCGCGACCTGCGGCGACGTGACCGCCGAGCAGATCGTCGGGCGCAGCCTCACCGAGCCCTCGGCGTGCCTCATCGACCAGTGGGGCAACACCCATCAGCTGACCGAGCGGTCGCTGGTCGGGCGGCTGAGCAACGAATGCGCGGTGACCATCCTGCACCACTCGATCTCGGCCATCCACGCGCAGATCGAGCAGAGCGGCGGCAAGGCAGGGGAGCGGCCGGGCTCCAGCAGCAGCTGGCGGGTGGTGGACCGCGGCAGTCTCAACGGCACCTTCGTCGAGGACGAGGCGGTGAGGAACGCCCCGCTGCACGACGGCGACCGGGTGCGCTTCGGGAGCGTGAGCTTCTACTTCTCGTCGCACCGGCTGCCGGCCACCCACTACAGCCCGGGCGCCGGCTACACGGTGCCGACCAAGGCGCGCGACATCGCCTTCCAGGCCAAGGTCACCAGCGAGCGCGGGGCCGAGATCGCGCTGGCCCAGCGGGCGGCCGGCGGCATCGTGCGGATCGCCGACGACACCGCTCTCGAGTTCGCCCGGCTCGAGTTCGCGCTCCTCAAGATCCTGGCCGAGCGGCGGCTCGAGAGCAGCGACCCCGAGCTGGCCTTCGTCTCCTCGCAGGAGCTGTCAGATCTGCTCGATTTCAAGTCGGCCGAGGCCGACGCCGAGAACGTGCGCGAGCTGGTCCGCCGGGTCCGGCGCAAGCTCAAGGCCGAGGGGATCGACGACCTGATCGAGAGCCGGCAGGGGGTCGGCTACCGGCTGGCCTGGTCGGTGAAGAGCTGAGCACCCCTCGGGTTTCTCCCCTCACCTCACGCCGGCCTCACCGCAGGCGCTCTGGCGCCCTCACGCCGAAAAGCGGCCACATGGGGTTGTGGCGCTCGACTCTCCTCACCGGCTGTTCTGTCCCAGCTGCCGGGCGGTGTTCCGCCGCGAGCTGCGCCGCTGTCCGGGCGACGGCTCGCCCCTGTCCGAGCTCACCCAGGACCCGCTGCTCGGGCAGGTGCTGGGCGGCCGCTACCTGGTCCAGAGCCTGGTCGCCGAGGGGGGGATGGGGCGGGTCTACTTCGCGACCGATGCCGAGTCTGGCCACGGCCGCTACGCCATCAAGGTGCTGTTCGGCGAGCTGGCCGCCGACCCGCGCCACTACGAGCGCTTCGTCCGCGAGGCGGTGCGCGCCAGCGGCTTCGACCACCCCAACCTGGTGCGCGTGCTCGACTTCGGCAGCACCACCGGCAAGCAGCCCTACGTGGTGATGGAGCACGTGGTGGGGCGCTCGCTGACCACCCTCATCAAGCGGGAGGCGCCGCTCGAGACCGTGCGGGCGGCGCGAATCCTCGGCGACCTGTGTCGGGCGCTGGGCGAGATCCACCGGCGCGGCATCATCCATCGCGACGTCAAGACCGGCAACGTCATGGTCACCGAGCGCGGCGACCGCGAGGTGGCCAAGCTCTTCGACTTCGGCGTGTCGCTCGAGACCGAGAGCGGCGAGGAGCGCTTGACCACCCGGCAGACGGCGATCGGAACGCTGACCTACATGTCTCCCGAGCGGACGCTATGTCAGCCGTTCGACCACCGGTCCGATCTCTTCAGCCTGGGCGTCGTCCTGTACCAGATGCTGGCCGGCGAGCGGCCTTTCGGCGGGACGCCGATGATGGTGGCGATCCAGAACCTGACCCTCTCCCCGCCGCGCATCGCCGAGCGAGTGCCCGGCATCCAGGTGGACCAGCGGCTCGAGCTCATCGCGCTCAAGCTGATGCAGCGCGACCAGGCGCGTCGCTACCAGAGCGCGGCGGAGGTCCTGGCCGCGCTCGAGGGTGTATGATGAGCCCGGTCTTGCTTCCGGGTAAGCGGGGGATGTCACTGGCTTATTCGTGTGCGCTGGCGGCCGCCGTGGCGACCGCGGGCTGCAGCCTGGTCTACGACCCCGACGATCTGCGCGCCGGGCGCGACGGCGGCGCGTCGGCCGACGCCGGCCCCAACGACCTGTTCGTCGCGCGGGTCACGCCCGACTCCGTCTTCGAGGGCGAGGGCTCGTCGTACGACCCGGAGCTGGAGGAGATGGTCCGGCGCATCCCGATCGTCCTCGAGGGTCAGAACATGACGGCCGAGACCGACTTCACCATCGAAGGGCTCGGCCTCGACATGGCGATCGAAGACGTCCAGGTCAGCGGCGACGGCCACTTCGCGGCGTTCGCGCTGCGCGTGCCCATCCTCGACGCGGTCGGCGACGGCGACATGAGCGAGTCGCTGTCGATCCATCTGGACAAGGCGGGCGAGACGACGAACGCGCCGCTCATCGAGGTGACCGGCCTCGACGCTCTCGAGCTGGACGGCGACGGGCTCGATGCGGACGAGCTCCACGGCTCGTATACCCACGTCAGGCTGTCGGGAGAGGTGACGGCAACCGGCAGCGCGGCCATCCGGATCGTCGCGACGGCGGGGATCGAGATCGACGGCACGCTCCGGGCCGATGCCGGCAGCGCACCCAGCCCGGGGCCGGGCGGATGTCCCGGTGGCGGGTCGGCGACCGCGGCGGATTGCGGAACCGGGTCCGGCAAGGCCGGCGAGAGCTCGGCGAGCCCCGGCGGCGGCGGCGGCGGCGGATACGGCACCGGCGGAACCGCCGGTAGTGGCGGCGCGGGTCAGGCTGGCGGCACCGCGGGCCAGAAGTTCCTCGTCGCGTTGCCGCCGGCGGAGGGCGCCACCGCGCACGGCGCCGGGGGCGGCGGTGGTGGTGACAACGTGGCGACCGCTGGCGCTCGCGGCGGCGGATCCGGCGGCACCCTCGAGCTCACCACCCCGGCGACATTCACCATGAGCGGGACCGCGCTCCTCTCGGCGGCCGGGGGCGACGGTCAGGACTCGACCTGCACGGTCGGCGGCGGCGGCGGCGGCGGTTCGGGCGGCGCCATCCTCATCCGGGCGGGGCGACTTCTCGTCGGCGACGGGGCCGAGGCGGTGGCACCTGGTGGGCAAGGGGCAGGCGACCCGTCGTGCCTCGGCGGAAACGGTGGCAAGGGGCGGATCCGGATCGATCGCGGCAGCGGCGCGGGTATCGCCGCCGACCCCACCGCCTTCATCGGCGCAGCGCCCATCCTGGACGACCTGGACGTGATCGTGACCGACGCGACCCTGGTCGTGCCGGTGCGCGGAGACGCGAGCGCGAGCTACCAGATCTTCGTCGGCGATGGCGGGCCCAGGGCGTTCGACACCGGCGCCGACGGCACCGCCAATCCCGACGTGATGCTCGAGCCGGGCCTCAACCGGCTTTGCGTGCAGGTGGCCGCCGGAGCAAACTTGGACTTCCCGGAATCGACGAATTGCGTGAACGTCGCCTACATCAAGCCCTGATCGCGCTCGCGGCGGTCGCGCTGGTCCCGCGGGGGGCCGCGGGGGAGCCGCTGCCGCGGGTCGGCGTGGTGGTGGCCACCGAGGTCAACCTGTCGCCGGCCGACACGCGAGCGCTGAGCGAGGCGCTCGGCGCGGCGCTCCACCAGAAGCTGATGGTCGACGTCATCGCCGGCGCCGAGGCGGCGCGCCGGCTGCCCGAGGACGGGGTCGCGGACAACTGCGTGGTCGACAAGGCCTGCATCGCCGACATCGCCCAGCGGCTCAGCGCCGACCAGATCCTCTTCCTGGTGGTGGTCCGGGTGGGCAGTCGCGTCCAGGTCGACTCCACCTGGGCCGACCCCGCCACCGGCAAGACGGTGTCGCGCGCCGCGGTGGTCATCGAGGGCGGGCAGGACGCCGGGGCAGAGTTCGCCCGGGCCGCGAGCAATCTCATGCCGGACGCCGCGCTCCGGCCGGCGGCACCGGTCGCCAAGCCGGACGACGGCGGCATCGCCGGGCCGAGCGGGCCCGACGGCCCGACGCTCATCACCCGGCAGCGGCCGCGGCGGATGACCACGCCGGCCTGGATCGCGGTCGGGGTCGGCGGCGCCGCCCTGGCCGGCGCGGTCACCTTCACGCTCCTGACCCGCAAGGACTACCAGGACTGCGACCGGCGGGCCGACTGCAGCGACGGCGAGCTCGACACCATCGAGAACAAGGCGCTGGCCGCCGACCTCCTCTGGGGCACGGCCATCGCCGGCGCCGCCACCGCCGGGGTCCTCTACTGGATGAGCGGCGGCCAGATCGAGCAGATCCCGGCCGGCGATTCGGTCGGCCTCCGCCCCGGGCCCGGCACCATCGGCCTCGCGGTCGGGGGCTCTCTGTGACGGCGAAGCCCGAGCGCTTCGGCTGCTCCAGGTGTCTCTCGGTCTTCAGGAGCGGCTTCCCGCGCTGCCCGCTCGACGGCGCGGTGCTGCAGGCGCTCACCGACGACCCGCTCATCGGCGTCGTGCTGGCCGAGCGCTTCGTCATCGAGTCGCTCATCGGCGAGGGCGGCATGGGCCGGGTCTACCGCGCCCGCCACATGCGCATGAGCCGGCGCTTCGCCATCAAGGTCCTGTTCGGCGAGATGGCGGCCGACGCCAAGGCGCGCTCGCGCTTCTCGCGCGAGGCGGAGGCCTCGAGCCGGCTCAGCCACCCCAACGTCATCTCGGTGGTCGACTTCGGCGAGACCGACGAGGGTCTGCTCTACCTGGTGATGGACTACATCGAAGGGGACGAGCTCCACCGCATCGTCAGCCAGCAGGCCCCGTTCACCACCATGCGCGCGCTCAACATCCTGCGCCAGCTGGCCCGCGGCCTGTCGCATGCCCACGAGCGCGGCCTGGTCCACCGCGACTTCAAGACCGAGAACATCCTCGTCACGGTCGACGGAGAGGACGAGATCGCCCGCATCGTCGACTTCGGCATCGCCGTCATCGGCGAGATGACGCAGGCCGAGCAGCGCCTCACCACCGACGGGATGGTGCTGGGGACGCCGGCCTACATGTCGCCCGAGCAGTCGACCGGCGAGGAGATCGACCACCGGGCCGACCTCTTCAGCCTCGGCGTCATGCTCTACGAGATGCTGGCGGGCAAGCTGCCGTTCGACGGCTCGCCCATCGCCATGGCCAAGGCCAACCTGGCCGCGCGGGTGCCGTCCATCGCCGAGCGGGTCCCCGGAGCGCGGGCCGACCAGCGTCTCGAGGCCGTGGCGATGCGCCTCATGGCCAAGGACCCGGCGCAGCGCTTTCCCAGCGCCGCCGCGCTGCTCAGCCACCTCGACGCCGTCTTCGGCCGCGCCGCCGACACCCTGCCGCCCCCGGTGGCGCCGGAGGAGTCGCCGCCCGAGTCGCCATCGGAGGCAGCGCTCGTCCGCACCATGTCGGAGGAGTTCTTCCGCCAGGCGGACGAGGCGGGCGGCCTGCCGGCCCACCCGACCCAGGAGACCGGCGAGATGGAGCGGAGCCAGCGGCGCCGCTGGGTCATCGCCGGCGCGGTGGCGCTGGCCGCCGTCCTGCTCACCGGCGGCGCGCTGGTTGCCCATTACCGGAACCGCTCGCTGGAGAAGCAGACCGCCGCCGCCCCGCCGGCGGCCGGCGGCGACACCGCCGTCGTCCAGCCGGAGCTCACCGCCGCGCTGCCGGCGGCCGCCCCCGACGCCGGAACCGCAGAAGCCGCGGCAGCCGCCCTGTCCGATGCCGCGCCGGTCGAGGTGGCCGCGAGCGAACCGGCCGCGGCCGCCGGACGCAAGCCGCCGCGCGATCGCCGCAAGAAGGAGCCAGCGGCGGCGGCCAGGAGCGCGCCGACCGCCGCCCCGGTGGTCAGCCAGGCCGACTTCGATCGCCGCTATCGCCGCGTGGGCGCGCGGCTCGAGAAGCTCGGCAAGGAGCGGGGCGAGGCCGCCGCCGACGCGCTCGGCAAGAAGTACCTCGAGATCCCGTACGCCGACGCGATCCGCTCCGAGTCGGTTCGCAGAGACGCCGACCGCGTGCTCCGCTCGCTCGAACCGCGCATCGACGCCGAGCTCAAGAAGTAGTTCAGAGAAACGATCGGAAGTCCCGGTCGAGCACGGTCTTTCGGCCCTCTTCGGCGGCCTTCTGGATGGCCCGGTCGCAGATCTTCCGCAGGTGCTCGGAGAGGACCGACATGACGTTGTCGGAGGTGTTCATGCCGGACTTGCCGCGGATGTACTTCTTGAGCTTGGAGACCACCACCAGGATGTCGTCCTCACCGCTGTCGTCGTCGCTGGGCGCGGCCGAGGCGGAGACCACCTGGCGCCGCGCTGGCTCCGACCGCGCCTGAGCCGGAGCCACCGCCGGCCGCGCCGGTGCGGGGGCCGCGGCCGGCTTGGCCGCCATCGGCGCGGGGGAGGGGGTGGCCAGGCCGGAGTCCTCGGCCAGCTGCCGCTGCCAGGCGGCGGCGGTCGGCGAGCGCTTCTCGACCGCCCAGGCCTCGCGGTGGCGCATGGTCGGCAGGTGCGCCTCCCAGCAGCTCACCGAGCAGAAGAACAGCCCGGTGCGCGCGACCCGGGCGCAGGTCGACACGCTGCACTCCCAGTAGATCTGCTCGAAGCCGATCGCCGCGCGGCAGCTCGAGCACTGGCGCCACGTTCCCATGGCGCCGACTCTATCACCGCCGGCGGCGGCGCAGCGGCACGAGCAACCCGAGACCGAGAAGCGCGAGGATGCCGGGCGCGCTCGAGCCGGCCACCTGGCATCCGCCACCACCGCTGTTCTCGACCACGGTCACGGTGAAGGAGACGGTCGCGGTCCCCGCCGGCACCCCACTGTCCGACACGACCACGGTGAAGCTGTCGGTGCCGAGGTAGTCCTCGCGCGCGCGGTAGTGGACGGAGCCGTCGTTCTCGGTGGCGACGTCGCCGTGCATGGCCGCGGTCCCGGTGGCCATGGTGAAGGACCCATCGCCGTCCGGGTCGCTCACCGAGACGGTGGTGCTGACGACCTCGCCCGCCTCGACCTCGAGCTCGGTCGACTCGGCGGTCGCCATCGGCGGCTCGTTGCAGGTCGCCAGCGGCAGCGTGACGCCGGCGGTGGACTCGATCCACTGGAGGACCGCGTCGGGCCGCACCCAGATGCCGCCTTCCGAGCAGGGCAGGTCGGTGCCGCGGTAGCCGCGCGAGGTGACGCCGACCAGGAAGATGCCGCTCGGGTCGTCGAGATAGAGCGGGCCGCCCGAGTCGCCGAAGCAGGCGTCCACCCCGCCGCCGCCGGCGCCGAGCTCGCCGCCGGGGGCGACCGAGCCGTTGCAGCCGCGCCCGCCGGTGCAGTCCGGGTCGGTGACGGTGGTCTCCGCCTCGCGCAGCTCCGAGGTGTACTGGTTGCCCTGCTCGTCGATGGCGCCGTAGCCGACGATGTGGGCCGGCGCGCCGGCGTGGAGCGAGCGCTCGAGCACGCAGCCGGTGGCCAGGATGCGCGGCGTGTAGGTCGAGGGCTGCGCCAGGATGAGGAGGCCGACGTCGTAGGTGTACTGCGAGTTCGGGTACTCGACCTCGCGCATGACAGGGATGGTCTCGCCACCGGACGACTCCCAGTCGTTGACCCCGAGCTTGACCGCGGAGATGCCGTAGCCCATGCAGTGCCCGGCGGTGATGACCACGTTCGGCGCGATGAGCGTCCCGCTGCAGAGCGGCTGGTCGCCGACCATGACGGCCGCGGTGTCGTTCCACTTGCCGACCGGCGCCTGGCGGCCGCCGACCACGTCGGGCTCGCGCGCGGTGTCGGGCGGCGCCGGTTCCGTGTCGCTCGCTGTGCTGGCCGACACGGTCGCGGGGACGAACGACAAGGTCAGGAGGATGGCCGCCGTGCGCATAGGTAGGGCATGGTCGCATGTTTGCGGCGTGACCCGTCCAACTTTTTCGGGCAACACCGGGATAGGATTGGACGCGATGAAGACCCTCTGTGTGATCACGGCAGTTTTTGTCGCTGCCTGCGGGGGCGACGACGACGGGGGTAGTCTGGGGGACGGCGGGATCCAGCCGCCGGCGCCGGTCTGCCAGGGGGAGGGCGGCAGCGCGGTGGCGGCCGCGCCGGTCCTGGCGCGCGGCCTGTCGGATCAGGGGGCGGAGGGCTGGCTGGGCTCGCCGATCGTGGCCGATCTCGACGGCGACGGCGAGATCGAGATCGCCGCCGCCCGCGACGAGAGCGTCGTGGTCTGGCGGATGGGCGGGCGCGTCCTCTGGCGCGCCGGAACCGAGGGGCGCGTCTGGTCGTCGCCGCTCGCGGTGGATCTCGATCCGGATCGCGCGGGTCTCGAGATCGCCGCCGCCTCGCGCGGCAGCATCCACGTGTGGGACGCCGCCGGCGTCGAGCTGGACGGCTTCCCGTTCGAGTGGCAGGACGAGCTCCGCTCGCTGGCCGCCGGCGACATCGACGGCGACGGCCACCTCGAGCTGGTCGCGGTCACCACCAGCCCGCTCGAGAGCGGCGGCCAGCGCGACATCGTCATCGCGGTCGAGGCGAGCGGCGACGTGGTGGCCGGGTTCCCCGCCAACACCGGCGGCTCGTCCGGCTGCGACGACGCCTGCTACGTCACCGGGGGCTACGACCAGAACATCGCGCTCGGCGACGTCGACGGCGACGGCGTGTCCGACATCTTCGCCACCCAGGACAACGCCTACCTCAGCCTGCACGACGGCACCGGGCGGGCGTTCGACGCCGCCCCCATCTTCGAGGACCGCACCAAGTTCATGGGCATCCGCTTCCTCCACGAGTACCGGCTGGCCAAGCAGGGCTGGGCGAACGACGAGGAGACCGCCAACCAGGCCCACTTCACCAACTCGGCGCCGGCCATCGCCGACGTGGACGGCGACGGAACCGCCGAGCTCGTCACGCTGGCGTCGGTGCAGAACGCGGCCCAGACCGACCGGGAGCGCGGCGTCGCGCTGTGGGTGATCGAGAACGACGGCCGGCGGCCCGACGGCTGGCAGTCGCCCTTTCACGCCCCCGACTTCCTCGCCGGGCTGTGGGACTTCGAGGGCACCAACGTGGTCGCCGCGACCAACCAGGTCTCGGTCATCGACCTCGATCCCGAGCGGAGTGGCCCCGAGTTCGTCTTCGCCGGGTTCGACGGCCGCATCCACGCGGTGTCGGCGGCGGCCGAGGAGATGTGGACGTTCGCCTTCACCGGAGACGACGACGTGCTGACCGGCGGGGTCGCGGTCGCCGATCTGTCGCAGGACGGTGTGCCGGAGATCGTGTTCGCCACCTACTCGCCGACCGATGGCAAGGGCGCGCTCTACCTCCTCGACGGCGGCGGCAACATGGTGGCCTCCGTTCCGCTGCCGGGGCGCGGCGGGATGTCGGTCCCGACCATCGCCGACGCCGACGGCGACGGCGTGCTCGACATCGCGGTCAGCCTCAAGGACGCCAGCGACGACGGCGAGGTCCTCATCTACTCGGTCGCCGGCTCGGGCGACGGCTGCCTGCTCTGGCCGACCGGCCGCGGCAACTACCGCCGCGACGGCTACGTCCCGCCGACCTGATGATGACCACCCGGCGACTGGCGATCGCCCTGCTCCTGGCCGGCTGCGGCGGGACCGGCTCCCCCGGCGCTCTGGCGACGCAGCCGCAAGAGCGGCCGCGCCAGGGCGAGCCCGCGCCCGAGCCGGCGGCGGCCGAGGGCGAGACGGTCACATTCCGGCTGCACAAGTTCATGCAGGAGATCGGCACCGAGCGCGACAGCTACCGGCCGGTGCGCGGCGGCGTCGAGGCCAAGGCGGTCTTCGCCTTCCGCGATCGCGGCAGCACCGTGTCCTTGGCGGCGGTCTACCTGCTGGCCGCCGACGGCTCGCTGCGCCGGTACCAGGCCTGGGGCGGTACCAGCCGCTCGTCGAGCATCGATGATTCGGTTCGCGCGCTGGGCGGTGGCCGCTTCCTGGTCTCGCGCGCCGGGCAGCGGGAGACGCGTGTGCGGGCGGCGGCACCGGTCGCCGCCTCCGGCTACGCCCCGCTCATCGGGCAAGACCTCCTGTTGCGGAGCTGGGTGGCGCGCGGGCGGCCGCCCTCGATCCCGCTCCTGCCCGAAGGGCGCGCCACCTTCGAGCCGCGTGGATCCGACACCGTCACCGGCGAGGCCGGGGCGAAGGTGACGCTCGAGCACGTGGCGGTCGGCGGCCTGGTGTGGGGGCGCGAGGACGTCTGGCTCGACGAGCACGGCAAGCTCGCGGTGGTGGTGACGCGCGACGCGGAGTTCGATCACTTCGAGGCGGCCCGCGCCGATCTCGCCAGCGTCCTGCCCGAGCTGGTCGGGCGGGCCGGAGCGGACGGGGTCGCCTTGCTCGCGCAGACGGCCGGCGCCGAACGGCCCGGCCTCATCGCGCTGGTCGGCGGGCGCCTCATCGACGGCACCGGTCGCCCGCCGGTCGCCGACGCGGTGGTGGTGATCGACGGAGACCGGATCGCGGCCGCCGGGCCGCGCGCCTCGACCCCGGTGCCGCCCGGCGCGCGCGTGGTCGACACCGCCGGGGCGTCGATCCTGCCCGGCCTGTGGGACATGCACGCGCACGTGCAGCAGGTGGAGCAGGCGGCGGCCTACCTGGCGGCCGGCGTCACCACGGTCCGCGATCTGGGCAACATCCTCGAGTTCATCACCGCGATCCGCGACGCCATCGAGGCGGGCAGGGGCATCGGCCCGCGCGTGCTGGTGAGCGGCATCGTCGATGGCGGTGGCCCTGCCGCCATCGGAACGGTCCGCATCGAGTCGCGCGCCGACATCCGGCCGGTCATCGACAAGCTGGTCGCCGCCGGCTGCCGCGAGGTGAAGATCTACTCGAGCATCGCGCCCGAGCTGGTGCGCCCCATCGCCGTCGAGGCCCACCGGCGCGGGCTGAAGGTGACCGGCCACGTGCCGAACGGGATGACCGCGCTCGACGCGATCCGCGACGGCTACGACGGCATCGATCACGTGCCGATGCTCTTCGGCTCCGTCCTGCCCTCCGCCGAGATGAGGAAGCTGTCGATGGGCGAGCGCATGAAGCGGGTGGCGGCGGTCGACCTCGCCTCGCCGGCGGTGAAGAAGGTGGTCGACCTCCTGGTTCGTCGCCGGATCGTGGTCGACGACACCCTCGCCCTCTACGAGCTCCTCTCGATGAGCGCGGACGAGAGCCGCAAGCGGGAGCCCGGCATCGCCAAGCTGCCCCCCGCGCTGCACATGGACTGGGGCGTCGCGCCGGAGCTGGCCGGCCCGGCGGCAGCGTCGTTCGCCAAGTGGCTCGAGCTGGTCAGCCTGCTGCACCGCCGCGGCGTCCGCCTGGTCGCCGGCACCGACATCGGCGTGCCCGGCCACTCGCTCCACCGCGAGCTCGAGCTCTACGTCCAGGCCGGGTTCACCCCGATGGAGGCGATCCAGGCCGCCACCATCGTCCCGGCCCGGGTGATGCGGCTCGACAAGGAGCTCGGCACCATCGAGCGCGGCAAGCGCGCCGACCTCATCGTGGTCGCCGGCGATCCCCTGGCCGACATCTCGGCGACCCGTCGCGTGGTCAAGGTCGTCGCCCGCGGCCGCCTCCACGATCCCGCCGCCCTGTGGAAGCAGGCCGGCTTCGCTCCCTGAGTCGCCTTCGGTCCAGATCCGTCCCGTCCTGCGGCCGAGAAACAGCCCCGTTCAAGGAATCCCGGCGGCGGCTCGTGCGTCATGATCCGCACCATGCGCAGGCACTGGAAGGCCCTCCTCGCCCTCGTCGTCCTCCTCGTCGCTCTCCTCTGGTGGCGCAGCGGAGGTACCTCGCGCGCGCCCGACGAGCGCCTCGCCTCCCGCATCGACGACCTCTGCCAGATTGCCGCCCGGCACGTCGACAAGCCGAAGGCCGGCGTCGTGAGGTGGTTCAGCTATCTCGGCGCCCACGCGCCGGACATGATGGAGCAGACCGGCGCGATGCTGGTCGCCATCGAGCGCATCCGCGACGACCGCGCGCATGACGAACGGGCGCGACTGGCCGCCCGGCGCCTCCACCCGGTCCTCCAGCGCTGCGAGAAGCCGCTCGACGACTTCTTCCGCGCGGTCGAGGCCGACCCCGAGGCCAACGAGCTCTTCACCCGCGGGATGGAGCGCTTCAGCCGCACGCTCGCCATCCTGACCGGTGCCGATCCGCACGGCCTCCTGCGCAGTCAGCTCGACCCGCTCTCGTTCGCGCCGGCCACCACTCGATAACCTCCGGTACCAGGCCGCGCTTCCCTCGCCGCCTGCCCGGTCGGGTGGTGTCAGGACCGCGCGCCGCCGCGGTCAGATCTGTCACGTCCGCGAACTGCCCGCCCGAACCGCGGGACGCAGAGCTCCGCGCGAATCTATGTCGACTCGGTTTCTGCCATCCGTCACCTCCTCGTCACACCCATCCCATGAACGGACCGCAACCTAGCACCTGGGTCTGACAGAGCTGATTCGGGGTCCTGATTAAGGGCATAGTTATGGGTGCGACGGAGTTTCGGGCCGGGCGCTCAATGCTCGAGAGCCGCGTCCCGGCGCGCCGTCGTCGCGGAGGAGGAGCGGGCCTCGGGCTTGGAGGTGCGTCGACGCGTCGCTGGAGGTAGTAGAAAAAATCGAGAAGAAAGTCGAAGGCCAGGTCGGCGGTCGATGGTGGCGGGTTTCGCAGGGGCGCTCCTGATCGGCACGTGGGAAGGCGGAGCGCGCGCGAGAGCCGCGTTTGCTGGAAGCGCGGCGGAAACGCGCGCGAAGGGGGAGATCGTCGCGGAGCGGGGAGCGGATCGAGCGCGCGATGGAGTGTCTTGTGGGCGTGCTATCGAAGAAACATGGAGAGAGTTTGCTTCGACGGGATGTCCGATGATCGAGTGCTGGAGCGGGTGGAGTCGATCGTGAAGCGGTCGAACGAGCTGACGGCCGAGCTCCTGGCGTACCTGATGGAGGTCGAGCGGCGGGGGCTGCACCTCAGGGAGGCGACCGGGTCGTTGTTCGCGTTCTGCGTCGAGCGGCTGCGCATGTCGGAGGCGGCGGCGGGGAAGCGGATCACCGCGGCGCGGACGGCGCGGCGGTTCCCGCTGGCGCTCGCGATGATCGCGCGAGGTGAGATCCACCTGAGCGGCCTGAACCTTCTCGGTCCGCACCTCAGCGAGGACAATCACGCCCGGCTCCTCCGGCGCGCGCGGCACATGAGCAAGCGAGCGATCGAGAAGCTGGTGGCGGAGATCGCCCCGAGGCCCGACGTCGCGTCGCGCGTGGCTGCGCTCCCGCGGCGAGCGAGCGCCATCGCGTCGCCGCAGCCGGGGTCGGCGGAGGCGTGGCGGCAGGCTGGGTCGGTTGCGGCAGGGTCGCGGTCCGGATCGGGATCGGAGTCGGGGTCGGGGTCGGGGTCGGGGTCGGG
>Ga0111538_10000459_pt1 | contig 53957 bp, 44 predicted proteins | sample SoiMethybrSBSTD1_FD_79669 | JGI IMG/M metagenome (GOLD analysis project Ga0111538, IMG submission 79669) | Bulk soil microbial communities from a Populus tree surrounding site in Tennessee, USA - Soil MetaG P. TD hybrid SBSTD1 (version 2)... | ecosystem: Environmental > Terrestrial > Soil >... | reverse complement strand
GACCACGACAATCGAATCTGCGATGGGCGCGCGCCCTGTGCCGTCGATCAACGTGCCGCCCTGCAGGACAAGGGTTTGCGCCTCAGCCGGCGCGCCGAAGACAGCAACGCAACTGACCAGCGCAACAATCGCAGTAAGCGTTATTCGCTTCACAACCGCCTCCGATAGCCTAAGTTCGCGCCGCCGCCGCTTCTCGCCGCACGCTTGGTCTTGCGCTTCGCACCTTTCTTCTTGGTGCCCTTCGCTTTCGCGGGAGTCTCGGGTTGAACGTCGTCGTCAGCCAGAGGACGGTGATGCTACCTCAACCACCTTATCTGTTCACATTCGTGTTCACATCGAGCCCTGGAGATCAGAATGCCCTTTCGGAGGACGGGGTAACAAAACATTCCGGAGACATGGGTGACACTTTGCCCCCGAGGAGGGGGCATGCCCTGGAAGGAGTGTCACGTGGAGGACGAGCGTCTCCGGTTTGTGGCGCGCCTGCTCGACGGCGAGAAGATGGCGCCGCTGTGCGTTGAATTCGGGATCTCGCGGAAGACCGGCTACAAGATCTACGACCGGTACAAGGAGGTCGGGCTCCACGGGCTGACCGACCGGAGTCGGCGGCCGTACCGGCACGCGAATCAGCTGCCATTGGTCATCGAGAAGACGATCGTCCGGCTCAAGCGGGAGTACCCGAATTGGGGTGCCCCGAAGATCCGCGAGCGGCTGCGGCATCGCTGCCCCGACGTCCAATGCCCCGCGATCAGCACAGTGCATGCGGTGCTCGATCGGCACGGGCTCGTGACGCGGCGCAAACGCCGACGGCACCGCGCCGAGGGCACCACACTCTCCCACCCTAGCCAGCCCAACGATCTCTGGTGCGCCGACTACAAAGGCGAGTTCATGCTGGCCGATCGGCGCTACTGCTACCCGCTGACGATCACGGACTTTGCCACCCGCTATCTCCTCACGTGCGATGCGCTCACGACCACGAAGGAGACCTATGCCTTTTCCGTCTTCGAGCGCGCCTTCACGGACTTCGGTCTGCCCCGCGCCATCCGCACCGATAACGGCGTTCCCTTCGCCAGCGCGCACGCGCTCTACGGCCTCAGCAAGCTGTCGGTGTGGTGGCTCCGGCTCGGGATTCAGATCGAGCGGATTCGGCCGGGGCATCCTGAGCAGAACGGCCGGCACGAGCGGATGCATCTGACGCTGAAGACGGAAGCGACCAAACCGGCTGCGGCCAACGCCCTGCAACAGCAGGCGCGGTTCGACGCCTTCATCGATCGCTTCAATTACGAGAGGCCGCACCAGGCGCTTGACCTGAAAGTCCCCGGCGAGCTCTACACACGCTCGTCGCGCGCGTACGCGGGTCTGACGCCACTCCTCTACCCGCTCCATGACTGGACCGGCACGGTCACGCACTGCGGCCGCCTCTGCTACAAGCGCCGCAAGATCAATCTGAGTCAGGTCTTTGCCGGGCAGGACGTCGGCGTGAAACAGGTGAGCGACCGGATCTGGCTCGTCACCTTCATGGACTACGATCTCGGCTACTTCGACGACGAGACCTGTCGGCTCGAGCCGATCGCGAACCCCTTCGGGCCGAAAGTGTTACCCATGTGCCCGGAATAAAACGCCACCCATGCGACCGGAATGGACCGAAAAAGGTTGGAGGCGCCGCCCGGATTTGAACCCGGGATGGAGGTTTTGCAGACCTCTGCCTTACCACTTGGCGACGGCGCCGGCTGGAACTGTGTACGAGGATAGATCCGGCCGCGTCTTAGGAGCGGCTACAACAGCGCGCGTGACAGCGCGAAACGAAACCGAGCAGGTTGTTCATCGGCAACGTTGACTGTGGTCCACCGTCGCGGCACAGCCGCTACGACGGACATCCTTCGCGCGAAGGTTGGCTCGCCATCCGTAGCTCGCTCGCGTGTCAGACGAGCGAAGGATGGAGCGGGAAACGGGATTCGAACCCGCGACTTCGACCTTGGCAAGGTCGCACTCTACCACTGAGTTATTCCCGCTCGCGACGAATCTGAAGCGTACCACAGCGATCCCAGGCAGGCAACCGGCTCTCCTATAATCACCGGCATGCAACGACGCGCGTTCGCCTGCATCGCCGTGTGCATCGCCGTCTCGGGCGCCTCCGCCGCCGAGTTCTGGGAGAGCAAGCCGTTCCTCGAATGGTCCGACGGCGAGGCGGAGCGGATGCTCAACGACTCGCCCTGGACCGGCCTCGTCGCGTTGCCGCTACCGAACAGGGGACCTGTCCCCACTGAGGACGGCGGCGGCGGTCGCGGCGGTGGCGGTGGTGGTGGCGGCGCCCAGGGCTTTGGCCCCGCGCCCGTGCGCGTGAGAATCACGATTTCCTGGCGCAGCGCGCTCCCGCTCAAACAGGCGACTGTGCGGCAACAGGTCGGACAGCATGGCACCGTGCCGCCGCAAGCCCAGACGTACCTGGACACAGCGGACGAACAGTACGTCATCGGGCTGCAAGGTCTGCCGCCGCAGTACTCGACGTCGGGCCGCGGTCGGGAGCTCGTGGTGACCGCATTCTTGAAACGGGACGGCAAGCCGGCGATCCCTGTGCAGCAGGCCACTCCGCTGATGGCGCGGGGCGGCGTCATCATGCTGCTCCGGTTTCCGAAAACCGATCCAATTACGCTGGCGGACGAGCACGTGGAGTTCGAGGCTAAGATCGGCGAACTGCAGCCGATCAAGAAGAAGTTCAAGCTGAAAGATCTTGTCTACGCCGGGAGCCTGGCCCTGTAGGCGCCCGACGTACGATTACTCTCGCGCGTCGCGAAGCACGTCCGCCGCTTCTTCCGGGGCGGTCGGGTTGACGTAGAAGCCCGTCGCCCATTCGAAGCCGGCGACCTTGGTCAGCTTCGGAATGATCTCCACGTGCCAATGGTAGAAGTCGCCGGCCGGCTCGGCCAGCGGCGCGGTGTGAATCAGCAGGTTGTACGGCGGATGGCGCAGGGTCTTGTTCATTCGCCGCAGGATGTCGCCGAGCAACCGGGCCAGCGAGGCATACTCGTGGCGCGGGGTGTCCTCGAACAAGGCCTGGTGCCGCTTTGGCAGAATCCACGTCTCGAACGGGAACCGTGGCGCGTACGGCGACATCGCCACCATGTCGGCGTTTTCCGCGATCACCCGCCGCCCGTCCTGCGTTTCCTGCGAAATGATGTCGCAGAACACGCACCGCTCTTTGGACGCGAAGTGCGCGCGCGCGCCGTCCATCTCGTCGCGCACCTCGCGCGGCACGATCGGCAGCGCGATGAGCTGCGAGTAGGAATGATCCAGTGACGCGCCTGCCGCCTTCCCGTAATTCTTGAAGATGACGATGTAGCGGAAACGACGGTCGCGTTTGAGATCCTGCACGCGATCGCGGAAGGCGCCCAGCACCTGCTCCACCGCCGACTCCCCCATGGTCGCCAGCGTGTCGAGATGACGGGGAGACTCGATGATGACCTCGTGCGCGCCGATGCCGTTCATGCGATCGAAGAGACCTTCGCCGCGGCGATCGAGTGTCCCCTCGACACGCAGCACCGGGAACTGATTCGGCACGACACGCAGGTCCCAGCCGGGGCCGTCCGCATGGCTGCCATCGCGGCGCCGCGACAGCAGCTCGCGCGGCGTCATGTGCTCCCGTCCCTCGCAGAACGGACAGCCATCGTCGGGTGAGATGGCAACGGATTCGAGTTGGAAATCGGAGAGTCGCTTGCTCCGCTCGGTCGAGATGATGACCCAGCGGCCGGTGACGGGATCTTTCCTCAGTTCAGACACAGGGGTGTAAGGGTCTCCTCTGGAGGCCGTCCAAACCAACCGGCCTACGACGATGCATCGAAGGCGTGAGCATATACCTGAATCCGCGGTTGGCCATCATCCATGTCGATGGCCACCACGTCGAAGCGGCACGGGCGATCGTGCAGGCGATGCCTGGCCAGATAGTCTACGGCCATCTGCGTCAGGCGCCGCTGCTTCCATGCCGTGACGGCTTCGGCGGCCACACCGAACTGCTCGCCGACGCGAGTCTTCACTTCGACGAACACGGTCACGCCGTCGATGGAGGCGATGATGTCAATTTCTCCAAACCTGGTTCGGTAGCGACGCTCGAGAATTGCGTACCCGAGACGCTCGAGCTCGGCGCAGGCGAGATCTTCCCCATGTTTTCCGAGGACTTGGCGGGCATCGTCAGACATGCCCGGTTCACGCGGCACGTTCCGCGCCAGGTATGGGGACGGAGCTGGGGTCGGAGACAGGGACGGAGCTGGGGACAGAGCTGGGGTCAGAGATCGATCCAGAGTTACGATACCGGGATACATGCGTAGAGGACTCATTCCCGTTATCGTGGCCATCGCCTTCACCGCGGCGTGCTCCGGCAGCTCAGGACCGCGCTTCGAGAAGACCGACGCCGACGCCATTACTCGCCTGATCGAGCAGTTGCGAACGGCATTCAACGCCAAGGACGCGGCTAAGGCCGCCGCCTTGTATTCGACCACCGGCGTCGTTATGCCGCCGAACAAGCCAATCATGCGCGGACGGCCATTCGTCGAGCAGTACTACAAAGATCGCTTCGCCGAAGGCGCCAGCGACCTCGAGCTGACGGCGGGCGACGTCTCCGGGCAGGGCAATCTTGCTTACGCCAGCGGCGACTACCGGCTGAACCTCGTCGCCACCGGCGGCAAGCCGGCGCGACGCGATCGGGGCAAGTTTCTGTGGGTCTTTCGCGAGAGCAACAATCAGTGGTTGATTGAGTACGTCATCTTCAGCAGCGACTTCGTCACGCCGGCACCCGGCGCCTGAAGCCGCGTCGGTACTCTGGAGGAGCACCATGGGCCTCCCGCGTCTGCTCGTCATCGCACTCGTCGCGGTCAGTACGGTTCCGGTGCTGACCGCGCAATCAAGCTCATCGAAGGCGCCCGATCAACTGGTTGGCGCCTGGCGGCTCGACGTCGCGAAATCCAGATACCGGCCTGGCCCGCCGCCGACGAGCGAGACGCGCACCTACGTCCGAGACGGAGAAAACGTGCTCGGCGTGATCGAACGGACGTTTGCTGACGGGCGTCGTCAGCGAATCGAGTACACGGCCAACTACGATCGGGAGTATCCGGTCACCGGCACCGAGGAATACGACCACGTCGTCCTGAAGCGGATCGACAGGCAAACGTCGGAGGCCGTGCTGTCGCACGCCGGGCGCGTCTTCGGGACGGCACGCCGCGTCATCGCCGAGGACGGCAAGTCGATGACGATCACGTTCCGCCGCGACAGCGAATCAGGTGTATCGGTGTTGAATTCTGCGTACTACGAGAAACTGTCGTTACCCTCGCAGCCCGAGTAAATGCGAGGAAACGCCAACCGGCGCTGACAGATCCAGTTGGGGTCAGACCCCAACTCCCGCCAGAGCCTGATCCAGGATCTCCAGGGCGGTGTCGGCCTGCTGCTTGGTCAGCACCAACGGCGGCGACAGGCGGATCGCGTTCTGCCCCGCTCCGAGGACGAGCAACCCTCGCTCGAAGCAACGCCGGACGACGGCATCGCGCTCCTTCGTCGCGCGCTCCTTGGTCTGACGGTCGCGTACCAGCTCCAGCCCAATCATCAGCCCGCGACCACGCACGTCACCAACGATGGGATGCTTGTCCATCAGCGCCTTCGCCCCTGCGAGCAGGTGCGCGCCGACGACCTCGGCGTTCTTGACCAGGCTGTCACGCAGCAGCGTGATCGTGGCCAAGGAAGCGGCGCACGAGACGGGATTGCCGCCAAACGTGCTGGCGTGCGTCCCGGGCGGCCACGACAGAAGCTCCGACCGCGCCGTTGCGACCCCGAGCGGCAGCCCGGACGCGATCCCTTTGGCCATGGTCACGACGTCCGGGTGCACGCCGGTGTGCTCGATCGCGAACATCTTTCCGGTCCGCCCCATGCCTGACTGCACTTCGTCCACGACCAGCAGCATGCCGTGATGGCTCGTGATCTCCCGCAGCCGCTGCAGGAATACGTCCGGCGGCACGACGTAGCCACCCTCCCCTTGAATCGGCTCGACGACGATCGCCGCGACATCGTCCGGCGCGACCAGATGCACGAGCAGCTGCTCCTCGATGAAACGCAGACACTCCGCGGCACACGTCTCGGGACGATGACCGACCGGACACCGATAGCAGTTGGCGTACGGCGCGTGATAGACGCCGGGCACGAACGGACCGAATCCCCGCCGCTGCGTGAGCTTGCTCGCGGTCAGCGACAGCGAGCCCATCGATCGACCGTGGAACGCGCCGAAGAACGCGATGATATTCGGCCGCTTCGTGTGGTACCGCGCCAGCTTGATCGCTGCCTCGGTGGCCTCGGTTCCCGAATTGCCGAAGAACGACCGATGCGGCCCGGGCATCGGCATGATCGACGACAACTCCTCCCCGAGACGGACCTGCGGCTCGTAGTAGAAGTCGGTTCCCGACATGTGCAGAAACTTGCCGGCCTGCTCGACGATGGCCTTGACGACGTCGGGATGCGAGTGGCCGGTGGACGCCACGGCAATGCCGGCGGTGCAATCGAGAAAGACGTTGCCGTCCACGTCCTCGACGAGCGCGCCCTCGCCACGCGCCATCACCAGCGGGTAATCACGCGTGTACGAGGTCGACACCACACGCGCATCGCGCTCGATGATCGCGGCCGCCCTCGGACCCGGCAGTGCGGTCTTCAGGGACGGTCCGGTCATTTCTTCTTCCAGCGCGTGCCGGACGGATTGTCTTCGAGCAGGATGCCACGCTCGGCGAGCGATTTCCGAATCTCGTCTGCGCGTGCGAAATCGCGCCGCTGCTTCGCGAGCTTGCGCTCCTCGATGAGACGCTCGATCTCCTCGACCGGCACATCGGGCCTGGCGTCCTCGGCGCGGCGGAGAGCAATCACGCCGAGCACCCGGTCGAAGTCGTCGATCGCCTCACGAACGGCTCTCGCGTCGGTGGCGCTCATCTTGCGGTTGGCGATGGCGCTGTTGCCTTCACGCACCAGATCGAACACGGCGGCAAGACCCGCTGCCGTATTCAGGTCGTTGGTGAGCGCAGTGCGGAAGGCGTCGCGCGAGCGGCCGATGGCTGCCCCGATCTCCGCATTGCAGCTGTCGCCCCTCATCTCGTCCAGTTTCGCGAGAAAGTCGACGATGCGGCGCAGCGCTTCCTCAGCCTGCTCAACGCCGGTCCACGTGAAGTTGAGCTGCTTGCGATAGTGCGACGACAGCAGCAGATAGCGCAGCGCCGAGGGGCGGTACCCTTTGGCGACGACGTCCGGCACGGTGTAGACGTTGCCGACCGACTTCGACATCTTCTCGTTCTCGACGAAGAGGTGCTCGACGTGCACCCAGAATCTCGAGAAGGTCTGTTTGGTGGCGCCTTCCGCCTGGGCGATCTCGTTCTCGTGGTGCGGAAAGATCAGATCGACACCGCCGGCATGGATGTCGATCGGCGCCCCGCCGAGCAGGCGCAGCGCCATGGCCGAGCACTCGATGTGCCAGCCTGGACGTCCCGGTCCGGCACCATTGCACTCCCACGACGGCTCGCCGGGCTTGGCGGCCTTCCACAACACGAAGTCGCGGGCATCGTCTTTCGAGTACTCATCGACGTCCACACGCGCGCCGGCGTGAAGACCCGCGTGATCGAGCCGCGCCAGCTGGCCGTACGACGGCAGCGAGGCGATCTTGAAATAGACCGAGCCGTCGCGGTTGTAGGTGTGGCCGTTGCGCTCGAGCGCGTGAATCATCGAGCACATCGCGTCGAGGTTCTCCTGATCGGTGGCGCGCGGAAGTGCTTCCGGCGTCTCGATCCCGAGGAGCGCCGCGTCTTCCCTGAACGCGCGAATCCACTGATCGGTGTACTCGCGAAGCGGCATGCCGGCCTTCTGCGCGCCGGCAATGGTCTTGTCGTCCACGTCGGTATAGTTGACCACCTGCTGGACGTGATAGCCGCACAGATACTTGAGCGCGCGACGCAATACGTCGAGGCACACGTAGGTCCGGAAGTTGCCGATGTGGCCGCGGTTGTAGACGGTGAGCCCGCAGGCATACATCCGGACGGTGTTGTCGCGAAACGGCGCGAACGGCTCTTCCTGTCGCGACAGCGTGTTGTACAGACGGAGCATGGAACGAATCAGAGGTCGAGGGCGATGGTGCGTGTGGCGACTTGCACTTCGAGCGGCCCCGTTGACCGCCGCACCACCACGGCGATCGAGCTCGACGTATGAGCCGCGACGCCGTTCAACTGCGCGCGAACCGCTTCGGCGACGCGTTCGCCGAACGCCGCCGCGCCAGGTTCGTTGCATCCGGCATAGCGCGCGGCCTGCTCGGCCAGCATCCGCACGACCGCCGCGATCTCTGCATCGCGCGGCACCGACAGCTGGAACTCGAAAGTGTTCGCGTCCACAACTACACCGAAATCCGGCTGAAGAGATGATCGGCGCGGCGTTGATCGGCTTCGATCTGCGCGCGCAGCGCGTCAATGGTGTCGAATCGGCGCTCGTCGCGCAGACGCTGCACAAACGAGAGGCGGACTCGGCGGCCGTAGAGATCGCCCGAGAAGCGCAGGAGATGCGTCTCGATGGTTGGTTCGGTTTCGTTGAAGGTTGGCCGGACCCCGATGTTGGTCAGCCCGGCGTGCACCACGCCATCGATGGTCGTCGTCGTGGCGTAGACGCCGTGGGGTGGAATCAGCTCGTTCTCAGTCACCATGTTCGCTGTCGGAAATCCAATCGTCTTTCCCCGCTTGCGTCCCTCGACAATCGTGGCGTCCAGAAAATACGGGTGACCAAGCAGCGCGCCTGCCTCGTCCATGCGCGCCTCAGTGACCAGCCGGCGGATGCGCGTGCTGCTGACGACGAAGTCCTTGTACCGTACCGGATCGATCTTATCGGCCCTGAAGCCGTGCTGCTGTCCGAGCGTACGCAGCAGGCTGAAGTTTCCGCTTCGGCCGTGACCGAAGAGAAAGTTCGCGCCGACCCACACTTCCGAGACGCGCAGCCATTCAGCGAGCACCGTGCGCACGAACGTTTCCGGCGCCCACTCCGACAACTCGTGCGTGAACCGCACGACCGCCACGCACGCAATCCCGGCCCGGTTCAGCGCCTCGAGCCGCTGCGCCTTGGTCATGAGCAGCGGCGGCGCCTTGTCGGGCCGCACGACCCGCGGCGGATGCGGATCGAATGTCATCGCCATCGCCGTGCCGCCGTGTTCGGCAGCGCCGCGTCTGACGCGCTCGATGATCTTGAGATGCCCGCGGTGGAGGCCGTCAAAATTGCCGAGCGCCAGCACCGGATGCACGAGCCACGGCGGCCGCGCGTCGTCCGGGAAGTGTATGGTCTCCATTCACTCCACGGCGACGCTCACGTCGAGCACGAGCCCATCATATGCCAGTTCGACGCCGGCCGGCAGTCGCGCCGAGGTCGCCTCGTGCCCGAGATCGTGCGTCATGTGCGTCGTGAATGCGCGACGGGGCTTGATCCGGGCAATCACCTCGAGCGCCTCTTTCAAACTGAAGTGCGTACTGTGCGGACGATCGCGCAGCGCATCGATGATCAGTGTGTCCACGCCGTCAACGAGCGCCCATGCACGGTCGTCCAGACGGTTGCAGTCGGTCAGGTAGGCGACGTTCCCGAAGCGGAATCCGAGCACCGGCATCAGGCCGTGCCAGACAGGCACGGGCACCACGTGCACACCGCCGCACGTGAACGGTCCGCTGATCTCGTGCGGCTCGATCTCGGGGATGCTGCCGCCGAGACGTGTGGCGCCGTCAAAGATGTAACTGAACGTCTGGCGCAGCGTGTCCCACGTCTCTGCGTTGGCGTAGCACGGGATCGCGCCGCCTTGAATCGCGTTGAAGCGCCGCAGCTCGTCGAGTCCGAGGATGTGATCGGCGTGGCGATGCGTGAAAAGGACCGCATCGACGCGCGTCAGCTCGTGGACGAGCGCCTGCTGACGAAGGTCCGGACTGGTGTCAACGAGCAGCTTCGCATGTGACGGGATGTCGAGATAAATCGAGGGCCGCAGCCGCTTGTCACGCGGGTCGTTCGACCGGCAGACGCTGCACGTGCAGCCAATCATCGGCACGCCATGCGACGTGCCCGTACCAAGGAAGAGGACGCGGCCCGGAACCGACCTCATCCCTCGACTGTACTCGGGATGACGCTGAGGGCCACTCGAAGGGTCAAGGGATGATGATGCGCGAGGGCTCGGACGCAACCGTCTTGCCGGCCTCGACGTAACGCATGCGGAGCTCGTAGAGCAGCTGCTCCAGGAGCTGACGCTCCTCAGCCGTCAGGTTGCCGCGCGTCTTCTCCTCGAGCAGCGACAGAATGTCGATGATCTGCTGCGCGGCCGCGAGATTCGCCGTACCCGCCTGCCCCGTGACGGGATCGGGAACGTCACCGAAGTGATAGGCAGCCGTGTGTGCCAGCGACAACACGAACCCGACGAATGTGACCGCCGTGGGATCGTGCGCCGCGTCTGACGTGGTGTGCTCTCCGTCGCTCATTCGCTCAACCTGCGTAATCTCGAATGGTAGCATGTCGCGATGAGCGACCGTGTTGGCGAGCAATTTGAGCGTCTTGTCGAGATCATGCGCACACTCCGCGCCCCACACGGGTGCCCGTGGGACCGCGAGCAGACGCACGCGTCGCTGCGCCCGTTCGTGCTCGAGGAGACCTACGAAGTGCTCGAGGCGATTGAGAGCGGTCAGCCAGCACATCTCTGCGAGGAGCTCGGCGACTTTCTCTTCGAGGCCGTGTTCCTGGCACAGATCAGCGAGGAAGCTGGCGACTTCAACATCGGCGATGCGATTGATGCGATCGCCGACAAACTCGTGCGGCGTCATCCGCACGTGTTCGAGCGCCAGGATGGCGACCCGGCACTGACGAGCGGCCAGGTCATCGAGAAGTGGGAAACGCTCAAGGCGCGTGAACGAGCTCAAGCGGGAGTGCCGGCAAAGACCAAGACGACGCTGAGCGGTGTGCCGAAAACGTTGCCGGCTCTGCTCCGTGCGTACGAGGTCAGCGCGCGTGCGGCAGCCGTCGGCTTCGATTGGGCGAAGCCCGACGATGTGCTCGACAAGATCGATGAAGAAGTCGCCGAGGTCCGCCGTGAGGTCGAATCGGGCGCGACCGGGCACCTCTCGCGCGCAGAAGACGAGATGGGCGACCTGCTGTTTGCGATCGCCAATCTCTCACGCAAGCTCGGCATCGAACCCGAGGCGGCGCTGCGACGAGCGACGGAGAAGTTCACGAAGCGATTCGAGGCGATGGAGCACGAGTTTGCCGCACGCGGGAAGCGCCTGAATGAATCCACGCTCGAGGAGATGGAAGCCGAGTGGCAGGCGGTCAAGAAGAACACACCTCTTTGACCACGAAGCACACGAAGGTCACGAAGGACGCGAAAACTGGTTTTACACAACGATTCGTCGAAGGCCTTGCCGAAGTGTTGGCGCTCTGAAATTGATCAACAGCCCACCGCGGAGACCCACTGTTTTCAGGTACGAGATCACCTGTGCTCGATGCACTTGGTCCAGACGCATGACTGCTTTCAGTTCGACAACGATCAAGCCCTCCACAATCAAGTCCACGCGCTGACCGGGGATCTCGACGCTGCGATAGACCACCTTGATCGGACGCTCGGTCTCGTAGGCCAGATGCTGGGCGTCGAGCTCGATGTACATCGCTTTCCGATAAATCGACTCGAGGAAGCCGGGTCCGAGCGCGCGATGCACTGCGATCGCGCAGCCGATCGTCTGAGTCATGAGGCTCTCAGCCTCGGGAGACAACGGCGAGGGCAACCGCATCCGGAACCAGGATGATTGAGGCGAATCTGTGGCCCGCCGAGCGGCTTGCGCGTGAATTGATTCCAGTCCTTCGTGATCTTCGTGTCCTTCGTGGTTACTCATGGTTCGTTCTCCTGTATGTCTTTGTTCGAAGGGATTGACCATCTGTTTCGACCGTGATCTGCCCGTCGAGATCGGTCCGCAGCACCGTCGCCCCGATCGCATCGAGTCGCTGCAGCACGTCAGGTGCGGGGTGGCCGAAACGATTGCCGCGCCCGCAGCTGATGAGGGCGACCTGCGGTCGCCACGCCTCGAGCAGCGCCGCTGACGATGACGTGCGGCTCCCGTGATGAGCGACCTTGAGGATTCGCGTGCGCGCCGGCGTCAGGAGCGGGACGATCGAGCGCTCCACTTCGGCGCTGATGTCGCCAGTGAGCAGAATGGCGACGTCGCGATAGACCACTTCAATCACCACCGAATCGTCGTTGCGGACACGGCGTCGCTCCCAATCGGGTGGCGGGGGGTGGAGGACGCGTAGCTGAACGTCACCCTCGCGAATCACCTGCCCCGCTCGCAGCGGAGTCACCGGTATGCGCCGATGAGCGGCGGCGTTCAGCAGCGCCTGTGTCGGTTCGTGGCCCGGCAGCCGAATGCCCTCCCAGATTCGCTCCGGCCTGAAATCGTCCGAGACGGCGAGTGCGCCGCCGAGATGATCAGGATCGCCGTGCGTGATGAGCATCGCGCCAAGCGACCGGACGCCGCGGGCCCACAGTGCGGGTGCCAGCACGCGGCGGCCGATGTCGACACCTCCGCCAAAGGGAGTGCCGCCGGTATCCACGAGCAGTGCGTGACTCTGACGTTCGAGCAGTATCGACTCGCCCTGTCCGACGTCGAACACCGTGAGACGCACCGGCCACTCGGACCGACTGCCGCGCGAATACAACGTGGAATCCGCGCCGGTGACGATCGCGATGAGCGAAACGAGAAAGACCAGTACGCTCGCCATGCGAACGCGTTCGCGAGTGGCCAGACTCGCGAACAGCGCTCCGTAGTAGACCAACATCAGGCCTGCGCCTGGAGGCGGCACGCGCGCAGCGAGCCACGGCGCCGCAGTCACGAGATCTGCGCTGGAGACCAGTGCCCCGGCCGCGGCGTGCGCTGTCCAGCCGGCTGAGTACGCGATCAGCGGAACACCGTCGAAGATTGCCACGAGGAGTGCGGCAATCTGCACGATACCCATCGCCGGCACCGCAAGAAGGTTGAGGATCAGCCCAGCACTGGTGACGCGTGAGAACGCTGAGGCCGACACCGGCAGCAGCGCGGCTTCGACGGCCAGCGATCCGATCACCGTCGCGATGACCCAGGACACCGCCTTCGTACGCGTCAACCACGCGGCGCCCCGCCGCGCTCCTTCGATGAGCGCCATCGTCGCGCCAAACGTCAGCACGAAGCCGGGATCGCCAAAATCGAGCGGCGTGATCACGAGGATGATTGCCGCGGCGACAGCGGTCGCTTGCCAGACGGGCGTTCGGTGATCGACGACGCGCGCCGCAAAGTAGGCCACGGCCATCAACGTCGCTCGCCACACCGAGGGTCCGGCCGTGACCACCGTCGCATAGGCAATGAGCACGGCGATCGTCAGCAGCGCGCCCACCCGGCCGCGGATGCCGAAGAGAGCGAGAAGGCCGCACGCACCGGCGGCGACAATCGCGATGTTGCCGCCGGATATCGCGATCACGTGATAGGTCCCAGCCGCCTGCAGCGCGTTGCGGGTGTCGTCGGGAATGCCTGTGCGATCGCCAATCAGGACGGCCGCGGCAATCGATGCCGACACCGGACTCTGCGGCGCGATCCACAACGTCACAGCGCGTCTGATGTGGGCTCGGACGTCGGCGGCCATTTCGTCGATGGGCCCGCCCAGCGCAATGACGTCAACAGACAGCGCGCTCTTGACGCTGCCGAACAGCGTCGTCCCATCCTGGGCGAGCGTCGTCTCGAAGTCCGGCACGCCGTCATTCAGAAAGCGCGCCGGCCGGCGGAAGGTGATCGGCGCCTCGATGGTTCGCTGAGCCCGCCAGGCGAGCAGACGATGCAGAGGCACTGCTCCGCCGACGCTGACCGTCACGTCGCCATCGACGCGATGCCAGACAGGACCAATCCGGAGTGCGATCACGCGCACGCGAAGCGAGACGTAGCCGTCGCGCGGCGATGCGTCCTCGGCCAGCATCGCACGCGTCAGAATCGGATCGTGATCGCCTTCTGGGCCGAGCGTCGAGATGTCGAAACCGCCAATCTCTCGATCGAGGACACGGCGCAGCGACGGATGCAACGCCTGATCAGCCGCCCTCGACGTGAGCACGACGCTGCACGCCCAGAGTCCGAGCACGAGGTATGCGACCGTCGCGCGGTTGGCGTGGCGGCGCCAGGCGACGACGCTCGCGACGAGTAGAACCGGGAGGAGCCAGAGCAGCAGACACGCACCAGCGCCGAGCATCCGCGCGCAGACGGCCCCGCCGATGATCGACAACGCCGGGACGAGACCAACGACACGCACGCGTCACCCGTGTGCAAGGCTCGGGCATCACCGGGTTCGTCGTTGGCTCAACGACTTAGCGGAACGAGTGGCAGTTTCTGAGAGACGGGCTCGAGACGAAGCGCGCAAATTCCGCGCGGCGCAAATTCCGCGCGGCGCAGATTTCGGGCGCCGGGATTAGACGTCGGCCCAGCGGCGCAGCAGGTTGTGATAGACCGACGTCAACTGCACGGCGGCCGGGTGATCAGGCAGATCGATCGTCAACCGTTGAATAGCCGTGTCGAGATCGAAGAGCAGCGTCCGCTTGCCGTCGTCGCGCAGCATGCTCTGAATCCAGAAGAACGACGACACACGCGCGCCGCGCGTGACTGGCGTCACCTTGTGGAGGCTCGACGCCGGATAGAGCACCATGTGACCCGATGGCAGCTTGACCGAATGCACGCCGTAGGTGTCTTCGACCATCAGCTCGCCGCCGTCGTACTCGTCCGGATCGGTCAGAAACAGCGTCGCTGAGAGATCGGTGCGCACCGTGGAGCCGTTGGTTCTTGACTGGCGAATCGCGTTGTCCACGTGATTGCCGAACGACTGGCCGCCGCGGTAACAGTTGAAGAGCGGCGGAAATACTCGCAGGGGGAGCGCCGCTGAGACGAACAGCGCGTTCCGGCTCAGCGCCGTCAGGATGGTCTCGCCAAGCTGCCTTGCGATGGGATGCTCCTCGGCCAGCTGCAGGTTGTCCTTTGTCCGGGCGGACTGATATCCGGCGGTTACGCGGCCGTCGATCCAATGCGCCGATTCGAGCAGGCGGCGGGCCTCGGCCACCTGCTCGGCGCTCAACACGTCGGGGATTTGCAGAACCATTGACCGTAGCTCAGAACTTGACGTGCGACGTCAGCAATGCCGAGCGCGGATGCCCGGGGTTATAGCGGCCGCCGTTGTTGTTCACGTTCCGGATGTAAGCCTCGTCAGTCAGGTTGTAGATGTTGACGCGCAGGCTGAGATGCTCGTTTACGTCGTACTCCGCCAACGCATCCACGAGGTGATAGCCAGGGGATCGAATGGTGTTCGCCGCGTTGATCCACACGTCATCGGTGTGGCGAATGCCGCCGCCAACCGAGAGGCCGATCGGGAATCGGTACGTCGTCCAGAAGCTGCTCGACCATCTGGGGGTCAGCGTGAGTTGGCGACCGTTGTTCGCGGCGTTCTGCGTCTGCTGCTCACTATCGATGAAGCCGAGATTGGCGAATACTTCCCAACGATCGGTCACGCGTCCCATTGCGCCGAGCGTCACACCCTTCACGAGTTGACCGTCGTCCTGGTTGTAGATCACCGGCACTGCCGTGGCATCGACCGTGTAGATGACATTGGTGTTCTTGGTGCGGAAGGCGGCGCCGTTCAGCGACAACCGGCCGTTGCCGAAGTCCCACTTGGTGCCAACCTCGACGTTCGTTGACTCCTGTGGATCGACGTTTGGATTGTTCTGGTTGTTGGGCTGAGTACTGAGCGCGAAGTTCGCATTGCCAGGCGGTGTGACCGACGTGCCGTACGCCACGTAGGCATTGCCGCCGTTGTTGATGCGGTACAACACCGAGGCCTTTCCGCTCATCAGGCCGTCAGAGCCTTGCAGGTCAGCCGTCGTCAGGCCAGTTGCGTCCCTGGATTCGAAGCGGGTGTCGTACTGCTCCCAGCGAAGCCCACCGCTTACCTGCCAGCGATCGTTCAATTCGACCGAGTCGAATCCGGAGAAAGCAATTGTGCTGGCGTCGCCGCGGCTGAACGCACCTGTCCGCGCCGGTGCGAACCCGATGACCGGTTCCAGCGGATTGGGCGTGAAGATGTCGGCGGGCGCGCGCGTGCCGAGACCAGTAAGCGCAGGCGCGAACTGCTCTTCAGCGGTGATCTCGACTCCGACGTTTGACGCGTGACGCAGGCCGCCGGTTGAGAAGCGGGCCGTCATGCTGGTCTGGTTCGATGCGACGCTGTTCTCGCGCTCGTTGCCCTGTCTCGAGATGGTGACGAGGTTCGTCGCCGGGTTGAATGCGGCGACGTTCTGCGCAACCGAGACGATGGCCTCGCGATGCGTCGCGTTGTAGCGCGTCTGATTGCGCAGCGTGAGATGGCGACTGACGTCGTGCTCGACGCGGGCGGTATAGCTGTTCTGCCGCGCCGTGTCGTAGTCGTAGCCAATGCTGCCGTAAAAGTTGCTCTGATCGACTGGCGCGACAGCGCGCACGGTGGTCGGCGTCAACGGCTCTTCGATCCATGCAGCACCGGGAACGCCGTAGTCCGGCACGTTGTCCTGCCGCATGATCTGCGCGCCGAGGGTCACGCGCGTCGTGGTACCGAGACCGAGCGCCAGCGACGGCGCAACGGCGCGGCTTTCGAGCCTGACCTCATCGCGGCCCGGCACGCCCGAGTCTTGCCACAACAGGTTCAGACGGAACGCGCTGCGGCTCGCCCAGTTGCCCTGATGATCCATGGGCCGGCCGACGTTCGCGTCCGCCGACAGCCGCGACTGTTCAGCCGTCCCGCCACTAAACGTCGCCGAGTACGCAGAGCCGGCGTGCGGCGTCTTCGTCTGCATGTTGACGTAGCCGGCAGCGGTGCCTCGGCCAATGTCCGATCCGGTCGGGCCGAGAAATACCTCGACCTGCTCCAGGTTGAAGACGTCGCGAGCAATCAGTCCGTCGTCACGGACGCCATCGACGAACAGGCTGTTCGATGCGTTGAAGCCGCGCATGTTGAACATGTCGCCGGCGGTGTTCGACGAGCCGCCGCCCTCGCCCGCCTGCAGCGTAATGCCCGGCACGTTGCGGAGCGCTTCGCTCAACGTCGTCGCGCCCTGCTGATCCATCACGGCGCGCGGTATCACCGCGATGGTCTGGGCGATATCGCGCAGCGGCACCGAATACTTGGAAGACTGCACGCCCGGTGCAGGCGCCGCCGCCGTCACCCGCACCGACTCGGACTGTCCCGCAATGTCGAGCCGCCCCAGACCCGGCGCAGTCAGACGGGCGGTCAGGCTCGTGCCCATCACGAGTTGATCGAGCGCTTCCTGCACGGTAAAGAAGCCGGACACTCCCGCGGAGTACAGCGACGCCAGCTCCGGCATCGCCAACGTCAGCCGAATACCTGATGTCCGCTCGAACTGCTCGAGGAGCTCGCCGAGTGGCCCGGACGGAATGGCGTACTGCACACGCCCCGTCTGCGCTGCGGTAGCCGTGTGCGTCGCCTGTTGGGGCCGGACGGCGTCGGAAGTCGTCATCGAGGCCGATTGCTTCGCGAATGCGGTCCCCGACGTGGATGCCATGAACGCTGCGCCGAGCACAAAGAGTCGTGCTGTCCCTCGCCGGCGACGGCGACCGTTTCTGTCGGCCTTCTTGATAGTTCTGTTCTTCACGACTGGGCTCCGGGATTTCGAATCAGGCGGCTGAACTCTGCGTGGAGATCGGCTCGACTCGCTCGGCCGCAGGCCGCTTCATCCACGCGCGCCAGCGGCGCCACGCGAGCGCCAGGCCGGTGCACACCAGCACGGCGCCTCCGGCGGTCACGAGACCAGCGATGGTCTGTCCGGGAATTCCAAGTACCTCGCCGGTATGCGCAAATCGCGAGATGCTGCGAAGGCGTCGTCCGAGACTCTGGTTCTCGAAGGCCTCGTAAGTGACGACCGCACCCGTTGCGCGGTCGAGCGTCAGCGTCGAGCGCAGCTGGGGCTGCCCACCGTCGCCCTGGTCGATAGCAAAGACGACCGGAGCACGATTCGACTCGGGCACGCGCACATTGATCGTGCGCCAGCCATCAACCTGCTGCTCGGCCCGCGACCACAGGGTGTTCAGCCCATCGAGAGCAGGAGCAGTACGCTCGTCACGCCGGCCACCGCCGTCGCGGCCGCCAGCGCCGCCTTCCCGGCCGCGCGCCGCATTGCCTTCTCGCCCACGCGCCGCGGGTGGCTCTTCGCCGACGGCTCGATACACCAGCGCATTCGCCCACGGAAACGAAATCGGAAGCGCTGACAACACGACGATGAACAGCGGGACCGCCGACCATGCGCCGATCACGTTGTGCCAGTTGAAATCGCGAGCCTTGCCAGTCGCCTTGGTATTGAACAGCACGACGGACCGCACCTGCGCCCACGTCCATTTGCGCGGGAACCAGAGATAAAAGCCCGATACGACGATGAACAGGAAGACGAAATTCGACCAGCCGGTGATGAAACGAGCCACCGGCCTCCCGTCGCCTTCGACCGCGAGCCATCGGTGCCATGCGCGTGTCGCGCTCATGAAGCGCCGTACCCCCTGCGTTCCTTCCCCGAGCAGGCGGCCGCTGTAGGCATCGAAGTACAACGTCCGCTGGGGCACGCTCACCGAGACGGGGGCGTCCGGCGCCGAGGCGACGGTCAGTGCCGTCGGTGCGAGATCGGCATGCTGGTCGCGGATCGTGCGGAGCAACGTCTCAATCGGGAGGCGGGTCGCGCCATCAGTCGGAACCGCCGATCGGTAGTGACTGTCTGACCACGCGATGAGCTGTCGTTCGAAGGTGAGAAGGACACCGGTCACCGCCATCACCAGAATCACGATGCCGGCAGTTATTCCCGCAATGAGGTGAGGCCAGAAGATAAAAGTCCGAAGTTTCATCGCCGCCTGCTTGGAGTCGTTCGACTGGGGCAAGACTGAGATTGAGTCTCACAATCAGAAAGTCAGTCTAAGTCCGACCAAAACGGTCCGTCAAGTGGGAAGAATCAGCGGGTGGGTTGTCGGGCCGGCGGCGCGAAATATCCGCGGCGCGCGCGTACGAAATACGCCCCGCTGCGCACCCGGACGCGCAACGGGCGCCAAGTGCCGTCGGGCGGCTTCGACGAGCTGTAGCCAAGGGTGTACTGCTTGTTCAACTCGTCGGCGATGCGCGCCGTGGCTGGACCGAGATCGGCGGCGCTTCTCACGACTTCCGTGTAACCACCGGTCAGTCCAGTGATGTCACGGAGCGCGTCCGGGTTGACGCGCGTGCTCTCGCGTTCGCCCGGCGGGTCGATCGCGATCGCATAGACGAACGCGTCGTTGCGGCGGATCACTTCGATCGTCTGCAGCAGTGAGCGATCGCTGGCGGTGTCTGCCCCGTCCGAGACGACGATCATTGCCGCGCGCAGATTGGTGCGTTGCTCGAACAACCGTGATGTATCAGCGAGCGCGTCGTAAATGGCCGTGCCGCCAGACGGCTTCAGATCGTTGAGCCTGCCCCGCAGGACCGTCGGGGGCATCGTCCACTTTGTCACGAGCCGCGGCAAGTGGTTGAACGTGGCAACGAAGACTTCGTCTTCCGTGAGCAGGAGCTCGCCGACGAACCGGTCGAACGCGTCACGCGCGTCGACCACGGGCTGACCACGCATGCTGTCGCTGGCATCAAGCAGCATCCCCAGGCTCACCGGCACGCGCTGGTCGGTGAACTGCGTAATCGTCTGCTCGACGCCGTCTTCGAAGACTTGGAAGTCGCCCTGAGTGAGCCCGGTGATCAGCCGGCCATTCGCATCAGCGACCGAGACGGTGACCTGGACGATGTCGATACGACTGCGAAATGGCGCGGTCTGTGCCCACATCACAGCGCAACCGACGACACAGCATGCTGCGATCGCGCCGATTCGGTGATGTGTCACGACTCACCCGTTCAATCGCCTACTCGTTCGACGCGATGGTTGACGCGCGGCCTGCCTCGACGCCGGCGTAGTAGTCCTGCAGCGAGCGGACGGTCAACGTCTGCTGACGCATGGCGCGAATCGCGCTGACCGCGGCCGACGCGCCGGTCAATGTCGTAATGCAGGGCACCTGGGCCATCGTCGCCGCGCGGCGGACGGCGCGATCGTCGAAGAACGATTCGCGACCGAGCGGCGTGTTGATGACCATGTCGACACTGCGATTGACGAGGTGATCGGCGACGTTCGGCCGTCCTTCGTTCACCTTGTACATCACCTCGACATCGAGGCCGTGGGCACGCAGGAACGCCGCCGTTCCGCGCGTTGCGGCCAGTGTGAAGCCCAGCTGCGCGAGATCGCGCGCGATCGGCAGAACCGTCTGTTTGTCGCTGTTGTTCACGCTGATGAACACGCAGCCCTTCTCGGGCAGGCTCTGCCCCGCACTCATCATCGCCTTACCGAACGCCGCGCCGAAGTTATCGGACCCGCCCATGACTTCGCCGGTAGATTTCATCTCGGGCCCGAGGATGGTGTCGACGCCTTGGAACCGGACGAATGGAAACACCGGGCTCTTCACGAACACACCGGCGGCCTCGAGATCGTCCACAAGTCCCAGCTCGGCCAACGTTCGGCCCGCCGCCACGCGAGCTGCGAGCTTCGCCAGCGGGACGCCGGTCGCCTTGGAGATATATGGAACGGTGCGCGATGACCGCGGATTCACTTCGAGCACGTAGACGGTGTCGTCCTTGATGGCGTACTGGACATTCATCAGGCCGACGACCTTCAGCGCGCGGGCGATGCGACGTGTGTATTCGCGAATGGTCGCGAGATGGCGTTCGGCCACCATGAATGGCGGCACCACACAGGAGCTGTCGCCGGAGTGGATGCCGGCCTCTTCGATGTGCTCCATGATGCCGCCGATGATCACCGCGCCGGAGGCGTCGCCGACCGCATCGACGTCGAACTCGAACGCATCCTCGAGGAAGCGATCGATGAGCACGGGGCGATCGTGCGAGACGTCAACGGCGTCGGTCATGTAGCGGTCGAGCGCCCCCGAATCAAACACGATGGCCATCCCGCGGCCGCCGAGCACGTACGACGGCCGGACAACGACCGGGTAACCAATGCGCTCGGCCACGTCGCGCGCTTCCTCGCGCGAGACGGCCGTACCGCTCGCCGGCTGCGGCACGCCGAGGTCCCAGAGCAACTGCGAGAAGCGCCGCCGGTCCTCGGCAAGATCAATCGAGTCGGGCGACGTCCCGAGAATCGAGACGCCGGCTTCGAGCAGCGGCAACGACAGCTTGAGCGGCGTCTGCCCGCCGAATTGCACCACGCACGAGACATCGCCGCCCGCGCTCCGCTCGCGCTCGATAACCGCCATCACGTCTTCGAACGTGAGCGGCTCGAAGTACAAGCGATCGGCGGTGTCGTAGTCGGTCGAGACGGTTTCCGGATTGCAGTTGACCATCACCGTCTCGAAGCCTTCCTCGCGGAACCCGAAGACAGCATGCACGCAGCAGTAGTCGAACTCGATGCCCTGTCCGATGCGATTGGGACCGCTGCCGAGGATCACCACCTTCTTCTTCGGCGTCGGATTGGCCTCATCGGCCAGCTCGTAGGTCCCATACATGTAAGGCGTAAACGATTCGAACTCGGCCGCGCAGGTATCGATGCGCTTGAAGGCTGGCACGAGTTTCTCCTCGAGCCGCCGCTGTCTGACGATCTCCTCATCGATTCCGTACACGCCAGCGATATCAGCGTCGCTGAATCCGCTCCGCTTCAGCGTGCGCAACAGGTCCGCTGACACTTCGCGGAACTCACCGAGGTCGGCCATGTTACGCAGCTCGACAATGTCGGCGAACTGTTGCAGGAACCAGGGATCGATCTTCGTCAGCTCGTGGAGGGTCTCGACGTTCCAGCCGCGCCGCAGCGCCCGGAACAGCGCCCACATGCGCCGATCGCTCGGCACGACGAGACGCTTGCGCAACGCGCTCTCGTCCTCTTCCTCGAGCTGCGCCGCGGTCCCAGTGAACAGGCTGCCGCTCTTCCCCAGCTCCAGCGAGCGCACGGCCTTGAGGAAGGCTTCCTTGAACGTCCGGCCGATCGCCATCGCCTCGCCGACCGACTTCATCTGGGTCGTCAGCGTGCGGTCAGCCTGCGGGAACTTCTCGAAGTTCCACCGCGGATACTTGACGACGATGTAGTCGATCGTCGGCTCGAATGAAGCCGGCGTCAGCCGGGTGATGTCGTTGGGAATCTCATCGAGGTGATACCCGAGCGCCAGCTTCGCGGCGATTTTGGCAATCGGAAAACCCGTGGCCTTGGACGCCAGCGCCGACGACCGCGAGACCCGCGGGTTCATCTCGATTGCCACGATTCGGCCGTCAGCCGGGTTGATCGCAAACTGGATGTTGGAGCCACCAGTCTCGACGCCAACCCGGCGGATGATGCGGCGGCCCATGTCGCGCATGCGCTGGTATTCCTTGTCGGTCAGCGTCAGCGCTGGAGCGACGGTGATCGAGTCGCCCGTATGCACGCCCATCGGATCGATGTTCTCGATCGAGCAGATCACGACGAAGTTGTCGGCGACGTCGCGCATCACCTCGAGCTCGAATTCCTTCCAGCCGATCACGGATTCCTCGACGAGAATCTCGTGCACGGGGCTGAGGCCCAGGCCTCGGCCGGCAAGCTCGCGGAACTCCTCCACGTTGTAAGCGATGCCGCCGCCGACGCCGCCCAGCGTGAACGAAGGACGGATGATCGCCGGGAAGCCAACGTCCTCGACGATGACCACGGCTTCTTCGAGCGTCTTCGCGACGCCGCTCTTCGGGACTTCGATGCCGATTTCGCGCATCGCGTTGCGGAAGAGCAGGCGGTCTTCGGCAACCTTGATGGCGTCGATCTGCGCGCCAATCAGCTTGACGTTGTACTTGGCGAGGATTCCACGTTCGTGCAGCGCGACCGCGAGGTTGAGCGCCGTCTGTCCTCCCACCGTGGGCAATACGGCGTCGGGGTTTTCTTTGATGATGATCGCTTCAGCGGACTCCGGTGTGAGCGGCTCGACATAGGTCGCTTCAGCCAGCTCCGGGTCGGTCATGATCGTCGCCGGGTTGCTGTTGATCAGCACCACTTCGAGACCTTCGGCCCGTAGCGCCTTGCACGCCTGCGTCCCCGAGTAATCGAACTCGGCCGCCTGACCGATGACAATCGGTCCCGAACCGATGACGAGCACACGTTTGATGTCAGTGCGTTTTGGCATCGGTCGCGGTCACTTGTTTTCCATGGATTCGAGAAACTGCTGGAAGAGGTAGTCGGCGTCGTGCGGCCCGGGCGAGGCCTCAGGATGATACTGCACCGAAAAAATCGGCTTGGTGACATGACGGAACCCTTCGACCGTGCCGTCGTACAGGTTCAGATGGGTCACCGTCGTGTCAGAGGGCAGGGACTCCGGCTTGACCGCAAAGCCGTGATTCTGCGAGGTGATTTCGACCTTGCCTGACCGCAGCTCCTTGACAGGATGGTTGGCGCCGCGGTGTCCGAACTTCAGCTTGAACGTCTCGCCGCCCACCGCCAGGCCCAGAATCTGATGACCGAGACAGATGCCGAACATCGGCACATCGGCCTGCGTCAGCTTCCGGACATTGTCGATGGCGTACGGCAACGCTGCCGGATCGCCGGGGCCGTTGCTCAGAAACACGCCATCCGGCTCGATCGCCAGCAGGTCGGAGGCCGGCGCGGTCGCGGGAAACACGTGGACGTCGCAGCCGTAGGCCTGGAGCCGGCGCAGGATGTTGAACTTCACGCCGAAGTCATAGGCCGCGACGCGAAGGAGTCGCGACGCACGGGCACCGGGTGTGATGCCAAACTCGGCGTGGTCTTCCTCCCCAATCGCGTGTGCCCGCCACTCGAACGGACTATCGCAGGTCACCTCGCGTACCAGGTCGGCACCTTCCATCCGCGGAATGGCGCGCGCCTTCTCGACCAGCTCCGACGGGTCCACATGCCCTGTGGCAATCACCCCACGCATTACCCCCGCCGACCGGAGGACGCGTGTCAGCGCTCGGGTATCGATATCGGCGATCGCAACAATGTTGTGACGGATCAGATAGTCGCGGAGGGTGCCGACGGCGCGGTAGTTGCTCGCGATGGGAGACGCTTCACGCATCACGAAGCCGGCCACGCGAGGCGTGTTCGATTCGGCGTCGCCGGGGGCCACGCCGTAGTTCCCAATCAACGGCGCGGTCATCGTGACAATCTGTCCCGCGTAGGAGGGATCGGTCAGGACCTCCTGGTAGCCGGTCATGCTGGTGTTGAACACGACCTCGCCGCGGGCCTCACCCTGCGCACCGGCCGCGACCCCGCGGTACAGGGAGCCATCTTCAAGCGCTAGCAGTGCATTCATGGAATCATGCGATCGTAACATTCGCGGCTGGGTTTCTTGACACTGCCGCGAAGGCTCTGCAACAGTACCGACAGGTGCACTCCGAATCAGGCCTATCTGCCCCCGCAAATCTCGACGCACGCGCTCGTGGCGGGGACGCGGCGGCCGCCCGGCTTCCCATCGACATCCGGAGATTTCCCTGGATCCGGCGTCTGGCTGCGGACTACGTCTTCGACCATACGCGTGTGGCCGACTTCTTCGCCGGCAACCCCGACGATCCAGCGGCGTGGCGCGACGCCATCGCTCGCACACACCAGCATCGTCGTCAGCGTGAAGCGGTGGCCGACGTGGTCCAGGCTCAGCAACGAGACCGCGGCGCGCCTGACGCGGCGATCTCGGCAACTGCCCTACTTCGTGACCCCAAGACCGTCGCGATTGTCACTGGCCAGCAAGCGGGGTTGTTTGGCGGCCCGCTCTTTACACTGCTGAAAGCGCTGACAGCGATTCGACTCGCCAATCAGGTGCGCACTGAGCATGGCGTGCCGACGGTCCCCGTGTTTTGGATCGACGCTGAGGACCATGACTGGGACGAAGTCAAGTCGTGCGGCGTGCTCGATGCCGAGATGAAGCCGCTGGCCATCGCTGCCGGCGATCCGCCACACGCGCACACCGGTCCGATCGCTCGCGTCCATCTGGACGAGTCAGTGAATGCCGCCATCAGCGCGCTGGAAGCGGCGATGCCGGCAACCGAGTTCACGCCCGCGATGATCGAAAGCCTTCGTCGCGCGTACGCACCTGGCGCCGGCATGGCCGACGCGTTCGGCCGCTGGCTCGAAAGTGTGCTCGGCTCCTATGGTCTGATCGTTTTCGATGCCTCCGACCCGGCGGCCAAACCGCTGGTCTCACACGTTTTCGCCCGTGAGATCGAGCAGGTAGGCCAGACCGCGCGTCTCGCCTCAGAAGCGGGAGTCACACTCGAATCGCGTGGATACCACGCGCAGGCCACACCGCAGGAAGGCAGCCTGGCACTGTTCCACATGAACGCCGGACGGCAGCCGATCAAGCCACACAAGGGCGGATTCCTGGTCGGCGAGCAGGCCGAGTCAACCTCCGCCTTGCTTGAGCGCGTCCGCACGGCGCCCGAGGAGTTCAGCCCAAGCGTGCTGCTGCGGCCGATCGTGCAGGACACGCTCTTCCCCACGGTCTGTTATGTGGCGGGCCCCAACGAGCTCGCCTATCTCGGTCAGCTCCGACGCGTGTACGACGCCTTCTCCACCCCGATGCCGCTGATTCAACAGCGCGCCACTGCCACCATCGTCGATTCCAACGCCATGCGCTTTCTCACGCGATACGACGTCGCGCTGGAATCGCTGCGCGCCCAGGACGAGGCCGTGCTGAACGCAGTGCTCGAGGCGCAGCTGCCGTCGTCTGTTGAGACCGCGCTCGAAGAAGCCTTGCGCACACTCGAACAGCGCATGGACCGTCTGGCGAAAGAAGTCGTGCAGATCGATCCGACGCTCGAAGGCGCGTCGCGGTCCACACTCTCGCGAATGCAGGATGACCTCAAAAAGCTCCACGGCAAGATCATTCAGGCCGCGAAGCGGAAGGACGAGACGCTGCGGCGTCAATTTCAGAACGCGCGATCGCAGGCATTTCCAGGCGGCGAACCGCAGGAGCGCGCCGTCGGGTTCGTGTACTTTCTGAATAAATACGGCCCGGCACTGGTGGACCGTTTGCATACAGAGCTACCGATCGATGCCGGGACCCACTGGGTGGTGACAATCTAGGCGTCAGAAACACGATTTTGGCAGGACTTCCGAAACAACCGCCTGCCGCACGCAAGCGCGGCCGCCTGCAGCTGCGCATCAAAGTCCAGCGTCGCTGGACGCGCTACCTGCTGTACGCCGCGTCGGCGTTCACAGGCGTTGCCCTGGTGACCCTCGGTTACGCCTACTTCACGTTCGCCCGCATGATCGATGCGCGGCTGCATGGCGAGCGTGAACGCACGCTCCCGCAAGTCTTCGCGCGAGCCACCGAATTCCGTCGCGGCCAGATGTTCTCGCAGCAGGATCTCATCGTTCGATTGAACGATCTGGGCTACGCCGACCGCCCGAGCGTGAAACAGCCCGGCGAGTTCTCCGGGTATCGGAATGTGATCACGATCGCTCCGCGCGGCGGCGAACTGGCCGGTAAGACCATCAAGGTGACGTTCCCGGCGGGACGCATCACGAAGACGAATCCGAACCCTGTTGGCGGACATGGCATTCAGTCGCTCGAGGTCGTCGGGCAAGGACGCACCGATGCCGTCCGGCTCGACCCGCCGCTCCTGACCTCGCTCATGGCGTCCGGCGCGCGCGAGAAGCGGCGCCACGTACCGCTCTCAACGATTCCCGAACGCATGCAGCAGGCGGTGCTGGCCATCGAGGACCAGAGCTTCTATTCACATCCGGGCGTCAATCCATTCAGGACGATCGTCGCCGCGGTTGGCAGCCTGTTCAGTCGTGGCCGTCCGAGCGGCGCCAGCACGATCACTCAGCAGCTGTCGCGCATGTTCTTCCTCGAGGACGAGTTCAACGAGGAATTACAGTCGGGCACTGTGTCGCCGTTGAGAAAGGCGCGCGAGATTCTGATGTCGCTCGTGCTCGAGCGGCGCACATCGAAGGAAGAGATTCTCGAGCTGTATCTCAACGACGTCTACCTCGGACAGCGCGGCTCGTTCGCCATTCATGGCGTCGCCGAAGCCTCGCGCATCTTCTTCGGCAAAGACGTCGCGAACCTCGGATTGAGCGAAGCCGCCTTGATCGCCGGTGTCATTCAAAGCCCGGCGCGGCGCTCACCATTCGCCAACCCCAAGCCGGCCGTCGAGCGGCGCAACGTCGTCCTGCAGGCGATGGCCAACGAGAAGTACATCACTGACGACGAGGCCATCAAGGCGAGCCATGAACCCCTCCAGGTCGTGGCTCGAAGCGTGGACAACGAAGCGCCGTACTTCGTCGATATGGTCAGTGCCCAGGTCAACCAGCAGTTCCCAGGCGTGACGACGCAACCCGGCGCGGTGGACGTCTACACCACGCTCGATCTCAACATGCAGCGCGCTGCGCTCGACGCCGTCCGCAACGGGCTGGCCAACGTGGACAAGCTGCTGTCGCGCCGCAAGAAGAAACCGGAGTCCGCGCAGGCCGTGCTGCTTGCCGTCGATCCACAGACAGGCGAGATCCTCGCCATGATCGGCGGCCGCTCGTACAACCAATCACAGTACAACCGCGCCATCGAGTCGCGCCGCCAGCCAGGCTCCGTGTTCAAACCGTTCGTCTATCTCGCGGCGTTCGAGCACGCGGCGCTCGAGGGCTGGACCGATCTCACGCCGGCATCCCTGACGCTCGATGAGCCGGCGACCTTCACGTTCGACGATCAGGTCTGGGAACCGAAGAACTACGACGAGTATGACGGTGAGGTCACGCTGCGTCGGGCGCTGGCGATGTCGCGCAATCTCGGAACGATCCGCGTCGGTGAACGTATCGGCTTCGACAAAATCGCCTCCCTCTGGCGGCAGGTCGGCGTTGGCACACCGCCGAAAGGCTATCCCTCAATCACGCTCGGTGTGTTCGAGTTGACGCCGATGGAAGTGGCCGAAGCGTATACGCTCTTCACCAACGCGGGCTCGGTGCGGACGCTGCGGGCGATCGATCACGTCCAGGCCGGCACGAAGACGTTGAAGCCTGCTGCGTCGAAGCTGCGAGACGTCGCACAAAGCGACACCACCTACCTCGTGACCAACATGCTGCGCAGCGTCCTCAATGAAGGCACGGGCGCAGGCGCGCGCGCCAACGGGTTCACACTCGATGCCGCGGGCAAGAGCGGCACCACCAACGATCTCCGCGACGCGTGGTTCGTCGGTTTCACGCCCGAGTTGCTGACGGTCGTCTGGGTCGGCTTCGACGACAATCAACCGCTTGGTTTGAGTGGCGCCACAGCGGCGCTGCCAATCTGGACCGACTTCATGAAGGCAGCCCTGGCCGGGCGACCGAACGCGACGTTCGAAGTCCCCGAGGGCATCGCCTTCATCGACATCGACCACGAGACGGGTAAGCTCGCGACTCCGAACTGTCCTCACGTCTTCACCGAGTCGTTCATCGTCGGCACAGAGCCCATCGAATACTGCCCGCTGCACAAGCCTCAATAGTGCGTAGTGTCCGGCTTTAGCCGGACCGCGTGAACTTCGGCAGGACGGCTCTCGTCGATACCACCGGATGTTCCGACACAGGCAGCGCCGGACCCCTCCTTTTTCCGATTTCATCAACTGGACGGATTACCGCTGGGAGCCGAGTCCCTGGCCGGGCGCGGCCGTCGGGCCTCGTCCATCGGAACGACCGGCGCCGCACCGGCGCGGTTACAGCTTCCTTCAGGTCTTTTTGGCTGGTATCGCCGTGGTTGTGGGGCTGAAGCTCATGTCGGCGCTGAAGAACAGCGCCCTGAGAAATCGCGGGAACCGGTCCTGGCTCGAGAAAGGCGTGCTGGCCGTCCTGCTCCTCGCCGTCGCTTCCTACCTGTCCAAACGAAGGCAGCGCCTGTAGTTCAGCCGCGTCCTCTATAATTCAAGTGTGAACCAGGAGGTCTTCGCCGCCCTCTCAGAAGCGCTGGATCGCGGGGAGGAAGTGGCCCTCGTGACCATCGTCGCGGCCACCGGCTCCACGCCCCAACGCGTCGGGGCGAAGATGCTCGTCTTCCCCGACGGCCGAACGGTCGGCACCATCGGCGGCGGATGCTACGAGAACGACGCCTTCTGGAAAGCGCGCGAGGCCATCAAAGCGCGCCGGCCGCTCAACGTGAAGTACGAGCTCAACGACGACTTCGCGCAGGAAACCGGCCTCGTCTGCGGCGGACAAATGGAAGTCTTCATCGAACCTGTCGAAGCCTCGCCCGATGTCTACGTCTTCGGCGCCGGCCATGTCGGCTACTGGGTGGTGAAGATGGCCCACGACGTCGGCTTCCGTGTCCATGTCATCGACGACCGTGAGAAATTCGCTAATACTGAGCGGTTTGGCGAAGGCATCGACGTCGTCGTCGAAAACATTCCGACGTGGATCGAGCAGCATCCTCTGCCGCCCACGGCCTACGCCGTGATCGTCACCCGCGGCCACACGCACGACCTCGACACCCTACGCGCGCTCGCCGCGCAGCGGCTTCGCTATCTAGGCCTGATCGGTAGCAAGGCCAAGGTGCGGCGGATCTTCGACGAGCTCGTGCGCGAGGGCGTCTCGGACGAGTCGTTGAAGGGCGTTCATGCGCCGATCGGCCTGGATATCGGCGCCATCACGCCCCAGGAAATCGCGGTGAGCATCGTCGCCGAACTCATCGCCGCGAAACACGGGAAAATCAACGAGCCCAACGTCGCAGCGGTCAGCATGCGATGGGAAGGCGCCGTGAGAAAATAGGCTCAATGAGTTCCTACGAACTGTCCGAACGGTCGAGCCGCCTGTTGGCGACGCTCGTGCGTGAGTACATCGAGACGGGCGAGCCCGTCTCGTCGCAGGTCCTCGCACGCGAAAGCGGACTGCACGTGTCCTCGGCGACCGTGAGAAACGTCCTCGCCCATTTGGAGGAGTTCGGCTATCTGTATCAGCCGCATACCTCGGCAGGCCGCGTCCCGACCGACCGCGGCTACCGTGTGTTTGTCGATCTCCTGCTCGAGAGCCGCAGGCCGGCCCGCGCCGCGGCGGATGTCGAGCATCAGCTCCGCCAGCACGCCGGTCCTTCGCCGCTGATGGACGACCTGCTCGCCAGCGTGTCCCACGTCGTCTCGCGAGCGGCCCGTCACATCGGGTTCGCGATGGCCGACAGCCACGCGGCCGTCCTGCAGCGCATCGAATTCGTACCGCTCGGCGGCTCGCGGGTCCTCGTCGTCGTCGTGGCTCGCGGGAATCAGGTCACGCAGAAAGTCGTGGACGCGCAGGAGACGCTGCGGTCTGACGATTTGGCGCAGGCCGCCACCTATCTCAACACCGAGTTCGCCGGTCTCCCACTCTTCGACGTCCGTGAGGCGGTCATCGCCCGGCTGCAGCAGGAGCGGACGCTCTACGATCAGTTGCTGGCTCGCGCGCTTCGACTCGCGCACTCGACGCTCGAAGAGCTCCCGCGCCAGCAGACGTTCCACGTCGAAGGTGCCGCATCGCTGCTCGACGGCAGCGCCCACGAGCAGGTGTCGATGGCGACGCTGCGCAAACTGCTCGACATGATGGAAGAGAAAGAGCGGATGGTGCAGCTGCTCAACGCCTACATCGATGGTCCCGGACTGACCGTCGTCATCGGCACTGAGCACGCCGCGCCGGACCTTCATCGCTTCAGCCTGATCGCGTGCACGGCTGTGGACGGGGCGACGACCCGCACGGTCGGCGTCATCGGTCCCACCCGCATGCGCTATTCCCGCGCGATCTCGCTGGTAGACGGGACGACGCAAGCCGTATCGCGCGTCCTCCGCGACGCGTCTTAAGGGTATGTCGTGCGTGATGACTCAGACATGACCGAAGCGCTCAACGATCAAGACCCACAGCAGGAACAGCAGCAGGAGGAATCGCAGCAGCCCGATCCGCTCGACGAGATCCGGCGCGAGCGGGATGCGCTGCAGGATCGTCTGCTGCGTACCGCCGCCGAGTTCGACAACTATCGCAAGCGAATGGATCGGGACCGACGCGACCTCGCCGACTACACGGCCGGCGAGGTCATGAAAGAGCTGCTGCCGATCGTCGACAACCTGGAGCGCGCACTTCAGGCGACCGCGCCGGATGATCCGCTTCGCAAAGGCGTCGAGTTGATCCATCGTCAGATGCTCGACATGCTGCGCAAGCGCGGCGTGAAGCCGATCGAGGCGCTCGGCACCGACTTCGATCCCAACTTCCATCAGGCCGTCATCCACGAAGAGAGCGCCGACCATCGCGAAGGCGAGGTCATGGAAGAGTTGCAGCGCGGCTACGTGGTGGGCGACAAACTGCTGCGGCCTGCCATGGTGAAAGTGGCCAAGCGCGCGTGAGCAAACGCGACTACTACGAAATCCTGGGGGTCACGCGAACCGCGACCGAACAGGAGATCAAGAGCTCGTACCGCAAGCTCGCACTCAAGTTCCACCCTGACCGCAATCCCGGCGACAAGGCGTCCGAGGACAAGTTCAAGGAGGCGGCCGAGGCCTACGCAGTCCTCATCGACACCGACAAGCGGCATATGTACGACCGCTTCGGACACGCCGGGCTTGGCGGCGCGGCAACCGGCGGCTTCGATCCCAACGCCTTCAGCGGCTTCGAAGACATCCTCGGCGGCCTTGGCGACATCTTCGGCTTTGGCGATGTCTTCGGCGGCGCACGCCGTCGCGCCGGACCGCAGCGTGGCGCCGATCTGCGCTACGACCTGGAGATCTCGTTCAACGAAGCGGCCAAGGGCGTCGAAGCCTCGATTCAGATTCCTCGGCAAACAGCCTGTGAGACGTGCGGAGGAAGCGGCGCTGCTGCCGGCTCACAGCCAGTGACTTGCCCGCAGTGTCAGGGCCGCGGTCAGCTGCGCTATCAACAAGGCTTCTTCACCGTCGCGCGCACCTGCAATCAGTGCCGTGGATCGGGATCGATTATTACGAAGCCATGTCCAACCTGCCGCGGCGCAGGACGCGTACAGCAGGAAAAGAAGCTGAACGTGCGCATCCCGGCTGGTATCGCCACCGGACAGCGATTGCGTCTGAGCGGTGAAGGCGAAGCCGGCCCAGGCGGCGGCCCGCCTGGTGATCTCTATGTTGTGATCCACGTGCAGGAGCACCCCTTCTTCCAGCGCGACGGCAACGATCTCTACTGTGAGGTGCCGTTGAACTTCACGACGCTCGCGCTCGGCGGGGAGATTCGCATTCCCACACTCGACGGCGACGAGCCATTCACGGTTCCGGCAGGCACACAGACGGGAGCCACGTTCCGCGTCCGCGGCAAGGGCATGCCCGACGTCAGCGGTCGTGGCCACGGCGACCTCCTTGTCACCGTCAAGGTCAGTACGCCGCGCAAGCTCTCCAAAGATCAGAAGAAGCTGCTCGAGCAGCTCGCCGCGACTCTTCCGAAGGAAGAGTTCGAACCGACGCCGGTCGGCGAGGGCGACAAGGGACTTTTCGATCGCGTCAAGGACATCTTTGGATAAGTCCAGTCGCACCTGGCCTGCGCTCGACATACGTCACGTTCCCGAGTTTCTCGAAGCCGCACTCACCGATTACCACGTCACCGCGATCAACGAAGGTGACGAGGTCTGGCGCGTGTTCTTTCACGACCATGACGAACGCGATCGGGCCGCGGCCGGCCTGCGCTCGGAATTCACCGACCTCTCGCTCGAAGCGGTGGACGTGGCCGACGAGGACTGGGCCGCGCGGTCGCAGGCCAGCCTCCGCGCGGTACACGTCGGCCGCATCATCGTCGCCCCGCCATGGGACGCCCCGGTCACGATCGTTGTACAGCCCTCAATGGGATTCGGTACTGGACATCATGCGACGACGCAGCTGTGTCTTGCGGCGCTCCAGCAGCTCGAGCTGCGAGGGATGACTGTGATCGATGTCGGCACCGGGTCCGGTGTCCTGGCGATGGCCGCCAGCCTGCTCGGAGCGGCGAACGTCATCGGCATCGATGATGACGCGGATGCGGTGACCGCGGCCCGCGACAATCTGACGTTGAACCCGCGAGCCCGCGTCTCGTTGCAGGTCGGCGATCTGCGTCAGATGGAGTCGGCGAATGCGGACCTCGTGCTGGCGAACCTGACCGGCGCGCTGCTGGTCTCCGCGGCAGATCGACTCAGACAGTTGACGGATTCCGGTGGCCGTCTGATCCTGAGTGGGTTCCTGGCCCGCGAGGAGCGCGACGTGCTTCACGCGTTTGCGCCGCTGGCCGTCGAACATCGCGATCAGGAAGAGGAATGGGTATGCGTCACGCTTCGATGAGTCGCCTTCGTGTCGCGTCGGTCCTCGTCGCCGTGTTCCTCGCATCGGGTCTGCCCCGAGCAGAGCGCATGGGATACGCGCCGGAGGAGTTCGCCGCGCGGCGGCAGGCGCTGGCCAAGACACTTGAGCGCGGCACGCTGCTCATGTTCGGCGCAACAAGTCCGATTCCCGGTATTCGCTTCCGCCAGGACAACGACTTCTACTACCTGACCGGGAACGAGTCGTTCAATGGCGTGCTGGTGATGGACGCCGGGTCGGGGATCTCGCATCTGTTCCTGCCGAAACTGAGCGCAAACGAGATTCGTTACGAGGGCGGCAACTGGCTCGAAGAACCTGATGCCGCGAAGAAATACGGCTTCGCCACGATTCAGCCGCTCACCGCGTTGCATGAGTTCCTCGCTCGCCGCCGGTCCACCTCCGGGACCGAGCAGTTATGGACGCGTCTCTCAGAACGCGACGTCGTGGACCGAAGCCGGCTCGACACGGCGATTGGCACGGCGCGGCGACTCAGCAATCCCTTCGCACAGCAGCCGACCGAAGACGCGGCACGGGCCACCGCGCTGCGGGAGCAGTTCCCGTACTACGAGATGAAGGACGTCTCGCCGCATATCGATCGCCTGCGCCTGATCAAGTCCGCGCGTGAAATCGAGATTCTCAAATACAACGGACGCGTCAGCGCCGAAGCACTCAAGCGGGCGATTCAAGCGACGGCGCCAGGCAAATACGAGTACGAGCTTGAAGCCGAAGCCACCTATTGGATGGTGAAGAACGGCTTTCAAGGCGCCGCCTACCCCGCCATCGTCGGCTCGGGACCGATGGGTAATCAGTGGCATTACGAAGCGAACGGACGTCAGATGAAAGCCGGCGACCTCGTGGTCATGGACTACGCCGGCTCGCTCGATTACCTGACGATGGACATCACGCGGACGTGGCCAGTGTCAGGCCGCTTCACCGACGCGCAGCTCAAGGCGTATGAGTGCGTGCTCGAGGCGCAGAAGGCGATCATCGCGGCGATCAAGCCTGGTGTCGCGCGGAGCGTCGTTCAGAAGATCGCTCAGGATATTTTCAAGAAGCACGGATTCGATTCGCGCTACGCCTACGTTGGACATTACGTCGGGATGTCCGTCCACGATGTCGGCGACTGGAACCTGCCCTTCGAAGTCGGAATGGTGATGGCCATCGAGCCGATCATCGATATGCCCGGCCTGCACATCCGCATCGAGGACAGCGTGCTCGTCACGCCGACTGGTGCGGAAGTCCTCACGTCAGCAGTACCCAAAGAAGCAGAAGACGTCATCGCGCTCCTCAAACAGTCGGTCCGATCGAACTGACGCACGTCGGCGCGACTCAGCACGCTAGTCGAGCATCGGCTTCTCGAACTTGTCGATGACCACGACTTCCACGGGGCCGCGGGCGCTTTCGAGCTTCAGCCCGAGCTGCTCCTGCACCGCGGTGTAGAGGTTGGGCGCATCGGGATCGACAGCCGCAGGTGGCGCGCCCGGCAGCAGTCCGAATGGGCCCGCGGTGCCTGCCGTCTCGGGCGCAAACTTCAGAGCGAAGTCGTACATCCCGGTCAGCCCGGTCTTATCGATGACGGGGCGACGAGCGAGGTCAGACAGCGATCCCGCAGCGAATTGCGAAAGGGTGCGACCGCTGACGGCCACCAAGCCAGGCGTGAGACGCCCGAAGCCGCATGGCAGCGGCTCGTTGGGACCGGGCATCGATGGCAGCGGTGGTGGGCCGCCACGTCCGGAGAGCTGCGCTTTTGCCGCGGCGATTCGTTCCGCAATGATGGCCTGGCACTCTGCGGACGTGGGCTTGAGATCGGGACCGAGCCGTCCATCCGCTCTCGCGAAGACGAGATTGAAGATTGGCTGCTCGCGGGTTTCGAGATGCGTCGCGAGTTGGAACCGGTCTTTCAGCAGGTTCACCAGCATCACCGACATCGCCGCCGGCGGGACGCCTTCGGGTGCCTTGGCCGTGATCGAGTAACGCTCCGTGTCCGTCCAGCCGGGCGCGCCGGCGATCTGATAGTCCGGCTTCTGCAGCGCCTGCCGGAGGAGTATCCCGATGGGCACCGTGGAATCGAATCGACCCGGCGTCATCCTCATCAAGAACTGGCTACTGCCTTGCCCAACGGCTTTGATCGCCACCACCTCGAATCGGGTGTCCGGATCCACCGGCGGCCCGACGTTGGGCAGGAACTGCTGTGCCACTGCCATCACGGGGACCATCGCGATCACCAAGACTGCCGCACTGTGTACACGCATACGCACCATTCCTCGATGTCTGTAGACGCGGGCGGCGTCGTTTTGGTTGACCCGCTTGCCTGAGCGCTCTACCCTAGCCTACTATGTGAGGCGCATGGCTAATCAAGAGAATCCTCAGGCCGCGCTGGAACTACTGATTCTCAAGACGCTCACCACCGGTCCCAATCACGGATTCGGCATCGCGCTGCACATCGATGAGAGCTCGTCGGGCCTGCTCCGCGTGGAGGAAGGATCGCTGTATCCCGCGCTCCACCGCTTGGACAAGGCGGGGTTCATCGATGCGGAATGGACAGTGACAGAGAACGGGCGGCGGGCGCGCGTCTATCGACTCACCAGGGAAGGCCGAAAGCGCCTGAAGGAGATCGAGGAGAGCTGGAACACGCTCGCCGAAGGCGTGAAGAGAGTACTGCGATGGGCATGATCGACCGCTGGTTCCGCAGACGGCCGACCGATGACGACATGCGAGAAGAACTCGAAGCGCACGTCGCGATGCGCGCTGAGCACGACGGCGTGAATGAAGCCGCTGCGCGGCGGCGTCTGGGCAATGTGCTGCAGACACGCGAGGCGATGCGACGCGTCTGGATCGCCGAGTGGTGGGACGCGCTTCGACAGGACGCGCACTACACGTGGCGCTCGTGGCGGCGTCGTCCCGCGTTTGCGATCGCGGCCATCCTGGTGCTGGCGCTCGGCCTCGGCGCCTCGACGGCGCTCTTCGCGGCGCTCGACCGCATGCTCTTCAAGCCGCTGCCGTACGCGGATCCCGATCGTCTCGTCTCCGTGGGCCAGGTGACGTCTGGCCCGGTCGGCTCGATCGAGAGCATGCCGGACAGCGGCTACGTGCAGGTGTGGGAGACGACGCCGGCGCCGTTCGAATCGGCGACGGAAATGGATACGTGGACGTGCGTCATCGTCGAAGAACAGCCGGAGGGCCTGAGGTGCGGTGCCGTTGAAGACAACTTTCTTCGCGTGCTGGGCGTACGCGTCGCAGTGGGCCGTGACTTCGCGCCGGAAGACGACGTGCGCGGGGCGCCACGCGTTGCGCTCATCAGCCATGGACTGTGGGTCCGCCGCTATGGCGCCGATCCGTCCGTCGTCGGACGGATGCTGAGTCTCGAGACGCCGCTCGCGCCGGCGCACCAAGTCCCGATCATCGGTGTCCTACCGCCCGACTTCGAGATGCCGGCTGAAGCAGCCGATATCCTGCTTCCGTCTCAGTTGCGTCCGCTCGACCCGCGTCTACCCTTTCCGACTCTTGTGATGGCGTTCGCACGCCTCAAGCCGGGCGTGACGCCCGAGGACGCGCAACGGATGCTGGCGCCTCAATTGCCGGAGATGCAGAAGTTCTGGCCGCCGTCCATGCGTATCGCGTGGAAAGTGCAGCCGGTGCGCGACCGGAAGATCGGCGACGCGGCGCGAGTTGGCTGGCTGCTCCTGGGAGCCGTGACCGTCTTCCTGCTCATCGCGTGCGTGAACGTCGCCAACCTCATGCTCGCGCGCGTGGCCGAACGCCAGCGCGAGTTCGCGATTCGAGCCGCCGTCGGCGCCGGCAAGATTCGGCTCGCTCGCCTCGCGCTCGCCGAAAGCGTGCTGCTCTCGCTGACGGCCGGCAGTGTCGGGCTCGTCGCGGCATTCACGCTCCTGAGGACGTTCGTCGCGATGGCGCCGGCAGACATATTCGGAATCGCGGACGCATCGATTGACGTTCGCGTGTTCGTCGTCGCCGCCCTTCTGATCGTAGTCACGGGTGTGGCGATCGGCGTGTGGCCGGCGATCTCCGTCTTCCGCGCCGGTGGCTTGCAGGGACTGCGATCGACGGGCACCTCATCGGCGGGCGTGAGGCCGCGCGTCCGCTTTGCATTGGTCACCATGCAGGTCGCGCTAACGCTGGCGCTGCTCGGAGGCTCCGCGCTGTTACTACGAAGCCTGTGGAATGTGGTCCATGTGCCGCTCGGCTTCGACGCCGAGCGCGTCATCACGCTGACCGCCGGGCTCAGCCGCACCAAGTATCCGACGCTCGCGCACGGGGCCGCGTTCTTCGAGGAGCTGCTCGCACGCGCGCGGGCCATACCAGGCGCGATGTCCGCTGCGTTGAGCGATGCAGCGCCACCTCCCCGGCCTCCACGCGGCGGATGGACGAACATGGGCGTTGACGGCCGGTCAGCCGGTCCCGGCGGGCGTCACGCCAGGATCGGTGTCCGAGAGGTGACGCCGCAATACTTCGAAACCTTCGGCATCCCTCTGGTCAAGGGCCGCACATTTCAGGACGCCGATTGGACCGGCGAGCCGGCGGTCGTGCTCAACGAGTCGGCCGAACGCATCCTCTTCGACGGGGAGCGATCGCTCGGACGGCGCATTCAGCCCACGCCGCCGCCGAACGGGCAATGGAGCAGCTGGTACACGGTCGTAGGAGTCACTGCCGATATCCGAAACGGTCAAGACCTCACCGATGAGCCCGACCCGGAGGTCTACGTGGTGGCCAGACGCGGAGCGTGGAGCACGCTTGGCCGTCTCTCGCTGCGCACGACAGCTCGTCCGGCCGATGCGGAGGCGTTCCTCCGGCAGTTGGCCGCCGACCTCGACCCGACGCAGCTCGTGACCATCGAGACAGCGGCTGCGCAGGCCGCCAGGCTCACTGCGCGGCCGCGCTTCATCGCGTGGCTGCTGACGGCGTTCGCCGCGCTCGCACTGCTGCTGGCCGCCGGTGGTCTGTACAGCGTCGCGTCCTACCTCGTGACCCAACGGCGCCGTGACATCGGCGTCCGCATCGCGATCGGCGCCTCGCCGCGCGAGGTGGCGCGGCAGGTCGTGGGCGAAGCCGGACGCTGGATCATTGGCGGCGCGCTGGTCGGCTCTGCGCTCGGTTGGATGGGGACGCGTGCGCTGCAGTCACAGCTCTATCAGGTGGAGGCGCTAGACCCGTGGTCGTGGGCGGGCGCGCTGCTCGCGCTCGCGCTGGTCCTGGTGATAGCGGTCTTCAGGCCTGCGTATCGCGCCGCTCACGTTGACCCAGTCGCAGCGCTGAGAGCGGATTAGAGGAATTGCCATGAGCATCAAAGGCTGGTTCCGCCGAGGCCCATCAGACGACGAGATGCGTGAGGAACTCGAGGCGCACGTCGCGATGCGCGCCGAGCACGACGGCGTGAATGAAGCCGCTGCGCGGCGGCGTCTGGGCAATGTGCTGCAGACACGCGAAGCGATGCGACGCGTCTGGATCGCCGAGTGGTGGGACGCGCTTCGACAGGACGCGCACTACACGTGGCGCTCGTGGCGGCGTCGGCCCGCGTTTGCGGTGGCAGCGATCCTGGTGCTCAGCCTCGGACTCGGCGCCTCGACTGCGCTCTTCGCCGCTCTCGACCGCGTGCTCTTCAGACCCCTCCCGTACGCGGACCCCGATCGCCTCGTCTCGGTCGGGGCGGTCACCTTCCGCGGCAACGCATTTGTAATCGAGGGTATGACCGAGTCGTCGAACGATATGTTCTACGTTCGGGAGTGGGACACGTTGCCGGCGCCGTTCCAGTCGGTGACGGCGATGCTCGCTCTCGTCGGTGCCCGGACGTGCGAGTTTGCCGAGGGACAGCCGGAGGGCCTGCGGTGCGACCTCGTCGAGCACAACTTTCTACGCGTCCTCGGCGTGCGCGTCGCGCTGGGCCGTGACTTCGAACCCGAGGACGACGTGCGCGGGGCGCCGCAGGTTGCGCTCATCAGCCACGCGCTGTGGGTCCGGCGCTTCGGCGCAGATTCGGGAGTCCTCAATCGGACGCTGAGTCTCGAACGGGCAGGATCGCTGCTGCACGTACGCGTCATCGGTGTCCTGCCACCGAACTTCGAGATGCCGCTCGAGAGCGGCGACGTCCTGCTCCCGGCTCACTTGCGTCCTATCGACCCGAACAGCCAGGTCCGCTCGTCGCTCACGGTGCTGGCACGACTCCGGCCAGGCGAGACACCCGATCGCGCGAGGCAACTGCTCCAGTCGCAGTGGCCGCGGGTCAACCCGTTTCCACGCCCCTTCCGCGACGAATGGCGCGTGCGGCCGTTGCACGAGAGGCGGTTCGGTGGGGCCGCCCGAGTCGCCTGGTTGCTCCTGGGCGCCGTGGCCGTCTTCCTGCTGATCGCCTGCGTCAACGTCACGAACCTCATGCTGGCACGCGTCGGCGAACGCCGCCGGGAGTTCGGGCTTCGGGCCGCCATTGGCGCGGGCAGGATGCGGCTCGCGCGACTGGCGCTCGCCGAGAGCGTGCTGCTTGCCCTCGTTGCGGGCGGCGTCGGGCTCGTTGTCGCCTTCGCACTGCTCCAGACGTTCGCGGCGATGGCGCCGCCGGGCTTACCTGGCGTTGCCAATGCCTCGATCGACCTGCGCGTTTTCGCCGTGGCGGCCCTGCTGGTCGTCGTCACCGGGGCCACCATCGGCGTGTGGCCGGCGATTTCCGTCTTTCACGTCGGGGAGTTGCACGGACTGCGGTCGACGGCAACGTCATCGCCAGGCGCACGGCCGGGTGTGCGATTTGCGCTGGTCACCACGCAGATCGCGTTGACGCTGGCGCTGCTCGGCGGCTCCGCGTTGCTGCTGCGCAGCCTGTCAAACGTGGTCAACGTGCCGCTCGGCTTCAATGCCGAGCGTGTCATCACGCTGAGCGCGACACTCGGCCGCGTACGGTATCCGACAGTCGAGCACGGAGCCGCGTTCTTCGAGGAGCTGCTCTCACGTGCGCGGGCCATGCCTGGGACGATGTCAGTGGCGCTGAGCGACACGGGGCCGCCACCCCTGGCAACGGGAATGGTGCTCTCGGGCTGGGAGGTCGAAGGCCGGCCGGTCGAGTCCAAGGCGCCTCTGCCTCCGATTCATGTCCGCTCGGTGACCCCGCACTATTTCGAGACGTTCCAGATCGCGGTCGTGCGCGGTCGGACGTTCCAGGAAGCTGACTGGACCGGCGAGCCGGCTGTGATGCTCAACGAATCCGCCGAACGACTGCTCTTTGCTGGAGAGCGTGCGCTCGGACGTCACGTTCGTGTCCCCACACCTCCGGCCTACGGCCAGTTCCAGAACCCGTGGTACACGGTCGTGGGCGTGATCAGAGACGTCCGAAACAGCGCGGCGCTCACCGACAACCCGAAGCCCGAGGTCTACTTCGTGGCGCGGCCGGGAAGGTCGGGAGGTCCGATGGCCGCATTGTCGGCGTTATCGGCGTCGAACGGTCATCTGTCACTTCGCACGACAGCAGGTTCTGTCGAGCCAGCCGCCCTCCTCAGACGGATCGCCGCCGACCTCGACCCGAGGCAGATCGTGACCATTCAGACCAGCGACGATCAGCTGACGCGACTTACCGCGCTGCCGCGCTTCATCACGTGGCTGCTGACGGCGTTCGCCGCGCTTGCGCTGCTGCTGGCGGCGGCCGGGCTATACAGCGTCGCGTCCTACCTGGTGATGCAGCGCCGCCGCGACATCGGCGTGCGGATGGCGATCGGCGCCTCGCCTCGCGATGTGGCGAGACAGTTCGTGGGCGAAGCGGGACGCTGGATCATCGGCGGTGCGGTGGCCGGAGCCGCGCTCGGCTGGATGGGTACGCGTGCGCTACAGTCGCAGCTCTATCAGGTGGAAGCACTGGACCCATGGTCGTGGACCGGCGCGATGCTCGCGCTCGCGGTGGTCCTGGTGATCGCGGTCTTCAGACCTGCGTATCGCGCCGCCCACATCGACCCGGTCACGGCGCTGAGGGCCGAATGATCAGCGCACTCTTGCCGCACGGTCGCGAAGCGTGGTCGCGAGCGAGCGCAAGCGCTGTGCGTCTCGCCCGCTCGCAGTCGCGGCATCTCCCTCGAGCTGCGTCGCGAGCATGGCCAACGTACCAAGAACGGCGGTGGCGTTGCGGTCTCGCCGCGACCGCAGATCGTCCACACGCTTGAGCGCAGCATCGATCGCGCTGGCGCGCGCGGGCTGCACCGATCCAGTCCGCGTGAGCTGATCGAGATACGCGCGCGCGACGACGGATGCGGCCGGCCAGCTGACCGTCCGCTGCCGCTGCGCGTTGAAGTCCTCGACGCGGGCCAGGCTCGCCGCCTCGATCTCGTTCTTGGACAGATACTCACTCGGCGTCAGGCTGAAGACGTCCACGCCGCGAGCGATTTCAGAACCGTAGATGTGGCCGTTGTACCAATAGGTGGACCAGTAGCCGGCGGTGATCAGCTCCTTGCCATCGACCGGCCCGCGATCGAAGAACGCGATCTCCACGGGATGAGCCGGATCCGTGAAATCGAAGACCGAGACGCCGCCCTGATACCACCCTTGGACCATGATGTCGCGCCCCGGCACTGGGATGAGCGAACCGTTGTGGGCGACGCAGTTCTCCAGTTCCGACTGCGGGGCCGGCAGCTTGTAGTAGCCAGCGAAGCGCAACTTGCGATCGACGATGTCGAAGATCGCGTCAGCGCCCCATGTCGCTGGATCACTGGCCCGGCATCGCGGGCGGGTGCCACCTCCCCACTCGTCGGTGAAAATCACCTTCGTACCGTCGTTGTTGAAGGTCGCTGAATGCCAGAAGGCAAAATTCTTGTCCACGACGTAATCAAGCCGGACCGGATTCACCGGATCGGTGATATCCATGAGGATGCCGTTGCCCGTGCACGCGCCGGCGGCCAGCTTCAGCTCGGCAAACACCGTGATGTCGTGGCACTGACGCGTAATCCGCGACGTCTGCGTCCCCGGACCGTGATCGCCACCCTGCCACAATCCCGCAAGGTTCCCCGTCGCCGGATCGGCGAAGATGCGCGGCCGGTTGACGATGCGCGCCTTCTCGGGCGTGGCCAGCGGTATCTGGATCACGTCGATGCTGAAGAGCGCCGTGTTGGGATCGTCCTTCGGATCCTTCCCTGAGCAGTCGGCGAGTTCGTCAGCCGAACGGACTGCGCCCGTACCGGAGCCGTAAATGAAAATGTTGGCCTTGTCGTCCGGATTCACGACCAGCGTGTGCGTGTGCGATCCGCGGCACGTCTGGACGGCGGCTACTTGCCGCGGCTTGCGAAGGTCGGTGATATCGAAGACGCGCACGCCGCGAAAGCGCTCAGCGCTCACCGGCGTCGCCACGCCCTGTGTGCCGCAGTCGATCCGTCCGCGCGTCTGCTCGACCGACATGATCAGCAGATGGCCATAGACCGAGACGTCGCCCTGGCCGCCGGGACAAACGGCCGACGACAGCAGCCGTGGCCGCTTGGCGTCCTCGATGTCGTAGGCGACGAACCCGTGGTAGTTACCCACAAACAGCACGTCACCGCTAAACGCGAGATCCGAATTGACGAAGTTCAGCGTGTTGTTCGGTGGAAGCGGCTTGCCATCGGGGCCCGCATCGGGAGGGGGATTCACGGGAGCTGCGGCCGGAGGCGTTTGGCCACGCCCGGCTGTCGCCGCTTCAGGAGGGGTGGCGGGGCCCGCCGGCTTGTTCGGATCGAAAAAGCCATCCGGCTTGGGCAGCGTCGCGACCAGTTGCATGTGACGGGCGGCTTCGCCGGCGTCACGAAAACCGGGCTTCAATCCGACGCGAGGGTCCGGCACTGCCGCTGGAGCGCGGTCCTGTGCCGCGCCCTCGAGCGCCAGACACGACATCACCACCGCGACGACAAACACGGATGAACGAGGTCTCATTTCTTCAGCTCCGAGAGCATGGCGCTCATGCGATCGATCTCGATGCGTTGATCGGCGTCCACGTCCGACGCAAAGGCAAAGATCTCCGGCTCCTGACCTGCGCCGGCGCTGGCGAACAGATCGCTGACCATAATCAGGGCACCGTCGTGATGCTTGATCATCCCTTCGAGGAACAGACGATCGAACTGGTCACCGGTGGCAGCGGCCAGGCGGTCCATTTCTTCTGGCGACAACATGCCGGGCATCAAGGTCGCGCCGGGCATGTGATGGGCATGCTCGCTCGGCACCTCCTGTCCCCGACGTTGCAGCCACCCGCGCATCAGGCCGATCTCGTCGGCCTGCGAGATCTCGATGCGCCGCGCCAGTAGACGCATGTCGTCCCGTTGGCTGCGCGTGCGAAGCAGCTCTGTCATCTCGATCGCTTGCGCATGATGGCCGATCATGCCTTGCATGAAGCGAACGTCCGTCGGAGTGTATCCGACGCCCGAAAGGTCAACGGCCTTCGCGGCCGTGATGGTGCGACTGGCTTCACCGGGAGCTCCCGGATGCACGATCGGCGCGTGTTGACCAGCGCTGCGGCATGATGCCGCCAGGCCGGACACGGCCATGACAAGCGCCAACGCCACCGCCGCTCTGACTGCTGCGCGCCGCGTGGGCATCGCGCCTCTGTCACCTCACCGATGCATGCGTCCACCGTTCGGACAATGTTCTGATCCGCGAAAGCGCTTCCTGAATGTTCTCCAGCGAGTTGGCGTAGCTGAATCGCAGATAACCGTCACCGTAACTGCCGAACGCCGTTCCGCTGAGACACGCCACTCCCGCGTCGTTGAGCAGCATGTCGGCAAGCTCTCGGCTGGGAACGCCAGTGTTCTTCACGTTCGGGAACACGTAGAACGCGCCGGCAGGCACCCTGCAGCTGAACCCGGGAATCTCGTTCAGACCCTTCACGATCGCGTCGCGGCGGCGACGGAACTCGGCCACCATCGCGGTGACGGCATCCTGCGGACCCTGCAGCGCGGCGAGGCCGGCGCGTTGGGTGAAGCTCGCCGTGCAGGAATTCGAGTTCACCATCAGCTTGTCCACCGCGTCCACGAGCCAGAGCGGCATCACTCCGTAACCGAGGCGCCATCCAGTCATCGAATACGTCTTCGAGAACCCGTCCAGGATGATCGTCTTCTCGAGCATCCCGTCGAACTGCGTGATCGACTGCGGCTCTTCCTCGTAGCAAATGCGCGAATAGATCTCGTCGCTGAGGATCAGCACGTCGAGATTGCGTGTCAGGTCGGCGATCCGCTTGAGATCCTCTTTCGGGATGACGCCACCGGTCGGATTGGCCGGCGAGTTGAGCACGATCATCTTCGTCCGCGGCGAGAGCTTGGCCTCGAACGTGTCGAGGTCGAACGAGAACCCACGACTCTCGACGAGCGGAATCGGCACGGGCGTCGCGCCGAGGAAGTTGATGACGGACTCGTAGATCGGGAAGCCCGGGTTCGGATAGATCACCTCGTCGCCAGGCTCGACCACCGCCATCATGGCGAAGAACATGATCGGCTTTCCGCCCGGGACAACCACCACGTTCTGGCCGCTGACCTTGATGCCGCGCGAGGTCGAGATGTACGAGGCAATCGCGTCGCGGAAATCGGGAAAGCCGGGTGTCGGCCCGTAGCCGGTCCAGCCTTCGTCCAGCGCGCGTTTGGCGGCCTCTTTGATATGAGCTGGCGTCGGAAAGTCCGGCTGGCCGATTTCCAGATGGATGACGTGCTTGCCCTGCGCCTCGAGGGCCCGGGCACGCTGAAGGACTTCGAACGCGGACTCGATACCAATCCGCGTCATTCGTTCTGCGATTTGCATCCCTGTATTATCTCGTCGAAGCCGCGTCCCCTGGTTCAATGCGAATCAAAGCCGCATCGTTTTCTTCGGTCAGCAGGTAGAGATAGCCGTCCGGGCCCTGCCGCACGTCGCGGATACGCTGCCCGAGCTCACGCAGCATCGGCTCCCGCCGCACCTCTTCCCACTTGTCGTTGAACTCGATGCGTTGGAGCTGACCGGTGCGCGGCACCTCACCCTGCCGCAGCCCGCCGACGAACAGGTTGCCTTTCCAACCGGGAAACTTGTCGCCGGTGTAGAAGGTCATGCCTGACAGCGCAATCGACGGAATCCACACGACGACGGGCTGCTCCATGCCGTCCTGCCACGGCTTTTCGGAGACGCGCGGGCCCGGATAGCTTCGACCATAGCTAATCACCGGCCATCCGTAGTTCTTCCCCGCCTGGATGATGTTGACCTCGTCACCACCGTTGGGCCCCTGCTCGCTCGCCCAGATCTGGCTGGTCGATGGATTCACCGCCAGACCGAGCTGGTTGCGATGACCCATCGAGAAGATCTCCGGCTTGTAACCGGCGCGGCCGACAAACGGATTGTCCGGTGGCACGGTGCCGTCATCGCGCAGGCGCAGCAGCTTGCCGCCATAGTTGTTCGGATCCTGCGACGGTGCGTTCGCGCCTTCCTGCGATCGGCCGAGGCTCATGTAGATCATGCCGTCGGCGCCGAACACGATCCGCGACGCTTCCGTCGTGCCGTCGGCTGAGAACAGCTCGCGCACATTGATGAGTGCATTGCCGTCCCAGGTTCCCCGCGCGAGCGTCGCGAGACGTGCAGGTGGAGCGTTCGGTCCCGGTGGCACGCCAGCGGCCGCGGGATTGGGCTTGTGGTAGGTGAGATAGATGAACTTGTTCTCGGCGAATCGCGGGTGGAGCGCGATGTCCATCAAGCCCGAGAGCCCCTGAGCGGAAATCGGCGGGAGCCCTGCCACGAGCTTCGAATCGAGCACACCATTGCGAACGATTCGCAAACAGCCGGGACGCTCCGTGATCAGGATGGCGCCGTCGGGAAGAAACGCCATGCCCCACGGGTGAGACAACCCTTTCGTCACGATCAGACGCAGGTTGCGATGCGCGGCGACGGCAGACTGCACGGTGATCGGACCATCGGGCAGCGGCGGCGCGGCCCATGGAATGGGCGGAGGAGTCCCGCCGCCTCCGCCGGCTCTCGCACCAGCGGCGCGGCCGGCTTGCGCCTGGCCACCCTGACCTCCAGGCGCCTGTGCCGCTCGCCCGCCCCCAGGTTGACCGCCGCGTGCCGGCGCACCCGCAGGCTGACACGTTGGTGCAGCCGCCGGCGGCGACTGTTGCGCGCCGGGTGAAGCCGTCATCAGCACGAGCGCCGAGCCAAGCACCACACTCGCGTACGCGCCGCGAAACCTGTTGGTCATCCCGAGCCTCCTGGAGCGGCTCAGTATAGCTGCGCCGGCGGGTCCGAACGGACCCGCCCTACGAAATCTCAACTCTTCGATGCGGGCGAGGAACTGGCTGGAACGTCCGGGATCTTCTCGTCTGGATACCAGTAGATCTTGTGACAGCTCTCGCACGCGTTGTCGATCTCTTCGCCAACGTTGAGCACGCCGTCCTTGTCGTGTGCCTTCGCAGCGGCTATCGCCTTGACCGCCGTCTGTTGAAGCGCGTCGGCTCGCTTATCCCACGCAGCACGATCCTTGTTGATCTTCTCCTCGATCTGCACCGGCGTGAGTTCAGGCGCATCGGGTGCGGTTTTGAGGTTGGCTTCCTCGTTCTTCGCCACGTGACGCCCGGGCATCTTCAACAAGTTCGCCACTTCGGCGAGGGTGAGCGCGTTGCCTTCCAGCTTGGCCCATTCCTCGTCCGTCTTCGGCGCCTTCTCCACGACGCCCTTGGGACCCGACTCAGTCCCTACTGCGTCCCAGATCGCCGCCGAACTCGGATCGACGATGCTCTTCATGATCTCCTTCACGGTGCCAACGGGATTCACCGGACTCGACGGCGTGGCCGCCGCTGCGGGCGCAGGAGCCGCTTGTGTGCATGCACTCTGACTGACCACCATCGTCGCCAAAAAGATCGCACCCATCAACACGAGAGCTGAATGAATCTGTCGCATGGCACTCATCGTACGCAGCGGAACGAACGAAGCCATCTGAAGACTTGATTAATTCTTGGTCAGAAAACGACGGGCGCTTAGGCTAACGTATGAGCGATGCCCACTGACACGACGGCGCGGGTCCTCCGCCGGCCGTCACACTCCTCACCGCGTCTCGTCACTGCTGACATCTGCGTCGTCGGCGCAGGAATCGCAGGAATTTCCGCAGCGCTCGAAGCGGCCCGCCTCAAGCGACGAGTCGTGATCGTTGACGCGGCGCCCTCGCTTGGCGGTCAGGCCATCGGCTCGATCATCGGGACGATCATCGGCCTCTATACACACGGCCCCGCGCCATACCAGATCACCCGCGGCATTGCCGACGACCTCATTGCCGATCTGACTGCCGAGGGATCGCTGCACCGCCGCGTGTCGATGACCGGGACCATCACGTTTCAGTACGACGAAGTGCGCCTCGCCCGGTGGATGGAGAAACAGGTCGAGGCCGCTGGCATTCAAACACTCGTCGGCGCCGTGATGACCGGCGTCACATTCGAAGACCGTCGCCTGCGCGCCATCGACGTGGCGACCCGTTTTGGTGCAGCACGCATCGAGGCGAACGGTTTCGTGGATGCCTCAGGCGACGCCAGCCTGACGTATGAAGCCGGTCTCGAGGTGCGTGAACCAGATGCGGCCGTCTACGGATCGCTGAACTTCCTGATCGAGGGTTACGACACGAACGCGGTCAAGGATCTCGTGATCGCCGACGTCCACAAACGGCTCGCCGAGCGCGGCGCCCAGTACGGTCTCGTGCGACACGACGGCTTCTTGATGCACTTTCCCGGCAAGAACTTCATGCTGGCGAACGTGACGCACTTCGAGACGCCGCTCGATCCGCTGGGCACCGCACAGATGGTCTTCGAAGGACGACGACAGGCCGACAACGTGATTCGATTTCTGCGGTCAGAGTTTCCGGAGATTTTCCGCGACGCCCAGATCCGTACGTATGGCAATCCCGGACTGCGGCAAACGCGCTGGATTGTCGGCCGCAAGCAGCTGACGCTGGATGATATACGTTCAGGCGCGCGGCCGGCCGATGCGGCAGCACGATGCGCGTGGTGGGTCGAGCTGCACAACGCACCCGAGCTGGTGCATTGGGAGAAGTTTCCGCCCGATCACGTCTACTACATTCCGCTGTCGTGCATGGTGCCGAAGAACGCCGACAACGTCGTCGCCGCTGGCCGCTGCGTGGACGCGGACGTCAGCGCACTGTCCGCGATCCGGGTGATGGGTCCGTGTATTGCGATGGGCGCGGCCGCCGCCCACGCCCTCGATCTCGCTGGCACGAATGCCGTGCATAAGATCGATTACGCAGCCTACCAGCGGCGGCTCGCCGATAACCTCGATCGACGGTAGAGCGGAGGCTTCAGCCTCCGCGGACGGCGGCCCTTTTCACGACCTCGACGATGCCTTGATCGGCGTCCACGATGACCCAGTCGCCGGTCTCGATGACGTCGAGCGGGTCCTGATCGAGATCGGTGATGCTCGGCACGCGCATGACGATGGCGCCGAGAGCCACCTTCGTCGTCATCTCGTTGAAGATGAGGGCCTTTGGGGCGGTGCCGGCGAGGCGCGTGGTGTGGTACATCGCCGACCACCCCGAGGATCCCTTTGCGCCTCTGAAGACCAGCACTTTGTCCTTGAAACTCACACCGCGAAGATCGTGCTGCGTCTCGGTGATGACACCTTTCACCGGATTCACACCGCCCCACCCGGGGATCGTTTGTCGCGTGACGAGGGCCTCGCCTTCCGCACGGCCGCCGCAGACTTTGCGTCCGCGCAGGATGATCGTCGTGGACACCGTCATGGCCGCTCTCCCGACCAGCGGCCGGTCAGTGCCGCATTGATGCAGTCGGTCGTCGATCCAAACCACGCCTGAATACCGAGAATGGCCGGCAAGTAGTGAGCCTGCTTGGCGGAATCGAGCGCCGCGACCTTCGTCCCCGGAGGCAGCGCCTGGGCAAACGCTGAGCAGGTGTCCGTCAGCAGGACCGCGCCTGCGTTGCCGAGCGCGTGCACGATGCCTTCCTCCTGCGCCTGTCTCTTGACTGCGCGCGACGTGAAGATCCACAGCGCGCAGTTTGCGCTCACCCTCTTGCCCTCGAGCAGCCGCGCCGCTTCGCGTAGCTGTTCAATCGCCGCATGCGGACATCCGAGCATCACGAAATCCACACTCGAGTCGCTGGCATTCGTATTCAGCCGATCGTACACGCGCCGTTGTTCGTCCTTGCCATACCTGAACGTCTCGATTGGCTGCTTGGGGCCAAAGGCCATCTCCAGCGATTCCGCTTCGGGAGTGACGCCGACGATGTGATACATCTCGACGCCGCCGGAGCTGGACGCCGCCGCGCCGAAGTGCTTCAGCCGCACGATCTCGGACTGGCTGTATTTCCCCACGACCACCGGGATACGCTCCTGAACGACGTCGCCGACGTAGTAGCCCAGCATCCCCCAGTCCATCACCGAGTCCACGCTGACGTCCACGTCGATGCGATGCGTGCCGTAGCGATGCTCCGCCTGGTGCAGGCCCCAGTCGGGAATCTTGCCAGTGAGCATCGCGGCGCTGGTGCTCTCGCGGCCTTCGGTGTTCGTGCGCGCGCCCAGCACTGAGTTGGCAAAGATGACGGCCGACGACTCCATCCAGGCGAGATGCTCGCCGCGAGCGGGAACGTTGCCGGCGAGATAGGGCGTGCACGTCTTGAGAATGCCGACGTCGTGTGCCGCGGCGAATGCCTCGCGCTCCTGGTAGTTGCGAAATACTTCGACCTTGACGCCAATGGTCTGCCACGCCGTCGGATCGGCGCCGCCCTGGAGGTGATAGGTCGGCACCAGCGCCTGCGGCGTCTCGATGAGCTCGTCGGAATCGAGATCGAAGTGCGAGAAGATCGCGTCGAACCCGTCGGCGCCTTTGTCCTTGTAGTAGTCCTGAAGAAACGGATTCGCGGAGCCGGGCACGCCGGCGACGTTGCGCGTGTCCACGAAGCGCTCCGCGCCGAGCGCTTCCGCGTAGCGGACGAGAAGCTCCATCGCCTTCTGGGTCGCTTTCCCCTTCCGGCCGTCGAGCATCTCCTGTTCGTCTCGAGTGAGTGTCATCACGGATTCCATGGGATATTACGACCGAAATGGCTAAAGCGTTGAGGAGCAATTTCGAGCCTGGATCTCCACGCGAGGCGGTGCGCCGCGCGCAGTGGAAAGCACTGGGGCTGAGCGATGCCGACATGCTCAAGCCCAAGATCGCGGTGGTCAACAGCTCGTCCGAGCTGGCGATCTGCTTCAGCCATCTCGACGGCATCGCGAAGGTCGTCAAAGAGGCTGTGCGCGAGGCTGGCGGGCTTCCGTTCGAGATCCGCACCGCAGCGCCGAGCGATTTCATCGTCAGCGCAGGCGCTGGCGGTGGCTACATGCTTGCCAGCCGCGACCTGATCGTCAACGACATGGAGATCGCGGTCGAAGGCGCGCAGCTGGACGGCATGATCTGTCTGTCCTCGTGCGACAAGACTCCACCGGCGCACCTCATGGCCGCCGGGCGCTTCAACATCCCCACCATCCTTGTGATCTGTGGTTATCAACCGAGCGGTCATTACGAAGGCAAGCACGTGGACATCGAAGAGGTGTTCATCGGCTCGGTGCAGGCGATGTTCGGCAAGCTGTCGAAGGACACGCTTGCCGGCATGTGCGATCACGCGATCACGGGACCGGGCGTGTGCGCGGGCATGGGCACGGCGAACTCGATGCACATCGTCTGCGAAGCGCTCGGCATGACGCTGCCAGGCGCGGCGCCAGTGCTCGCCAACAGTCCGCGGATGTTCGACATCGCCAGTCAGAGCGGACGGCGCATCGTCGAAATGGTCTCGGAAGATCTCACGCCGCGGCGAATCATGACGCCTGGATCGTTCCGCAACGCGGCGGCATCGGTGCTGGCCGTCAGCGGATCGATCAACTGCATCAAGCACCTGCAGGCGACCGCCGTCGAAGCGGGTGTGGACGTGGACGTGTTCGCGCTGTTCAACGAACTCGGTGACCGCGTGCCGGTGTTGAGTGCTGTCGCGCCAAACGGTCCGGACACGATCGATGCGTTCGAAGCCGCGGGTGGCGGTCAGGCGCTGCTCAAGCAGCTCGAGCCACTGCTCGACACCACGGTGCTCACAGTAACCGGCCGCACGATGGGCGAAAGCCTCGCCAACGTACCCGTGGCCAACGAGGACGTCATTCGTCCCCTGCACCGCCCGTTTGCGCGCAGCGCGTCGATCGTCGTCTTGCACGGATCGCTCGCGCCCGAGAGCGCGATCGTCAAGCCTGGCCTGCGCCCACCTGGGCAGCCGCTGCGATTCGCCGGCAAGGCGATCGTCTATGACGATGTGCCGGGGGCGATCGCGGGGGTGCAGAAGGGTGAGCTCGAGCCTGGTGGCGTGCTCGTCCTGCGCGGCTGTGGACCCAAGGGCGGACCGGCGATGGCGGGGTCAGCGTCGCGCGTCGTGTTCGCGATCTATGCAGCGGGGCTCGAGAACGATTGCGCATTCGTTTCCGACGGTCAGCTCTCGGGTCTTTGTAACAAGGGACTGACGATCGCCGAGGTGTCGCCCGAGTCTGCCGTCGGCGGCCCGCTCTCGCTCGTCGAGAACGGCGATCGCATCCTCATCGACGTGGACGCGCACACGCTCGACCTCGACGTTCCCTCGACCGAGCTCGACGCCCGCCGTGCACGCCGGGGCGAACCAGTTGCAACGAAATCCACCGGGTATCTTTCGATCTATCAGCGAGTGGTCCAACCGATGTCCACGGGCGCCGTGCTGCTGTCGAGTGACGCCACGCCGAAACCGCGGTGACACACGACTGATGTCGGTTCGTGGCAGTGGGTCTCGCCCGAGCGGTGCTATCGTTGACTTCCGTGTCTCGAGGAAAACCAGTGGGAGAATCCGGAGGACGTCATGACTTATCTCGCGGCAATCGCGGTGGTTGGTCTCGTGATAGCGATTCACGAGTGGGGTCACCTGCTGGCCGCGAAGTGGTGCGGAATTCCGGTCGATCGATTCTCTATAGGGTTTGGACCAAAGCTGTTTGGATTCACGTATCGAGGGACATCGTATTGGCTGTCTGCCATTCCCTTGGGCGGATATGTCTTGCCGGCGCTCGATGAGGGCGAGTCTCGTGGTCTTTCGTTGCACAAGGCCATTCTGTTTGCCTTGGGTGGCCCCTTTGCGAATATCGCCACGGCGTTCCTCGGTCTGATTGTCGTCGGCCGCCTGCAATTCAGCTTGTCGGCCGTTGACGCGTTGCTATTTGCGACGACACGGCTGTGGCTTGACGTGCAACTGTTTGCTCAAGCGATCGCGATGCTGTTTACCGGCGCTGGTGAGATCAGCGGCATTGTCGGAATTGTCGCAATCGGGGGATCGCAGTTTGGTGCGACCCTGACTGGCCTGCTGACGTTTTTGGTGGCGATCAGTTTGAATCTCGCAATCTTCAATCTCCTGCCCTTCCCGCCGCTCGACGGCGGACGTATCGCATTCGCCATTCTTGAAAAGATCTATCGGCCTCTCTTTCGGATCCAGGCTCCAGTCGCTCTGGCCGGATGGGCGGTCATGCTTGCGCTGATGTTCTATGCCACCATCCGTGACTTGGGACGGATCGGTATAGACGTCCTCTCCTAACGTGCGGGGCAAGGAGAAGACAATGGCGGCACGACGTTTCGGGCTACTGGTCCTGGCCGTACTGGTCGGCGCGGCGCCAAGCGTCTTCGCGCAGGATCCATCGGCTCTCGACACCGTCTTCAAGAACTTCGCCACCGATCAGTCGCCCGGATGCGCCGTGGGGGCGGCGGCGCGCGGCGATGCACCGCTCGCGGCCAGGGCCTACGGCATGGCCGACCTCGAACACAACATCCAGCTGACGCCGCAGTCAGTGTTCTACATGGCGTCGGTGTCGAAGCAGTTCACGGCGCTGTCGATTCTGCTCCTCGAGCGTGACGGAAAGCTGCAACTCGACGACCGCATCCGGACCTACCTGCCGGAACTACCCGACCATGCGGCCGGCATCACAATCAGGCAGCTGCTCCATCACACGAGCGGACTGCGTGACTATTTGACGTTGTCGTCGCTTGCGGGCAATCCAGCCGACCAGGTGATCACAGAGCGCAGCGTCCTGAATACGCTCGCGCGCCAGACACGGCTCAATTTCGAGCCAGGGGCCGAGCATCTGTACAGCAATTCCGGCTACGTGCTGTTGTCGATGATCGTCCACCGTGTGGCGGGACAACCGCTCGATCAATTCGCGCGGGAGCGGATCTTCACGCCGCTCGGCATGCGCAGCACCCGCTTCCAACACGATCACACGACACCGATTCCCGGGCGCGCCATGGGGTACGTCAGACAAGGCCAGACCTGGCGAATTGCGAACAGCATGCTGGACGTCGTCGGTGACGGAGGCATGTACTCCACGGTCGATGACATGCTGCGGTGGGCCACCGCCTTCGAACGGCCTGAATTCTCGCCGCTTCTGTCGCGCATGCAGCAGCCCGGCACGTTGAAAAACGGAAGCGCGATCGCCAACGGTTATGGGATGGGGTTGGCACAGGGGACCTATCGAGGCATCCAGACTGTCTCACACAGCGGCTCGCTCGCCGGCTATCGCACCAATTTCGTGCGCGTGCCTCGAGAGAAGCTCACGATCGTGACCTTGTGCAACAACGCGACGGCGAACGTGGGCCGACTCACGGAGATGGTGATTGATCT
>Ga0111538_10000458_pt1 | contig 53995 bp, 55 predicted proteins | sample SoiMethybrSBSTD1_FD_79669 | JGI IMG/M metagenome (GOLD analysis project Ga0111538, IMG submission 79669) | Bulk soil microbial communities from a Populus tree surrounding site in Tennessee, USA - Soil MetaG P. TD hybrid SBSTD1 (version 2)... | ecosystem: Environmental > Terrestrial > Soil >... | reverse complement strand
TGGATCGTCGCCGTGGCCATGACTACTCAGCCCCCGGTCCTGGTGCGGGCGCGCGTGTTCGACCCCGCGCGCAGCGCACCGAGCAGGTCGATGCCGAAGCAGACGACGAGCGCGATGCCCCAGCTGTTCCACGGCCCGAACACCGCGACGTCGGGCGTATGGGCAAGCAACCACACGATCAACCAGATGACGGTCATGGCGCGCCTCCGATCGACACAGCCGGACATCCGCTTCGAGCGTGGGCCGCCCCCGACGGGACCGGATACGGAGCTTGGTCCCGAGTGGCAGGGGTCCAAGGTCCCGTGCCGACCCGGTGCGGGCTGAAAGCCACCACAGGTCGGGACTGTCGGCACTGGGCCTACCCGGGGGCGTGGAGCAGATTCGAATCGACCGATCCGGCGAGGCACGGAAGGGCGAAGGTCATGGGAACGTTGAGCGCACCGGTTCCGACGCCGACCGCGCCGCAAACCCGTGCCCGGGTCGTCGTGGGAGTGGGTGATCCGGTCCGGGACGCGCTGGTCCTCGCGTGGGCCCGCGACGAGGTGGCGGCCACCGGCGGCCGGCTCACGATCTGCCGCGCCGGCCCTGCGCCGACCGGCTGGCCCACGATGGACGGCCTGATGCTCGTCGACCCGGTCTTCGCGCGGGCGGTACACGACGTGCGGCAACGGCTGGGCGGTGAGCGGGTCGACCTCTGGCTCGAGGACGGCCGGCCGGACGCGGTGCTGGCCGCCGCGGCGGCGGGCGCCGACCTGGTGGTCCTCGGTCCACCCACCCGGCACCGCTCCCCGGCCGTTCAACTCGCCGCCACCGCCGACCAACCCGTCGTGATCATGCGCCCGGGCGCCGGTTCCCGGACCGCACCGTTCGCGGGTCACGTCGTCGCGGCGGTCGGTTCCGGCGCGGACGCGCCGGTGGTGGAGTTCGCCGTGCGGTACGCCGCCGCGCACCGCCTACCGGTGGCCGCGGTGCACGTGTCGACGGACTCCGTCTGCGACTTCTGGTTCGACGAGGACACCCTCGAGACCCACTTCCGGGTCGAACCGCCGCAGATCGGCCTGCTGGCCGGCGTCGTGGAACCGGTCCGGGCCCGCTACCCGGGAGTCCCTGTGCGCCTGTGCGCCGTCGCCGGCAATCCGGCCGATCGGCTGCGCGCGGCCGGCGGGGGTGCCCTGTTGACAGTCGTCGGCCGGCGGCGGCACCTGCTCCGTTCGCTCAGCGACCACCTGGTCCGCACCGCACGCGGGCCGTTGGGTGTGGTTCCGGCCGGTTCCGGAGAGGGATGATCGAGATGTACGTCGTCCTCGCACTCGTGCTGATGCTCATTCCGCTCGGCGCGCTGTACCTCCTCGAACGGCTGGCGGCCGCCGGCAAGGGCCCGCTGGCGAACCCGGGTGAGATGGTCGTGCTCGACGGCACCATCTTCCCGGTGCCCATGCCGGTGCCGGCGCCGGCCCTCGTGCACGCCGTCGCATCCGACGACTGGAAGCGCAAGCCCCCCAAACTCGTCGACGACGAGTCGTGCGCGGCGGAGAGCCGCCTCGTCGCCGCCCTGATCTCCGGCGAACTCGACCGCCCGCAGTACCAGGAGCGGATGGCCGACCTCGCCGCGGCCGATTCCTCCGTCCACCCCGTGCGGCTGCCACCCGCACCTCCCGGGGCATAGGGCGGACGGCATGGACGGTCTGATCGCGGCGGTCATCTACCGGGACGGCCGCCGGGTCGAGTGCCTGCCGACCGTGGCCGAAACACATACCCGGCTGCTCGACCGGCCGGACACGATGGCCTGGATCGGGATGAGCCACCCGGCCGAGCCGCAACTGCTGGCGGCCGCCGCCGAGTTCGGGCTGCACGAGTTGGCGGTCGAGGACGCCATCAAGGCCCATCAACGACCGAAACTGGACCGCTACCGCGACACCCTGTTCCTCGCGCTGCGCGCCGCCCGGTACCTCGACGCCACCGAGGAGGTCCGCTTCGGCGAGATCCACATCTTCGTCGGCGCCGGTTTCGTGCTCACCGTCCGGCACGGGGACGCGCCGGATCTCGCGCCGGTCCGGCGTCGCATGGAATGCCATCCGGATCTGCTGCGGCACGGACCGGAGGCCGTGCTGTACGCGATCCTCGACCACGTCGTCGACGGATACGGGCCGGTCGTCGCCGGGCTGCAGAACGACATCGACGAGATCGAGACCGAGGTCTTCCGCGGCGATCCGTACGTGTCCCGTCGCATCTACAAGCTCTCCCGGGAGATCATCGAGTTCCAGCGCGCGACACATCCCCTTGTCGACGTCCTCGACGCGCTCACCGCCGGTTTCGAGAAGCACCACGTACACGAGGAACTGCGTCGTTACCTGCGCGACGTGACCGACCACGCCACCTCGGTCGCGGAGCGGGTCGACGGGTTCCGCCAGATGATCGACCACATCCTCGCCGTCAACGCCACGCTGGTCTCGCAGGCGCAGAGCGAGAAGATGGAACGGTTGACCGAGGCGAGCTACGCCCAGAGCGAGGAGATCAAGAAGATCTCGGCGTGGGCGGCCATCCTGTTCGCCCCGACGCTCATCGGAACGGTGTACGGCATGAACTTCCGGCACATGCCGGAACTGTCCTGGGTCGCCGGCTACCCGCTCGCGCTCGCGCTGATGGCGGCGACCTGCCTGGTGCTGTATCTCGCCTTCAAGAAGCGTCGCTGGCTCTAGGCGGGCCGTTGGCACTGCGGCGGCGGGACGAACGGCCCTGCTGACCCGCTCGCCCCGATCCGACGGTGGGATCGACGGATCCTGCGATCCGCCAAGGAGGCGATCGCCATGACCACAATCAACCACCGGCCCGTCGCCGATCGCGGGATGCCGAGCCCGCCGGCGACGCCCGACGCGGCGCCCGGGCCGCCCCCCGTCGAGGTCGGCCCGCCCGTCGTGACGTCAGGGCCGCCCGTCGCGACGTCAGGGCCGCCCGTCGTGACGTCAGGGCCGCCCGTCGCGATGCCGCCGCCAACGGCGTACGTCTCGTCGGCGGTACCCGCGCCGGGAAGCCACTCCGTCCTCGGCCGCATCGCCATGTGGACGGTCCTGCTCGCGCTCGGGCTGCTCGCCGTCGTCGACGCCGTCGGGGCCGACGTGCCGGCCAGCGCCTATTTCGCGACGGCGTTGGCGGTCATCGGCGCCGCCCTGGTCGTCGGGTTCCGGTACGGGCGGGCGCGCTGGCTGATCGCGGTCGGCGCGGTGCTCGTCGTCGTGCTGGGTATCGTCGCGGCCGCGGAGCACGTCGGCTCCGGTAGCAGCGCCGTGACCTGGAAGCCCACCAGCGTGAGTCAGCTCACCGGCAGCTACGAGATCAACGTGGGTGAAGCCACGCTGGACCTGTCCGCCGTTGACTTCACCGGCCAGAGCGTCAGCGTCTCCGTTCACGTCGGGATGGGCGACCTGACAGTCATCCTTCCCTCCACAGTGGACACCAACACGCAGGCGCGCGTCAGCGTGGGCGACGCGACGGTCTTCGGCCAGCAATGGTCGGGTATCGACGGTTCCGAACACACGGTCACCGACACCGGAAGCGACGGTGTGGGCGGCGGAGACCTCGCCCTCCGCGCGACGGTGGACGTGGGCAACCTGGAGGTGCGGCGATGAACGCCGGAATGAGCAAGCACAGGCCGGACATCGTGTCGCTGGTGTTCGGCGGACTCTTCCTCTCGGTCGTGACCTGGTGGCTGTTCACGCGGTTCGTCGACGTGCAGCTGTCGAACGCCGGTTGGATCATCGGTGCGGCCCTGATCACCGCGGGCGGGTTCGGGCTGTGGACCACCCTGTGGCCGGACCGTCACCGCAGCGGCTAGCCATGCCGAGATCCTGGACGATCGGGCCGCACCCCGGCCCGGTCGTCCGGCGATTGCACGGGACCTAAGTCACTGCCGCGGCGGGACCAACATCCGTGTGCGCACCGGACGGGACGGCGGACCCTGAAGGTGACACCGGCGGTGCCTACCCGGCCGTACCGGCATCAGGTCACTGGCGATCCCAGTGGAGGAGGCAGTCCCATGCGCGCGTTCGTGGTCACCGGCTTCGTATCTCCCTTCGATGTGCGGGAAGTGCGGGGTCAGCGTCGCCTGATTCCGGCGCGCAGCGCGTCCAGGCCAGAATGGCGTGGGCGCCAGCCGAGCACGTCCCGGGCCTTGGTGTCATCGACGATCGACGGTCGGCTGACGGCCTCGATCCAGTCGAGCACGGGCGGGACGCCCGGCAGCGACGGCACGGCCAACGCCGTCCGGGCGGCCGCGTGACCCAACCCGGCCGGTACCGGCACCGGCAGGAAGCCGAGTTCGCGTGCCACGTCCGCAGCGGTCACGACGCCGTCGCCGGCGATGTTGTAGGCGCCCGGTGGACCCGCGCCGAGCACGCACAGGAGCAACGCCTGACCCACGTCGTCCTCGTGGATGAGCTGCATCGGCAACTCGGGTACCACTACCGGGACAGGAACCGGCAGGCGCGTCACGCTTCCCGCCAGCGCGCGGCCCAACGGGGCCAGCGGCCCCGGCAGCAGGTCCTTCCCCCCGACGGTGTGCGGGCCGAGCACGATCGGCGGCCGCAGGAGGTAGAGGGCGAGCGCCGGGTTGGCGTCGGCCTCGGTTCGCAACAGCTGCTCCACCTCGGCCTTCTCCTGCGCGTAGAACAGCCGGCTCGCCGGACGCACCGGCCAGTCCTCCGTCATCCCTACCGGGTTGTCCGGATGGAAGCCGTACGCGGCGACCGACGACGCGTAGACGAACCGTCGCGCGCCCGCTGCCGCCGCCGCGCGGAACGCGTTGAGCGTGCCGTCGACGTTGATCTCGCGGGTGGTCCGGCGCGCGGCCATTCCGGTGATCATGAAGGCCAGATGGACCACCACGTCGGCGCCGCGGAACGCATCCTCGAGTGCCGCCGGATCGCGGACGTCGCCGCGGCGGTAGCGCATCTTCGTCCAGCCGTGCTCCGCCGGCTCGAACGGCCGGCGGGCGACGCCGACGACCCTGCCGATGCGCTCGTCGTTCTCCAGCAACGGAATCAACCCGAACCCGAAGGTGCCGGTGGGCCCGGTCACCGCGACGGTCAGTCTGCGCATGCGTCCACTCTGCCCGCTGCCGCCGCCCGACTCGCGGGGCAAAGGTCCCGGGGCACCGGGACCACCATCCCCACACGGAACCGTCAGGGGGAATCCACGTGACGCGTCGGGATGGTACACACGGCGCATGGGACTGATCCGCACCGTGCCCTCCCACTCACGACCCGTCGACCGGCTGGAGTCGGTCATCGGAGCCGACCGATACACGAAGTTGCGGTCGGCGGCAGCGGACTTCCGCGTCCGGTTTGCCGGGCGGACGATCTGGAACGTCAACTCCACCGCGGCCGGTGGTGGCGTGGCCGAGATGCTCCAGGTTCTGGTCGGCTACGTCACGGATCTCGGCATCGCGATCCGCTGGGCCGTCATCCACGGCGACGCCGAGTTCTTCGCGCTCACCAAGCGCCTGCACAACAGCATCCACGGGTACGGCGGGGCCGCCTTCACGGCAGAGGAAGCGGAGCACTACCGGCACATCCTGGCCGCCAACGGCGAGGAACTCCTGGCCGACGTGCGGCCGGGCGACATCGTGCTGCTGCACGATCCCCAGACGGCCGGGCTGGCGGGGCTGCTGGTCGACGCGGGCGCGCTGGTCATCTGGCGCAGTCACATCGGTGTCGACCGGTCGAACGCGGCGACCGAGGCCGCGTGGGCGTTCCTGCGTCCACACGTCGCGCGGGCCCACGGCTGGGTGTTCTCCCGGCGCGCGTACGTGCCCACGTGGCTCCCGGATCGGAACACGTGGATCATCCCGCCGTCGATCGACCCGTTCGCCACCAAGAACGAGGACCTCGCACCGGACACGGTGCGCGCGATCCTGTCCACCATCGGGGTACTGGACGACGCCGGGGCCACCGGCTCGACCGCCTTCCACCGCCGGGACGGCGGCACCGCGACAGTGACGCGGCCCGCGGTGGTGGTCGCCGACAACCTGCCCGCTCCCGAGGACGACCTGGTGATCCAGGTGTCGCGGTGGGACCGGCTCAAGGACATGCCGGGGGTGTTGCACGGCTTCGCCGACCACGTGGCCGCGGATCCCGGGCGCTACCTGGCCCTGGTCGGCCCGTCGGTGACCAACGTCGCCGACGACCCGGAGGGAGCGGGTATCTACGCCGACTGTCTGCTCCAGCGCAGGGCTCTGCCCGCCGCGGTCCGTGCCCGCACGCTCCTCGTGACGTTGCCGCTGGACGACGTGGACGAGAACGCCGCGATGGTCAACGCGTTGCAGCGGCACGCGAGCATCGTCACCCAGAAGAGCCTCGCCGAGGGCTTCGGGCTGACCGTGGCCGAGGCCATGTGGAAGAGCCGGCCGGTGATCGGCTCGGCGGTGGGCGGCATCACCGACCAGATCGCGGCGAACGCGGGCGTCCTGTTGCCCGACCCGACCGACCTCCCGGCGTTCGGGCGGGCCGTGCGGCAGTTGCTCGACGACCCGGAGGAACGCAGCCGGATGGGCGCCGCCGCGCATGCACACGTGCGTGAGAACTTCGTCGGCGATCTGCACCTGTTGCGATACGCCGCGGCGTTCAACGCCCTGACCTCGACGCCGTAGCGGCGGCGAGGTCACGCGGGTAGGGCCAGATCGCGACGCCGCAGCAGCGTCAACCCGGCCGCGGTGACGACTGCGACGGTCACCACGAGTGCGACGACAGCGGACGCGTCCATCGGTACGGCCGGAACCTTGGGCGAGTGCGTGAACGGCGACAGGTCCTGGACCCACTGCGGCGCACCCAGCGTGGGGCCGAACAGCGGGCCGAGGACGATCGACCCGATCAGCACCAGCCACGCCAACGGGGCCGCGGCCCGCGGCGCGAGGCCGATCAGCGCGATCACGACCGCACCGATCACGAGGACCCCCGGCAGCTGCGCGATGCCGGCACCGACCAACGTCCACACCTGCCGGAGGGGGTCGCCGAGCACCGCTGCGGCGGTCAGGCCCGCGCCGATCGCGAAGGCAAGCACGAGGCCGGTGACCCCGAGCAGCGCGGTGACGGCGTGCCCGGCCGTCCAGCGCATCCGGCCGACGGCGGCGGCCAGGACGGATTCCAGCGGCCCGTCGGCCTCCTCGGTACGCATCCGCAGCAGGACCTGGACCGCGTAGATCGCCGCACCCATGGCCGCCATCTGCATCACCGACGCGCGGTAGGCGTCGAGGATCTGGTCCGAACCGCCGAGCCGGGTGTACCACTCGCGCGCCGCACCCGAGGAGTCCTCGACCTGGCCGGTGAGTCCGCCCATGACCAACCCGAAGCCGAGCATCCCCGTGACCCACCCGAAGAACGCTCCGCGCTGCAACCGCCACGACAGGCCGAACGGACCGCGCAGGGCCCGCCCCGCGCCCGGGCTGCCCTGCCGCTGCCGCAGCAGGCCGTGCCCGAAGTCGCGACGGGACGCCAACCACGCCGCGGTGCCGACGCAGCCCGCGAAGGACACGCCGACGAGAACGAGCGGCCACCAGTTGTCGCCGCCGAACGGACGCATCTGCTGGCCCCAACCGATCGGCGACAACCACACGGGCCAGGCGCCGTTCACCCGGGTTCCGCCCGCGTCGACGCTGCCGGCCGCGTTGCCGATGCCGGCGCACAGGAACGCCGATCCCAGCACGGCCGCGGACAACCCGCTCGCGCCGCGGGTGCTCGTCGCCAGTTGCGAGGTGATCGCCGCGACGCCCGCGAACGCGACGCCCACGGCCGCCACCGCCGCACCGGCCGTCAACGAGCCCGCGGCGGGTTGACCCGCGATCACCAGTGCGAACGCCAGTGCCAGCGCCAGAACGGCATCGGCCGCAACGGTCACCACGAGCGCGGCGGCCAGCCCGGCGCCGCGTCCGACCACCGCCGCGCCGACCAGTTCGGCGCGACCGGTCTCCTCGCCCTGCCGGGTGTGCCGCACGACGGCGAATGTGCTCATCAATGCGGCGAGCACCGCGATCAGGACGTAGTCACGCACCATGGCGTAGGCGCCGACGGTGGGGCCGGACATGAGCCCCAGCATGCGGATCCCGGGGCTGGTGGCGGCGATGCGGGCCTCCTCGACCATCCGGACGGGGTCGCGGAAGTCGTTGGCCCACAACGCCGTGGTCGCCGCCGTGAACGCCGACAGGCCGAGTACCCAGGCGGGCAGCGTGAACCTGTCCCGGCGCCAGGCCAGCCGGACCAGGGCGAGCGTGCCCGTGGTGGCGTTCATCGCGCACCTGCCAGGTCCGCATCCACCCGATCCGTGCCGTAGTGCCGCAGGAACAGCTCCTCCAACGTCGGTGGCGTGGTGACCAGGCTGTGCACGTCGCAGGCGACCAGCCGCGCCAGGATCGCGTTGAGCTCGCTCTGGTCGGCGCTGAACCGCACCAGGCGGCCGTCGGCACGCACGTCGTGCACGCCGGGCAGGGCGCCGATCCCGGCGAGCGGCCGCCCGGTCTCCACCACGACGCTGGTCCTGGTCAGGTGGCGCAGCTCGTCGAAGGTGCCCGACTCGGCCGCCCGTCCGGCCCGCACGATCGTCACCCGGTCGCACAGCGCCTCGACCTCGGAGAGGATGTGGCTGGACAGCAGCACGGTGCGACCCGCCCGGCACCGTTCGCGGACGACGTCCTGGAAGACCGTCTCCATCAACGGATCGAGGCCCGACGTCGGTTCGTCGAGCAGGTACAGCTCGACGTCCGACGCGAATGCCGCCACCAGTGCGACCTTCTGGCGGTTGCCCTTGGAGTAGGCGCGGCACCGCTTCGTCGGGTCCAGTTCGAAGCGGTCGAGCAGGTCGGCCCGCCGGACCGGATCCATCCCGCCCCGCAACGCGCCGAGGAGGTCGATCACCTCGCCGCCGGTGAGGTTGGGCCACAGGTTCACCTCGCCGGGAACGTAGGCCAGCCGGCGGTGCAGCGCGACCGCGTCGCGCCACGGATCGCCGCCCAACAGCTCGACCTGCCCGGCGTCACGGCGGAGCAGCCCAAGGAGGATCCGGATCGTGGTCGTCTTGCCCGCGCCGTTCGGACCGAGGAACCCGTGCACCTCCCCCGCCGCCACGGTCAGGTCCAGGTCGTCGAGCGCACGCGTCGTTCCGAACGTCTTCACGAGTCCGCGCACGGAGATGGCTGTGTCCACGGCGATCACCTCACCGGTCGACGGTTGTCCACTCTCGACGATTCCCCGATCACACACCGGCGGCAGGGTCCTTCGGCCGTACCGCACCGGGCCGGACGGCCCACGACCCGGGCCGCCGTCGAGCGGTACCGTCGACGCACGATCTGCCTCGGGAAGGGTGCGCGGTGCCTCGATGGTGGCGGCTGACCCTGTCGGCAACGGTTGTGCTGGTGGTCGGCTGCGGCACGAACGAACCCGCGGCACAGCCGCCCGCGACTGCGGCCGCCGGCCCGACCGCCTCGACAATGCCGTCGAGCGGCACCGGCACGATCGGCGTCGGCGGCCGCCGGGTGACCGTACACGTTCCGTCGTCGTACGACGGCACGACGGCGGCGCCCCTCGTCATCGGGTTGCACGGGTACACGTCGAACGCGGCCGAGCTCGAGAGCTACCTGAGGCTGACCGCGGAGTCGGACCGCAAGGGGTTCGTGTACGCCTACCCGGACGGGTCGACCGACCAGCGTGGTGACCGCTACTGGGACGCCACCGACGCGTGCTGCGACTTCTACGGGTCCCACCCGGACAACTCGCGGTTCCTCAGCGGTCTCATCACGACGCTGCAGAGCACGTACCGGATCGACCGCGCCCGGGTCTACCTCGTCGGCCACTCCAACGGAGCGTTCATGGCGTTCCGGATGGCGTGCGACCACGCCGACCAGATCACCGCGATCGCCGCCTTCAACGGGGCGACGTTCCAGGACGCCGCGCGATGCCGGCCGTCCGAGCCGGTGAGCGTGCTCGCGATAAAGAGCAGCGCCGACGAGACGATCGCGTTCGGCGGCGGCGATATCAACGGCGTCGCCTACCCGTCGGCCGACCGGACGGTGACCGATTGGCTCCGGTACGACGGATGCGCGACCACCGGCACCGACGGGCCGGCGTTGGACCTCGTGGCAAACCTGCCGGGTGCCGAGACGTCGGTCCGCAGCTACCCGACCGGCTGCGGCGGCGGCGCGGTCGTGCAGGCGTGGACGATCAACGGCGGTCAGCACGTGCCGCAACTGGGGCCGGGGTTCGCCGGCGCGGTGACCGACTTCCTGGTGTCCCGCACCAAGCCCGCCCGGTAGTCCGCCTACCGCAGCGCGTTGCGCAGCCGCGCGTACTCGTCGGCGTCGAGTTCGCCGCGGGCGAAACGCTCGGCGAGGATGCGCCGCGCTCCGCCGAGGCCGTCGCCGCCCGTGTCGTCGCCGCGGGTGCCCCGTCCCGGGGCGGCGCCGACCACCAGCCACACCACGAGGCCGACGACCAGCGCGGTCAGCAGGAAACCTCCGAGCATCATGCCGCCCATCGGCCACATCAGTCCGAATCCGGAACCGTGCATCATGGCCGTTCCCCTTTCCATGCGCCGTCGCCGCGTGGCGGTGGACGGTTCCACGATGGTCCGTCGTGCGAGGAGTCGGACACGGCGCAACGACCCGGCGAGGCGGGTCGTAGGTCCTACGAGGCCGCATCCGTCAACGCGATGCGCGAGCCGTCCGGTCCGGGCGTGGACGGCGGCGACGGCGCGGGCGGCGGAGGTCCGCGCCGGGCCGCGCGACCCGACAGGCCGGACGCGCCGAAGTACACCAGGAACACGGCCAGCAGCACGGCGGCTATCCCGCCCGCCAGCAGGCCCGCGCCGACCGCGCCGAGCGCCGGCACCTCGGCACCGACGGTTGCCTCGGCCGTGACGCCCGTCGACCCGTCGGCGTTGGCCAGCACGACGGCGAACCGGCCGCCGTCACCCGGCCGCCAGTCCAGCCGCAGGGTGCCGGTGCCGCTCGTCGAGCTCAGCCAGAACGCCTGGTCGGCCGGTGGCCCGGTCGGGCGGACCGCCCCGACGGACCGCTTCACTCTCGCCACGGAGGGTGAGCCGTGAACACTTGTCACCTCGTCGTGGCCGGTCCCGGAAAGCCAGGCGTCCACATCGGACTCCCGGGCGACCCCGAGGAAGAGCGGGGTCGACGTCGGCGAGGTGACATCGATGCGCACCGTGCGAAGCCCGGTGAACTCCCGGCCGAACACGTCGGCGGGCTGGATCTCGACCCCCTCGACGGTGACGGCCGCCGTCACCGTCGACACGTCGACGGCATCGGACGTCACGTATCCGGCGGCGTCACGGGACCCATTGACGGCCAGCGCCGCCGCGCCGCCGATTCCCGCACCGACGCCGGCAACCAGCAACAGCACGCCGGCGATGATCGCGACGATCCGGCCGCCGGTCCGGGCCGGTGACCGCGGCGGCGGAACCGGCGGTCGCGCGCCGTTGGTCCTGGCCGGACCGGGCACCGGCGGGGGCACCGGTTCGTCGCCGCCCTGGTCCAGGTGGAACGGCGGGTACCGGTCGGTCAGCAGCGCCACGTAGGCCACGGTTCGCAGCACCCACCGGTCGACGCCGATCACGAAGTCGAACAGCCCGGCCGGGTAGCGGCCGGTGAACAGCAGCACCACGCCCACGATGAACACCAGGACGCCCAGGACACCGCCGCTGTAACGCAGTGCGTGGCCGGCCGCGTCGAATGTCCATCCGCTGCCGGCCAGCAGCCCGACGATGATCAGGTGTGGCAGGGCCAGCAGCCACGCCACCAGGGGAAGCCACCGCGGCGGGCGGGGCGGTCCTTCGACGCTCAGCCGGGCCGGGTAGTCCGGCACGTCGGCCAGGGTGAACGGCGGGTACCGGTCGGTGCCCAGGGCCGAGTAGCCGTAGTAGCCGACCCGCCACGTCCAGCGCAGCACCCCGACGTTGAAGGCGAAGATGCCGGCCGGGTACCGGCCGGTGAACAGCACCGCCAGGTACGCCACCAGCGTCAGCACCGCGAACGCGAGCCACAGCACCGCCAACACGACGTAGTGCGGGATCAGCAGCAGCCACTTGACCAGCCACAGCCACCGCCCAGGTTGATCGGATCGCGCCGCGATCCGCACCGGGTAGGTATTCATGGGTCCTCCTCTCCTCGCGTCAAGCACAGGCCCGCGGCGGCGGACGCCAGGAGGGTCGACGGACCCGCGGCGGCGGGCCCAATGGCAGGAGCCGCGACGCGCGCTGAGGTCAGAGCAGGACCTGCTCGCCGTGCCGCGGCGCGACGGCGCACCAGCGCAGATCGGTCGTGAGCCGGGCCGCCAGCGCCGCCGAGGCGGCCGGTTCCCCGTGCACCACGTAGCACGTCGGCGGCGGCCCCGGAACGCGTGCCAGCCAACGGACCAGGCCGTCGGCGTCGGCATGCGCCGACAGGTCGTCGAGCCCCGCGACCTCCGCGCGGACGGGCACGTACTGCCCGTAGATCTTCAGCGCGGTCGCCCCGTCGAGCAGGGCGCGCCCGCGGGTTCCCGGTACCTGGAATCCCGGGAGCACGATCAGGTTGCGCGGGTCGGGGGCGAAGCGGACCAGGTGGTGGAGGACCCGACCGCCCGTCGCCATGCCCGAGGCCGAGATGACGATCACCGGCTGCCGGTCGGCGTCGATCGCCGCGGACTCCTGCGGACTGTGCGCGAGGCGCAGCATTCCCGGGTCGAACGGATCGCCACCGGCCGCCCACACCGCGGGCCGGATCTGCGGATCGCGGGCCGCGACCGCCCGGCGGTACACGGAAAGCGCCGCGAGCGCCATCGGGCTGTCGACGTACACCGGCACCGTGGGCAGCGCCCCGCTGCGCATGAGGTCCCGCAACGTCATCAGCAGCACGGGTGTGCGGTCGACGGCGAATGCCGGGATCACGACGACGCCGCCCCGGTCGAGTGCCCGCCCGACATGGTCGGCGAGCCGGTGCGGCGTGTGCGGCGGGTGGGTGCGGTCGCCGTAGGTCGACTCGACCACCACCACGTCCGCCGCCGGTGGCGGAGCCGGCGGGGCGAGCAGCGGGTGGTCGTCGCGACCCAGGTCACCGCTGAACACCACGGTCCGGCCGCCGGCGTCGACCTCCACAGTGGACGATCCGAGAATGTGGCCGGCGGGCCGCAGCGACACCGTCACGCCCGGGGCCACCTCCCGGGCATGCTCGCCGGCGACCGGTGTCAGCAGCGCGATGGCCTTCTCCGCGTCGCCGGTGTCGAACAGCGGCTTCGGCGGCCGGTGCCGGCTCGACCCGGCCGCGGCCGCGTGCTCCGCGTCCTCCTCCTGCAGGTGGGCGGCGTCGCGCAGCACGATCGGCGCGACCTGTGCCGTCCACGACGAGCACAGCACCGGACCGTCGTAGCCCAGCCGAACCAGGCGCGGCAGCCACCCGCAGTGGTCGAGATGGGCGTGGCTGAGCACGACGGCGTCGATCGAGTCGGGCCGCTCGGGGAACGGGGTCCAGTTGCGCCGGCGCAGCTCCCGCCGGCCCTGGTACATCCCGCAGTCGACGAGCATCCGCGGGCCCGACGCGGCGGTCACCAGGAACCGGCTTCCGGTGACCGTGCCCGCCGCACCGAGAAAGCGCACAGTGGCGTTCATCGTGAACCCCTCTCCGCGAATTCGACTTTCACCACCGCAGGACGGCCGCGACGCCGCCGGCGTCGCGAAGGTCGACCGCATCGGCCGGATCCAGGAGGGTGACCCGGCCACCCTGACGCAGCGCGGCCTCGACCATCCGCTCACCGAGCCGCGGCTCGACGGCGAGCGCCTCATCGGCGACACCGGGCACCGCGACCAGTTCCGGGTACAGGCGGCCGTCCGGCCCGACCCGACCGGCCCACTCGGCGGAGGCGTCCAGCACCAGGTTCAGTACCGCGCCCTCGGCCAGCGCGGTCAGGGTGTCGGCCAGGCCGTAGGCACCCGCACCGCCGCCGAGGGCGAGGTCGCGGGCGCGCCGGGCGACGTCGCGGGCGCACCGGTGGCGCAGGTCCGCCAGCTCAGCCGCGATGAGGGGGTAGACCTTCGCGGCGGGCAGCCCGGCCACCCGGTGCCCGACGGTGACGGTCGGCAGCGCGCGGTCGTGGGGCAGGCCGGCCACGAACGCCGCCGTCCGCTCCGGGTCGCCGGTCACGACGAGGTACTCCCAGCCGAGTTCCACCGCCCGGCCGGCGACCCAGCCGCCGGCACCGCGCAGGAACCGGGCCAGCCGGTCGGCCTCGCGCCGCGCGTACAGGTCATGCTGGGCGGCGCTGTGCTGGGCCGCCGCCGGGTTGGCCGCGGCCGGACCGGTGAGGTCGCGTCGCCCGGTATCGACGGGCTCGTAGCTGTCACTTCCCGCGTCGACGGCGTGGCCGAGCCGGACGTCGACGAGGTGCACGCCATGCCCGCTCACCGCCACGACGCCGGCCGGCGGGTACGCGCTCAGGGCCGCCAGCAGCGGGCGCACGTACGCGGACCGGCCGAGTTCGACGTGGTCGCCCAGCGGCACCTGCACCGCGACCGTGGTGATCGTCCCGGCGTCCAACGCCAGGAACAGGGCCCGACCCTGCCCGGCCGTGGCGGCGTCCACCAACGCGCGAAGCTCCCGGTCGACGTCGGCCAGCCGGACCGCGAGCAGGTCGGCGAGGGAGGTGTCGTCGTCCTTGCGCAGCCGCCGGTCCAGCGCCGCGAACTCGTTTGCGATGCGCACCTGCCAGGCGGGACGCGTGGTCGACCCCTCGCGCGGGTCGGCGGTCGTGTACACCGACAGCACTCCGACCGGATCGGTCAGCATCGCGATCGACCGCAGCCCCGTGCCGTCCACCAGATCCTTCGCATCAGTCGTCATGGCCGCAGCCTCCCGCCGGCACCGGGCCGGCGGCAGGGCTGAAAGTCCCGGCGCGAAGGGGACCGCTGCCCTCGACGGCGATCAGTTCTGCGCGGTGTACTCCTCGGCGTCGCGCAGCAGGGCCCGCACGGCGGCCCGGCGCGACCGGGTGCGCGCGAGCTCCGGCGGCGGCACGACGACCACCGCGCACACCGCTGCGCGCAGGCAGTGCTTCACGATCCAGCTCATCAACCAGCCGGACCGGCCGCCCAGCACGAGCAGGTCAAACCGACGGTCGGCGACGGCCAGCAGAGCGAGATCGGCCCGGTTCTCGGCGACGACGGCGGTGACGTCGACGTCCGCCGGCACCCCGCCCAGCCCGTCCTCGAACGCGCCGTACAGCGTGCGCACCGCTTCGACGGCCATCTCCTCGCGCCACCGGGGCTCGTCCATTCCGCGCATCGACCCGTTGAGGTACCAGGCCCGCACCGCGACCAGCGGCGCACCGCGCCGCTTCGCCTCCGCCACGGCGTACCGCAACGCCGCCAGACCGGCCAGCGACGGGGACACGCCGACAACGACGCGGCCCTCGGACGTTGTCATGACGCACCTCGCTATCCGGGCGGGGTGAGCGCCCGCACGTACGGCTCGGGTTCGCCGCCGACGGCCGCCAGGCGCAGCTTCACGTCGACGGCGAGGACGCCGGCGGGGCCGGCCAGCACCGGGTTCAGGTCCAGTTCGGCCACCTCCGGCACGTCCTCGGCCAGACGGCCGAGCCGTAGTAACAGATTCTCCACCGCCGACGTGTCGGCGGCGATACCACCGCGGTACCCGGTCAGCAGGCGCGCGCCACGCAACGACCGCCACATCGCGGCCGCGTCCGCGTCGGTGACCGGCAGCAACCGCAGGGCGCGGTCGCCGAGCAGATCGGTGTGCACCCCACCGAGGCCCACCATCACCAGCGAACCGAACAGGTGGTCGTGCACGACGCCGGCGACCAGTTCGACGCCGCGCTCCGCCATCCGCTGCACGAGCACGTCGGGTTGCGCCTGGCCGACAGCGGCCGCGATCGCGGCGTACGCCGAGCGCACCTGGTCGGCGTCGCGCAGGTCGAGCCGCACCGCTCCGACGTCGCTCTTGTGCACCAGGTCCGGCGCGGCGGCCTTCACCACGACCGGGTAGCCGAGCCGGCCGGCCGCCTCGACGGCGGCGTCGACACCGCGGACGACCTCGGTCGCCACCACCGGGATTCCGTAGCAGGCGAGCAGGTCGCGGGCCACGTCGGCGGGCTGCCACCCCACGCCGGCCCCGGCGACCAGCGCACGGGCCCGGTGCGGGTCGACGTCCGGCAGCGCCGGCCGGTTCCCGAGCGGCGTGCGGCGCCAGCGGGCGTAGCGGGCGGCGTGGCCGAGGGCGCGGACGGCGTCCTCGGGTAGTGCGAACACCGGCGCGCGGCGCGTGCCGACGACCGCCGGCGGGTCGGCCATCCCGACGATCACCACCGCGACGGTCAGGCCGGGCGCGTCGTCGACGGCCGCCGCGAGCGCGGACAGCGCGCCGCTGATGTCGTTGGTCCGGGTGGCGACGAGCGCGGCGACGACCGCGTCCACCTCACCGCTGTCGGCGAGCGCGGCGATGGACGCGGCGAGTGCCGCCGGCGTGGCCTCGGCGCCCAGGTCGATCGGGTTCGCCACGCCGGCCGCCGACGGGGCCAGTGCGTCCACAGCGGCGCGCACGTGCGCGGACAGTTCCGGAACCTCGAGCCCGGCCGCGTCGGCCGCGTCGGCGGCGAGCACGTTGAGGCCGCCGGCGTTGCCGATCACCGCCAGCCGCGACCCGGCCGGCAGCGGCTGATCGGTGAGCACGCGGGCCGCGTCGAGTAGCTCGCCCAGCGTGTCGGTGCGGATCACGCCGGCCTGGGCGAAGAGCGTGTCGACCGCGACGTCCGGCGCGGCGGCCGCCGCCGTGTGCGACGCGCCGGCCCGCTGCCCGCCGCGCGAGCGTCCGCTCTTGACGGCGAGCACGGGCTTGCGCCGGGCGAGCGCACGCGCCGTCCAGGCGAACCGGCGCGGATTGCCGAACGACTCCAGGTACAGCGCGACCGCGCGGGTGGCCGGGTCGTCGTACCAGTACGCCAGCAGGTCGTTGCCGCTGACGTCGGCCTTGTTGCCCAGCGACACGAACGTCGACACCCCGGTTCCGGTGCGGGCCGCCGACTCCAGGATCGCGATGCCGACGGCCCCCGACTGGGACGCGATGGCGAGCCCGCCGGGCGCGGGCAGCGACGGCGCGAAGGTCGCGCTGAGCCGCACCGACGGGTCGGTGTTGACGATCCCGAGGCAGTTCGGCCCCACCAGGCGCAGGCCGCTCGCCCGGGCCAGCCGCACGATCTCGGCCTGCGCGGCCGCGCCGTCCCTCCCCGTCTCGGCCAGGCCGGAGGACAGGATCACGGCGGCGCCGACGCCTGCCGCCGCGCAGTCGACCACCACGTCCCGGACGCCGGACGCGGGGACCGCGACGACGGCGAGGTCGACAGGGGCGCCGATCGCGGCCACCGACGGGTACGCGGTCAACCGGGCGATCTCGGTGGCGTGCGGATTCACCGGGTAGACCGGCCCGGTGTAGCCACCGGCCAGTAGTGACCGGAGCACCTCGTGCCCGATGCCGCCCGGACGCCGACCGGCACCCACGACGGCCACCGAGGCGGGCGCCATCAGCGGGCGCAGCGACAGGTGTTCGGCGGTCCGGTCGCGCGCCGAGACGGCCGCCAGCGCCGCCTCGTCCGGCATCGTCGGCACGCGGACCTCGGTGACGCCCGCCTCGCGGTTGGCGGTGCGCGGTACACCGGGCGCCAGGTCGCGGCTGACCCGCAGCATCGCGGCGTTGTCGGGCAGCACGGAGCCGACCAGTTCGGCGACGCCGGCGCGGCGGGCCTCCGCGGCCAACTGCTCCAGGAGCAGCGTGCCGATGCCCTCGCCGTGCCGCGCGTCGTCGACGAGGACGGCGAACTCCGCCCGGTCGGGGTCGATCAGCTCGTACGAGGCCACCCCGACCACCAGGCCGGCATCCTCGGCGAGCAGCGCCAGGTGCTTGCCGTCAGGCGGCCGGACCAGCCTGTCGACCTCGCCGGCCAGCGCCGGCGCACCGCTGAAGAACCGCAGGTAGCGGCTGCGGCTCGAGGCCCTTTCGTGCAGGGCCAGCAATTGGTCCGCGTCCGCCGGTACCACCGGCCGGAGGCGGATCACCTTCCCGCGGGCGGTCAACGCGTCGACGCGGGCAAGAAGGTGCGGGCCCATGTGAACCTCCCGGGACGTCGCCTCGGACGCGTCCACCATCGACCGCCGTGACCGCCGCCGGCCAGGGTCCAAAGCCCCTATCCGCACCGTCCGGGCCGAAAGTCCCGCCGCCACGATCGGAGCGGCCCTGCCGGCGCCCCACCGCGCGGGCCCACCATCGAGCCGACCGAGTGCGGGGAGGTGAGCCGTGGACAGGCAGCCGGAGGCAGGCGCATCCGCTCGCCGCGGCGACCTGCCGGCCGCGATCGTGGTCGGCGTCGGCGACCCGCACCGGCGCGACGACGGTGTCGGCAGCGCAGTGGTCGATCTGCTGGCCGGCCGCGGGCTGGACGCGACACTGGTGACCAGCGGCGGTGAGACCTCCGCGCTCGTGGACCTGATGCGGGACCGGGACGTCGCGTTCCTCGTCGACGCGGTGCGGGCCGAGCCGGCCCACCCCGGGCGGGTGCACCGCATCGTGGCCACCCGGCCGATCGCCGCCCGCGCCTGCGCTGCCGGGCCGCACGGCGCCGACGTCGGGCGAGCGGTGGACCTGGTCCTGGCCGCGGAGCGGCCGCCACGGCGGATGGTCGTGTTCGCGGTGGAGACGGCCGACACCGGCCCCGGTCGCGGCTTGTCGGCGGCGGTCGCTGCCGCCGCCCGCCGGGTCGCCGACGAGATCGCCGCCGACCTGCCGGCCTGCCAGGTCGGGTCTTTCGGCCCTGGCCGCGGACGACCGCGGCCCGCAGCGTGGTTCAAATGACCCACCTGTCGACGATCAGCCCGGACCGCTGCCTCGCCCTGCTCGGCTCGGTGCCCTTCGGGCGGGTCGTGTTCACCCACCGGGCGCTGCCGGCGATCCGGCCGGTCAACCACATCGTCGACAACGGCAACATCATCATCCGCAGCAGCCTCGGCTCCGGCATCACCGGTGCGGCCGGCGACGGTATGGTCGTCGCCTACGAGGCCGACGCGATCGATCCGGACAGCCGTACCGGATGGAGCGTCGTCGTCACCGGCAAGGCACGCCTCGTCGAGGACCCGGACGACCTCGCCCGCTACGAAGAGATCCTCGAACCGTGGGTTGACGGCCGCATGGACTGCGTCGTCTCCATCCCCACCGACCTCGTCACCGGCTACCAGTTGACCGGCTCGTAATGACCGTCGACCTGTACTGGTTGCCGTTGGGCGCCGGTGGCTCCCCCGTCGTCCGCTGGAGCGGTCGCCTGTACGAGGCGGTCGCGGCGCGCCGCGGGCACCGCGCCGCCTGCGACCTGTATCACTCGGCGCTCGAGGTACGCGTCGGCGCCGACCGGTTCGTCATCGAGATGGCGCCGGTGTGGAGCAGCCGGCGGCCGGACCGTGGCGTGGTCGGCGAAGGTGCGGTCGGCCTGCCGTGGCTCGGCCGCTCGCGGGTGTTCCGGTACGAGATCCGCCGCTGGCTGGACGGTGTCATCCCCGACCTCGCCGAGGCGGTGGCCGGCCCGCAACGGCTGAGCACCGACGCGACGACCGCGCACCGGCTGCTGGACCTCGTTCCCGACTTTCCGACCCGGACCTGGGGACGGGACGAACTGCGCACCGGGGAGATGTGGAACTCGAACTCGTTGACCGCGTGGCTGCTGGCCGGCAGCGGTCACCGGATGGACCGGATCGCACCGCCACCCGGCGGCCGGGCCCCGGGTTGGACGGCCGGCCTGCTGGCCGCCGAAGGATTACTTCGACCTGACCGGGAAACGGCCGTCGAGGCGGTTGAATGGTGACGACGGCGTCACAAGAGCAGCGTGAACCTTGCGGGAGGACGAACTCATGCGCGCCCAGACCGAGACGCGATTGACGGACGAGGAACTGGCCCGGATCGACGCCTACTGGCGGGCGTCCAACTATCTGGCCGTCGGCCAGATCTACCTGCTGGACAACCCGATGCTGCGCGAGCCCCTGCGGGCCGAGCACGTCAAGCGGCGGCTGCTCGGGCACTGGGGCACCACGCCCGGCCTGAACCTGCTCTACGCGCACCTGAACCGGATCATCGCCGACCGGGGCGTCGACATGCTGTACGTCACGGGGCCCGGGCACGGCGGCCCTGGTCTGGTGGCCAACGTGTGGCTGGAGGGAACGCTTTCCGAGGTCTACCCGAACATCGGCCGCGACGAGGGCGGCATGCAACGGCTGTTCAAGCAGTTCTCCTTCCCCGGCGGGGTGCCCAGCCACGTGGCGCCGGAGACCCCCGGCTCCATCCACGAGGGCGGCGAACTCGGGTACTCGCTGTCGCACGCCTACGGGGCCGCGTTCGACAACCCGGATCTCGTGGTGGCCTGCGTCGTCGGCGACGGTGAGGCGGAGACCGGACCGCTGGCGACGTCGTGGCACGGCAACAAGTTCCTCAACCCGGCCACCGACGGCGCGGTGCTGCCGATCCTGCACCTCAACGGCTACAAGATCAGCAACCCGACGGTGCTCGCCCGGATCCCCGACGACGAGTTGGCCAAGCTGATGGAGGGCTACGGCTACGAGCCGTACCTGGTCGCCGGCCACGATCCGGCCGAGGTGCACCGCGCGCTGGCCGGCACCCTCGACGTCATCTTCGACCGGATCGCCGACATCCAGCGGGCGGCCCGCGCCGGCGAGCCCGCCGACCGTCCACAGTGGCCGATGATCGTGCTGCGGACGCCGAAGGGCTGGACCGGGCCGAAGGAGCTCGACGGCGTGCCGGTCGAGGGAACCTGGCGCGCGCACCAGGTGCCGCTGCCCGCGGCCCGCGCCAACCCGGCGCAGCTGGCCGCGCTGGAGGAGTGGATGCGCTCCTACCGGCCCGACGAGCTGTTCGACGAGTCGGGCGCGCCCCGACAGTCCATTGTGGACTGGCTGCCCGCCGGCACGAAGCGGATGGGCGCGACGCCGCACGCCAACGGCGGCATCCTCACCCGGCCGCTGGAGCTGCCGGACTTCCGCGACTACGCCGTGAAGGCCGAGACGCCCGGTGCGGAGACGGCCGAGGCGACCCGGGTGCTCGGGTACTTCCTCCGCGACGTGATGCTGGCCAACGCGCCCTACCGCAACTTCCGTCTGTTCGGCCCGGACGAGACCGAGTCCAACCGGCTCGGCGCCGTCTACGAGGCCACCGGCAAGGCGTGGCAGGCCGCCGTCGAGCCGGTCGACGTGAACCTGGCGCCGGACGGGCGGGTCATGGAGATACTGTCCGAGCACACCTGCCAGGGCTGGCTGGAGGGCTACCTGCTCACCGGCCGGCACGGCCTGTTCTCCTGCTACGAGGCGTTCATCCACATCGTCGACTCGATGTTCAACCAGCACGCCAAGTGGCTGAAGGTCACCCGGCAACTGCCGTGGCGCCGGCCGATCCCGTCGCTGACCTACCTGCTCACCTCGCATGTGTGGCGGCAGGACCACAACGGCTTCTCCCACCAGGACCCCGGCTTCGTCGACCACGTCGTCAACAAGAAGGCCGAAGTGGTCCGCGTGTACCTGCCGCCGGACGCGAACACGCTGCTGTCCGTGGCCGACCACTGCCTGCGCAGCCGCGACTACGTCAACGTCATCGTCGCCGGCAAGCAACCGGCACCGCAATGGCTCTCGATGGCCGACGCCGCGGCACACTGCGCCCGCGGCATCGGCATCTGGGACTGGGCCTCGAATGACGCCGGCGAGCCCGACGTCGTGCTCGCCTGCGCCGGCGACGTGCCGACCCTGGAGACGATCGCGGCCGCCGACCTGCTCCGCGAGTGGCTGCCGGACCTGAAGGTGCGCGTGGTCAACGTGGTGGACCTGATGCGCCTGCAGCCGCACACCGAGCACCCGCACGGGCTGACCGACCCCGAGTTCGACGCCATCTTCACCGCCGACAAGCCCGTCGTGTTCGCCTACCACGGCTACCCGTGGCTGATCCACCGGCTCACCTACCGGCGCACCAACCACGGCAACCTGCACGTGCGCGGCTACAAGGAGGAGGGCACCACCAGCACCCCGTTCGACATGGTGGTGATGAACGACATGGACCGGTTCCACCTGGTCATGGACGTGATCGACAGGGTGCCGGGGCTGGCCCAGCGGGCCGCCGTCGTCCGGCAGGCGATGGTGGACAAGCGCGCCAACCACCGCGAGTACGTCCGGGACACCGGCGAGGACCTGCCCGAGATCCGCGACTGGGCCTGGCGCCAGCGCTAGGTGCCCTACAGCGGGACGCGCCAGGTGAGCACGGTCCCGCCGGCCGGCCCGGCGGCCAGCTCGAACGATCCCCCCAGGTCGGCCGCACGGGCGGCCATGTTTGCCCGCCCGTGCCCGGTCGCCGTCGCCTCACCGGGACCGACGCCGTCGTCGGTGACCGTGAGCACGGCCTCGCCCCGGCCGACGGCGAGGCGCACCCGCGCCGCCCCGGCGTGCGCGTGCTTCGCCACGTTGGACAGCGCCTCGCGCAGCACCGGTGGCAGCGCCACGCGCACCGCCTCCGGAACGGCGGTGTCGATGGGACCGTCGATGCGCAGGTCCGGCCGGAAGCCCAGCGCCCCGCGCGCCTCGTCGACCACACCGCGCAACTCCGATCGCAGGCTTCCCGGCGCCGGGCTGCGCAGCTCGAAGATCGCACCACGGATGTCGCGGATCGTCGTATCCAGGTCGTCGACGACGGTGTCCAACCGGCCGCGCACCTCGGGCCGGCCGGCGAGTTGCGCGGCAGTCTGCAACTGCATGCCGGCCGCGAACAGCCGCTGGATGACCACATCGTGCAGGTCCCGGGCGATCCGCTCGCGATCGCCCAGGACGGCCAGCATCTCGCGCTCGTCCTGGGCCCGGGCCCGTTCCAGAGCCAGTGCCGCCTGACCCGCGAACGTCTCGACCACGGCGACGTCCAGGTCGGCCAGATCCCCGCCGGTGCCGGCCGCGTACGCGACCACCAGCGCGCCGTAGGAGATCTCACCCGCGGCCAGCGGCACCAGCAGCGCCGTGCCCGTCTTCAGCGGCACGCCCCAATCGGCGGCGGTGCCCAGGTCGTCCACCACGGTGAGGTGCCGCTCGCCGAGCACGGCGGCGAACTCGCTGCCCGGCACCGCCACCCTGGCCCCGGTCAGCCGGCCGCCGTCACCGCTGGCGACCTCGACGGCGAGCGTCTCGTCCGGCCCGTCGTGCAGGAGGACCAGTGCCAGGTCGGCCTCGGCCACCTCGCGAGCGCGCGTCGCGACCAGGCCGAGCGCCTCGGTGCGGCGCACGTCACCCAGCAGCACCGCGGTGATCTCGGCCGCCGCCTCCAGCCACCGCTGGCGCCGCCGCGCCTGCGCGAACAACCGCGCGTTGTCGATCGCCGCACCCGCCGCGACGGCGAGCGCGACGACCATGTCCTCGTCCTCCTGGTTGAACTGGGCACCATCGCGCTTCTCCGACAGGTACAGGTTGCCGAAGACCTGGTCGCGGATGCGCACCGGAACGCCGAGGAAGCTGTGCATCGGCGGGTGGTTCGGGGGGAACCCGTACGCCCGCGGGTGCCGGGTGATGTCCTCCAGCCGGATCGGCCTCGGCTCCTCGATCAGCAGGCCCAGCACCCCGTGCCCCCGCGGAAGGTCACCGATGGCGGCGTGCGTCTCGGGGTCGATGCCGTGCGTGATGAACTCCACGAGCATCCGGTCGCTGCCGATCACGCCGAGCGCCCCGTACCGGGCGCCGGCCAGGCGGCACGCCGCCTGCACGATGCGCTGCAGCGTGCTGCGCAGGTCGAGATCGGCGCCGATCGCCACCACCGCATCGAGCAGCGCGCGCAGCCGCTCCCGGCTGGCCACCACCTCGCCGACCCGCTCCAGCACCTCGTGCAGCAGGTCGTCGAGGTCGACCCGGGCCAATGGGGGCAGGTTCAGCCCGGACGGCCAGGGCGCTCTTGCATCGGGGGGCACATCGGACATGTGCCGATCCTAGGACCTCGCTCAGGGCTGCTTGTCCGGACCGAGCAGCTTCGCCGCCAGCACCGCGGCCTGGGTGCGCCGCTCGAGCCCGAGCTTGGCCAACAGGCTGGACACGTAGTTCTTCACCGTCTTCTCGGCCAGGAACATCCGGCCCGCGATCTCCCGGTTGGTCAACCCCTCCGCCACCAGCACCAGGATCTTCCGCTCCTGCTCGGTGAGGTCGCGCAGCTCGTCGGGCTGCTCCGGCCCGCGGCGGATGCGCTCCAACACCCGGGCGGTCACCGCCGGGTCCAGCAGCGACTGGCCGGCCGCCACCCGGCGGATCCCGTCGATGAGATCCGTTCCGCGGATCTGCTTGAGCACGTAGCCCGCCGCGCCGGCCATGATCGACGCGAACAGCGCCTCGTCGTCCTCGTACGAGGTCAGGATGAGCGCCTTGATCGACGGGTCGACCGACCGGATGTCGCGGCACACGTCGACGCCGCTGCCGTCGGGCAGCCGGCCGTCCAGCACGGCGACGTCGGGGCGCAGGGCCGGGATCCGGTGCGCGGCCTCGACGGCCGAACCCGACTCGCCGACGACCTCGATGTCGTCCTCCTGCTCGAGCATGTCGCGCAGGCCACGACGCACCACCTCGTGGTCGTCGAGCAGGTAGACGCGGATCACGTGTCCAGTTGTACAGCACGCGGCCGGATGTCGGAATCCGGCGCCCCTCCGGCCCGGACGAATCAGGCCCTTCGGCCCTGCGTAGGCGGCCGGCCCTCACTCACAGTGGGGACTGCACTCGCCAGCAAAAAAGGGGGGATGAGGATGTCCGCGATACAGATCACCGACCGGGGCGCCGCCGTCCGCGTCAGCGGCGAGAGTGGCGTCCTCGCGCGGGCCGCACTCACCGCCCGCAAGGCGCCGTCGATCCTGAACAGCCAGCCATGGCGGTGGCGGGTGGACGGCCGCACGCTCGAACTGCGCGCCGACCGGTCCCGCCAGATCTCCGCACTCGACCCGGACGGCCGGATGCTGACGGTCAGTTGCGGGGCGGCGCTGCACCACGCCCGGGTCGCGCTCGCCGCGGAGGGCGTGCGCACCACCATCGGGTACCTGCCGGACCCGGCGGATCGGGACCTGCTGGCGACGCTCGTCCACGTCGGCTCCGCGCCGCTTGCCGACCCGGCCACGCTGCGGGCCTACCGCGCCATCGCGACCCGCCACAGCGACCGCCGGCCGTTCGCCAACGAGCCGGTGCCCGAAGCGACGCTCGACCTGCTGCGGGCCGCCGCCGTTCGGCCCGGCGCACACCTGCATGTCGCATCCGCCCGCGACGTGTCGTGGCTGGCGCTGGCCGTGGACCGGGCTGCCGGCGTCACCCTGACCGAGCCCGGCATGCGCGCCGCGGTGGCGGCCTGGGTGCGTTCGACGCGCGGGCCCGACGGCGTGCCGGTGGAGACCATCGCGCCCCACGCGCCCCGCCCGGTGCCGATGCGGCCGTTCATGACCGGCTCCAAGCCGGCCGACGAGCGGCCGGAAACGGTTGCCTGGCCCGAGCCGGAGCCCGGCGACGTCCTGACCCGCTACGCGACGGTCTTCACGGCCGGCGACACTCGGCGTGACTGGCTCGCCGCCGGTGAGGCCCTGTCTGGCGTGCTGCTCACCGCGGCCGCGCACGGGCTGGCCACCTCCGTGATGAGCGACCCGGTGGAGATTCCCGAGGCCAGGGCGCTGGTGCGGCGGATGCTGCCCGTACCTGGCCACCCCGCCGTGGTGGTGCGTATCGGCGTGGCCGCGGCCGGGCCGCCGCCCGGCCCGGCGGCGCGGCGCCCCGGCCGCGACACCGTCGAGATCGTCGCCCGGCGCGACGGGCCCGATGCCGCCACCCAACGTGACTTTCGGCCCTGACCCGACCATCGCCGTTCCAGCGAAACTTCCACTCGAGCCCAGCGACGCAGGCGTCCGGGCCCTGGCGAAGGAGGATCCGATGGGCACGTCCGATGTCCTCGTCGGTGTCGACGGATCACAGTCCAGTTGGCGGGCGTTGCGGTGGGCCACCACCGAGGCCCGGCGGCGCGGATCACGGCTGCGGATCGTGGCCGCCTACCGGACGCCGTGGCAGCCCGCCGGGTTCGGTGGCGGCGTCGACGTGGACGCCATCGCGCTGTCCCGCGCCGAGGAACTCGTCGACGAGATGACGCGGATGGCGCGCGGCGCTGCACCGGCCATCGTGGTCGACGGCCTGACCGTCTGCGGTTCGCCCGTGCAGGTACTCGACGCGGCCGCCACCGACGGGTCCCTGATCGTGGTCGGCAGCCGCGGCCACGGCGACTTCGCCAGCCTGCTGCTCGGCGCCACCAGCCTGCAACTCGCCACGCACGCCGGTGCTCCGGTCGTCGTGGTGCGGGGCAACGCGGAAGCCGACGCCGGCCCGGTCATCGTGGGCGCGGACGGCTCGCCGGGTGCCGAACCCGCGGTCGGGCTGGCCTTCGACGAGGCCGCCTCCCGTGGCTGCACGGTGATGGCTGTACGCGCCTTCCAGGTGCCGGTGCCACGCTTCGGCCAGCACGTGGAACCCGTCGACTTCGACGGCGCCCGGTTGCGCGCAGCCGAACTGGCCTCGCTGCGCGACGTGATCGGCCCGTGGCGGGAGAAGTACCCGCACGTTCCCGTGCAGCCGCTCGTGGTGCGCGGCGACGCGGCCAGCGTGCTGGTGGCGATGTCGTCCGCCGCGCAGCTCGTCGTCGTCGGCACCCGCGGGCACGGGGGCTTCACCGGCCTGCTGCTGGGTTCCGTCGGCCAGAAGCTGCTGCACCACGCCCACTGCCCAGTGCTCATCGGCCGCTGAGGGAGGCGTCCACAATGGACTGGTTCACCGCGTCCGGAGAACCCGGGCCCGTCCTGCTCGACTGCCTGACCGCGGCCACCGCCGCGCCGTCCATCCACAACACCCAGCCCTGGCTTTTCCGCGCCTACGACGGCACCGTCGACGTCCTGGCCGACCACCGTCGCCGGCTCGCCGTCCTCGACCCGGACGGCCGCGAGATGTACGTCAGCGTCGGCGCGGCGGTGTTCAACCTGCGGGTGGCCGTGAGCGCTGCCGGCCGGCCCGCGACCGTGAGTCTGGACCCGGAACCGGACGTCGCGGCGCGGCTGACCCTCGGGCCGGCGGCCGAACCGTCCCGGGCTGCCCGCGCGCTGGCCGGCGCGATCCCGCGCCGTCACACCAACCGGCGGCCGTTCGCGGACAAGCCGATCCCGTTCGGCACGATGGAGGAGCTGTCCGGCGCCGCGACGGCCGAGGGCGCGAGCCTGCTGCCGGTCGGGCCCGAACTTCGCGACGGCGTGCTCGCGCTGACCCGCACCGCCGACAACCGGATGCGCGCCAACCCGGACTACCTGGCCGAGTTGGCCACGTGGACCACGCCGCCGGACATCGGCCGGCGCGACGGTGTGCCGCGGTACGCCTTCGGCCCCCGCGCGACCGACGCCCACCTGCCGATGCGCGATCTGGGCCTCGGACACGGCGCCCCGACCGGCATCGTCGACTTCGAGCCGGACCCCAGCATCGTCGTCCTGTTCAGCCCGGACGACACGGTGGCCGACTGGCTCCGGGCGGGCGCCGCGCTGCAGCGGCTGTGGCTGACCGCGACGCTGCGCGGGTTGGCCGTGACGCCGATGACCCAGCTGACCGAGATCTCGAAGCTGCGCGAGTTGCTGGCCGACTCGTCGACCCACTACGTGGCGCAGAGCGTGCTGCGGATCGGCTACCCGCTCTCCCCCGCGCTGGCCACGCCACGCCGTCCGCTCGCCGAGGTCCTCCGGTGATGCGGGGCGCGGTGCGGCCGTCCGCTGCGGTGGCCGCATGCCGCCTCGTCACCTGCTGGCTGCCGTACCTGTTCTACACGTGTCCGGGCACCGGCCGCGGGCGAGTGCTGTACCGGCGCTACGACGGCGACCTCGGGCTGCTCCTGCCGGCCGCCCGGTGACAGCCAACAGAACCCTGCCAAGGATGGAGGTCGACCGCGTGTCGAAACGGCAGCGGGACACCCGCGAGCACGCCCGCCGGGCGGCGGAACTGCGCCGCCGCGTACAGGCGCGGCGGACCCGGATGCGACGGGCCGTGGCGGCCAACGTGGCGGTGGTCGTCGTCTTCGCCGGCCTGGTGGTCGGGTGGCTCGCCGGGGTCGGCGAGGACACCCCGGCCCCCGCGCCGGCGGCCGACGACACCACCACGGCCACCGTCGTGGCGGCCGTCACCGGCGTACCCGTCGCGGTCCTCGACGCGGTGGGCGCGAGCGGCGTGCAGAAGGTGCCGGACGCCATTGCCGGCCAGCCGGCGCTGACCGAGAGCGGCAAGCCGCTGGTGGTCTACATCGGCGCGGAATACTGCCCGTTCTGCGCGGCCCAGCGCTGGCCGATGGTCGTCGCGCTGTCGCGCTTCGGCACCTTCAGCGGGCTGCGGGTCAGCGCGTCGGCCGCGGACGACGTCTACCCGAACACGCCGACGCTGTCCTTCCACGGGTCCACCTACACCAGCCGGTACCTGGCGTTCCAGGGCGTCGAGACCAACACCAACGTGCGGGTGGGCCGGCAGTACGGTCCGCTGGACCCGCTGACCGCCCAGCAGCAGCAGATCATGGCGAAGTACAACGCTCCTCCGTACGTCGACGCGAACTCGGCGGGCGCGATCCCGTTCGTCGACTTCGGCAACCGCGCCCTGACCGCCGGTTCGTCGTTCAGCCCGCAACTGCTCGCCGGCATGAGCGCCGCCGATGTCGCGGCGGCACTGTCCGACAAGGACAGTGCGGTGGGCCGGGCCGTGACCGCCAACGCCAACGCGATCACCGCCCTGTTGTGCCGGTTGACGGGTGGGCAGCCGGGTGAGGTGTGCGCCGGCCCGGCGGTGACGGCGTTCAACGGGAGGTTCGACGATGTCACGGCCGCGTAGCGCCACGGCGGTATCCGTCCACGAGCCGCTGGTGCAGCCGTGGGTGCCGGTGGTCTCGCTCGTGCTCGCCGCCCTGGGGCTCGCCGTGTCCGGTTACCTCACCTACGAGCACTTCACCGCCTCGACGACGCTCGCCTGCCCGGACACCGGCACGTGGAACTGCGTCACGGTGACCACCAGCGCGCAGTCGAAGCTGTTCGGGATCCCGGTCGCGCTGCTGGGGCTCGGATACTTCGCGGCGATGCTCGTTCTGTCCCTGCCCGCGATGTGGCGTTCGCGCCGGTCCGAGATCCGTCGCGGCCGGCTCGCGCTCGCTGCCGGTGGCGTGCTGTTCGTCGGGTACCTGGTCATCGCCGAGCTGTTCGTCCTGGACGCGATCTGCGTGTGGTGCACGGCCGCGCACGCGCTGGCCCTGGGGCTGTTCGGCGTCGTCGCCGTCGGCACCGCCTACGCCGACCCGACGGACCTGGAGGCACGGGACCTGTGACCCTGGCCGCGGCCACCGTGTCGCGGTCCGATGGTGGCTACTCCGTCGCCATCGAAGGAGATCGAAATGATTACCATGGCCGATCTGCTCACCGAACAGCCGTTCTTCGCGGGCATGCGGCCCCCGCACGTCGAGCGGCTGTCGTACTACGCCCGGCGCAGTGTGTTCCACGCCGGCGCGCGAATCTTCAGCGAGGGCGGGCACGCGACCCGGTGCTGGATCATCCGCGACGGCGCGGTCCGGCTGGACGCACACGTGCCCGGCCGGCCGGACGTGGCGATCGAGACGCTCGGACCGGGCGCCGTGCTCGGCTGGTCGTGGCTGTTCCCGCCGCACACCTGGCAGTTCGGGGCGGTCGCGACCGAACCGACCCTCGCGATCGAGTTCCCGGGTGCGGAACTGCGGCAGCTGTGCGTGGCCGATCCGGTGCTCGGCTACGACCTGACCACGCGGCTCATGAGTGTGGTCGTGCACCGGCTGCAGGCGACCCGCGCGCGCCTGGTCGACACCGACCGATGAGCCGGCAGACGCTCGACGGCCGGACCGGGCACCGGCCGGCACCGGCCGTCGCGCTCGCCGGCGTGCTCTGGTTTCTCGGGATCACCGCGACGGCCGGCGGGATCGCGCTGCTCCTCGGCGCGGCGCAGCCCCCGGCCGACTGGCTCGACGGCATTCCCGTCGTGGACACCTGGACGGTGCCGGCACTGGTTCTGGGCCTCGGGTTCGGGGGCGGTTCGCTGCTCGTCGGCTACGGGGTCTGGCGCCGGCCCGGCTGGCCGTGGTTCGCCCGGATCGAGCGCCTCACCGGCCACCACTGGGCCTGGGCCGGCGCGCTGCTGCTCGGCGTGGGCCATGTCGTCTGGATCGTTCTCGAGCTCGTCTACCTGCCGGAGCCGTCGATGCTGCAGGCCGTCTACGGCGCGGTGGGGCTGGCACTGGTGACGTTGCCGATGCTGCCGGCGGTGCGCGGCTACCTGCGCCGCTGATCGCGGGACGTTCGGCCCGGTCCCGTCGTTTCGTTCGGCCCATGTGCCGCGGCGCGTCCGCTGTGACGCTCGAGTCATGTTCCAGGTTCGCATTCACGGCCGCGGCGGGCAGGGTGTGGTGACGGCGGCCGAACTCCTGTCGATGGCCGCCTTCGCCGAGGGCACGTGGGCGCAGGCGTTCCCCAGCTTCGGTTCCGAGCGCACGGGGGCACCGGTCGCCGCGTTCTGCCGGTTCAGCGACCGGCCCATCCGCACCCGGGAACCCATCGCCACGCCGGACTGCGTGATCGTTCAGGATCCGACCCTGACCGGGCACGTCGACGTGCTCGCCGGGCTGCGGCGCGGCGGTTGGGTCCTGGTCAACAGCACCGCGCCCGTCACCCTGGGCTCGGAGCACGCGACGGTGCTCGCCGTTCCGGCGACCCAGCTCGCAATGCGGCACATCGGCAAGCCGGTGCCCAACGCCGCGCTCCTCGGCGGCTTCGCGGCGCTGACCGGGCGGCTGCGGCTGGAGTCGGTGCTGAGCGCGATCCGCGACCGGTTCCCGGCCCGGCTGGCCGAGGGCAACATCGCCGCCGCCCGGGAGGCATACGGGATCGTCCGCGCCCAGCGTAAGGAGTCCGTCGATGCGTAGGCAGATCGAAGGGTCGCGCGCCGTCGCCGAGACCGTGGCGCGGTGCCGGCCGGCGGTGATCCCGGCGTACCCCATCTCGCCGCAGACCCACATCGTCGAGGCGCTCAGCGAGCTGGTGAAGTCGGGCGCGCTGGCCCCGTGCGAGTTCATCAACGCCGAGAGCGAGTTCGGCGCGATGTCCCTCGCCATCGGCGCGTCCGCCATGGGCGGGCGCACCTATACCGCCACGGCGAGCCAGGGCCTGCTGTTCATGGTCGAGGCCGTGTACAACGCGGCCGGGCTGGGCCTGCCGGTGGTGATGACCGTCGCCAACCGCGCGATCGGCGCGCCGATCAACATCTGGAACGACCACAGCGACGCGATGAGCCAGCGCGACAGCGGCTGGGTGCAGCTGTACGCCGAGTCCAACCAGGCCGCCGTCGACCTGCACGTGGTGGCGTTCCGGCTGGCCGAGGAGCTGTCCGTGCCGGTGATGGTGTGCATGGACGGCTTCGTGCTGACGCACGCCGTCGAGCCGGTCGACCTGCCGGAGCAGTCCACTGTGGACGCCTACCTGCCGCCGTACGAACCGCGGCAGGTGCTCGACCCTGCGGATCCGGTGTCGATCGGGGCGATGGTCGGTCCGGAGGCGTTCACCGAGGTGCGCTACCTCGCCCACGTCCGGCAACTGGACGTGCTGCGGGCGCTGCCCCGGCTGGCCGGCGAGTGGGCCGCCCTGTCCGGGCGGCACATCGCCGCCGTCCAGCCGTACCACTGCGCGGGCGCGGACACCGTCGTGGTCGCCCTCGGCTCGGTGCTCGGCACGGTGCAGGACACCGTCGACACCCTGCGCGAGGACGGCGTGAGCATCGGCGTGCTCGGCCTGACGGCGTTCCGGCCGTTCCCGGCCGCCGAGGTGGCGTCCGCGCTCGCCGACGCGAGCCGGGTGGTGGTGCTGGAGCGGGCGTTCGCACCCGGGGTCGGCGGCATCGTCAGCGCCGACGTGCGCGCGGCCGTTCCCGGCGTGCCGCTGCACACGGTGGTCGCCGGCCTCGGCGGCCGGCCGGTCACCTCGGCGTCGCTGCGCGAGACGTTCCTCGCCGCGGTGAACGGACGGCTCACCGACCTGACGTTCCAGGACCTCGACCACGACCTTGTCGACCGCGAACTCGGCCGGGCCGCGAAGCAGCGGCGCAGCGGACCGGTGGCCGAGAACCTGCTGGCCGATCTGAGGGAGGCGCGGCGATGAAAGAGGTCAAGTTCTACCAGGTCGGCAGCCTCGCCGTCGGCAACCGTCTGCTCGACCCGGCGCTGCGCTCGGCGCAGGCGGACACCGACCGGGCCAACGCCCTGTCCTGCGGCCACCGCGCCTGCCAGGGCTGCGGCGAGGCGCTCGGCGCCCGCTACGTGCTCGACGCCGCCGACCGTGCCACCGGCGGGAACATGGTCGTCGTCAACGCCACCGGGTGCCTGGAGGTCTTCTCCACCCCGTATCCGGAGACGGCGTGGCGGGTCGCCTGGCTGCACTCGCTGTTCGGCAACGCACCGGCCGTCGCGGCCGGGGTGGCCGCGGCGCTGAAGGCACAGGGCCGCGAGCACATCCGGGTGATCGGTCAGGGCGGCGACGGCGGCACCGTCGACATCGGACTGGGCTGCCTGTCCGGAATGTTCGAACGCAACGACGACGTCCTCTACGTCTGCTACGACAACGAGGCGTACATGAACACCGGGGTGCAGCGCTCCGGGGCGACTCCCCCGGCGGCGCGCACGGCGACCACGCCGGCCGTCGGCCCGGAGCCCGGCAACCGGTTCGGGCAGGGCAAGGACCTGCCGGCCATCGCGATGGCCCACCGCATCCCGTACGTCGCCACCGCGACCGTCGCCGACCTGCGCGACCTGGAGGCGAAGGTGGAGTACGCGATGACCCTGCGCGGCGCGCGGTACCTGCACGTGCTGGTGCCCTGCCCGCTCGGCTGGGGCACGCCGGCCGGCGAGACGATCCGGCTGGCCCGCCTCGCCGCCGAAAGCGGCCTGTTCCCCGTGTTCGAGGCCGAGCACGGCGAGGTCACCGGTGCCCGTCCCATCCGCCGGCCGGTCGCCGTCGAGGACTACCTGCGCCCGCAGACCCGCTACCGGCACCTGTTCGAGCCGGTGCGCCGCGACGACGTGATCGCCGCGCTGCAGGCCGAAGCCGACCGAAACATCGCCCGGTTCGGGCTGGTGCCGGAAGGGGCGACGTCATGAACCGTCCGTTCGCGATCACGCTCGGCGTCGGGTCGAGCCTGGCCAACCACACCGGAAGCTGGCGGATGGAGCGGCCGGTGTACGTGCACAACCGGCCGCCGTGCGCCGAGAACTGCCCGGCCGGCCAGGACCCGCGGCAGTGGCTGTACATCGCCGAAGAGGGCCGCTACGAGGACGCGTGGCGCGTCGTCATGTCGGTGAACCCGTTCCCGGCGATCATCGGCCGGGTCTGCTACCACCCGTGCCAGACCGCGTGCAACCGGGCCCAACTCGACGAGACCGTCGGCATCAACGCCGTCGAGCGGTTCCTCGGCGACGAGGCGCTGCGTCGCAAGTGGACGGTCACGGTGGACGCTCCGCCGTCCGGGAAGCGCGTCCTGGTCGTCGGAGCCGGCCCGGCCGGCCTGACCGCCGCCTACCACCTGCGGCTGCTCGGCCACGACGTGACCATCCGGGACGCAGGCGTTCGGCCGGGCGGCATGATGCGCTACGGCATCCCGGCCTACCGGTTGCCGCGCGACATCCTGGACGCCGAGATCGACCGCATCCTCGCCATGGGCGTCACGCTGGACGCCGGCCGCCCGGTCACCGACCTCGCCGCGGAAGCGGGCGGGTTCGACGCCGTGTTCGTCGCCGTCGGCCAGCAGATCGGCCGGCGCACCGCGATCCCGGCCGGCGACTCGGCCCGGATCCTCGACGCCATCGGGATGCTGCATCGCCTCGCCGACGACGACCCGCCCGAACTGGGTCGCCGGGTGGTGGTCTACGGCGGTGGCAACACGGCGATGGACGCCGCCCGCGCGGCCCGGCGCATGGGCGCCACCGACGCCGTCGTGGTGTACCGGCGCACCCGCGAGCGCATGCCGGCCCACGAGACCGACCTGGCGCAGGCCCTCGACGAGGGCGTCACCGTGCGCTGGCTGTCGACGATCGCGGCGGTCGACGGCGCCACGGTGCGGGTCGAGAAGATGCGCCTGGACGAGACGGGCTTCCCGCAACCCACCGGCGAGTTCGAGGACCTGCCTGCCGACGCGGTGCTGCTGGCCGTCGGCCAGCAGGCCGACCTGTCCCTACTGTCCGATGTGGACGGCGTGGAGGTCGTCGACGGTGACGTGCGGGTCGGTCCGGACCTGTCCACCGGGCACCCGGGCATCTTCGCCGGCGGCGACATCGTCAAGGCCGAACGGACCGTCACCAACGCCATCGGCCAGGGCCGGCGCGCCGCCCGCGCCATCGACGCGTACCTGCGCGGTGCCCCGCGGGCACCGGAGCCGGCGGCGAACCCGGCGACGTTCGAACGGCTCAACACCTGGTACTACAGCGACGCTCCGGCGACCGTGCAACCGCAGCTCGAGGCCGCGCGCCGGGTGTCCACGTTCGACGAGGTGATCGGCGGCCTCGACGAGTCGACCGCGCTGTTCGAGGCCCGCCGCTGCCTGTCCTGCGGCAACTGCTTCGAGTGCGACAACTGCTACGGCGTCTGCCCCGACAACGCCATCCGCAAGCTCGGCGGGCCCAACTTCGAGATCGACCTCGAGTACTGCAAGGGCTGCGGCCTGTGCGCCGCCGAGTGTCCGGCCGGCGCGATCGAGATGGTCCCGGAACGGAAGGACTGATCCGCCATGCCCATGACCGTAGGTGTGCTCCGCGAGCACCGGCCCGGTGAGCGCCGCGTCGCGCTGGTGCCGGCCGACGTGGCCCGCGTGGTGACGGCGGCGGGCGCCGGAACGACTGTGCTCGTCGAGTCCGACGCCGGCCGCGCGGCCTGGTACGACAACGCCGCCTACGCCGCCGCCGGCGCCGAGGTCGTCTCCGCCGACGAGGTGTACGCCGGGGCCGACGTCCTGCTGTGTCTGCACCGGCCCGACACCGCGCGGCTGCGTGCCGGCCAGGCGGTGATCGGGCTCTTCGACCGCGAGCCCGCCGCCGGGTTGGCGGCCCGCCGCGTCACCGGAATCAGCCTCGCCGGTGTCCCGCGCACGCTCAGCCGGGCGCAGGAGATGGACGCGCTGACCTCGCAGGCCACCGTCGCCGGATACCGGGCCGCGGTGGTGGCGGCGAACGCCTTCGAGCGGTTCTTCCCGCTGCTGATCACGGCCGCCGGCACCAGCCGGCCGGCCGAGGTCCTCGTCCTCGGCGCGGGCGTGGCCGGCCTGTCGGCCATCGGCACGGCCCGCCGGCTCGGCGCGATCGTGCGGGCCTACGACGTGCGCGCGGCCGCCCGGGAGGAGGCCCGATCGGTCGGTGCCCAGGTGATCGAGCCGGCGTCGGCGCCCGACGCCGAGGGCGCCGGGGGCTACGCCCGCGAACTGACCGGCGACGAGCAACGCGCCGCACGGGTCGAACTCGCCGATCAGGTGACGCGCCACGACGTCGTGATCGCCACCGCGCAGGTGCCGGGCCGGCGCCCGCCGCTGCTCGTCGACGAGGACACCGTCAAGGCGATGCGGCCGGGGTCGGTCGTGGTGGACCTCGCCGCCGGCCCGCTGGGCGGCAACGTCGCACTGTCCGAGCCGGGTCGCACCGTCGTCACCGACAACGGCGTGACGATCGTCGGCGCGCCGGACCTGCCGTCCGACATGCCGACCGCGGCCTCGGCCGCCTACAGCCGCAACGTCGCCGCGCTGCTGCGCTACCTGGTGCGCGACGGCGCGATCGGGTTCGACCCGGCCGACGAGATCCACGCCGGCGTCTTCGTCACCTGGAACGGCGAGGTGCTCCTCCCATGACAGACATCACGATCTTCGTGCTCGGCCTGCTGGTCGGCTACGAGGTCATCAGCAAGGTCCCGGCGACCCTGCACACGCCGCTGATGTCGGCGGCGAACGCCATCCACGGCATCGTCCTGGTCGGGGCCGCGCTGATCGTGGTCACCGCGGACACGCCGGTCGGGTACGTCGTCGGGTTCGTCGCGATCGCCCTGGCGGCCATGAACGTGGTCGGCGGCTATGCGGTGACGCAACGGATGCTCGCGATGTTCCGCGATCGCGCACGGGAACCGAGGTGACGTGATGGATACCGTGCTACGCCTCGTCTACCTGGGCGCCGCGGCCTGCTTCGTGATCGGGCTGCACCTGATGAACCGGCCGCCGACCGCCCGTCGCGGCAGCACGATCTCCGCCGCCGGCATGGCCGCGGCGGTCGCCGCCACCGTGGTCGTGCTCGTCCGCTCCGGCACCGTGACCGGCACCGGGTGGGCCGTGCTGGCCGCCGGCGTCTCGGTCGGCGGGACGGCCGGCTGGTACCTGGCGCGCACCGTCGCGATGACCGCCGTCCCGCAGGCCGTCAGCCTGTTCAACGCGGCCGGGGGCGGCGCCGCCGCCCTCGTGGCGGTCCACGACCTGCTGCGCGTGGGCGACGCGATGGCGGTCGGTCCCGCCGCCGCCGGCGCGCTCGACGTCGTCATCGGCGCGGTCACGTTCTCCGGTTCGCTCATCGCCGCCGGAAAGCTGCAGGGTGTCGTCGCGAGCCGGCCGGTGGTCTTCCCCGGTTCGCGGCTGGTCAACGCCCTCCTCGCGGCCGTCGCGGTCGGCGCCGGCGCCGTGCTCGTCACCGGCAACGGCGGCACCGTGGCGCTCGTGGTCACCGCCCTCGCCGCGCTCGGGTTCGGCGTGTCGATGGTGATGCCCATCGGCGGCGCCGACATGCCCGTCGTGATCTCGCTGCTCAACGCGTTGACCGGCACGGCCGTCGCGATGGCCGGCATCGTCATCGGCAACACCGTGCTGATCATCGCCGGGGCCCTGGTGGGCGCGTCCGGCGGCATCCTCACCAAGCTGATGGCCGACGCGATGAACCGGTCGCTGTGGAGCGTCGTCGCCGGCGGGTTCGGCACCGGCGACGAGCCACCGGCGGCCGTCGCGGCCGACGCGCGGGTGCGCGCGGTGTCGGCCGACGACGCGGCGATCCAGCTCGCGTACGCCAGCCGGGTGATCATCGTGCCGGGCTACGGGCTGGCCGCGGCGCAGGCCCAGCACGAGGTCCGGGAGCTGGCCGACCTGCTGGAGTCGCGCGGCGTCGACGTCTGCTATGCCATCCACCCGGTAGCCGGCCGCCTGCCGGGGCACATGAACGTGCTGCTGGCCGAGGCGAACGTGCCCTACCACGAGCTCAAGGAGATGGACGAGGTCAATCCGGAGTTCGCCCGGGCCGACGTCGCCCTGGTCATCGGCGCCAACGACGTGATCAACCCGGCGGCGCGGCGGCCCGGCAACCCCGTCTCCGGCATGCCGATCCTCGACGTCGACCACGCGCACAGCGTCATCGTCATCAAGCGGTCCATGGGCCACGGCTACGCGGGCATCGACAACGAGCTCTACAGCGACCCGAAGACCGGGATGTATTTCGCCGACGCCAAGCGCGGCCTGGCCGAGCTCGCGGCGGCGGTCAAGGTGCTGGTCGGTTAGGCCGGCGAGAGGGAGGAGCGATGAACGCTCGAACGGTGCGGACGCTGATGACGCACGACGTGGTGACGGCGCGCCCGGACTCCGGCTTCAAGGACATCGTCGACGCGATGACGACCCGGCGCGTCAGCGCGCTGCCGGTGGTCGCCGCCGACGGTCAGGTCGTGGGCATCGTGTCGGAAGCCGACCTGTTGTACAAGCTCGAGCGCCCCGAACACGGCGCGGCGGCCCGGCTGATCAGCCGGCAGCGGCGCGAGGCGACCGCGAAGGCGGCCGGGGACACCGCCGCGGATCTGATGACGACTCCCGTCGTCACGATCCGCCCGGAGGCGACGGCCGGCGCAGCCGCCCGGCTGATGCACCAGCACGAGGTCAAGCGGCTGCCCGTGGTCGACGGCGACGGCCGGCTGGTCGGGATCGTCGCGCGGCGCGACCTGCTGGCGACCTACCTGCGCCCCGACGAGGAGATCCGCACGGAGATCCGCGACGAGGTCCTGCTGGGCGACATGCTCATCGGCCCGAGCGAGATCACCGCGACCGTCCACGACGGCGTCGTGACGCTGGCCGGCGCCGTCGACCGCCGCTCGACCGCGCAGATCGTCGACCGGCTGATCCGCGGCGTCGCCGGGGTCGTCGACGTCGTGGGTCAACTGCGGTGGCAGTACGACGACCGCGACGACCTGCGGCGGCACTACGTGTTCGACGCCGAGATCAGGCCGCTCGCGCGCCGGGTGCCCTAGCCGGCCGGTTCGACCCGTTCGACCCGTTCGACCCGTTCGACCCGTTCGACCCGGAAGGTAGGGAGGTGCGCGGCGATCGCGTCGAACTCGGCCAGCGGGGCGTGCCGGTCGACGGCTACGTGCGGCCGGGCTCCGGGCACCTTGTTCAGGTACCGCTTGAGGATGGGCGCGCGGTCGGCCACGGGAACCTCCATGAGCCGGCACGGCCGGGCCCGGCCGTGCCGAATGGTGACCTGGCCGCCCGCCGCGCGCACGTTACGGACCCAGTTGCAGTCCTCGCCCAGCATCGACACGAGATACCAGGCGCCCTGCCAGTCGGCCATCCCGAGCGGGAACCTCGTGACCCGCCCGGTGCGCCGACCCGGCACCTCGAGCGCCACCCAGCGCCGGGGCGCCAGGCCCGCACCGAGCACCGCCGCCCAGACGCGGGCGTACCGGCGGGCGGTGGCGTTGCCGCGCCCGCCGGCGTACATGGCACGAAGTGCCTTGTCGGAGATGAACATCGCGTTCTCCTCAGGCTCGCCGTTTCCGCCCAGCGTCCACGGCGGCCGGCCGCGGGCCCAGGGTCCTAAGTCACGGTCTGGGAGGGCGAGATGGCGCAGCCGCTGACGGTACCCGCACGGGACCGCACCCCATCGGCGCCGCCGGTGCTGAGCCGTGCCGGCGCCGACGTCGGCTACGTGCCGCAGGATGTCGCCGTCTACCCGGACCTGAGCGCCCGTCCGCCACGGCGGCGGCGTGGCGGACATCCTCGCCGCTCGATCACCGGCTGACGCCGGTCACGGGCGAACGTCGATGGTCTCCTCGGCAGCCAGTCGCGGCGTGCCCTGCGGGGCGTCGCCCGGCGCGACGCCGAGCCGGAACACCAGGTACGGGTAGCCGACGTAGGACACGAGCCGCTGCAGAAGCAGACGGGTGCTCGCGATCTCGGCCGGGGCGCTGACCGGCATCAGCGTGAGGCCGTGGTCGACCGCATCGAGCCAGGCCGCCGACAGCGCCTCACCGGCCCGCAGCCAGTCGACGGGGCCGTCGCCGGGACCGTAGATGACGACGAACACGGCGGACTCGTCGTGTCCCATCCCCGCCGCGAGCGTCCCGCTGACCCCGAAGTTGCGGGCCGGCACCGTCGTCTGCGGCGCCTCGGCCGGGATCGACGTGCCCGGCACACCCGTTCCGCCGGCCCGCACACCACCGACCCACCGGGACAGCTCGGCACGCTGCCGGTCGTCGGTGTCCTCGGCGTGCATCGCCTTCTCCATCGCCACGGCCAGCTCCACCACCTGCTCGCGGCCCAGCACGTGCGCGTCCCGGTCGGCGGCGACGACCGCCTCGACCACCGCGGCCAGCGCGTCGGCCGGGACCGGCTCAGCCGGCACCGTGCGGCGGTCGGTGTGCCGGCGGACGGTCGCGGCCAGGCGCCGTACGGCGACCGGGTCGGCTTCGCCGCGGCCGGTCACCCGGATCCGGGCGAGCAGGTCACCGTCCATGCCCGCCGGCCGGTCGATCTCGGTTTGCCAGCCGTCCGCCGCCAGCGCGACCGACGCGTGGTGCACCGCCGCCCCGCAGCTGACCAGCATCATGTGCCCGTCGGGGTCGAGCTCGGTGAGCCAGCGCGACGGCTCGGTGTGCAGCTCGAGGACCGGACCGTCGACCACGAACCGCCACGGCTGCGTGTTGTGGATCGACGGTGCCCGGCCGGCCACCGTGGCGGCCGCGGTCAACGCCTGCGTCGCGTCGAAGCTCATCGGTGTACTCCCTCGGGGTGCGTCAGGACGAAGTGGACGATCGGTTCATTCGTAGCTCGGGGCACGTGCGGGTGCGCGGCCCGGTAGGCGGCCAGCAGCCGCGGATACTCCAGCCGATCGGGCCCGACCGCTTCGCCCCGCGCCGACAACCACCTGCCGTCGATGAGCACCTCGGCAGGGTGCCCGCCGTCGAAGTTCCGCCACCACTGTTTGGCCGTCGCGTTCCCCACCAGCACCATCACATCCGTACCACAAAGTGCGTAGGCGACGGGCAGTATCACCGTCCGGTCGGATCGCCGCCCGGTGTAACGAACCGCGCACATCCGCTGGAGGACCCGCCGACCGACGTCGGTGGCGAGCGCGGTGAGCACCAGACGGTTGTGGGCCGGCACGGCCGGAGCGGCGGTGTTCGTCATGCCCAGAGCCTCCTCCCGCACCACCCTCGACTCCAGAGGACAAGGTCCCGAAGCGGGCGGGCCGGCACGGGCGGGCGGCCGTGGGGGCGTCGGGACCTTCGTCCCAGGGATCGGGTGCGTCCGGCACTGATGCGCGTGCCGTCCATCGACGGAAGGTATGAGTGTCCAACAAGACAGAAGGGACAAGTGAGTGAGATGGCGACCATCGCCCACGGACCGCTCACCGCCACCCGCGCCGGCGCCCCCGCCGTCGCCACCGCCGAGACCACGGCCGAAAAGGCCACCCGTTACCTGTTCGCCGGCCTGCGCCTCGCCCTGGGCTGGACGTTCCTGTGGGCCTTCCTCGACAAGATGTTCGGACTCGGCCACGAGACCGCCGCCAAGGCAGCGTGGATCAACGGCGGCCACCCGACGCAGGGCTTCCTGAAGTTCGCGGCGGCCGGACCGTTCAAGGGCATCTACAACGACATCGCCGGCGCCACGTGGGCCGACTGGCTGTTCATGATCGGCCTGCTCGGCATCGGCCTGGCCCTCATCCTCGGCGTCGCGATGCGCATCGCCGCCGCCTCGGGCGCGACCCTGCTCGTGCTGATGTGGACCGCCGTCCTGCCGCCGGAGAACAACCCGTTCATGGACGACCACCTGATCTACGCCGCCGTTCTGGTCGTGCTCGCCCTCGTCGGCGCCGGCACCACCCTCGGCCTCGGCAAGTACTGGGAGAAGCTGCCCATCGTGCGCGCCAACGGCTGGCTCAAGTAGTCGTCACCGACCGACGGGCGGCGGGCAGGCCCGCCGCCCGTCGGCGCAGCGCCGCCCGTCGGCGCAACTCGAGGAGGAGTCATGGAACGCACCGACATCGTGGTCGGATACGACGGTTCGGCATCCAGCCGGACGGCACTGCGGTACGCGGTCAGCCAGGCGCGGCTACGAGACGCGCCGGTCCGCGTCCTCGCAGTCTTCGACTACAACTGGCGCGGTGCCCGCTTCGGCGGCGCCGAGGAGTTGGAACTGGCTGTGCGGCAACGCATCGAGACGATGGTCGAGGAGGCCGTCGGCGAGGCGCGAGCGGCAGCGCCCGGTGTCGCCATCTCGGGCACCGCCCGCCTGGGCAGTCCCGGCCCGGCGCTGCTTGAGGCCAGCCGGACGGCGGCCGTGCTCGTGGTCGGCAACCGTGGGCACGGCGGGTTCGGCGGGCTGATGCTCGGATCCGTCGGCCAGTACGTGGCGACGCACGCGCGGTGCCCCATCATCGTGGTGCGCGGCAAGGTGGACACCGCCGACGGCCCGGTTGTCGTTGGCGCCGACGCTTCGGAGCACGCCGATCACACGTTGAGCGTCGCGTTCGAGGAAGCGGCCCGGCGCAAGGCTCCGCTCATCGCGATCCGCGCATACCAACTGCCCGTGCCGTACGGCGTGATGGCCATGAGCACCCTGCCGTACGACCCCGAGGCGCTGAAGCACACCGAGGCCGAGGCGCTGTCGAACGCTGTGCGGCCGTGGCGGGAGAAGTACCCCGAGGTCAAGGTCGAGACGCTGGTGGCGCTGGGTAGCGCCGGCCGCGTGCTGGTGGATGTGTCCAGCAGCGCCGGGCTCGTCGTCGTCGGCTCGCACGGCCACGGCGCGATCGCCGGGACGCTGCTCGGCTCGATCAGCCTGCAGGTGCTGCACCACGCGGACTGCCCGGTCCTGGTGGCCCGGCCGGTCGCCGACTGAGAGGAGCAAAGCGATGGCTTGGGACCTGACCCCGGACGCGTTCGCCGGCCTGGTGGCCGACGCGGTCCGCGCGCCGTCCATGCACAACACCCAACCGTGGCGGTTCCGGCTCACCGGCCCCACCATCGATGTGCTCCTCGACCCGGGGCGGCAGTTGCCGGTCGGTGACCCCACCGGCCGCGCCGCCCGGGTGGCGTGCGGCGCCGCCCTGTTCAACCTGCGCATCGCGCTCGCGGCGGCGGGCACCCCGGCCCGGGTCGACCTGTGGCCCGAGCCCGGCGTGGTGGCCAGGTTGGTCCCGGACGCGCCGCACCCGGCCACACCGGCGCAGCGGCGGCTACACGCGGCCATCCCCCGCCGGCACAGCAACCGGTACCCGTTCGCCGACGTGCCCGTACCGGCGGCGGCCCGCACCGAGCTCGTCCGGGCCGCCGGTGACGAGGGCGGGTGGCTGTACCTGGCCGAATCCGTCGCCGATGCGGAAGCGGTCCGCGACGTGATCCGCGACGCCGACCGCCTCCTGCGCAGCGATCGCGCGTACCTCGCCGAGCTCGGCGTCTGGACCGCTGTCGGCGCGGCGGCCAGCGAGGGCGTTCCCCGCGAGGCCGGCGGCCCAGAACCGGACCAGCATGAGCTGCTGGCGCGGCGGGACTTCGGCGGCGAGCCGACGACCCGCCCCTTCGAGCGGGATCCGCTGATCGCTGTGCTCGGCGCCGCCGGCGACCATCCCGCCGACGAGATCGTGGCCGGCATGGCACTGCAGCGGGTGCTGCTGACCGCCACCGACCTGGGCCTCGCGGCGTCGCTGTTCACCCAGCCTGTCGACGAACCGGCCAGCCGCAGCCGGCTTCGGGCCCTGTGCGGCCGCGGCTACCCGCCCTACGCCGTGCTCCGGATCGGGTACGGGCATGCGCCGCACCGCAGCGCACGCCGTCAGGTCACGGAGGTCATCGAGCCCACGCCCTGATCCCGAAGGCGAAGTCGAGGGCGGCGATGCCTCCCGCGCGGAAGAAGGGTCGAAGGTCCCCATCCCCCGAGTTCGCTCGGCCCTGCCGGTCGAGAGCCGCCGCGACGAGGCTCGATGTGAGACCACTGGAGGAGGACGTCATGGTGTACCGGGTGGCCGTCAACGGCTTCGGCCGGATCGGTCGCAACTACGTGCGTGCCGCGTTGGAGCGTGGACTGCTCGGCGACGGCGGGATCGAACTGGTCGCCGTCAACGACCTGTGGCCCGCCGCGACGCTGGCGCACCTGCTGGAGCACGACTCGACATTCGGGCCGCTGCGCCGGCCGGTGTCCGTCGAGGGCGACGTGCTGAGCGTCGCCGATCAGCGGATCCGGCTGCTGAGCGAGAAGGACCCGGCCGTCCTGCCGTGGGCGGACCTGGGAGTCGACCTCGTCATCGAGTCGACCGGCAAATTCCGCGCCCGCGACGACGCCGCGCGGCACCTGAAGGCCGGCGCCCGCAAGGTGCTGCTGTCGGTGCCCGGCAAGGGCGTCGACGCCACGATCGTGCTCGGCGTCAACACCGCCGACCTCGACCCGGCACACGAGGTCATCTCCGCCGCGTCCTGCACGACGAACTGCGCGGCGCCGATGGTGAAGGTGCTGCACGAGGCGTTCGGCGTGGAGCAGGGCTACCTCACCACGGTGCACGCCTACACCAACGACCAGGTCATTCTCGACACGCCGCACAAGGATCTGCGGCGCGCGCGGGCGGCCGCGGTGAACATCATTCCGACGAGCACCGGCGCCGCGAAGGCGATCGGGCTGGTGCTTCCGGAGCTCAAGGGCAAGCTGAACGGCGTCGCCGTGCGGGTGCCCGTGGAGGACGGCTCGCTGACGGACCTGACCGCGCGGCTGCGCCAACCGGTCACCGTCGAGGAGATCAACCTCGCCTTCGCGGCCGCCGGCTCCGAGGGCCCGCTCGCCGGGATCCTGCGCTACACCGAAGCGCCGCTGGTTTCCCGCGACATCGTCGGCGACCCGCACTCGTGCGTGTTCGACGCGGCCCTGACCCAGGCCGACGGCGCGCTGGTGAAGGTCTTCGGCTGGTACGACAACGAGTGGGGCTACACCCAGCGCCTCGTCGACCTGACGACGATCCTCGCGAGCCGGTAAGCCATCCACAGTTCAGCTCCAGGAGGAGTCATGAGAACCGCACGAGTCGTCGTCGGAATCGACGGATCACCGCCGAGCCGGCTGGCGCTACGCCGGGCGGCGGCCGAAGCCGTCCGCCGCGGGGTCGCCCTGCACATCGTCAATTCCCATTCCGGTTCCTGGCCCGGTGACGAGGTGAGCCACCTCCGTGCCCAGGAGGCGGGTCAGAAGCTTGTCGCCAGGGCGATCGAGGAGGCGCGGTCGGACGAACCGGGCGTCGAGGTCACCGGTGCCAGTGTCCCGGGCGGGGCGGCCAAGGCCATCCTCGACGCCGCCGAGCCCGGCGACCTCGTCGTCGTCGGCAGCCGCGGGCACTCCGCGCTCGCCGCCGCCACGACCGGATCCACCTGCCAGCAGGTCGCCACCCACGCGAACACGTCGGTGCTCGTCGTCCAGGGCCGCCCCGATCCGGGCGACGGTCCGGTCGTCGTGGGCCACGACGGATCAGCCGGCGCGGACGGCGTGCTCGAAGCGGCGTTCGCGGCCGCGGCCGCACGCGACACCGGCCTCACCGTGATGCGCGCCTTCCACCGGGCCACGCCCGTGCTGCCGGCCGACGCGCCGCCGCCGAAGGTGTTCAACGCGCGGACCGCGCAGGCGTCCCTCACCGACGAACTCACGCGGCTGACGCGCCCGCTGAGCGACAAGTACCCCGACGTCGACGTCAAGGTCGTGGTGGCCGACGGCGACGCGGCACAGCTGCTCGTGGACGCCTCGCACCGGGCCCAGCTGGTGGTCGTCGGATCACGCGGGCACGGCGGGTTCGCCGGTCTGCTGCTCGGGTCGGTCGGGATGCACCTGATCCACCACGCGCACTGCCCGGTGCTCGTCGCACGCGGCTGAGCACCTCATGCGATCGCCTCGCTGCGCTCGCTGATGGGACTCGCTCCGCCCGGTCATGCGCGTTGCGGGACGAGTGCCGCCACCGCGGCCGGGTCGACCGCGTCCGCGAGGACGTCGGTGCCCGGCTGCGGGCGGCCGAAGTAGTAGCCCTGGGCGATGTCGCAGCCCATCTCGCGGAGCAGCGCGGCGCCGGACGCGTCCTCCACGCCCTCCGCCACCAGGTCCATGCCCAGCGAATGGGCGAGGTTGATCGTCGAGCGGACGATCGCGGCGTCGCGCTCGCGGACCGCGATGTCGCGGACGAACGACCGGTCCAGCTTGAGCTCCTGGACGGGTAGGTCGCGCAGGTAGGCGAGCGAGCAGTGCCCGGTGCCGAAGTCGTCGACCGAGAGCTTGATGCCGTGCTCGTTCAGCGCCCGTAGGGTCCGGTTCGACCGCTCCGGATCCACCATGATCGACGTCTCGGTGATCTCCAGGACGAGGGCGTCCGGAGGCAGGCCGGCCTCGACCAGCGCGGTGACGACCTGGTCCACCAGGCTCGTGTCGAGGAGGCTGGTGACCGACAGGTTGACCGAAATGGTGCTGGTGGGGTCGGTGGCGCGCCAGCGGCGGCACTGGGTGAGAGCCGAGCGTAGGACGTGCCGGGTCAGGGCCGGCATCAGCGAGTTCGCCTCGGCGGCGGCAGGAACCTGTCGGGGCCGACCAGGCCGCGCTCGGGGTGTTGCCAGCGCACCAGCGCCTCGGCGCCGACGACCTCGCCGCTCAGCAGACACTTCGGTTGGTAGAACACCACGATCTGGTCCGGGTCGGTGCCCAGCGCGGCACGCAGTTCGGCCACCAACTGCAGCCGCTCGCGGGTGTTGCCGTCACGGGTCGGGTCGTAACGGGCGGCACCGGCGCGGGTGCTCTTGGCGTCGTACATCGCGATGTCGGCGTGGCGCATGAGGTCGGTGCGGTCCTGCGCGTCCAGCGGTGCGCAGGCGATGCCGATGCTCGGCTCCACGTGGAGCGACAGCCCGTCCAGCTGGATCGGGGCGCAGATCTCGGCGGCCACCTGCTGGGTGCGCGCCAGCACGTCGAAGTCGACGGGACGGCGCCCCAGCAGCAGCGCGAACTCGTCGCCGCCGAGGCGCACGAGCACATCGTCGGGTTGCAGCGTCGCCTGCAGCCGGGCCGCGACAGTCCGGAGCACCTCGTCTCCGACGGCGTGTCCCAGCGAGTCGTTCACCTCCTTGAACCGGTCCAGGTCCACCAGCAGCAGGAACATCGCCTCGCCGGTGCCGCGTCGCGGAATGCCGGCCTCGATCCGTTCGTACAGCATGCGGCGGTTGCCCAGGCCGGTCAGCTCGTCGGTGCGCGCCTCCGCCCGCACCCGCGCGATGTCCATCACGGCGAGGAACCCGTCGACGATCCGCCCGGACGCGGCCAGCAGGGTGGCCGCGGCCAGCAGCACCACCGGCAGCGGCGTGTGCACCACCGAGGCACGCACCAGCACCCCGATCACCAGCAGCACCGAGACCAACGGCGCACTGAGCGTCCAGACGCTGTTCACCCGGTCCGTTGCCGTGTCGTGGCGCGGCCGCCACACCCCGAACGCGACGATGTTGAGGCCGATCGCCCAGAACGCGTCCATCGGCGAACCCATCGAGTACGTCTCGGTCGCCACCCGGTACAGGTAGAACGCGTCGCCGACGGCAAAGGTGGCCAACCCGGCACCGACCCAGCCGTAGAACCCAGGATGGCCGCCGCGCAGCACGAACACGCCGACGACCATCGCGATCAGGGTGCCGTCGCCCACCGGGTAGCCGGCGTTGACGAGCACGCCGAGCGTGCTGTCCGCGTCGCCGGCGGCGATCAACGGCGCCGCGAACGCGCCGGCCACCGTCGCGGCACCGAAGAACGCCGTCAGGCCGTCCAGCAGGACGCTGCGGCGTACCGTCGCGGCACCGCGGCGCACGGTGCCCGCGTCGTGCCGCACCAGCATCAGCAGGCCCAGCGCCACCAGCGGGTACAGGCCGAGAAAGCCGATGTCGGCCACCGACGGGAACGGTTCGGGATCCTGATGCGCGACGTAGCTGGTGAAGACCACATCGCCGACGGCGAACGACCCGATCCCGGCCGCGATCAGCCAACTCCACGCCCGGTCGGCCGGGTACCGCACCCCGCGCAGGAACACCGCGAGCGCGGGAAGGAACCGGGTGACGTCGTTGAGCACCTCGTCGCGCAGAAAGCCGGGCCTCGCCCCTTCGGGTGCGAGGAGCATGACGACGTAGGCGCACAGCACCACCGCCTGCGCACAGAGCAGACCCCTGATCACGCGTGCCCAGGTCACGGGACGCCTCCTCGCCGCCGGACAACCGTCCGGCGTAGGAACTGTCGCAACCCGGGGTTTCAACGACCGGCAAATCCAGGTATCGGCTCGGGTGCGTCCCGGCTCGGGTGCGTCCCGGCTCAGTCGATCGGCTCGCTCCGCTCGCTCAGGCCGCCGTGAGGCCGGCGTCGCGGAACTCGCGGACCACCCGGGCCACCAGGTCCTCGGCCGGCGGATCCACGTGGGCGAGCGGGAACCGCATGCCGAGCTCGCCGTACTTGGCGGCGCCCAGCCGGTGGAAGGGCAGCACGTCGACCCGCTCGACGTTGCCGAGCCCCGCCGCGAAGCGGGCCACCCCGCAGACGTTGTCCGGCTCGTCGGTGAGGCCGGGCACCAGCACGAACCGCACCCGCACCGGCGTGCCGCGCGCGGCGAGCCGCCGGGCGAAGGCCAGGGTGGGATGCAGGTCGCGGCCGGTCAGCCGCCGGTACAGCGCCCCGTCCCAGCTCTTGATGTCCAGCAGCACGAGGTCCGTGACGGCGAGCAGGTCGTCGTCGGCCCGCGCGCCCAGGAACCCGGACGTGTCCAGGGCCGTGTGCAGGCCGAGGTCCTGCGCCCCCGCCAGCAACGCACCGGTGAACGCCGGCTGCAGCAAGGGCTCCCCGCCGCTGACGGTGAACCCGCCGCCGGCCACCGCGATGAACCGCCGGTACCGGGCCACGTTGGCGAGCACCTCCCCGGACGTGGTCGGCGTGCCGGTGCGCATCCGCCAGGTGTCGGGGTTCGCGCAGTACAGGCAGCGCAACGGACACCCGGCGGTGAACGCCACGAACCGCGTCCCGGGGCCGTCCACGCCGACGGACAGGTCCCACGAGTGCAGGCGCCCCGGGACGCTCATGTCGACCCGTGGAACGTGCGCGAGAGCACGTCGCGCTGCTGTTCCGGCGTGAGGCGGACGAAGTTGACCGCGTACCCCGACACCCGCACCGTCAGTTGCGGGTACCGCTCCGGGTGGGCCATCGCGTCGAGCAGCGTCGTGCGGGTCAGCACGTTGACGTTCATGTGGTATCCGCCGGCGTCGGTATACCCGTCGAGCACCCCGACGAGGTTCGCGATCCGCTCGGTTCCGGTGCGACCCAGGCCGTCCGGGGTGACGGTCGTGGTCAGCGAGATGCCGTCGCGCGCGTGCTCGAACGGCAGCTTCGCGACCGACAGCGCGGAGGCCACGACGCCGTGCCGGTCGCGCCCGTTCATCGGGTTGGCACCGGGCGCGAACGGCTCGCCGGCCCGCCGGCCGTCCGGGGTGTTACCGGTGTGCCTGCCGTACACCACGTTGGAGGTGATGGTCAGCACCGACAGCGTAGGCTCCGCGTTCCGGTAGGTGGGTTGGCGGCGCACCTTCGCCATGAACGACTCCACGAGCTCGACGGCGATCGCGTCGGCCCGGTCGTCGTTGTTGCCGTAGGTCGGGAACTCGCCCGTGGTCACGTAGTCGACGACAAGGCCGCTCCCGTCGCGGACCGGTTCGACAGCGGCGTACCGGATCGCCGAGAGGCTGTCGACGGCCACCGACAGGCCTGCGATCCCGGTGGCGAGGAAGCGCCGGACCGGGTGGTCGTGCAGGGCCATCTCGAGGCGTTCGTAGGCGTACTTGTCGTGCATGTAGTGGATGATGTTGAGCGCCTCGACGTAGGTCCCGGCCAGCCAGTCCAGCACCCGGTCGTACGCCGCCCGCACCGTGTCGTAGTCGAGCACGTCGCCGGTCAGCGGCGGTAGCGGCGGCGTCACCTGGACGCCGCTGACCTCGTCGCGTCCGCCGTTGACCGCGTACAGCAGCGCCTTGGCCAGGTTCGCGCGGGCGCCGAAGAACTGCATGTCCTTGCCGACGCGCATGCCCGACACGCAGCAGGCGATCGCGGTGTCGTCGTCCAGGTACGGCCGCAGCAGGTCGTCGTTCTCGTACTGGATGGCGCTCGTGTCGAGCGAAACCTGCGCGCAGAAGCGCTTGAACCCGACGGGAAGCCGGGGTGACCACAGCACGGTCAGGTTGGGTTCCGGTGCCGGGCCGAGGTTGTACAGGGTCTGCAGGTACCGGAACGACGTGCGTGTCACCAGCGTGCGCCCGTCGCGGGACATGCCGCCCAGGCACTCGGTGACCCAGGTGGGGTCGCCGGAGAACAGCTCGTCGTACTCGGGTGTGCGCAGGAACCGGACGATGCGCAGCTTGATGACGAAGTCGTCGACGAGTTCCTGCGCCTGCTCCTCGGTCAGCCGACCGGCGTCGAGGTCGCGCTGGATGTAGACGTCGAGGAAGCTCGACGTGCGACCGAGCGACATCGCCGCGCCGTTCTGCTCCTTGGCCGCCGCGAGGAACGCGAAGTACAACCACTGCACCGCCTCGCGGGCGGTGCGCGCGGGACGGGTGACGTCGTAGCCGTACGACGCGGCCATCGTGACAAGTTCGCCCAGGGCGCGGACCTGCTCGGCAAGCTCCTCCCGGTCGCGGATCACGTCGGGCGTCGCACCGGCACCGTCCAATGTGGACTTCTCGGCCCGCTTGGCCGCCACCAGGCGGTCGACGCCGTACAGCGGGACCCGCCGGTAGTCGCCGATGATGCGGCCGCGGCCGTAGGCGTCCGGCAGTCCGGTGATGATGCCGGCCTTGCGGGCGGCCAGGATCTGCGGCGTGTAGGCGTCGAACACGCCGTCGTTGTGGGTCTTGCGGTACTTGGTGAAGATCTCGGCGACGCGTGGGTCCGGCTCGTACCCGTACGCTCGCAGGCCCGCCGACACCATCCGGTACCCGCCGTTGGGCAGGATCGCCCGGCGCAGCGGCGCGTCGGTCTGCAGGCCGACGATGAGTTCGTTGGCGCAGTCGATGTAGCCCGGCGCGTGCGAGGTGATGGAACTCGGCGTGGCGGCGTCGACGTCGTGGACACCGCGGCGCCGCTCGTCGACGAACATCCCGGTCAGCCGTTGCCACAACGCGGTGGTGCGGGCTGTCGGTCCGCGGAGGAACGCGCTGTCGCCCTCGTAGGGTCGCACGTTGGCGCGGATGAAACCGGCGACGTCGACGCGGTCGCGCCAGGCGGTGCCGTGGAACCCCCGCCAGGGATCGGTGGTCTCCAGCGGGGGCGTTGCGAGATCGGTCATGAGACAAGCCTGTCGCGTCCCGGTGGCCGGCCACAGAGGCCAAGGGCCTAGATCGGCCGGGAGATCGCCCGTGCGACCTGGTGCGGCTAAGCATTCAATTGACTAATTGAACACCCGAGCCTAGCGTCGACTCATGGCCCCGATGCCCCGTCCCGTCCTGGAGCAGACCGCGGCCCGATTCGCGTTGCTGGGTGATCCGACCCGGCTGCACCTGCTGAACCTGGTGATGGATCGCTCCGACGCCACGGTCGGCGAGCTGGCCGCCGCCGCCGGCGTGTCGGTGGCCAACGCCTCGCAGCACCTGCGCCGGCTCGAGGCCGGCGGCATCCTCGGCCGGCGCCGGGTCGGCAACACCGTGCAGTACCGGGTGGTCGAGGCGAGCATCGAACAGTTGTGCGCGATCGTCTGCGCCAGCGTCACGGAGCGGGCCCGCGTGCTCGTCCCGCCGCCTGTCGTCGACTGAGAACGGGAGGACGCCGTGCCTCAGCAGCCGGTCATCGCCCGCACCGGGCCGCACCCCGGCCCGGACCATCCCGACGTCGCCCGTGCCGCGGGCCTGCACCTGGCCGGTCGCCGCCTGCCCATGATCAGCCCGGCCCGGCTGTACGTCTGCGGGATCACGCCCTACGACGTCACGCATCTCGGCCACGCCGCCACGTTCATCTGGGCCGACGCCGTCCGCGCGGTACTGCGCGCGGTGGGCGTCGACGTGACCGTGTGCCGCAATGTCACCGACGTCGACGACGTCCTCACCCGCGCCGCCCGCACCCGCGGCCGTCCCTACGACGAGTTCGCGCTGCACCAGGAGTACCTGTTCGACAAGGACATGACGGCGCTGCGCATACCCGCGCCGGCACACGAGCCACGGGCCCGCCACCACATCACGCACGTCCAGCAGCTCGCGGCCGCGCTGCTCGCCAACGGACACGCCTACGTGCGCGACGGGTTCGTCTACTTCCGGGGCGCCCCGGTCGCGGCGCGGGCCGGGCTCGACCGCGAGCAGGCGACGGCGCTGTCCGCCGAGTACGGCGACCAACCGGACGACCCGCGTCGCGAGGATCCGTTCGACGTGCCGGTGTGGCGCCGCTCCGAGGACGACCAACCGGCGTGGCCGAGCCCGTGGGGGCCGGGACGGCCGGGCTGGCACGCGGAGTGCGCGGCGATGGCGCACGCGGCGCTCGGCGCCGGCGTCGACGTGCTGGCCGGCGGCGCCGACCTGCGCTTCCCGCACCACGCCTACCAGGCCGCCATGGCGGAGGCGGCGACCTCCGTACACCCGTTCGCCCGGGCCCTCCTGCACGTCGGCACCGTGTACCAGGACGGCGCCAAGATGGCCAAGAGCACCGGCAACCTGACGCTGGTCGCCGACCTGCTCCGGCAGCACCGCCCGGCGACGGTCCGCCTCCTGGTGCTCAACCGGGCCTGGCGCGCCCCCTGGCAGTTCGATCCGGGTGAACTCGACGTCACCGCCACCACCCTCGACCGGCTCTACGCGGCGGCCGGACGGCCCACAACCGGCGGGGCGACCGGCGTCACCGCCGCGTTGCTGACCGACCTCGACGTCCCCCGCGCCGTCGCGATCGCGCTGGACGAGGGCGGCGCGGCGGCCCGGCTGCTCCTGGACGTCCTTGCCCTGAGCTGACCCGGGTCGCCGCCGCGCGCGGTCGACGGCGCCGTACCGCGCGCTATCGTGGAGACCAGATACCCCCCGGGGTATGAAAGATGAGGCCCGACCCGGTCCGCTGTTCGACAAAGGAGTCGTCGCGTGCCACGCATCGTGTCGATCGACACCGCCAGCCTCGGCGATCGCAGCTACCTGGTCCACGACGGGCGCGTCGCCTTCGCGGTAGACCCCCAGCGCGACATCGACCGGGTCCTCGACCTCGCCGCCGCCGACGGCGTGACCATCACCCACGTCTTCGAGACCCACGTCCACAACGACTACATCACCGGCGGACCGGCCCTCGCCGCGGCGACCGGTGCCGCGTACCACGTCAACGCGGACGACCCCGTCGCCGTCGACCGGGTGCCGGTGCGCGACGGCGACGTCATCACCGTCGGCGACTCGATGCGGGTGCGGGCGCGGGCCACCCCGGGACACACGTTCACCCACCTGGCCTACCTGCTGGAGCACGACGGGCGGGAGGTGGCCGCGTTCACCGGCGGGTCGCTGCTGTACGGCTCGGTCGGCCGGCCCGACCTGCTCGGCCCCGCCCACACCGACGCCCTGGTGCACCACCAGTACGCCTCGGCCAACATCCTGGCGGCCGAGCTGCCCGACGCCGCCGCCATCTACCCCACGCACGGCTTCGGCAGCTTCTGCGCGGCCACCCAATCCGAGGCCGGCTCGTCGACGATCGGCGCGGAGAAGCGAGCCAACCCCGCGCTCACCAAGCCCGAGCGGCAGTTCGTCGCCGACCTGCTCGCCGGCCTGGACGCCTGGCCGGCCTACTACACGCACATGGCCCCGGCCAACGCCGCCGGCCCGGCCGCTCCCGACCTGTCCCCACCCGAGCGTGCCGACGCCGAACAGCTACGCAAGCGGCTGACCGACGGGGAGTGGGTGGTCGACCTGCGCAACCGCGTCGCGTTCGCCGCCGGCCACGTCGCCGGCACGCTCAACTTCGGCCTCGACGGCGGCTTCGCCACCTACCTCGGCTGGCTGATCCCGTGGGGCACGCCGCTCACCCTGCTCGGCGAGACCCCGGAGCAGGTCGCCGAGGCCCAGCGGGAACTCGTCCGCATCGGCATCGACCGGCCCGCCGCGCACGCCACCGGCAGACCCGCCGACTGGGCCACCGGCGGCAACCTCTCCTCGTTCCCCCGCGCCACCTTCGTCGACCTGGCACAGGTCCGCCACCACCGGCCGATCGTCGTCCTCGACAACCGCCGGAACCTGGAATGGGCCGAGGCCCACATCGACGGCGCGGTCCACATCCCGCTGCACGATCTGCCCGGCCGCGTCGACGAGATACCGCGGGGCGAGGTCTGGGTGCATTGCGCCACCGGTTACCGCGCCTCCGTCGCCGCGTCGATCCTCGCGGCGGCCGGCCGCCACGTCGTCGCCGTGGACGACGAGTTCGACCGGGCCGCCGACGCGGGGCTGTCCGTCGTACCCGCCTCCCGGCGATGACCGCCCTGTTGGTGACCGTCGCCCTCGCCGCCGTCATCGGAATCAGCCTCGGCATGCTCGGTGGTGGCGGCTCCATCCTGGCGGTGCCG